>JAESFJ010000012.1_pt1 | contig 324313 bp, 338 predicted proteins | sample 9266161 | NCBI WGS metagenome assembly JAESFJ01 (sample SAMN14506165, study PRJNA617096) | algae metagenome | isolation source: Calothrix sp. FI2-JRJ7 and co-occurring heterotrophs from granitic desert soil | place: USA: Red Pass Lake area, Fort Irwin, California | collected 2000-06-01 | reverse complement strand
CTTCTGCAATTGATCCTGCATGCGCGAAAGATGTCGGCCCGCGACAGCGATTTCGTCCTTGCCGAGTGTTGCCGGAAGAATGCGGGAGGGATCCTCGGGGTTTTCGGCAAAGGCCTGCATGCTGCGCGCGAGCCGGCGCACCGGCGTGATCATCACGCGGTTGATCGCCAGGAACATCAGGAAGGCTGTGATAACAGAGATGATCAAGGAGACGATCAGGATGTTGCGGGCATAGCCGAGCATCGCCTTGCGCAGCGGTGCCTCGTCAATCACGATCTCGACCGTGACATCGCTGTTGTCTGCGATCGGGCCATAGATGCGCAGCAGCCGGTCGCCGCCGAAGAGGAGAGTGTAGAACGCATCCCGGATGGAGCCGAACTCCGAATATTCCGCCAGGTCGAAGGCAGCGTCGACTTCACTTGGCATTTCGGTGACGGCGAGCAGACGCGAGGTGCCGTCCTTGCGCAGGACGATCGCCTTGGTGCCGGTGGTCACCAGCGTGTCCTCCTGCACGCCGCGCGGCAGTTCGAGCGGCTGCAGGCCGTCGATCACGACGCCGGCCGCCGCGGCGGTGTTCAGCCGATCCTGCAGCCATCGCTGACGCATGGTGGCGATCGAAGGAGCGAAGATGAGGATTTCCGCGAGCATGACGAAGGCGATCGTCAGCCACAGGAGCTTGCCCGACAGCCCGCGAATCCGGCGCGGCATGGCATAGCCTCCGGAGAGGTCGGACTGCGGGTCGCTGTCCTGCCGGTCGAGCATCAAGTCCAGTTCCTGTCTTCCGAAGGTCCAGTTCGGGTTGGCAGCGACTTCATTCTAATCGAGCACGATAGCCATGGCCACGTGGAAGATTGCCGCAAACATTAATCTTTCGTCATGAAAATGAAACGGCCGCGACACTGCATATCGCGACCGTCCGTCGAAATGTCCAGCTTGAAACCCGTGCCGGCCTCAGAACTCTTCCCAGTTGTCGCCCTTCGGGGCCAGTGCTGCGGCCGACGCGCGGCCGGAGCCACCGCCAAAGGCGCGGGCGACGCCACCGGCCAGCTGCCTTGCCGGTGACGCCACGGGGATGTGCTTGGCTGCCGCTGCTACCGGTGCTGCCCGACCGCGGGCCTCATCACCGAGCTTGAACTGCGCAACGATCTGCGCCAACCCGCCTGCTTCCGAGGACAGCTTGTGGGTGGATGCCGAGGTTTCCTCGACCATGGCCGCGTTCTGCTGGGTAACCTGGTCCATCTGATTGATGGCATTGTTGACTTCTGCAAGGCCGGTGGACTGTTCCTTGGCGGCCGCTGCGATCGAGTGGATGTGATCGTTGATCTTCAAGACGCGGCTTTCGATTTCCGACAGGGCTTCGCCGGTGCGCTGCACCAGCTTGACGCCGCCCGAAACTTCCTCGCCCGACTTGGTGATCAGCGTCTTGATATCCTTGGCCGCATTGGCCGACCGCTGGGCAAGTTCCCGCACTTCCTGGGCGACAACGGCAAAGCCCTTGCCGGCTTCGCCCGCGCGGGCGGCTTCGACGCCGGCGTTCAGGGCGAGCAGATTGGTCTGGAAGGCGATCTCGTCGATGACGTTGATGATCTGCGAGATCTCGCGCGAGGCCTGTTCGATGCGGCCCATGGCATTTACCGCCTCGCCGACGACCGTCGCGGATTGCGCGGCGCTTTGCTTGGCCTCCGTCACCATGTGGCTCGCCTCCTGGGCACGCTCACTGGACTGGCGAACCACGACCGTGATCTGGTCGAGTGCCGCGGAGGTCTCCTCCAGCGCCGCCGCCTGCTGCTCGGTGCGCTTCGACAGGTCGTTCGTCGCGGAGGTGAGCTGGACGGTATTGTCGTTGATCGAATCTGTCCGGCCGCGAATGTCCGACATGGACTGGCGCAGGCTCTGCAGCGACTTGTTGACGTTGGCCTTCAGCTCGGCGAAGACGCCGCGGAACTGGCCGGTCATTTCCTGCGACAGGTCATTGCCGGCCAGGCTGCCGATGACCCGGTTGGTTTCCGACACGCCGGTTTCGACTGAACCGAGCAGCTCGTTGATGTTGGCAGCAAAACGGTTGAGGTTGGCGTCCTGGTAATCCTTCTCGATGCGCCGCGAGAAATCGCCTTCCGCTGCCGAAGCCACGACCGCAGCCATGCTTGTCTGCAGATCGTCACTCTTGGCGCGCATGGCGCTTTCCTGGGCATTGAGCCGCTGAACCGAGAGGCCGTTCTCCTTGAAGACCTCGACGGCGGCAGCCATTTCGCCGATTTCATCGGGGCGGCCGCTATAGGGGATCTCCGTCGCATAATTGCCGCCGGCAATGCCGTTCATGGCAAGGGTAACGCGGCGTATCGGACGGCTGAGATGGTTGACGCCGATATGGATGCCGAGGCCGGCGCCGATGGCCACCGCAAGCAGCGTGACGCTGGAGATCAACATCAGCATCGTGCTGCGGAACGAAGCCAGACTGCCGGTCATGGTCTCCAGCTCGGCGAGATCGGCCTCGACTACCGCGTCGATATCGGCCTGGAAGGCCTTGCGATTGGCACGGTTGGCTTCGGTATTGCCCTGATCAGCCGCTTCCTTTGGACCGACCTCGGCACCCAGACGGCCGGTTTCGGCGCGGAAGGTCCGAAATTCGGCAGCCTTGGCCACCATCGCCTCGAACGTGGCCTTCTGGGCGTCGGGCACCAGAGGCTTCCATTCGGCCAGTGCGGCATCCATCTTGTCGAGGTTTTTCATGATGCCTTCGGCGAAGGGCTTTGCCTTTTCGCTGGATTCTGCCGCGTAAATGCCGCGTGCTTCCATGACGACCGCCGTTACCATGCGATTGAGCCGTTCACCGAGATAAGCGCGCTGAGAGATCTCTAGCAAGGCGGCGGATTTCGCCCCGTATTGAACCGTCACAAAGAGGCCCATCGCACCGATGACGATGGCTGCCGCCCCCAATATGCCGACCAATGAATAAACCTTGCCGCTGACTCTCACTTGCGTCACTCCAATTCCACGTGCATGCGCACAATCCCGAATATTCGGAAGTTGTAGGAGGCAGAGCTTAATACCCCGTTTCACCCCAAATATTGGGGGGGCAACGACGCCGCGGCAGGGGAGGCTTGCGCCAGCAAGCCCGCCAAAGCGGCCGTTCAATTCGCCGTGCCCGTCATTGACTCCGCATGGCCGCGCCCGTATAAGCCGCGCACGTTCGGAAACAGGCGCCCGGCGGCGCTTACCCGTGCGACGAACCAAAACGCTGTTGCAATTTGCACATCCAAGAAGGGCCGCACACCGCGGTATTAAATAAATGTCGAAGCGTACTTTCCAACCTTCCAAGCTTGTTCGCAAGCGCCGCCACGGCTTCCGTGCGCGTATGGCCACCAAGGGCGGCCGCCAGGTCCTCAACGCACGCCGCGCTCGCGGTCGCGCCAAGCTCTCGGCCTAAGGCCGGATGAGCCCGACGAGATTGACGGGCCCATGACGTCCACGGACTCCAAGAAACCTGTTGGCCGGCTCAAGAGCCGGCCTCAGTTCCTCGCCGTCAGGCACGGCGAAGCGCGCAAGGGTCGCACCTTCCTTCTGGAAGTGCTTGATCACAAAAATGATGCGCCGCCCCGCGTGGGCTTTACGGTCACCAAGAAGCACGGCAATGCAGTGGAACGCAATCGCATGCGGCGCAGGCTGAAAGAGGCTGTGCGACTGAATGCGGCGTTTGCAATGCAGCCGGGACACGACTATGTCATTGTCGCCCGGCGCGAGGTGCTGGATGTGCCTTTCGATCAGTTGTCCCGTCAGCTGATCCAGCGCATCGAAAACCGCCAGACGAACAACACCCGGTCTCACAAGACCGCTCCCAGGAAAGAGTGATGCAGAACAACCGCAACTATTTCATCGCGATTGCCTTATCGGTGGTGATCGTCCTCGCCTGGCAGTTCTTCTACATGAACCCGCGCATCGAGGCCCAGCGGCAGGCGCAGGAGGCCCAGATCGCCCAGCAGCAGGCGACGACACCGGCCGCCACCGTCGACGGCAACCTGCCGGCCGGTGGTGCCGCGAATGCGGAAGCCAGCCGTGAAGCTGCGGTTGCCAAGACTGCACGCGTTGCCATCGAGACCCAGGATCTCGAAGGCTCGATCAACCTGACCGGCGCCCGCTTCGATGACCTCAAGCTCAAGCAGTATCGCGAGACCGTCGATCCGGCGAGCCCGATCGTCACGCTGTTCAACCCGGCCGAGACGCGCGATGCCTATTTTGCCGAACTCGGCTTCATCGCCGGTGAAAATGCCGGCGCGGCACCGGGCCCGAACACGGTGTGGACGGCTCCCGAAGGCGCGAAACTGACGGAAACGACCCCGGTCACGCTGACCTATACCAATGACGCCGGCCTGACCTTCACCCGCACGATCACCGTCGACGAACACTACATGTTCACGGTGGAAGACAAGATCGTCAACAACGGCACGGCCTCGGCAAGCCTTGCGCCTTACGGCCGCGTGACCCGCTACAACAAGCCGTCGACGCCCTCCATCTTCGTCCTGCATGAGGGCTTCCTCGGTGTATTGGGCGCGGAAGGAAGCTTGGTCGAGCATGATTATTCCGACATCGAGGAAGCGGCCGTCACAAATGCCAAGGCGACCGGCGGCTGGCTGGGCATCACCGACAAGTATTGGGCAGCGTCGCTTATCCCGCAGCAGACCCTGCCCTACGAGGCCCGCTTCTCCCATTTCACCGATGGCCAGGCGCGTTACCAGGCCGACTACAAGAATGATGCCGTCAGCATTCCTGCCGGCCAGAGCACCACGGTCAAGACGCTGGTCTTCGCCGGTGCCAAGCAGGTTCCGGTCATCGACAGCTACCAGGAGAACCTCGGTATTCCGAAGTTCGACCTGATGATTGACTGGGGCTGGTTCTACTTCATCACCAAGCCGATGTTCCACCTGATGGACTACTTCTTCCATCTGGTCGGCAATTTCGGCGTGGCGATCCTGCTCACCACCATCGTCGTCAAGCTGCTGTTCTTCCCGCTTGCCAGCAAGCAGTACGCCTCCATGGCCAACATGAAGCGCGTCCAGCCGAAGCTCGAAGAGCTGAAGACGAAATATGCCGATGACCGCATGGGCCTGCAGCAGGCAATGATGGCGCTCTACAAGGAAGAGAAGATCAATCCGGTCGCCGGCTGCTGGCCGGTCATCCTGCAGATCCCGGTCTTCTTTGCCCTCTACAAGGTCATCTACGTCACGATCGAAATGCGCCACGCGCCTTTCTTCGGCTGGATCCAGGATCTTTCCGCTCCCGATCCGACGACCTTCATCAACCTGTTCGGCCTTCTGCCGTTCGATGCGCCCTCCTTCCTGCATCTCGGCGTCTGGCCGATCATCATGGGCGTCACCATGTGGTTGCAGATGCGCATGAACCCGACGCCGCCGGATCCGACGCAGGCGATGCTGTTCAACTGGATGCCCGTGATCTTCACCTTCATGCTCGGCACATTCCCGGCAGGTCTGGTGATCTACTGGGCCTGGAACAACACCCTGTCGATCCTGCAGCAGGCTTTGATCATGAAGCGCCACGGCGTCGAGATCGAGCTGTTCAAGAACATCGGCAACATGTTCCGGCGAAAGCCCGCTCAGACCAAGTGACGACCAAAGCCCCGGCCATGCCGGGGCTTTCTCTTTGTGCCGAGATGATCCCCAATGACCAAGACCTCAATCCCTGCTCCGCGTTCCTGGCTCGGCATCGCGCTCGTCACAGGCTCCGCCGTGGCCTGGAGCTATGGCGGCGCGATCCAGCGCTTCATCGGTGTCGAGGACGGGTGGACGATCGTCTTCTGGCGCTGTCTGTTTGCGGGGCTGTTCCTCCTTGCCTTCATGCTGATCCGTGACCGGATTGATGGTACCGTCCGCCTGTTCCGCGCCATGGGCTGGCCCGGCTTCTTCATCGCCGTCGGCTTTGCACTCGTCTCCACTTTCTTCGTGCTTGCGGTCACCATGACGCCAGTGGCCAATGTCGTGCTGTTCATGGCCTCGATCCCGCTGTTTGCAGCACTTCTTGCCCGTATTGTGCTCGGCGAGCGGATCACCCCAGTCACCTGGGGCGCGATTTTCGCGGTCATCCTCGGTGTCGGCATCATGGTCTCGGCCTCTACTGGTGACGGCGGCTCGATCCTCGGCTTGACACTTGCCGCTGCCATTCCGGCGATCTTTGCCTGCATGACGGTGCTCACCCGCCGCCATCCCGGCATCCGCATGACACCGGCTGCCTGCGGTGGCTCCTTCATTGCGTCCGCGATCGCAGCCTCCCAGGCCGGGGCCTTCGCCGTCGGAGGTCAGGACCTCGTGCTTCTCTTCTGTTTCGGCGCGCTCAATCTCGGTCTCGGCATGGCGCTCTATGTCACTGGGGCTCGCATGATCCCGTCTGCGCTCGCCGCCCTCATCGGCACGGCCGAGATGATTCTCGCCCCCGTCTGGATGGTAATCTTCCACGACGAGGTCCCCTCGGGTCGCACGATCCTCGGCGGGGCACTCGTGATGGCCGCCCTCTTCACCTATCTGATCAGCCACGCGCGGCAGGCGTCGCGGCCTCTTCCGACCGCCGCTGCTTGACTTTCCGGGCCAAAACCCGGATCTGTCCGGCTCAAGAAAGGCCAGCCCCATGACCGAAACACACGACAAGCCCGACCAGCCGCTCTTCGGCCGCCCCTGGATCTTCATCCGCGGCGTGCCATCGATGGAGTTCCTGCCGCCGGAAGGGCCCCTCGAAGTGGCCTTTGCCGGACGCTCGAATGTCGGCAAGTCGTCGCTGATCAATGCGCTGGTCGGCCAGAAGGGGCTGGCGCGCACGTCGAACACGCCGGGTCGTACGCAGGAGCTCAACTACTTCGTGCCAGACGGCTATTCCGGTCAGGGCGGCGACCTGCCGCCGATGGCGCTCGTCGACATGCCGGGCTACGGCTATGCGCAGGCGCCCAAGGAACATGTCGATGCGTGGACGAAGCTCGTCTTCGATTACCTGCGGGGCCGCGCGACGCTGAAGCGCGTCTATGTGCTGATCGACAGCCGCCATGGCCTGAAAAAGAACGACGAGGAGGTGCTGTCGCTGCTCGACAAGGCTGCCGTCTCCTACCAGATCGTCTTGACCAAGACCGACAAGATCAAGGCACCGGGCGTGGCAAAGCTGATTGCGGAGACGCAGGAGAAGATCAGGAAGCGGCCGGCCGCCTATCCGGTTGTGCTTTCGACCTCGTCAGAAAAAGGTGACGGCCTCGACCAATTGCGCGGGGCAATCAGCGAGGCCGTCGGTCGGAGCCTTTGACGCTCAGGCTCCGATGAGGTCGGCCCTATCAGCTGGAGACCGGGCCGAACCAGATTTCCTTACATCTTCGGCAGGATCACTGCGTCGACGACGTGGATGACGCCGTTCGACTGCTTGACGTCGGCGATGGTGACGGTCGAAACGCCACCGTTCTCGTCGGTCAGCGTGACCTTGCCGTCGGCGGCCTTGGCCTTCAGCACGCAACCGCCAACGGTGGTGACGTCGTGCTCGCCGCCGTCATCCGAGATCATCTTGACGAGCGCTTCCGACATCACGTCGGCCGCCACCACATGGCAGGTCAGCACCTTGGTGAGCTGCGCCTTGTTCTCCGGCTTCAAGAGCGTATCCACGGTGCCAGCAGGCAGCTTGGCGAAGGCGTCGTTGGTCGGGGCAAAGACGGTGAACGGGCCGGTGCCGGAAAGCGTCTCGACAAGGCCTGCTGCCTGGACGGCAGCGACCAGCGTGGTGTGGTCCTTCGAGTTGACGGCGTTTTCGACGATGTTCTTGGTTTCGAGCATTTCACCACCGCCGACCATCGGATTGGCGGCATAGGCTGCGGCAGCGCCGGCCAGGATGGCTGCGGAGAAAGCGAGGGGGCGAAGAGCGGTCTTGAACATTACGGTTTCCTCTGTCCTTGGTGTTCGCGATCGTGTCCCGAGTTTCGGGCGGGACATCGGGTTAGTTCCTCAGCGGGAACAGCTTCAAGGACGGAGGCTCGCTCAAACAAGTTTCAGGCGGCGCGATAAATTCGGCCGCCTGGCGATCAACGGAATGATTTCAAATCGGAATTTCTTCGTCAGGGACGAACTTCGCCGAGCGCTACGACCGGACCCGTGGCCTTGCCCGTCGGTGAACCGCCAAACGGCTCGAGGCTGACGGCGAGCACGACGCCGCTGGTGAGCCGATCCCGGAGATCCTGCGGCACATCCAGCTCCCCCTGCCCCGTCTGCGGCAGAACACCCAGCGAGATCGGCGCCTTTTCTCCTTCCACCAGCCAGAGCTCGAGAGACTTCTGATCGGCCCCGCCACTCGCCACCGGCGTGACGGAAAGACGCCCGGACGCTCCATCGTAACGCGCATGCAAGGCGATCGCCTGGTTCTCGCCGGCGAGATCTGCGGTTAGCGCAACCTGCGGCTTCGGGCGGATGCGCTCGGCATAATCCAGCCCGAAGAGAAGACCAAGGGCGGCGATCGAGGCAAAGCTGAGGCCGCGCCAAAGCGCCAGCGAGTTCCAGAGGCTGCCCTTGATCGCACCCACGGCAGCAGGCGACGCAAACAACCGGTCTTCGATGTTCGACAGGAGATGATCCGGCGGCGTCACCTCGGCGTAGTCGTCGTTGAACTGGGTGAGGTTCTCTTCCCAGCGCTTGACCATGGCGGCGAATTGCCGGTCGTGGCGCAGGCGCGCGTCCACCTTCTGCCGCTCGGTTCCGCTCAGGACACCGAGGACATATTCGCCCGCGAGAACTTCGTCCCGCGACCGGTCTCCCTTGCTCTGGTCAGGCGTGCTCATCCATGCACTCTCTCAGTTTCAGAAGGCTGCGCCGCAGCCATGTGCGCATCGTGTTCAGCGGAACTGCGAAATGCTCCGCCAGTTCCTGGTAGGACAGTCCCTCCACATAGGCCTGGCGAACGGCGAGCGCCCGATTAGGATCCAATGCCTCCAGGCATGTGTCAATGCGGGCGCCCTCGGATCTGCGCACCGCATGATGCTCCGGATCGGGGGCCAAGTCGGCAATGTCGACCGCCGCCTCGATGTCTTCCCCCTGCGGCCGGCGCGCTCTCAGGCGGTCGATGCAGTGGTATCGGACGATCGCGCAGAGCCAAGGATAGGCATTGGCGCCGTCACCCGTGTAGCTGCCGGCCTTGTGCCAGATCTTGACGAACACATCCTGGAGCGCCTCTTCGGCCTCTCCCCTGTCCTTGAGCATACGGACGCAGATGGCGAAAAGTTTCGCAGACACATTGCCATAGAGCAAGGAAAAGGCGTTCCGGTCCCGCAGCGCTACCCGGGCCAGCAAACCGCCGATGTCGTCGCGTTCCATTCAGCCCCCTCACGCAGTCGGTTCTGATATAGAGCGGCATCTTCGGCGGACAATGCGACGAGAAGAAGAAGCATGTCATCTCGCGCTTATATTGCGGCCCGATTATTCCATCGTAGCGGCACATGCGCTAAAAGGCCGCGATCCAGAACGAGGTTATCCGATGACGGCTTCCGAAAGCGAAACCCAGGCCCGGCTTCTCGCCCAGGCCCTGCCCTTCATGCAACGCTATGAAAACAAAACCATCGTGGTCAAATACGGCGGCCATGCCATGGGCAATCCTGAGCTTGGAAAGGCTTTTGCCGCCGACATCGCGCTTCTGAAGCAATCCGGCGTCAACCCGATCGTCGTGCATGGCGGCGGCCCGCAGATCGGCGCCATGCTCGCCAAGATGGGCATCGAATCACGCTTCGAAAACGGGCTTCGCGTCACGGACCAGAAGACGGTGGAGATCGTCGAGATGGTTCTCGCCGGTTCGATCAACAAGGAAATCGTCGCGCTCATCAACCAGACCGGCGAATGGGCGATCGGGCTCTGCGGCAAAGACGGCAACATGGTGTTTGCCGAAAAGGCGCAGAAGAAGGTCCGCGATCCCGACAGCAATATCGAGCGCGTGCTCGATCTCGGCTTCGTCGGCGACGTGGTCGAGGTCGACCGCACGCTTCTCGACCTGCTCGCCCGCTCGGAAATGATCCCGGTCATCGCGCCTGTTGCTCCCGGCCGTGACGGCGCGACCTACAACATCAATGCCGACACCTTTGCCGGTGCGATCGCGGGCGCCCTCAACGCGTCGCGTCTGCTATTCCTCACCGACGTGCCCGGCGTGCTCGACAAGGACGGCAAGCTGATCAAGGAATTGTCGGTCGCCGAAGCGCATGCGCTGATCAAGGATGGCACGATCTCCGGCGGCATGATCCCCAAGGTCGAGACCTGCATCGAGGCGATCCAGGCTGGCGTTCAGGGCGTTGTCATCCTCAACGGCAAGACCGCCCATTCCGTGCTGCTCGAGCTCTTCACCGAGACCGGTGCGGGCACGCTGCTCGTCCCTTAAGCCGATAACTCAGGTCGCTGCCGGTCACTCGATCGGCAGCGGTCGTTCCAGCCTCTCGCTTGCCGGCGTAACCGTGCGCATGGACAGGACAGCAATCAGCACGACGGCATAGGCGACGAAGTTGTAGATCAGCCCGAGCGCCAGACCCTCGGCATAGACGGCCTTGCCGCTCAGGCCGTCGGCCGCATTGCGCGTTAGATCCGAGAAGAAGATCTCGCTGACGATGGCAATGCCGAGCGCACTTCCCACCTGCTGGATAGCCTGCAGAGCCCCTGATCCTCCGCCCGCATCCTGCGGCGGCACACCCGCCAGCACGAGCTGGAACATCGGTGCGATCGCAATGCCCATGCCGAGCCCGCTGAGCAGGAACCAGGGCAGAAGCGCCATCCGATCGATGCTCTCCCCGACCGTCTGGATCTCGGCGCGCAACAGGCCCATGCCGATCACCACCATCACCACACCGACGACGACGCGAATACGGGGGGTGATGCTGCCGAGGCGTCCTGAGATCAGGGAGGCGACGAAGATGCCGACGGAAAAAGGCACGGTCGTCATGCCCGACTGAAGCGGCGTCAGGCCGTAACCCTGCTGCAGAAACATCGCCAGAATCAGAAAGAAGCCGGGCAGGGTCGAGAAGAAGGTGGCGGTCATCAGCGAGCCGATGACATAGTTGCGGTTCTTCATCAGGGCGACGGGGAGGAGTTCCGGCGCCTTCAGCCGGTGCTGTCGCCTCTCCCACAGGCCAAACGCGATACCGAAGGGCACGGCCATGGCGAGCATGGCAAAACACCAAGCCGGCCAGCCGAAGCCACGGCCCTCGATCAGCGGGAAGATGACGCAGAAGATGGCGGCTGCCGCAAGTGCGATGCCGCCAAAATCATTCTTGAGACCCGGCTTTGGCGCTAGCGCCGGAATCAGCCGCCAGCCGAGCAGGATCGTGATGATCCCGACCGGAATATTGATCAGGAAGATCGGCCGCCAGCCGAGATCAAAGAGATTGAGCGCGATCAGCCAACCGCCGAGAATAGGACCGGAGACCGAAGCAAGTCCCGCACTCAGGCCGAAGAGCGAAAAAGCCGCCGCCCGCTCCTTCGGCGGAAACATCATCTGGGCGATTGCCAGCACCTGCGGGGTCATGACGGCTGCACCCGCTCCCTGCAGCAGGCGGGCCGCGACCAGCCAGCCTATGTCAGGTGCGAGGCCACAGAGCAGCGAGGCAAAGGTGAAAGCCGCCACGCCGACCAGAAAAACCTGCTTCTTGCCCCTGACGTCGCCGAGCCGGCCGAAGGGCAGGAGCCCGAGCGCAAAGACCAGCACGTAGCCGGCCACCACCCATTCGATCTGGCTGGAGGTCGCCCCGAGCTCGGACTGCAGGCTCGGTAGCGCGACATTGACGATGGTGACATCGAGCAGGTTCATGAAGTTTGCCAGCATCATCACCATCAGCGCGGTCCAGCGCATTGGATAGGGCTGGGACGTAGGTACTGACGCTGCGTCGGCCGTGCGATCTATGACGGGTGTCTCGGTCTTCATCTTCTCTCCCGCCATCGGCGCGCTTGCATCGTCCGGTGTATCCCGCGCTGTGATGGGTCGCAACGGGGCAAAGGGTGTCTGCTATGCCGAGGCGGGCGCGGGGGCGCCTCCTTGCCCCTGGCGGGAGAGGATGGAAAATCGAAGGATTAGATGGGCGAAAGCCGCCTAAACTTCAGATTCTCCCAGTGAGGGGGCCATTCCGTCGGTAACACCATGACCGAGCCTCCCTCTGGAGAAATCCGGATTTAGCCCTGCTCGGGCTCAGCCCTCGGTTTCGCTCTCTCCCCCGCAAGGGGGGGAGATGCACGTCACGCCACTCTCACACGAGCACCAACAACAGCACGCCCAAGACGATCAGCACACAGCCAGCGATCTCCAGCCGATTGATGCTTTCCCGGAAAAACAGCACCGAAGATGCAAAGGTGAAAAGCATCTCGACCTGGGCCAAGGCTTTCACCACCGCAACCTGCTGCAATGTCATTGCGGTGAACCAACCGAAGGACGCCGTGGCGCCGACGAAGCCGACGAGGGCGCTGACCTTCCAGGCAGCACGAACGCGGGCGAGTTCAGTGCGTTCACGCCAGGCCATCCAGAACAGCATCGAGAGCGTCTGGATCGTGATAACAACGCAGAGCGTGTAGCCGGCTTGCACCATGGCGTCCGGGCGCGGCAGGCTCGGGGCGAGCGACAGCGAGGCGGCGCGATAGGCAATCGCGGATATGCCGAAGAAGAAGCCGGAGGTGAGCCCGATCAGAGCTGTGCGGCTTCCGACCGAGGTGACGAGGCTCACGGGCGTCAAGGCCGTACGGGCCACCGAGATCAGCATCACCCCGAGGATCGAGACGAGAATAGCGGCCACGGTGCCCAAACCAATGGTTTCGCCGAAGAGGATCAGGGCCAGCAAGGCCGCCTGAGCCGGTTCCGTGCGCGAATAGGCCGTGCCGACCGCGAAGTTGCGGAAGGAGAAGAGGTGCACCAGCAGGAAAGTTGCCGTGATCTGCGCGAGGGCCCCGATGATGGCCCAGATCGCGAAGGTGAGCCCCGGGACCGGCAGCGGACGGCCAAGGCCAAGATGCAGGACGGCGAGATAGAGAAAGGCGAAGGGCAGGCCGAAGCCGAAGCGGACGAAGGTGGCGCCGGTCGTACCCATCCGACCTTTGAGGTGTTTCTGCAGCGTCGAGCGCAAATTCTGCAGGAAGGCGCTGCCAACGGTGATGATGGCCCAGAGTTCCATGAGAGAGTGTCCAGAGATGCCGCAGCGGCAAGGCCTGATTGCGGCGGGAGATCGGAAAGGGTGGCAGGAGGAGCCTGATCTGGCGCTCAGGCGATGCGGCTCACGCCTGTCGCTTGCGAATGGTGCCGGAACTTACCGGATGAAAACGCGATGGCAGCCGCTTGCGATCCTGCAGGACCACCAGTCGTTCCATCGCCGAAATCGCCATCTTCTTTCCCATCTTTCCCAGATAGCACTTCCCGAAGCGGCAACCAATGCTAATTAGAAGCCGACGCGCCCGGCGGCAGTCTGCCTTCCGCAGAACGCTCCGCCCCTGCCCAAGAGGACCCGATGAACACGCCAGCCAAGATCCCCTCGCCCGCCGATTTCGCCCATGTGCGCGACTGGGTCTTCGACCTCGACAACACCCTCTATCCGCATCACATCAACCTCTTCGCACAGATCGACACAAACATGACCGGCTTCGTGGCCGAACTCCTGCAGATGGAGCCGGCCGAAGCCAAGCTCCTGCAGAAGCGCTACTACCACGAACATGGAACGACACTGGCCGGGCTGATGCTGCATCACAAGGTCGACCCGAATGCCTTCCTGGAGCGCGCCCATGCCATCGACTATTCGGCGCTGATCCCCGACGAGGCTCTCGGCGCGGCAATCAAGCAGTTGCCGGGGCGGAAGTTCATTTTCACCAACGGCACGGTGGCGCATGCGGAGGCTGCCGCCAGGGCGCTCGGTATTCTCGATCATTTCGACGACATCTTCGACATCGTCGCCGCCGATTACGTTCCAAAGCCGGCGGGCGCCACCTATGACAAGTTTGCCAGCCTCAACCGGATCGACACCAAGAACGCGGCAATGTTCGAGGATCTGCCGCGCAATCTGACCGTGCCGAAGGCGCTCGGGATGAAGACCGTGCTGCTCGTGCCGCGCAATCTGGGCACGGCCATCCTCGAGACATGGGAGCGCGTCGAGCATGTCGACGCCGAGACTGTCGACTATCTCACAGACGATCTCACCGGCTTCCTGCAGGCGCTGCTGCCGCAGCATTCCTGAGCGAAAGCTTACGAAAGTTTCATGCAGCTTACCGAGAGTTAAGTAGGTGCGGCGGCTTGTCGCCGCTACGGTCATCCCATCGAAGCATACACTCGAAAGGATACCGAGATGAACGGCAAGACCCTGACGCTGGCCGCCGTGGCAGCCTCCCTCCTCGTCGGCACGACCGCTGGCGGCGCCTTTGCGCAGGACCGCGGCGATCGCCGTGGTCCGGGCCGTGGCGGTCCGGAAGTCATGTTCGTGCAGATGCTGCAGCAGCACGACACGAACAAGGATGGCACGATCAGCAAGGAAGAAGCGACAGCCGGGAGCACGGCGATGTTCGCTGCCGTCGACGTCGACAAGGACGGCGTCCTGACGCCTGGCGAGATGCGCCAGCATCGCGAAGCGATGCGGGAAGAGCGAAAGGCACAACGTGAAGCCATGCGGGCCGAACGTCAAGCAGAGCGGGAGGCCGCGAAGGCCGATGCGCCCACCCCGCCCCCGGGTGATGCGCCCCAGGAGCAGGCGATGAATGAGGATGGTCCGCGTGGCGAAGGCAAGGGCCCGCACGGCAAGCGTCACGGCTGGCACAACGAGCGTGCGGAGCGCAGTGAGGATCGCGGTGGTCGAGACGGCATGCGTGGCCCGGGCCGGATGATGCGGGTGGCCGATACCGACGAGAACGGCCAGATCAGCCAGGCGGAAGCAACCGCCATGGCCGACAAGATGTTCACCCGGATGGACCGCAACAAGGATGGCGTCATCAGCGCTGATGATATGCCGAAGCGGCCGATCATGATGCGCTGATCGGAAGATCAGAACATGAGTAGAAGAAGCGGGCGGCCCCTTACGGGGCCGCTTCGTCGTTCAGGTCATAGAAGTCGGCTATGATCTTCCATGCCTCTTCCGCCGTCTCGGCAAACTGGAAGAGATCGAGATCTTCGGGCGCGATGGTGCCGAAGGCGGCCAGCGCCTGGAAGTTGATGATGTCCTCCCAGAAGGCTCGGGAGAAGAGAATGAGCGGGATCGGCGCCATGCGCTTGGTCTGGATCAGCGTCACTGTCTCGAAGAGTTCGTCCAGCGTGCCGAAGCCGCCCGGGAAAATGGTGATCGCCTTGGCGCGCATCAGGAAATGCATCTTGCGGATGGCGAAATAGTGGAAGTTGAAGCTGAGCTCAGGCGTGACATAAGGGTTCGGCGCCTGCTCGTGCGGCAACACGATGTTGAGGCCGATCGAGGGCGCGCCGACTTCCTCGGCGCCGCGATTGCCCGCTTCCATGACGCCCGGACCGCCGCCGGTCACGACGACATATTCCTGGTAACCGCTGAGCAGCGCCTGTTTCGAGCAGAGCTGGGCAAACTTGCGAGCCTCCTCATAGTAAATCGACGCGTTTTCCAGGTTCTTTTTCTGGATGTCGTTCTTCGCCGCCCAGGCGTCCTGGCCAGGGGCGGGAATGCGGGCTCCGCCGAACATCACCACCGTCGATTTGATGCTGCGTTCGGTGAGGATCATCTCCGTCTTCAGGAGCTCGAGCTGCAGGCGGACGGGACGCAGTTCCTCCCGGCAGAGGAATTCGTCATCGACATAGGCCAGCGTATATGACGAAGACGCGGACTGCGGCGTGCGGGGAATGACCTGTGCCGTCTGCTTGTCGGTCGAGCTGTCCTTCAGCGGATCCCAAGACCCGTCCTTGCGCCTGTGCTTGCCGTTCTTCCACCTTGCCATGCCTTATCCTTTCGCTCGCACGGGGCTCCCGCGGCTGTTTTCTTCCAGCCCTGAATGCGCTAGAGCTTTGCGCGAATTTCCGATCAGATCCTGATCGTTTCCATTCCCACGGTAGACAACGAAGTTTAAGGAATCCAGATGAGCGCCTCCGATCTCACCCAGCTCGAACACGTCATCGAAGCGGCGTTCGACAATCGCGATACCGTCACGACGGCGACCAAGGGCGAGATCCGCGATGCTGTCGAAACCGCGCTGAACCTGCTCGACAGCGGCAAGGTTCGCGTCGCAGCCCGCGGCGAAAACGGCACCTGGACCGTGCATCAGTGGCTGAAGAAAGCCGTGCTCCTCTCCTTCCGCCTCAACGACATGGAAATCGTCCAGGGTGGCCCGGGCGCCTCGACCTGGTGGGACAAGGTCCCTTCGAAGTTCGAAGGCTGGGGCGAAAGCGAATTCCGCTCGGCTGGCTTCCGGGCCGTGCCGAACGCCGTCGTCCGCCGCTCGGCCTATATCTCCAAGGGCGTCGTCCTGATGCCGTCCTTCGTCAATCTCGGCGCCTATGTCGGTGAAAACACCATGGTCGACACCTGGGCCACCGTCGGCTCCTGCGCCCAGATCGGCGCCAATGTCCACCTTTCCGGTGGTGTCGGCATCGGTGGCGTTCTGGAGCCGCTGCAGGCCGGCCCGACGATCATCGAGGACAATTGCTTCATCGGCGCCCGTTCGGAAGTCGTCGAAGGCTGCATCATCCGCGAAGGCTCCGTCCTCGGCATGGGCGTCTACATCGGCAAGTCGACGAAGATCGTCGATCGTGCCACCGGCGAAGTCATGTATGGCGAAGTGCCGCCCTATTCGGTCGTCGTCGCCGGTTCCATGCCCTCGGGCAATGCCGTCATGGCGAATGGTCTGCCGGCGCCGCATCTCTACTGCGCCGTGATCGTCAAGCGCGTCGACGAGAAGACCCGTTCGAAGACCGGCATCAACGAACTCCTTCGCGACTGAGCTCCCATGGCCTTGCCGGGGCGGGAGACGACGGTCGGCTGGGCGCTCTTCCTCTGGGACGGGCGCATCGGCCGGCGCGTCTTCATTCTCGGCACCCTGTTCTGGATGATGACGAACGCGGGGGTGATTGCGTTCGTGACGGGATCCGACGACATTTCACCCGGTTCGTTCTCTCTTTTCCTGGGCACGGCGAGCCTTTCGCTCCTCTCCCTCCTGATGCTCGGCACCAAGCGGCTGCATGACATCGGAATTCCGGGCGTCGTCGCCGCCCTGCTCGTCATCCCAGCCTTCTCCCTGATCGCCTTCTTCCTGCTCTGCGTCTGGCCTTCGGCGGTCGAAGCCAATCAGTACGGACCAGCGGCAAACGAGCGCGCCGGCTGAGCACCGTGCATGGGTGACAGGTCCAGTCGGATCAGCTAAGTCTCGCTGATCTCCAAGGCGCCGTTCCGGTCCTGAACCGGCATGCGGCCATTCCCGTATCAGTGTTCATGACCGCTACCAATCCCGTCGACGTTCTCCAGGCTCTCATCCGCTGCCCCTCCGTCACGCCCGCCGAAGGCGGTGCGCTCGATGTGCTGGAAGGCCTGCTCTCCCCGCTCGGTTTCCGTGTCGATCGGATGATCGCCAAGGACGAGGGCACACCCGATATCGAGAACCTCTATGCCCGGGCCGGGGCTGACGGGCCCCATCTGATGTTTGCCGGCCACAGCGATGTCGTGCCGGTAGGCGCGGAAAGCGACTGGAGTGCGGGGCCGTTTTCAGGCGATATCCGCGACGGCATGCTCTATGGCCGTGGAGCTGTCGACATGAAGGGCGGGATCGCCTGTTTCATTGCTGGCTATGCGCGGCTGGTCGAAGCGGGGAAGGTGCCCAAGGGTTCAGTCTCGCTGCTGATCACCGGCGACGAGGAAGGCCCTGCCGTCAACGGAACGGTGAAGCTGCTCGAATGGGCCGCGGAACGCGGCGAACGCTGGGATGCCTGCCTGGTCGGCGAACCGACCAATCCCGACACCCTCGGTGACATGATCAAGATCGGCCGGCGCGGTTCGGTCTCGGGCACGGTGACGGTAAAGGGCGTGCAGGGCCATGCGGCCTACCCGCATCTCGCCGACAATCCGGTGCGCGGCGCGCTGTCGTTGGCGAAGAGCCTGATGTTCCCAGCCTTCGATGAGGGCACGGAAAACTTCCAGCCGTCGAACCTCGAAGTGACCACCATCGATGTCGGCAATGCCGCCACCAACGTCATCCCCGCTTCGGCTCGCTTCAAGTTCAACATCCGCTTCAACGACCTCTGGACGGCCGACAGCGTGAAGACCGAGATCATCCGCCGGCTTGATGCAGCTGCGGTGGACCCCGAGCTTCGCCCGGACAGGGCCGCCATCGGCTACGACATCGTCTGGTCGGAACGTCCGAGTCACGTGTTTCTCACGCGCAACAATGCCTTGATTGCCTCGCTGTCGGGTGCAATCGAGACGGTCACCGGCAAAACGCCGAAGCTTTCGACCACAGGCGGCACCTCGGATGCGCGCTTCATCAAGGATTATTGCCCGGTGGTCGAATTCGGCCTTGTCGGGCAGACCATGCACATGGTCGACGAGCGTGTCGCCGTCTCGGATCTGGAGACGCTGACCGTGATCTACCAGACATTCATCGAGCAGTGGTTCGCCCATGCCGACGCTTAAGGAGGTCGAGTTCTACCTCAAGGGGCTCTGGCTGCTGTTCAAGCAGGATCCGGCCGGATTTTCCTATCTCGACCTCACAGACCGCGGTTCCTTGCGCTCGTTCTGGGCCGTCGTCTGGGCGCTGCCGGCAATCCTGATTTCCTTTGCCTGGTGGCGGCTGCTCTTTCTGCAGGGCCTGCCGGAAGGTACGGGAACGGGCGCGCTCTTCTTCTTCCGTCTGGCGCTGGTCGAAGCGTCGAACTGGCTGTTTCCGATCATCCTGCTCGGCGGGCTCTGCTGGATGATCGGCATCGGCGAGAAATTTGCATCGATGGTGGTGGTGACCAACTGGCTGGCCTTGCCGGTGTCCTATTCCTACGGCCTGCTTGTTCTCTTGATGATGTTCGTGCCGGCGCTTGCCGGCGTCGTCGCCTTCCTTTGGCTCTTGCTGATGATCACGCTGATCGCCGCACTGTTCCGGATCATGCGGATGATCGTCGGGGACCAGTTGCTGATGGTATCGACCATCGTCATGGTGCTGCTCGTCCCGTCGATGATTATCGCCGAGGTGCTGGAACGTTATCTCGGCGTCTATCCGGGCTGAGGGCGCTGCTCAGCCTTTTGCCGGCTCGTCGCCGGGATAATCCACGCGCATGAAGAAGAGCCCCTCGGGTGGTGCGACCGGTCCGCAGGCCGCGCGGTCGCGGGCTTCGAGGGCTGCCCGCACATCGGCAGGCGTCATCTTCCCTTCGCCAGCAAGCTTCAGCGTGCCAGCGAAGGAGCGGATCTGATTGTGCAGGAAGCTCTGCGCCGTGGCGCGGATCTCGATCAGATCGCCTGATCGCGTGACATCCAGACGGTCGAGCGTACGGACCGGGCTCGCTGCCTGGCAGTGGGCGGAGCGGAAGGTGGTGAAGTCGTGATGACCGACGAGCTGCTGTGCCGCCTCATGCATCGCTGCGTGGTCGAGCAGCTTCGGCACCCACCAGGCCCGCTTGTCCTCCAGTGCCAGACGCGCCGGCCGGGTGATGATGCGGTAGAGATAGTGACGACGCAGTGCCGAAAACCGGGCGTCGAACTCATCCGGGACCGCCTGCACGTCGAGCACGGCCACCTGTTCGGAGGCCATGGCCAGATGAGCGTTCAGGGCGTTGCGCAGCTTGTGCGGCACCCAGGCTCGAGAGAGATCGGCATGGATCACCTGCCCCACGGCATGGACGCCGGAATCGGTGCGCCCTGCTCCACGAATGACCACCGTCTCGCTAGTCAAGGACAGGATCGCCTGTTCGAGCGCCGCCTGGATCGAATGGCCGTTCTCCTGGCGCTGCCAGCCGACATAGGCCGAGCCATCATATTCGACGGTCATCCGGAAGCGCGGCATCAGGCGATCACCGTGCCCTTGGGAAGCGGCGTGCCGCGCAGGAAGTCTTCGGCGTCCAAAGCCTTGCCGCCCGCCTTCTGCAAACGGACGAGGCTGACGGCGCCCGTGCCACAGGCAATCGTCAGGCGATCGTCGAGAGCGGTGCCGGGAGCGGCCAGCGCTCCCTCCGCTTCAGCCAAGCGTGAGGCGAGGAGTTTCACCCGGTCCGGCTTGCCGTTGACGTCGATCTCCGTCCAGGCACCGGGGAAGGGCGAGAGGCCGCGGATGTGATTGTGCACCTCGAATGCCGAGCGGGAGAAATCGACCCGGGTTTCCGCCTTGTCGATTTTCGCAGCATAGAGCACGCCCTCTTCAGGCTGTGCAACGATCTGCAGCGTGCCGGCTTCGAGCTTCGCCATCGCCTCGACCATGGCTTCGGCACCGGCAAGGCTCAGGGCATCATGCAGTTCGCCGGCGGTCATATCGGGGCCGATCGTCACCTTGCGGGTCAGTGCCACGGGGCCAGTGTCGAGCCCCTTGTCCATCTTCATCACCATCATGCCGGTTTCGGCATCGCCGGCCATGATGGCGCGCTGGATCGGGGCTGCACCGCGCCAGCGCGGCAGGAGCGAGGCATGGCCGTTATAGGCGCCCAGTCGCGTGCCGTTCAGGATCGCCTCGGGCAGCAGCAGGCCATAGGCAACGACGACGGCGACATCGGCGTTCAGCGCGACGAAGGCATCGCGATCGGCCTGATCGCGGAAGTTCAGGGGGTGGCGGACCTCGATGCCCAGTTCTTCGGCCGCCTGGTGAACGGGCGACTTCTGCAGGTCGAGGCCACGACGGCCGCCGGGACGGGGCGGCTGCGAATAGGCGGCAACGATTTCGTGGCCTGCCGCATGCAGCGCTTTCAGGGTCGCGACGGAAAAATCCGGCGTGCCCATGAAGATGATGCGAAGTGCCATCTTATCTGCCTCAACGCGCGAATGGATAGACGCCGGGATCAGATCTTCTGACGGGCGGCCTTGGTGAACCTCTTGATCACCATCTCGCGCTTCAGGCGGGAGATGTGGTCGATAAAGAGCACACCGTTCAAATGGTCGATCTCGTGCTGAAGACAAGTGGCGAGCAGGCCGTCGGCCTCCGTCAGCTGCTCCTTGCCGTCGCGACCGAGCGACTTCACCGTGATCGCCGCCGGGCGTTCCACCTCTGCGTAGTAGTCCGGGATCGACAGGCAACCTTCCTCATAGACCGAGCGCTCGTCGGAGGATTTGAGGATCTCCGGATTGATGAAGACCAGCGGTGCCGGTTCTTCGCCTTCCTTGGCGAGATCGATGACGAGAAGGCGGCGCGGCACGCCGACCTGGATCGCGGCAAGCCCGATGCCGGGCGCCTCGTACATGGTCTCGAGCATGTCGTCGATGAACTGCTCGAGCTCGGCATCGACGCGCTCGACAGGCGCGGATACCTGACGCAGCAGGGGATCGGGCAGGATGATGAGAGGCTTGATGGTCATGGCCTCCCTTAGCGCAAGTTCCCTTGTGAGGAAACGGAAAAAGTGCGTTGGTTCTCACCTGCGCCGCCGGTCAGGCGACGCGGCGCTCCATGGCTCTGCCGGGCACATAGTCCTGCCGATCACTGCGCGTGCGGATCTGCGACAGCTGTTCGACAAGGGCTGCGACTTCGCTTCGCAGGCGGCGTGTCTCGTCCGAGGTCCGCTCGACCATGTCGCTGTTCTCGTGGGTCAGCAGATCCATGTTGCGGGTCGCCTGGTTGACCTCGTTCAGGCCAATCGCCTGATCCTTGGCGGCAGTTGCGATATCGGAAACAAAGGTGTCGATCGCGTCGATGCGGGTGATGATGTCGTTCAGCGCCTCGCCGGTGCTGGTGACTAGGCCGACACCTTCCTTCACCTGATCGGAGCTCTGGGATATGAGCTGCTTGATCTCCTTGGCGGCATCGGCTGAGCGCTGGGCGAGTTGGCGAACTTCCTGGGCAACCACGGCAAAACCCTTGCCTGCATCGCCAGCGCGCGCTGCCTCTACGCCCGCATTGAGCGCGAGCAGATTGGTCTGGAATGCGATCTCGTCGATCACACCGATGATCTTGGAGATCTCGGTCGAGGATCGCTCTATCGCGCCCATGGCGGTGACGGCCTGCGAGACGACGGCCCCGGAGGTCTTCGCCTGCTGCTGGGTATCGCGAACGGCGTGCGACGCGCGCTCGGCATTGGCGGCCGTCTGGCTGACGCTGACGGAGAGCTGCTGCAGGGCAGTCGAGCTTTCCTGCACGCCACTTGCCTGACGGGTTGTGCGGCTCGCCAACTCATGCGAGGCATGGGCGATTGCATCCGTCCCGGTCAGAATGCCTTCGGAGGCGCGGCGGATCGCGGCGAAGGAAACATTCAGGCGATCGACCGTGTCGTTATAGAAGCCGGCCATCTCCTTGAAGTTCTCCGGCAGCTCCGTCGTCATGCGGGCCTCGAAGTCACCCTGCGCGAGGGATTCCAGGCCGCGACGCAGGTGCTCCATGGCAATCGCCTGGTCGGCGGCAAAACGCGCGCGTTCCTCTTCCAGCGCCACACGCTTGCTTTCCAGCTCGTCGAGATAGACGGAGATCGAGTAGTCCATGTCGAGCATCGCAGCCTTGACCACGGCGCGAAGTTTTTCGCCCAGCGTGACTGCATGCTGCCTGCCGAAGGGGAAGGGCCAGTGCTTGACGAGCACACCGGCGAGCAGCTCCCCGACCAGCATGGAATAGCCGCCGATGTACCAGCGCGGCTCGAGCCCGATACGGGCATGGGCCTTGCCGACGGCGGTGACGCCCTTCACGTAGTTCTCGTCGAAATTGCCGCCCGCGACCTTGTCCCAGTGTCCGATCTGGGCGTTCTTCGCGCCATTCATATGGGCGCCGTCGCGGAAATGGCTGGCGATCTTTCCGGTCTTCGTCACCTTGGCGTAGAACTTGTCCAGCGCGCCGCCCAGGACCTCCTTGATCGACGGTCGCAACTCGGCGAGCGTGCTGCGGGTCTTCTGATCAATCTCGAGAAAATCGAGCCGTTCGGAGAGGTCGTTCTGGGCTTTCATGGTCATGATGCGACGCGGACTTTCGGGTTGACTGTTATCAATCAGAACTGCCACGGTTTGCTAAACAGACTCTAAACGCACGGCGACCAAACCTGTCGCCGTGCGCCGCCGGCTTCAGCCTATCCCGCCATACGGTAGGGTGCATGGCCGGCGCTCTGAGATCGAGCGCCTGCGGTCTTGAACCCCTGCAGGGCCTGCACCAGCCGACCGGCTTCTTCGCGAAGTGTCGCCGTCTGGGCCGAGCTTTCCTCGACCATGGCGGCGTTGCGCTGGGTGATCTGGTCCATGGAAGCGACCGAGGTGTTGACCTCGCGCAGGCCGCCAGACTGGTCGGCTGCGGCAAGCGCGATCTTGCCGACGATGTCGTTAATCTCGCCGATGCGAACGATGATCTTACCGAGCGCGTCGCCAGCATTGTTGACGAGGCCAACCCCGGCTTCAACCTGGGTAGAGCTCTGGGAAATGAGGTTTTTGATCTCGCGGGCAGCATTGGCGCAGCGTTGGGCGAGTTCCCGGACTTCCTGGGCAACAACGGCGAAACCACGGCCGGCCTCGCCGGCACGGGCGGCTTCGACGCCCGCATTGAGGGCCAGAAGGTTGGTCTGGAAGGCGATCTCGTCGATGACGCCGATGATCTTGGAGATCTCGTCGGAGGACTTCTCGATTGCGCCCATGGCATCCACGGCGCGCGAGACGACCTCTTCCGAAACCCGGGCTTCCGTCAGGGCGACACCCACGACCTCGGATGCTTCCTTGGCCCCATCTGCAGTAAGCGTGACGTTCTGGGTCAGTTCATGCAGGGCCGCAGTGCTCTCTTCCAGACCCGCCGCCTGCTGTTCGGTGCGCTGAGCCAGATCGTCTGTGGCTTCCGAGATTGCGGCCGTCGACTTGAAGATCTCGTCGGCGGAATGGCGCACCGTCGCGATCGTCGATCGAAGGGCCTCGACGGAGGCGTTGTAGTCGGTCGCCATCTGCACGAAGTTGGCCGGCAAGTCGGCAGGCAGACGGGCGTCGAGGTCGCCAGCCGAGAGCTTGGCGAGCGCGCCGCGCAAGGCAGCGAGTGCGGTCGCCTGTTCGGCCTCGGCCTTCAGCCTTGCATCCTCTGCCGCCTGGCGCTGCTCGGCCAGGATCGCGAGGTAGACAGAGATCGAATAGTCCATGTCGAGCAATGCCGCCTTGACGACGACCGAGATTTCCTCAGCGAGCTGCTCGGAGTTGCGGCGACCGAAGCGGCTCGGCCAGCGCTCGCGAGCAACGGCATGCACCAGTTGCTCCAGAACGAGCGCGTAGCCGCCGATATACCAGCGCGGCTCCAGACCGATGCGGGCGTGGGCCTTACCGACTTTGGTGACCCCTTCGACATAGCTGTCATTGTATTCCGCCGTACCGACGATGCCCCAATGCTCTTCCTGCCGCTTCTTCGCACTTTTGATGTGATCTTCATTGTGGAAGAAGGCCGCCGTCTCCGGCACCTTGCGCACCTTGTCATAGAAGATTGCGAGCGCGCCACCGATGTTGACGCGGATGAGGGGGCCGAGCCGCCGCAGTGTATCCCTGCCCTTTTCATCCAACCCCAGGAAGCGAAGACGGTTTTTAAGATCTGTATTTTCGGGTTGCGACGCCATGGCCGACACTTCACTTCCTGATTAACAAAATATCAGCGATCACTGATAAACACTCATCAGGGAATGCTAAAATGGTAAAGGATCGGTTGCGTAAACAGAGCATTTTTTAGCCTTCCACCTCGTGAGGCGGGCGCTGTGGACACAGAATGTCCACGTTCCCGAACTGATCTTGACGATCGTCAACTTGGTATACATCGAAAGACTAAGTCCGCCTCCGGGGGGCCACTTGCGGAGCAGGCGGCTGTTCACTCTTTGATCTGTCTTCGCCGCCCGAATCAGCTATCATCGGGCCATGACAATTTTCGAAATCCCGGCGGTGACCATCGGTTCAGTCACCCTCTCGCCCGCGCTCCTCCTCGGCATCGGTGCTCTGGCAGTGCTCCTGCCGATCCTCACCCTCATCGTCGTGGCACTGCGGGCGGCACGGCTGCGGTCGGAGATGCGCGAGGAAGCGGCGCGGCGCGACGAAGCAGCCGAAGCGCGGCTTGCGGAACTGCTGAAAGCACAGGCAGAGATGCAGGGACGGCTCGCCACGATGGCCGAGGTGTTCGGCAGCCGGCAGGCGGAACTCAACCAATCGATCAGCCAAAGGCTCGACGGGATGACACACCGGCTTGGTGCGACCATCACGGAACAGACCAAGTCGACGCATGACAATCTGCGCACGCTGCAGGAACGGCTTGCTGTCATCGATGCGGCGCAGAACAACATCCAGTCGTTGGCCAAGGACGTGGTCGGGCTGCAGGCAATCCTCTCCAACAAGCAGACCCGCGGCGCCTTCGGCCAGTCGCGGATGGAAACGATTGTTGCCGACGGACTGCCGATGGGCGCCTACGAATTTCAGAAAACCCTGTCGAACGGGTCGAGGCCCGACTGCGTCATCCGCATGCCGAACAGTTCGCCGCCGCTGGTGGTCGATGCCAAGTTTCCGCTCGAAGCCTGGAATGCGATCCGTGACACGGAAAACCCGGACCAGAAGAAGGTGGCATCCCAGCAGTTCAGGCGGGACATGGAGGTGCACATCCGCGACATCTCGGAGAAATATCTGCTGGCGGGCGAGACCCAGGACATGGCTTTCCTGTTCGTGCCGTCGGAGTCCATCTTTGCCGAGATTCACGAGAACTTCGAAGGCATCGTGCAGAAGGCGCATCGGCAGAAGGTGGTGATCGTTTCACCGTCCCTTCTGATGCTGTCCATCCAGGTAATCCAGGCCGTACTGAAGGACCAGCGCATGCGCGAACAGGCGCATCTGATCCAGGGCGAAGTCATCCGGCTGATGGAGGACTTGAGCCGTCTCGACGACCGGACACGCAAGCTGCAGAGCCACTTCCTCGCCGCCCAGAAGGATGTCGAGATGATCATCACCTCCTCAGACAAGCTGGCGAAACGCGGTGCCAAGATCGAAGCGATGGAATTCGAGACGCCGGGGGGACGAGCAGAGGGTGACGATGCCCCTTCCCGCGCTGTGGAGAGCCGCACCGGCCTGCTCAAATTGAGGGTTGTTGACGAGGACTGAGACCCGGTCCAAAAGAGCGAAGACGATGGAGCATTTCGGGCCGAAGCGTTGGCCTCGAATGCTCTGTCTTTCCGTTTTTCGGCAATTCCGGACGCAAAACCGCGTTCCGCTTTCGCTGGAATTGCTCTTGGGAGGCACCTCGCTCATGATCACCGTCTTTGGCTCCATCAACATGGATCTCGTCGCCACCACACCGCGGCTCCCGAAGCCGGGCGAAACCGTGCCGGGAACCGGATTTGCCACAGCGGCCGGCGGCAAGGGCGCAAACCAGGCCCTGGCCGCGCGAAGGGCCGGCGCTGCGGTACGCATGGTTGGCGCCGTGGGCCGTGACGAATTCGCCGGCCCTGCGCTCGACCTGCTGGACAAGGCCGGAACAGATCTTGCCGGGGTGGCGCGGGTCGAAGGCCCGACCGGGACGGCGCTCATTCTGGTCGGCGGCGACGGTGAAAACATGATCGCGGTGGTGCCGGGCGCCAATGGCACAGTCAGCACCGACCAAGCAATCGCGGCAGTCTCCAGCAGCCAACCCGGCGACATCCTGATGCTTCAGCTCGAAGTGCCGGCGGCTTCCGTCAAGGCGGCTCTGGAGGCCGCGCGAGCGCATGGCGTTCGCAGCATCCTCAACACGGCGCCGCTGATTGCCGAGGCGGCCGAGCTCGCAAAGCTCGCAGATATCGTCATCGCCAACGAGACCGAATTCGAGCTGCTTGTTGGACGGAGCAACCTGACGGCCGAGCAGCGCGAACAGATGCTGCTCGAGATGCATGCACAGACGGGGCAGATCCTGATCATCACGCTTGGTGGCGAAGGCGTTGTGGCTGCGGAAGGTGGCGGCTTGCATCGGACCCAGGGGCTGAAGATCGAGCCCGTCGATACGGTCGGGGCGGGCGACACATTCTGCGGCTATCTCGCCGCCGGCCTTGATGCAGGCCTCGGCTTCGACGAGGCGCTGCGGCGGGCGGCGGTGGCGGGATCGCTTGCCTGCCTCAAGCCCGGCGCCCAGCCGTCGATTCCTCTGGCCGACGAGGTCGCCGCGTCGCTCTGACCGCAAAGCGACAGCACGCCAGATTTATTCAACATTAAACAATGGAACATAGCCTCGGGTCTGATCGGGGTGCGGCTGAACCGCGCCCGGCCGCTCCATGACGGTGCGGAACGAATGTCCCTGCGTCCTGATCCTCACTCTTCGAGGCTCCCATGTTCGCCTTTTTTACCCGTTCGATCGCAGCCAAGCTACTCGTTGTCACCGGTATCGCCATTGGCCTGGTGCTCTTCCTTTCCAATCTCGTGTTGATTTCGCAAACCCGCGACCGTGTTCACTCGCTGACCATGGAACAGGCGGATGCGGAGGCGAAATCCATCGCGCGTGAAATTGCCGGCGACATCGGCGAACTGGCGAGCGCCGCCCGGACGATGTCCGGTGTCATCGGCCGTGGCCATGAGGGCAAGTCCTTCGACAGGCAAGGCATTACCAACGTCCTCAAGGCCAATCTCGAGCAGAACCCGTTTGCCTTCGGCAGCTGGATGGCTGAAGAACCGCGTGCCATCGACGGCCAGAAGGACGAGATCAAGGGTAAACTCGAACTCTCCGCCAATGATGACGGCGATTTCACGCCCTACTGGTCGAAGAACAAGAACGGCGAGATCCAGTTCTCCACCTTCCGTGCCGACTATGCGGCCGAGTGGTATGCGCTCGCTGCCAAGAGCGGCAAGGGCGCCATCACCGCCCCTTATCTCGCAGAAGGAACCGACGTTCCGACGACGATGAGCTCGATCGCCTATCCAGTAATCTCCGGCGGCAAGATGATCGGCGTCACCGGTGTCGATATTTCGCTGCTGTCACTGTCCGACAAGCTGAAGGCCCTGAAGCCGTTCGAGACGGGCCGTGTTCTGCTCGTCGCCCAGGGCGCTCAATGGCTGGTGGCCCCGAAGGACGACCTGCTGATGAAGCCCTACGAGGTGGAAGGCAGCGATGCCCTGAAATCCGCGCTTTCGAGCGGCAAGGGCAGCGTCGTGACCGATCTCTCCGACGAGGCCGGCGAAGGCTTCGACCGGCTCCTCTATCCGTTTGCCGTGCCCGGCGTGAACGCCACCTGGGCCGTTATCATCGATATCCCGCATGCGGCGATCAATGCACCAGTCGAGGCTCAGACGATGATGATGATCATCGGAGGTCTGATCGTGCTTGCCGCCGTGATGTTGGCACTTTTCCTTGCCGTACGCTCGCTGGCGCAGCGCCCGCTGCATGGTCTCGTCGCAGACGTCGAGCGCATGACGAAGGGCGATTATGCAAGCGACGTCTCCAACCAGCATCGCGAGGACGAAATCGGCCTCGTCGCCAAGGCGCTCGACGGATTCCGCCACAGGCTGGCCGAAAGCCATACGCTGGCGGCGGAAGCCGATGCCCAGCGCAGGGCGGCCGAAGGCGAACGCCGTCGCAACGAAGAGGAACGCAATGCGTCCGCCTCGGTGCAGCAGCATGTCGTCACGGCCCTCGGCAGCGGTCTCGCCCAGCTCTCGCAGGGTAATCTCACCTACCGGATCGCCGATGAATTCCCCGGCGAATACGCAGCGCTGAAGCGCGACTTCAACGATGCTGTCGCAAGCCTCGAACAGGCGATCGCCTCGGTCAACGGCAGCGTGGTCAACATCGCTGCCGGCACGAGCGAGATCTCGGAAAGTGCGGCAGATCTTTCCAAGCGCACCGAGCAGCAGGCGGCAAGCCTCGAGGAGACGGCCGCAGCCTTGAACGAGCTGACCGAACAGGTCAATTCCAGCGCCGACAATGCCGGGACGGCTGCCAACACCGTCTCTGTCGCGGTCAAGGATGCCGAAAAGTCCGGTGAGGTCGTGCAGAAGGCGGTCGCCTCGATGCATGGCATCGAGCAGTCGTCGCAGGAGATCTCGCGCATCATCGGCGTGATCGATGAAATCGCCTTCCAGACCAACCTTCTGGCGCTGAACGCCGGTGTCGAAGCTGCCCGTGCTGGTGAAGCCGGTAAGGGCTTTGCGGTCGTTGCTCAGGAAGTGCGCGAACTCGCCCAGCGGTCGGCCACGGCCGCGAAGGAGATCAAGGCGCTGATCAACGCCTCGGCCGCCCAGGTCAAGGACGGGGTGGAACTGGTGGGTGAAGCCGGGCAGACGCTCGAGAAGATCGCCCAGCAGGTCATGCAGATCAACGGGCTCATCCGGCAGATCTCGGCCTCGGCCAGCGAACAGGCATCCGGCCTCAAGGAGGTCAATGCTGCCGTCAACCAGATGGACCAGGTGACCCAGCAGAACGCGGCGATGGTGGAAGAGACGACGGCCGCCAGCATGGCGCTGCGTAACGAGTCCGACACGCTGCGTGGGCTGGTGGCGAAGTTCCAGGTGAGCGGCGCTTCTGCATCGGGCTCGGCTCTGCGGGCAGCCGCCGCAACCATGCGGACTGCTGCGGCCCAGCCGGCCGCGAGCACCAGAGCCCCGGCTCATGCGCCCGCACCGCGCAAGGTGGCGGCAGCCGGCGGAGCGTCGACGGGCGCCGACAACTGGGAAGAGTTCTGATCCTCGGGCTCTGAGGAGCGGAGTTTCAAGGGGCGCTGCCGATGCAGCGCCCCTTTTTCATCTTCTCGATCAGAGACGGCCGAAACGCTCGATCAACAGATCGAAGAAGCCATCGGCATCGACATTGCGCATGACGGTCGCGTTCGGCTTGCGGCCGGAGACGCGCCACCAGTCGACCACAGTCATGCCGACCGTCAGTTCCGACTGGAGCTCGATTTCGACGTTGCAATGGCGGCCGCTGAAGAGTTCCGGCTTCAGAAGGTAGGCGATGACGGTCGGGTCATGCAGCGGACCGCCGTCAGAACCGTATTTCTCTTCGTCGAAGCGCTCGAAGAACTCCAGCCATTCCACCATGGCTTTCGCCGGCTTGCTGCCAATGGCGGCGATGCGGGCGACGCGGGCCTTGGTGGTCATCAACTGGTGGGTGACGTCGAGCGGCATCATGATGACCGGGATGCCGGATGCGAAGACAGCGGCGGCCGCATGCGGATCAACATAGACGTTGAACTCGGCGGCCGGCGTGATGTTGCCGCCTTCGAAGAAGCCGCCGCCCATCATCACGAGTTCCTTCACACGCGAGGCGATATCGGGCGCCTTCTCAAGTGCAAGACCGATATTGGTGAGCGGGCCCAGCGTGCAGAGCGTGACGGAGCCTGCCGCCTCGTTGCGCAAGGTCTCGATGATGAAGTCGACGGCGTGCTGGCTTTCGACCGTCATCGTGGGTTCCGGAAGAACCGCGCCATCGAGGCCTGTCTTGCCATGGACATGTTCAGCCGTGACGAGCGGACGCACCATCGGACGATCCGCCCCTTCGAAGATCCGCCTGTCGGTCTGACCACAGAGTTCGCAGACGATGCGCGCATTGCGGCTCGTCAGCCTGAGAGGAACATTGCCGGCGACGGTGGTGATGCCAAGCAGTTCGAGTTCGTCCGGGCTTGCGAAAGCGAGCATGAGGGCGGCGGCATCGTCCTGACCGGGGTCGGTGTCGATGATGATCTTGCGGGGTTCTGTCATGGAGCGATCCTGGTGTCGAAAGGCCGAGGCTTGGAACTTGGGCCGGCTTTTGTCAAGCAACAGAGTGCTTGCCGGTCATGTTCGCATTTCCCATATAGTCTCCAGGAGAGCGGCTGCCGGAAAGGCGATCCGGGAGACGAACAAGGGACCGAAATGACACGCAACAGACTGCCCACCGAAGCCTTCATCATCACGTTCGACACCGGAGACGGTGTTGCCTTCCGCCGGCCGCGCGGCAGTGACGGCTACCCGCCCTACGATATAGAGCGACTGCCCACGCAAAAGGGGGTGGAGCGGCTGAGGGTGACGCTTGCGGTCGCGGGCTTCGACGAAAACGAGCTCGATGTGAGCGTCGAGGCCAATCAGCTCGTCATCCGGGGCAAACAGGCCGAACGGGAGGAGGCAGACTACCTGTTTCGCGGCATTGCCTCGCGGCAGTTTCAACGCGTGTTCGCAATCGAGGACGGCATGGAGGTGACCAGGGCATCCCTACGCAACGGCTTGCTGTCGATCGAAATCGTCCGCCACGATCCGGTGCATCTGGTAAGGAAAATTAACATCTCCACCGCAGAATGAAAGTTGCGGCAATGTTCGGCCGCCTCTCCCTCATACGCGGAGGATCGGAATGTTACTGAAAGAAGCTTCAGCCCGCCTGACGAAATCCGAACTGGCGCATCTCGGTGCCGGCGAAGTCGGCTATATTCGCAAGATGAAGTCTGACGAAGTGTCCCGCTGCTTTCCGGAGGCCCCGGAAATCGACCCAACGCTGGATCTCTGGGCACTGTTTGCCGCAGACGGCACGCCTATCCTGCTCACGGACAACCGTTCCAGCACCTTCTTCAAGGCAGCCGAAGACGATCTGAAGACCGTGTCGCTGCACTGATCAGTGCAGCGCAGGCATCGCGCGTGAAAAACGCGCGAATCAGCGCTTGCGGAAAGTGAGATAGGCCGACGAGCGGCCTTCACGACGGGCCTTGGCCTCGTAGCGCGTTCCCGACCAGCCCTCGTAGGGCGTCAGCCAGTCGCTCGCATTGCGGGCCAGCCACTCGAAGCCACCATGATCGCGGCAGTGCTGCAGGGTCCAGTTCACATAGGTGTCAATGTCGGAGGCGAAGCAGAAGATGCCTTGCGGCTTCAGCACCTTGTGAAACCGCTCGAGGTTCACCTGGGAGACAAATCGACGCTTCCAGTGGCGCTTCTTAGGCCAGGGATCGGCATAGAGGAGATCGATCTGGTCGATCTGGCCTTCTGGCAGCCAATCCAGCAGTTGTGTCGCGTCATCGTCATAGACGCGGATATTCTTCAGTCCCTCGGCTTCCACGACCGCGAGCAGCTTGGCCATCGAATTGACGAAGGGCTCAACGCCGATAAAGCCGGTCGAGGGATTGGTGCGGGCGCGGTGAACCAGATGCTCGCCGCCGCCAAAGCCGATTTCGAGGCGGATCTTTTCAACAGGAAGCGGAAAGAGCGACTTGAGGTCGGCCGGCACAGGTGATGCCAGGTCGACCTTGAGTTCGGGCAGGATGGTTTCCATGCGCCCGACCTGCTGCTCGCGCAACGGTTTGCCCTTGCGTCGACCGAAAAAGGCTTCGGTCGACCTCGTCTTGCGTTCCGCGTCCGTCATTTCACCTTCAAGCCTTGAGCGCATCCTTGAGCGGCTTGACCAGGTCCAGCTTCTCCCAGGAGAAGGAACCATCGCGGCCAGCCTTGCGGCCGAAATGGCCGTAGGCGGAGGTCTTAGCATAGATCGGCTTGTTCAGGTCAAGATGCCGACGAATGCCGGACGGGGACAAGTCCATGACCTTACGGATCGCGGCTTCGACCTCGTCCTCGGTCACCTTGCCGGTGTCGTGCAGGTCGACATAGATCGACAGCGGCTGAGCGATGCCGATGGCGTAGGAGATCTGGATGGTGCAGCGGTCGGCCAGACCAGCGGCGACAACGTTCTTGGCGAGATAGCGGGCGGCATAGGCTGCGGAGCGGTCGACCTTGGTCGTGTCCTTGCCGGAGAAGGCGCCGCCGCCGTGCGGAGCCGCACCGCCATAGGTGTCAACGATGATCTTGCGGCCGGTAAGGCCGGCATCGCCGTCCGGACCGCCGATGACGAACTTGCCGGTCGGGTTGATGTACCAGTTGCAGTCGTCGGCGATCTTGAGATCACCGAGGGCTTCTCGGATGAAAGGCTCGACGACCTGACGGACCTTCTTGGAATCCCAGCTTTCGTCGAGATGCTGGGTGGACAAGACGATCGAGGTGGCCTCTGCCGGCTTGCCGTCGACGTAGCGGACGGTGACCTGGCTCTTGGCGTCGGGGCCGAGTTTGCCGACGTCGCCTTCACCCTTCTTGCGGGCGGTGGAGAGTGTCTGCAGAATCTTGTGCGAATAGTAGATCGGGGCCGGCATGAGGTCCGGCGTTTCCTTGCAGGCGTAGCCGAACATGATGCCCTGGTCGCCGGCGCCTTCGCTGTTGGAGCTATCGGCAGCCTTGTCGACACCCTGGGCGATGTGGGCGGACTGGGAGTGCAGAAGCACGTCGATCTTGGCGGTCTTCCAGTGGAAGCCGTCCTGCTCGTAGCCGATATCGCGGATCGCCTTGCGGGCGGCGGACTTGAACTTCGAGGGGTTGATGACCTCGTTGCCGTTCTTGTCGGTCTTCATCAGGCTCGGCGGAAGACGCACTTCGCCGGCGATGACGACGCGATTGGTGGTGGCAAGGGTTTCGCAGGCGATGCGCACGGTCCAGGGGTCGACGCCAGTCTTGGCCGCTTCCCGGTAAACCAGGTCGACGATTTCATCGGAAATACGGTCACAAACCTTGTCCGGGTGACCTTCGGAAACGGATTCGCTGGTGAAGAGGTAATTTGCGCGCATCGGGATTCCCCTCAAAGTAATGGATGGCGGCATCGTTACCCAGTTCGAGCAGCGATGACAAGGACACAACCACATAAATATATCTTTATGTCAGTAAACTTTCCCCTTCCAAAACGCATAAAAAAAGCGGCCCTGCGGCCGCTCTCTTGATCAGGACGAGGCCTGCTCACTCGCTGTCGGCTTCAGCCGCCAGCGCCTTGACGAGGTCGACAATCTTGCGGCGCACCTTGGCGTCGGCAATCTTCACGAAGGCGCGGTTGAGTTGGAGACCTTCGGAGGAGGACAGGAAGTCGACCACGTAGTTGGAGCTCGACGCTTCTGCCATGCCGGAACTTGAAGGCTGTTCGCCGGGAGCATCCTCGAAGAAGAAGGAAACCGGAACCGTCAGAATATTGGAGATGTTCTGCAGACGGCTGGCGCCGACGCGGTTGGTGCCCTTTTCGTACTTCTGGATCTGCTGAAAGGTGATCCCGAGGCTTTCACCAAGCTTTTCCTGGCTCATGCCAAGCATCGTACGACGAAGGCGAATCCGGCTGCCGACATGGATGTCAATGGGGTTCGGCTTCTTCTTGTTTTCGATCATTAATGTCGTCCTGACAAAGTGTTGGCGTTGCGACCATAACCCCATGCCCGCCAAACCATAACGAGACGTTGTGCTCGTCATCTATGATCTTTCAGCATACTTGTAGATTACCGGTCTGAGCCACTATGCAATTTTAGGGGTTTTTGGTCAATTCGTCCGCCTAATAAAACCCAGACTAGAAATGGCCGCCAATAAAGTCATCATGCCCACGACCAACCAAAGGTTTAGGACATGGTTGTAGCCGTTTCGAATTGGCACGGATTTGACACTGAGGGTTGCGTCCACGGCGCCGACCGCATCGAGAGAAAGTCCCTGAACGATACGTCCGAGTGGATCGATCACGGCAGAAATTCCGTTGTTTGCCACGCGAATCAGGGGGACGCCGGTTTCCACGGCCCTCAGACGGGCCTGGAGGAAGTGCTGGTAAGGACCCGGCGTCGCGCCGAACCAGGCATCGTTCGTGACATTCAGGATGGCACTTGCGCCTGCGAGATCCGATGCAACCTCGCCCGGGAAGATCGCTTCGTAGCAGATCAGGGGATAGAGGCTGATCCCCGACGGGAGCTTGAGCGGCGTTCGGCTTGCGGCGGCGGTGAAACCGCCGGGAAGACTGATCAGTTCCTCGATGCCGAACTGACGCAACAGGCTTTCAAAGGGAACATATTCGCCGAAGGGGGTGAGATGAACCTTGTCACTGGCGCCTAGGATCTGTCCTTTGTCGTCGATCATGTAGACGGAGTTATAGTAAAGCGGCGGCTGGCCGGCACCACGCTCCTCGGCCCGTACCGCTCCGGTGAGCAGGATCTGGCCTTCCTGCAAGACATCGCCGATGCGCACAAGGGCATCGGGGTTCTCGGTCAGGATGAAGGGCACGGAGGTCTCCGGCCAGACGACGACGTCCGGCTGTGGCTTGCCCTCTTCGGGGGCTGCCGCAGTGAGGGCCAGGTGCTTTTCGAAGATGCCGATGCGATCGGTGTTCTCCAGCTTCTGCGACTGGTCGATCGAGGGCTGCACGAGACGAACGGTCAGCGTAGTGTCGCCCTCCGGCGCGGGCTCGACGTACAGACGAAAGGCGCCATAGCCGAGATGGGCGACAAGAAGAACGCCGGCCATCAAAAGGCCGGGCCAAGAGCCTTTGCGGGTTCCCAGCAGGGCGGGCGCGGCGAAGACGAAAACAGCGAGCGGTGTGATGGCCAGGATGCCGAGCACATGACTCGACTGCATCATAAGGGGCACGGGCATCACGGCGTAGCCGATGGAATTCCATGGGAAGCCGGTCGCGACAAAGCTGCGCAGCCATTCCGCCAGACCGAAGGCGGCAGCCAGAGCGGCGATACGGCCCATGCCGTCGGACCAGAGGAGGCGGGCGGCCAAAGTCGCCAGACCGTAGAAAATGGCCAGAACGGCAGGCAGGCCCACGACTGCGAGGGGGATCGCCCATGCGAATTCTTCCGCTTCAAGCAGCAAGGCATTGCCCAGCCACCAGAGACCGCAGACGAAATAGCCGAGGCCGAAGAGCCAGCCGGTCCAGAACGAGGACGATAATCCGGCTCTCCCCGTCTCGGCATTGCCCGTCGCACCGTCGAGCAACCAGACCAGCAGCGTGAACGAGACGAACATCGCGGCGAAGACGCCAAATGGCGGGAGAGCCAATGCCCCGATCGCGCCTGCGAGAACGGCGAGACCAGCTCGCCTGACGCCCCACAGGAGCAGAATCCTCGCTGCCAAAGCCTGCATGTCCACCCCTTCTGACCGCGAATCAATGGCCGGCAGTCTTCCAAAAAACAGGGGCCGTGTCGCGGTCTTCGCTTGGATGGAGCCCAACCGTCAGGTTGAAGGCCGGTCGGCGCTTTCCAGCGGGGTCTCTGTGCTCTCGGCGACGGGCTCATCCGACGGCTCGGCAGGCTTTACCCCTGCCTTCGGCACACGAGGCTTCGCCGGTGCCTTGGCCCGGGCCTTGGACGCCGTATCTCCCTGTGCGGGACCCTCTGTCTTGGTCGCCTTGAGATCGGCTTCGCCGTCCGCGCGGGCATCGACGTCACCCTTCGTCGTCGAGCGCCGGCGAGCGCCGGCACGCTTGCGAGCGACGCGCACGCGCTTGATGCGGCGTGGATCGGCATCGAGGATGTGGAATTCGAAGCCGGCCAAGGCCTGGACCACCTCGCCACGGGCAGGGATGCGGCCGAGAGCCGAGAAGATCAGTCCGCCCAGCGTATCGACATCCTCGAGACGGTCCTTGATATCGAAGTCAGGACCGATCGCCTCGGCGATCTCTTCCAGCTCCACACGGGCGTCCGCGACGATGACGTCGTCGGAGACGCGGCTGAACATGACCTCCTCGTCGTCGTGTTCGTCATCGATATCGCCGATGACCATCTCGACAATGTCCTCGTGGCTGACGAGACCGTCGGTGCCGCCATATTCGTCGATGACAAGTGCCATCTGGGTCCGGGCCGCCTGCATGCGGGTCATCAGGTCGGAGGCCAGCATGGACGGCGGCACGAAGAGGATGGAGCGGATGATGCCGGCTTCCGCCACCGTCTTGCTCAGATCGATACGCGCCAGATCGAAATCCATCTTCGGCTTCGCGGGCTTTTCAACCTTCTCCACCTTGTCAACGCCATTGGCAGCGGCAGCAGGCTTGGCGACGCGCTTGCGGCTGCGGGCCTGCTTGGTGACATAGGAGAGCAGGTCGCGGATATGAACCATGCCGCGCGGGTCATCGAGCGTCTCGGCATAAACAGGCATGCGCGAGCGGCCCGAGACGTCGAAGATGGTCATCAATTCGCCAATGGTGACGCTCTGGTCGACCGCCTCGATGTCGACACGCGGGACCATGATGTCCTCGACACGCACTTCCCGGAAGCGCAGGATGTTATGAAGCATCGCGCGCTCTTCAGGCGTGAAGGCCTCACCCAGGCTCGCGTCGGCTTTCAGCGCGACAGTCAGGTCCTCGCGCAGGCTGGTCGAGGAAGATGGCTTCAGGATGCGGCCCAGGCGGGCCCAGAAGGATGGGGATTGTCGGGCCGAGCTTTCCGCTCGGGAAGGACTACTGCCCTCTTCGGAAGACGCTCCCTCGTTACCCTCTTTGGCCTCAGGGGCCGTTCTCGTCGCAAAATCAGTCATTGTTCCAAACTATCAGATCGGGTCTTGTCCCGCATAGGGGTCAGATAGGCCAAGTTCCGCCAGAATGCGAGTCTCCAGCGCTTCCATTTTCTCTGCTTCGTCGGTTTCGATATGGTCGTAGCCGAAGAGATGCAGGAATCCATGAACCATCAAGTGGGTCAGATGATCCTCAAAACTCTTCTCCAGATCGAGCGCCTCGCGCTCCACGGTCTCTCTGGCGATGATGATATCGCCGAGCATCGGCCCCGGCATCTTGCCCGGCGTTACTGGGAAAGCGGGGAAGGACAGGACATTGGTCGGCTTGTCCTTGTCACGCCATTCAGCATTGATCTCGCGGATCATTTCATCGTCGGCGAAGACGAGCGAGACCTCCGTCGGCTGCTTCGGAAAGGGCTGCCCCTCGCTCTTCGCAAGATGGTTTTCCGCCGCGCCGAGCACGCGGGAGGCCAATGCTTCCAGCGCCGTCTCGTCTGCCCAACCGTCTGTCTCGACGGCGATCTGTATGTCCAACTGGCTCATCGTTTCGTGGCGTAGCGGGCTCTAGTGCTCGCTCTGCTCGCTCTCGTCCTGTACCTTGTACTTGGCGTCATAGGCCTGCACGATGCGGCCGACAAGCGGGTGACGCACGACATCAGTGTCCTTGAAGCGAACGACCGAGATACCTTCTACGCCCTTCAGCACGTTCAGCGCCTCGACCAGACCGGAGGTCACGCCGCGCGGCAGATCGACCTGGCTCGGGTCGCCGGTGATGATCATGCGGCCGTTCTCGCCCAGACGGGTGAGGAACATCTTCATCTGCATCGACGTCGTGTTCTGCGCTTCGTCGAGGATGATCGCGGCATTGGCGAGCGTGCGACCGCGCATGAAGGCGAGCGGTGCGATTTCGATGACGCCGGCGGTGATGGCGCGTTCGACCTTGTCGCCGGGGATCATGTCGTAAAGCGCGTCGTAGAGTGGGCGAAGATACGGATCCACCTTCTCCTTCATGTCGCCGGGCAGGAAGCCCAGACGCTCGCCGGCCTCGACGGCAGGTCGAGTCAAGACGATGCGGTCGACGACGCCGCGCTCCAGCAGTTGGGCTGCATGGGCAACGGCGAGATAGGTCTTGCCGGTGCCGGCGGGCCCGACGCCGAAGACCATCTCAGAGCGCTCGAGGGCGCGCATATAGGCATCCTGGGTGGGCGTGCGGGCGGCGATGGTCTTCTTGCGGGTGGAGATCTGCGCCATCGAAAGCTTGGCCTTGCGCTCCAGCGTCGGCAGCGACAGCTGGTCGTCGGCGGCCACTGCCATGCGGATTGCACCTTCGACATCCGAGGCTTCGACCGAGCCACCGCTCTGCAGACGGGCATAGAGGAAATCGAGCGCGCGGCGGGCCTGGTTGGTCGCCTGGAGCTCGCCTGTGATCGCAACGGAATTGCCACGGGCCCGGGCCTCGATCTGGAGGCGCTGCTCAAGCAGTTTCAGGTGCTGGTCGAACTGGCCGAAAAGCTCGCTGGCAAGCCGGTTGTTCTCGAACGTCAAGATGAAGTGATTGGCGTCGGTCGCAGGGTTGCGGACATTGCGCGAGGGTGAGGAAACCACTTCTGTTGCGTTCAAGCGATCAGGCTCCTGTTGCGATCAGGTTCGGGCCCTCACTCTAACCCTCTGCCACCTCGGCAAACAAGCTGTTTGGGCCGGCTGCGGTGATTCGTACCGGTATAATGTCACCGATTTGCGATGACATTGCATCAACATTCACAGACTGCAGCCAGGGCGAGCGGCCAATGAGCTGACCCGGCATGCGGCCCGGCTTCTCCAGAAGCAGGTCGATGGTCTTGCCGATCATCGACTGCATGAAGGCCTGCTGCTGGTCCAGCAGCAGCGCCTGGAGCCGTGCCAGGCGTTCCGTCTTCACATCCTCGGCCACGTGGTCGGGCAGGTCGGCGCCAGGCGTGCCGGGACGTGTCGAGTACTTAAACGAATAAGCCTGCGCGTAGTTCACTTCGCGCACCAGATTCATCGTGTCCTCGAAATCCTGATCGGTTTCGCCGGGGAAGCCGACGATGAAATCGCCTGAAAGCGCGATATCCGGGCGGACGGAACGGATGCGATCGATGAGGGCGACATATTCGGAGGCCTTGTGGCGGCGGTTCATCGCCTTCAGGATCCGGTCGGAACCAGACTGCACCGGCAGATGCAGATATGGCATCAGCATGCGCAGATCGCGATGCGCCTCGATCAGACGGTCGTCCATATCGCGCGGGTGGCTGGTGGTGTAACGCAGACGGGCAAGGCCCGGAATCTCGGCGAGCCTGTGAAGCAGATCGCCGAGGCCGATCGCCCGGCCCTTCTCGTCTTCGCCGTGCCAGGCATTAACGTTCTGCCCGAGCAGGGTGAGCTCGCGCACGCCGCTATCCACCAGCTTGCGGGCCTCCGTCAGGAGCTGCGCCAATGGACGGGATACTTCCGAGCCACGGGTATAGGGAACCACACAGAAGGTGCAGAACTTGTCGCAGCCTTCCTGGACCGTGAGGAAGGCGGTGACGGAGCGTGGCTTCCCGATCACCTTTGTTGGATCCGGCAGATGCTCGAACTTGTCTTCCAGCGCGTATTCGGTGTCGACCACCCGCTCTCCGGTGCGAGCCTTCTGGAGCGCCTGCGGCAGGCGGTGATAGGTCTGCGGGCCTATGACGACGTCAACGGCCGGCTCGCGGCGGGAGATTTCCTCGCCTTCGGCCTGGGCTACGCAGCCGGCGACGCCGATCATGAATTCCTTGCCTTCGGCCGCGCGCGCCTTTTTGTGCTCGCGCAGGCGGCCAAGGGCGGAGTAAACCTTCTCCGCGGCCTTTTCGCGGATGTGACAGGTGTTGAGCAGGACGAGATCGGCCTCTTCCATGACCTCTGTCGGCGCATAGCCGTCCGCCGCCAGGGCATCGGCCATGCGGCCGCTGTCATAGACGTTCATCTGGCAGCCATAGGTCTTGATGAAGACCTTGCGCGTATTGGCGCCCGGCGCCGGGGTATCGGTGAGGCTCGCGGTTTCTTGGGTCATGGCGCGCTATTTAGTGGTTTTCCGCCGACGATTAAACCGAAAAATTGGCGATGCTGCTCAGCGCCTGTGCCGACCGCGCAGATGGGCGAGCAGCATGCCGCGCAACTGCTCTTCAATGCGGATCGCCAGTGCCTTGCGGCTGTCGCCCTTCCTGAAGTCGACGGTCTCACCAAAGGTGACGTCCACATCGAGTGCACCGGCACGCAGAACGCCGATCAGATGCTCCATCAGACCGATATCACCGGGCCAACCGGCGATCGGGCGGTGGTAGCGTCCCATCGGCATGCCCTGGACGCGGGTATAGGCGATGGCGACCGGCTGGACGTGGACGACGCCGTCGTCCCCTTCGGGAAGGGCAGCCGCGGCGGCGCCGAAGAGCGACGACTTGATGCCGAGGATGCGATTGCCGTCCGAGGTCGTGCCTTCGGGGAAGAGCACGACGATCTCGCCATCGGCCATGCGAGCAGCGATTTCGTTAACCTGATCACCCGTGCGGCGTCTTTCCTCGCGCACGACGAAGATCGTCTTCTGCAGCTTTGCCAGGAAGCCGAATACGGGCCAGGAGGCGACCTCCGTCTTGGCGATGAAGGCGACATCGGCCAGTGAACCAAGGACGAGGATGTCCTTCCAGGAGGCGTGGTTGGCGGCGATCATCAGCGGACGGCGCGTTTCAAGGGTGCCGTGCACATGGACGCGAATGCCGAGAAACCAGAGCGCCATGCGATGCCAGTAGCGCGGCAGGCGGCGACGGAGCGGCCAGTCGAGCCGCAGGGCCAGAAGCTGAACCGGGATCAGCAGTCCGGAGACCAGAAGCAGCACAATGAGGAAGAGACCGACCCTCAGCCAGTTGATCACGCGGGCCTCACTGGCATGGCGGACATCGGCTTATTTCTCGTCCTTTGACAGCGGAATTCCGTAGAGCTCGAGACGGTGGCCGACGAGGCGGAAGCCATGCTCGCGCGCGATCCGCTCCTGCAAGGCCTCGATTTCCGGCGAGCGGAATTCGACGACGGTGCCGGTCTTCAGGTCGATCAGGTGGTCGTGGTGTTCTTCCGGCACGGTCTCGTAGCGCGAGCGTCCGTCGCGGAAGTCGTGGCGCTCGATGATGCCGGCATCCTCGAACAGCTTGACGGTGCGGTAGACCGTCGAGATCGAGATCTTCGCATCCACCTTGGAGGAGCGGCGATAGAGCTCCTCGACATCGGGATGATCATCGGATTCTTCCAGGATCCGGGCGATGACACGACGCTGCTCGGTCATGCGCATGCCCCGTTCGGCGCACAGCGTTTCCAGAGATTTCAAGGCATCGTTCATCGGTGAAGCATATCCGCAGAATATCGGTTCGTCCAACGGACCGGTTAGCGAAGATCGTGCCGCATGACAAGCGCGGAGGACCGGCGGCCGTTTTCATCGGTGTAATAGGCGGGGCGCTCGCCGGCCTTCTCGAAACCGAGCTTTCGGTAGAGGCCAAGGGCTGCCTCGTTGCCGTCGTCAACCTCAAGGAAGATGGCTTCGCCGCCCCTCACCTTGGCTTCGCGCAGAGCAGCCTGCATTAGACGCCAACCGAGACCGAAGCGGGAGACTTTTTCGCTGACCGCGATCGTCAGGATCTCCGCTTCGCCGGCCACTTCGCGCGCCAGCACAAAGCCGGACAACGGAGCCTTGAAGATCAGCGTGTTGGTCTGCCAAGCGGCAAAACCGAAGGTGTTGGGCTGGAGCAGAAGGCTCAGGAACTCGCCATCACCCCAGCCGCGGGGAAAACGCTGGCCGTGCAGTTCCGCTACCGCGTGGCAATGCTCCGAGGTCATGGGGACGATTTCGAATTCAGGCTGGCGGTAAAACAGGCTGTCGCGCATGTCAGGCTCTCGATACGGCAAAACCGGTCTGCGGCTTCGCATCCGGCCCTCGCAGATAGAGCGGCTTGGGCTTGCCCTGAGCTTTCGCCGTTGCTGAAATGCTTGCGACGATTTCGATGAGGTAGTGATCAGGGCCTGTTTCGGCGTTGCGATCCGAGACCAGAGCCGACGCTGAACCTACAAGGAGCGTGCCAGGCACCGCGGCGCGGGCGAGATAATCATCGAGTTGGAGCAGCAGCGGCTCACCCTGGGGCATGCCATCTTCGAAACTCTGGGCATAGACTTCGTCGCGATGAGCGTTGATGGCGGCAAGAATGGGCTTATGCGCCTCAGTTGTCGTCCGAGCCAGGACTTCCAAGGTCGAGACTCCGACGCATTCCACGCCAAGCGCCAGGGCCAGACCTCGGGCGGCAGCGACGCCCACACGGATGCCGGTGAAGGAACCAGGGCCGACAGTGACGCCGATGCGATCGACATCGGTGAGCGACAGCTTCGCTTGCGCGAGCGCCTCATCGATCATCGCCATCAGTCGCTCGGCATGCCCACGGCCAATGGTTTCGCTCACGCGCCCCAGAACTTGGCCGGTATCGGAATCAAAAACGGCGGCTGCGCAGTCCACACCCGCCGTGTCGATCGCTAGAACGATCATCTTGTCTCCAGTCCGGTCACGTCAGACCGCTTCGACTTCCTGCACTTCCGGAACGAAGTGGCGCAGCAGGTTCTGGACGCCGTGCTTCAGCGTTGCCGTTGAAGACGGGCAGCCGGCGCAGGAGCCCTTCATGTTGAGGAACACCTTGCCATCCTTGAAGCCGCGGAAGGTGATGTCGCCACCATCCTGGGCGACGGCGGGGCGGACGCGGGTTTCGAGCAGTTCCTTGATGGTGGCAACGATCGTTTCGTCGCCGGCATCGAAGAATTCCTCGTCGCCATCGACTTCGGCCGACGTCGAGGCCGTGCCCATGACCGGAGCGCCGCTCATGAAATGTTCCATGATCGTGCCGAGGATGGCCGGCTTCAGATGCTGCCATTCCGGACCATCCTTGGAGACGGTGACGAAATCATAGCCGAAGAAGACGCCGGTGACGCCTGGGATCCCGAAGATGCGCGAGGCGAGCGGCGACGCGGCTGCACTTTCGGCGTCGCGAAATTCGGCGGTGCCGGTCTCCATGACCACCTTGCCGGGAAGGAATTTCAGGGTTGCCGGGTTCGGCGTGGCTTCGGTCTGGATGAACATTTAGGCCTCCGGGCGGCGATGACACCGCTAAAGATTAGAATACTTCCAAAATAGACCCTGCAGGCCGCATCTTCAAGACGTGAATGTGCGATGGGCGAAATCAGCAGAGCGCGTCGATTTCCTCGTTGGTCAGCGTGTCCGGCAGAACCGTGACCGGGATCGGGAAGGCAGCGCCGCGCCCAGCTATCATCGAGACGAGCGGGCCCGGGCCTTCCTTGGTAGAGCCGGCGGCCAGAACGAGGATTGCGATATCGCGATCCTCCTCGATCAGGCCGTTGATCTCGGCGAAGGAACTGCCTTCGCGGATGACGATCTCGGGTTCGATGCCGATCGTGTCGCGGACCGTCTGGGCCGCCTTGGCCATGATGGCTTCCGCCTCTTCCCGGGCCTCGGCGCGCATGATCTCTTCGACACCCAGCCATTGCTGGAAATCGCCTTCCGGAATCACATAGATCAGCACCAGTCCGCCATTGGAATTCTTGGCGCGGCGACCGGCATAGTGGACCGCACGCGAGCATTCCGGGGTATTGTCGATCACCGCCATGAACTTGCGGCGATGACCTTCAAGACGTGACAGACGCGTTGAAACCATTGAGAACCCCGCCGCCGGACCGATGACATATGGCGCGGGCGGGCTCCGGGCGGCCCCGCCAGCGCCCGAGACCTTATCGCACGAAACCGATGATGTCGCGGACTTCGTTCATGGTCTTTTCGGCGCGCGCACGTGCACGCTCGCCACCGTCGCGCAGGACTGCATCGATGTGAGTGGGGTCTTCCATCAGGCGGCGCATCTCGGCGTTGATCGGTGCGAGCACCTCGACTGCCAGATTGATGAGCGCCGGCTTGAAGACCGAGAACTGCTGGCCGCCGAATTCGGAGAGCACGTCGCCCTTCGACTTGTCGGCGAGGGCTGCAAAGATGCCGACGAGGTTGTCGGCTTCCGGACGCCCCTTCAGGCCGTCGACTTCGCTCGGCAAGGCATCCGGATCGGTCTTGGCCTTGCGGATCTTCTTCGAGATCGCGTCCTGGTCGTCCATCAGGTTGATGCGCGACAGATCGGACGGATCCGACTTCGACATCTTCTTGGTGCCGTCCTTGAGGCTCATGACGCGCGGGGCCGGACCATCGATCAAAGGCTCGACCATCGGGAAGTAGGCATGTACCGGCTCTTCGCCGACCTTGATGTCGATGCCGAGGCCGGTCGGGCGGATCTTCTCGTTGAAGTCCATGTTGAACTTCATGGCGATGTCGCGGGCGAGTTCCAGATGCTGCTTCTGGTCTTCTCCGACCGGCACATGGGTGGCGCGGTAGACGAGAATGTCGGCGGCCATCAGGCTCGGGTAGGCGTAGAGGCCGAGTGAGGCCTGCTCGCGATCCTTGCCGGCCTTGTCCTTGAACTGCGTCATGCGGTTCATCCAGCCGATACGGGCGACGCAGTTGAAGATCCAGGCGAGTTCCGCATGCTGCGGCACCTGCGACTGGTTGAAGACGATGTGCTTCTTCGGGTCGATGCCGGCGGCAAGGAATGCGGCCGTAATCGAACGGATCTGGGTCGCCATGTCCTCGTGGACGAGCTGGGCCGTCAGCGCATGCAGGTCAACGACGCAGTAAATGCAATCGTTGTTTTCCTGGAGTGCGACGAACTTTCTGATAGCGCCGAGATAATTACCGAGATGGAGATTGCCGGTGGGCTGAACGCCGGAGAATACCAGCGGCTTGAACTCAGTCATTTTTGTCCTCAACAGGCTGGTGGAGGGCCCGATCATCTGATCGCGTCGGTCAGGGCTTATGCACGGCGGGCGGGGCGCAATCAAGCGCGGACTTCGGCAGACGCCGGTGGCTCAGCCACTTACAGGCTCGATCAGGTCCCAGAGATTGCCATAGAGATCCTCAAACACGGCGACTATCCCATAAGGCTCGTGCCGCGGTGCCTCTCGGAAGAGGACGCCAGCACCCAGGAAGCGCGTATGGTCGCGGGCAAAATCGTCCGTTCGCAGAAAGAAGCCAACACGACCGCCGGTCTGGTTGCCGATCGCCGCTCGCTGCGTATCGTCTGAGGCCTGTGCAAGTAGTAGCGACGCACCTCCTCCGCCCTTGGGACGGACCACGAGCCAACGCTTACCATCGGGCATCGCAGTGTCCTCGAGGCAGTCAAAGCCGAGGGCACCACAGTAGAAGGCCTTCGCGCGATCATAACTGTCGACGATCAGACTGACGAGAAACAGGCTGTTTGCGCTCATGTTGCCGCGCCTCCAGTTCGATGTGTGACGATCGGGACGTTGAGATCACGCATAGGCAAAATTCCTCCCGGATTAGAGTGGTTTAGGAAATGGATTGGCGCGAGGCAAACTGACTGATTCGCAGCCTGCCAACTCGACAAAAACTCGAACCGAGCAAAGCGCACCAAATTTGACACATTTGCAGGAATAAAAAACTTCTGAAAGCGATCTGGATCGCTGAAAACAACAATCTCATTCCAGAAGGTCACTCATGCGCACATTGTTTCGCGTCGCGCTCGGCTGCGTTCTTTCCTTCGGTCTCATCTCCCCCGTGGAGGCCGTCGAGAAGAAGAAGCGCCATTTCTTCATGAAGCACGACACCGCTGTCGCCTATACGCTGCAGCGTGTCAGTGTCAAAGCCAACTGCTTCCCCGACGAATTGAAGGCGATCCTCGCCCATATCGCCAAGAAGACCGGCAAGAAGCCGGTGGTCACCTCCGGACACCGTCCGCGCTCCGGCAAGTCCCAGCACAGCCACTGTTTCGCCGCCGATATCCGTGTGCCCGGCGTGCCGGAAAAGCGGATCGTCGCGGCGGCTCGTACAGCACCCGGTATCGGCGGCATCGGCCGCTATTGCAACGGCATCGTGCATGTGGACATCGGGCCGAAGCGGACCTGGACCTATTGCTGATCGAGTTCGGACGGGGCCGTAGCGGCCTCGTCAGAGGTCTTCTTCCTGCGCTTAAGACTGCGGCGGATCATGCCGATGTCTGCTCCCCCAATCAGGAAGGCTATGCCGAAATAGACGGGCATCGCGATGACGACCAATCCACCCAGCGCCAAAACCTGATCGAAAAGCGGGCTTGCCGGAGAAAGCCAGGACGACCAGCGGTCCGAGAGGTAGACGAGCAGGCCGGCCATGATCGCAGATGCGATCATCAGCCGGATCGTGCGGGTGACGAGCGTCCACTCGAATGCCAGGTGGCCACGCCATAGCAGCACCGAGAACAACAGTATTGTATTGGTCCAGCCGGCGGCGGCTTCGGCGATGGCGATGCCGCTTTCCTCGAACATCGGAAAGAGCGTGATCGCAAGGCCAGTGTTGAGCGCGACCGAAACCATGGTGAAACGCATGGGCGTCTTGGTGTCTTCGCGCGCGTAGTATCCCGGCTGCAGCGCCTTGATCAGAACGAAACCGGGCAGGCCGATGCCATAGATCGCAAGGATCGATGCGACGACGGCGGTATTCTGCTCTGAGAATGCGCCACGCTCGTAGAGCACGCGGATAATCTCGTCGGAGAGCACCCAGATGGCTGCTGCGGCCGGCAGGGTCAGGAAGAGCACGAATTCGATCGAGCGGTTCTGAAGGTTGCCCGCCTCCTTCATGTGGCCGCCCTTCAATGCGCGGGCGAGCTCCGGCAGCAGAACCACGCCGACGGCGACGCCGACGACACCGAGGGGCAGCTGGTAGATGCGATCGGCATATTGCAGCGCGGCGATCGCGCCTTCCTTTGTCGAGGCGATGGCCTGGCCGATCAGCTGGTTGATCTGGGTGATGCCACCGGTGACGGCTGCAGGAATGGCCAGCACCAGCAGGCGTTTGACGTTCGGCGTGAAGCGCGGGCGCTTGAAACCGATGCGGATGCCGGCATGGCGCACGCCGAGATAGACGACGGCCATCTGCAGGAGGCCCGCCCCCAGGACCGACCAGGACAGGGCCCAGGCGGTGGCGGCGGGATCGGCACCCGTCCACAAGGCCCATCCAAGTGCGCCGATCATCAGCACATTGAGGAAGACGGGGGCAATGGCGGCGGCAAAGAAGTGGTGCAGCGAATTCAGCATGCCGCTCAGCATGGCGGTCAGCGACATGCACATGAGATAGGGGAACATGACGATCGCCAGACGCACCGTCAGGTCGAACTTCTCCTGGTCGTCGGCAAAGCCGGGGGCGATGATCCACTGAACGAGCAGCGGCATGGACAGCTGCATGCCGATCGTCAGGATCAAAAGGACCGAGAAGAGGACGCCGAAGACTTCCTCTGAAAAGCGCTTGGCGCCATCAATGCCGTTTGCTTCGATCTCCTTGGCGAACAGCGGCACGAAGGCGGCATTGAAGGCGCCTTCGGCAAAGAGGCGGCGGAAGAGGTTGGGAAAGCGGAAGGCGGCGTAGAAGACGTCGGCGACCGGCCCCGTACCCAAGGCTGCAGCCATCAGCGTTTCACGCGCGAAGCCGAAGATGCGGCTCCCGAGCGTCGCCCCACCAACGGTCATGAATTTCTTGACGAGGCTCATTCCTCAGGCCCGTGCCTTCTTAGGCACCGGAGCGGCGCGGTGTGGCTGGGCGATGATGCCCGACGGCATGTTGTCCTTCAGTTCGTCCGGCTGTTCGGTCATCACGGGCTTCAGGCGATTGGCGATATTGGCCTGGCGGTTCTCGTTGGTGATCTTCTGTCCAACGAGATCGGTGACGTAGAAGGTGTCGATGACCTTCTCGCCGAAAGTGGTAATGCGCGCCGAGTGGATGTCGAGCGAGAGGTCAGACAGCACCGCGGTGATTTCGGCGAGAAGGCCGATGCGGTCGAGGCACTCGACCTCGATGACGGTGAACTTGTTGGAGAGCGCATTGGAGATGCGCACGTCTGGCTGGACCGGGAAGGTCTTGTTCTTCTTCTTGCCCTTGGACCGCGTGGCAATGACTTCGGGCAGGCGCTTGCGACCCGACAGCACGTCCTCGATCATCTTGCCGATCGTGGCGGCGCGGCGCATCTCGTCCTCGTCGATCGGGAATTCGCGGTTGATCAGGATCGTGTCCAGCGCCCGGCCATCGGAAGTGGTGAAGATCTGCGCATCGGCAATGTTGGCGCCAGCGGCCGCACAGGCGCCGGCGATGATTGAGAGCAGACGCGGATGGTCGGGCGAGAGCACGGTGATTTCCGTGATTGCATGGAACTGGTGGGTGCGCACCATCGTGGCGAGCACCTGGCCCGATTTATCGGTCTGGCGGATGAAATGGGCGTGGCGGACCTGGTCTTCGAGATCGACCGAGAGCAGGTAGGGCTCGTAGTGCAGCTTGGTATAGGTACGCTGGTCCTTCTGGCTCCAGCCTTCGAGCGCCTTGGTGAGCTGCTCGGCGGCATGTTTGGCGCGCTCCTTGCGCGAGACCTGAGAGAAGCCGCCGGAGAGCAGAAGCTCGGTCTCGTAATAGAGCGTGCGCAGGAGCTGGCCCTTCCAGCCGTTCCAGACACCGGGGCCTACGGCGCGGATATCGCAGATCGTCAGCACCAGCAGCATCTTCAGGCGGTCGAGCGACTGCACCTTTTCGGCGAAGTCGGTGATCGTCTTGCGGTCATGCAGGTCGCGGGTCTGGGCGACCATCGACATCAGGAGATGCTGGTCGATCAGCCAGGCGACCATTTCGGTCTGTTTGGGTGAGAGGCCGAGACGCGGGCAGAGCTTGCGTGCGACCTTGGCGCCGGCCACGGAGTGATCCTCCTGGCGGCCCTTGGCGATGTCGTGGAGCAGGACGGCGACATAGAGCGTCTGGCGGTCCTCGATCTCCGGCATGATCTTGTTGGCAAGCGGATGGATCTCTTCCGCCTTGCCCTTGTCGATCTCGGAGAGCACCTCGACGGTGCGGATCAGATGCTCGTCAACGGTGTAGTGATGATACATGTTGAACTGCATCATCGAGACGATCTTGCCAAACTCCGGCATGAAACGGCCGAGCACGCCGGCCTCGTTCATGCGGCGCAGGATGAAACCCGGATCCTTGCGTGAGGTCAGGATCGACAGGAAGAGGCGGTTCGCCTCCGTGCTTTCCCGGAAATCATTGTCGATGAGAGAGAGCGAACGGGTAACGGCTTTGAGCGCATCGGGATGGAATTCGAGCCCGTTCAGATCCGCCACATGGAAGAGGCGCATGATCGACATCGGGTCCTTCTTGAACACTCCGGGATCGGCAAGCGCAATGCGGCCGCGGTCGTCGATAAACTCGCTGGCACCGGGGATCTTGCGCGGACGGTTGGCAAAGCGGCCGAGCATGCCGCCGATGCCGGGTGCTGCCTTCGCCTGCTGGTCTTCAAGGGCGGCGGCGAAGATGCGGGTCAGGTCGCCGACATCCTTGGCCACCAGGAAGTAGTGCTTCATGAAGCGCTCGACAGCGGAGAGCCCCGGGCGGGCCTGATAACCGAGGCTTTTGGCGATCTCCGGCTGGATATCAAAATAGAGCCGCTCTTCCGGCTTGCCGGTCAGATAATGCATGTGGCAGCGGACCGCCCAGAGGAAGTCATCGGCCTTCTGGAAGAGGCGCCACTCGTGGCGCGAGAGCACGCCGAGGCGGACGAGTTCGCTGGTGTCGCGGACGTGGTAATTGTATTTGGCGATCCAGAACAGGGTCTGGAGGTCGCGCAGGCCGCCCTTGCCTTCCTTGACATTCGGCTCGACGAGATAGCGGCTGTCGCCGGCCTTGCGATGGCGCTCGTCCCGTTCGGCGAGCTTGGCGGCGATGAATTCAGGCGCGGTGCCGGTCGTGACTTCCTGGTCGAAACGGTGCTGGAGTTCCGTGACGAGGGCCTCGTCGCCGCAGATGTGGCGGGTTTCGAGGATGGCGGTCCGGATCGTCATGTCCGACTTCGACAGGCGGATGCATTCCTCGACCGTGCGGGTGGCATGGCCGACCTTGAAGCCGACATCCCAGAGCAGATAGAGCACGAATTCCACCGCCTTGTGCATGGCGGGGCCAGCCTTGGCCGGCAGCAGGAAGAGCAGGTCGATATCGGAGCCCGGTGCCAGCGTACCGCGCCCATAACCGCCGACGGCCGCGACCGAGAGACCGGCCGTGTCCTTCATATAGACATGGATGCGGGCGAAATCAAAGATCACCGAGATGAGCTGGTCCTGGATCCAGGAAATCCGGTTGGCGCAGTTCATGCCGCTGCCATCTTCGAACAGCTTCAGGCGCGCCTGTTCCCGCGCATCGGCCGATGCCTTTTTCAGGATTGGCAGGAGCTTCGAGCGTGTTTCCAGCATATTGCCGCAACCGGCCTCGGCGATGGTCTTGCAGGACGCGCGGAGCGCGTCGATGTCGAGGAGATCGTCGAAGGCGAGGACGGCATTGGCCATGGGGGCGGCATCATCTCTTGGGAACCCGGGAATCAGCCGGGATTGGTGGCGCTATAGCGCTTTTCGGGCGCGATTGACAGGCACTCTACCGGTCAAGGCTTGCCAAGTTGTTTCTTGAGATCATAGAGCGCCTCGAGCGCCTGGCGAGGCGTGAGGTCGTCAAGATCGAGTGAACGCAGCGCCTCCTCGACTTTGGAAGGACCTGATTTTTGAACCTCCTCGCGACGCACGGCGACCTGGAAGAGCGGCAGGTCATCGATCAGCTGGGCGGCCGGATTCTTGCGGTCGCTGTCTTCGAGACGGGTCAGAACCTCCCGGGCGCGGGCGACAACGGCGGCCGGCAGGCCTGCGAGACGGGCGACCTGGATGCCGTAAGAGCGATCCGCAGCACCGGGTCCGACCTCATGCAGGAAGATGACGTCGCCGTCCCATTCCTTGACGCGCATGGTGACATTCGACATGCGGGCGAGCTTTTCCGACAGTGCCGTCAGTTCGTGGAAATGGGTGGCGAAAAGCGAACGGCAGCGGTTTGCCTCGTGCAGGTGCTCGACCGCAGCCCAGGCGATGGAGAGGCCGTCAAAGGTGGCGGTGCCACGGCCGATCTCGTCGAGGATGACCAGAGAGCGGTCGGTCGCCTGGTTGAGAATGGCGGCGGTCTCGACCATCTCGACCATGAAGGTGGAGCGGCCTCGCGCCAAATCGTCGGAGGCGCCGACCCGGGAGAACAGGCGGTCAACGATGCCGATATGGGCGGCACCGGCAGGCACGAAGGAGCCCATCTGGGCGAGGATGGCGATCAGCGCGTTCTGGCGCAGGAAGGTCGACTTACCGCCCATGTTGGGGCCGGTGAGCAACCAGATGGCGCCCGGGCCTTTGGTGTCGTTCGGCGACAGATCGCAGTCATTGGCGATGAAGGGGCTCGCGGCCTGACGGCGGAGCGCCTGCTCGACGACGGGATGGCGGCCGGCGGTGATCTTGAACATCCTGGAGTCGTCGACGAGCGGGCGGCAGTATCCCTGCTCTTCCGCCAAGGCCGCAAGTCCGGCTGCCACATCGATGACGGCCAGAGCCCGGGCAGCGGCCTTGATCGGCTCGGCAGCAGCAATCACCTGCGCCACCATCTGGTCGAAGGCCGCCAGTTCGAGCGAGAGGGCCTGGCCGGCGGCATTGGCAATCCGGCTTTCGAGATCGGCGAGTTCCGTCGTGGTGAAGCGCATGGCATTGGCCATGGTCTGACGATGGATGAAGCGGGCTTTCGCTTCATCGCCGTCCGTCATCGGCCCGGCATTGCCAGCGCTCACCTCGATAAAATAGCCGAGCACGTTGTTGTGCTTGATCTTCAGCGACTTGATGCCAGTTTCCTCGGCATATTGCAGCTGCAGGCCGGCGATCACGCGACGCGACTGGTCACGCAGTGCTCGCAGTTCGTCGAGCTCCGGGATTGCACCATCGCGGAGGAACCCGCCATCGCGCTTCAGGAGCGGCAATTCGTCTGCCAGCATCGATGCGAGGCTGGAGCCAAGATCGGAAGGCAGTGCTGCGAGATCGGAAAGCGCCTCGGACAGCTCTTTCGGCAGGCTCGAGGGTTCCAGCAGACGTCCGACCTCGGCAGAGGCGGCAAGGCCGGCGACAATCGAGCCCAGATCACGCGGGCCACCACGATCGAGCGCCAAACGGGACAGCGCACGCGGCATGTCGGGCACTCGCTTCAGGGCATCCCGAAGGCGGTCGACGAGCAGGCCGTCGGCCAGCAGGAAGGCAATCGAATCCTGACGCTCGGCGATGGCTTCAGGATCGGTCAGCGGCGACATCAGGCGTTCTGCGAGCAGACGGGCGCCGCCGCCGGTGACGGTACGGTCTATGGCCTTCAGGAGCGAACCGTTACGCTCGCCCGACAGCGTCTTCACCAGTTCGAGATTGGCGCGCGTTGCAGGATCGATGAAGAGGGTCGAGGCGGCATTCTGGCGCTCGGGCAGGCCGAGCGGCGGGCGCTCGGAAATCTGGGTCTTCTCGACGTAGGCGACGGCTGCGGCAGCAGCCGCGATCTCAGCACGGGAGAATGCACCGAAGCCATCCAGCGTTCCGACGCCGAAGTAGCGGGCGATGCGGCCCTCGGCGCTGGCGCTGTCGAAAAGCACCGCGGGCTGGGGAACGACGACACGACCGAGCACGTCAAAGGCCGGCTTCAGTTCCTCGTCGTGGAAGAGCGTATCGGGCACGATCAGCTCGCGCGGCTCGATGCGCAGGATATCGGCGAGCAGCCGCGTTTCCGTCGTTTCGGCGAGGCGGAAGATGCCGGTGGAGATATCGATCCAGGCGAGCGCCAGCTGCGGGGCGGAGCCGCCGCGAATGCGGGCCAGCGCCATCAGATAGTTGGACTCGAAGGGCGAGAGGAGCTTTTCCTCAGTCAGTGTGCCCGGCGTGACGAGGCGCACGACGTCGCGCTTCACCACCGACTTCGAGCCGCGCTTCTTCGCCTCTGCCGGGTCTTCGACCTGTTCGCAGACGGCGACGCGGAAGCCGAGCGTGATCAGCTTTTGCAGGTAATCATCGGCGGCGTGCACCGGCACGCCGCACATCGGGATATCCTGGCCGAGATGCTGGCCACGGCGCGTCAGCGTGATGCCCAGCGCCCGCGAGGCATCGACCGCATCCTCGAAGAAGAGCTCGTAGAAATCGCCCATGCGATAGAAGAGCAGGCTGCCCGGATTGGCGGCCTTGATCTCGATGTACTGCTCCATCATCGGGGTCGCCGTCGCACGGCTCTCCTCCGAGGTCAGCTCGGCGACGTTCAGGACATCACTCGGGGTGGCTTGATATAGCGTCACGGGCTCAATGTTTTCTTGAAAAGGAAGTCGTGCAACACTAACGACTTAAGGCGAGGAAAAACAACCAGGATGGGCCGGCGTTCGCCCGCTGCCCACAACAAGGTGAGGGGAAGCATGGCAAGCGAGAAGACGACCGGCCGGACGAAAGTCTCGGTCACGGAACAGGAAGCGCTGGACTTCCACTCCCAGGGACGCCCCGGCAAGCTCGAAATCACCCCGACCAAGGCGATGGCCACCCAGCGCGACCTGTCGCTCGCCTACTCTCCTGGCGTCGCCGTGCCCGTGAAGGCGATCGCCGCCGATCCGGCGACGGCCTATGACTATACCACGCGCGGCAACATGGTGGCCGTGATCTCGAACGGTACCGCCATCCTGGGACTTGGCAATCTCGGGGCGCTCGCGTCGAAGCCGGTCATGGAAGGCAAGTCGGTTCTCTTCAAGCGCTTCGCCGATGTCGATTCCATCGACATCGAGGTCGACACTGAGAATGTTGACGAGTTCATCAACTGCGTGCGTTATCTTGGCCCCTCCTTTGGCGGCATCAATCTCGAAGACATCAAGGCGCCGGACTGCTTTATCATCGAGAGCCGCTTGCGCGAACTGATGGACATTCCGGTCTTCCACGACGACCAGCACGGGACCGCGATCATCGCGGCGGCCGGATTGATCAATGCGCTGGAATTGACGGGCCGTGACTTCAAGACGACCAAACTCGTCTGCAATGGTGCGGGCGCTGCGGCCATTGCCTGCATCGAGCTGATCAAGGCCATGGGCTTCAACGGCGAGAACATCATCCTCTGTGACACCAAGGGCGTGATCTATCAGGGCCGCACCGAGGGCATGAACCAGTGGAAATCCGCGCATGCGGTCAAGACAGATCGCCGGACGCTGAAGGAAGCCATGGTCGGGGCCGACGTGGTGTTCGGCCTGTCGCAGAAGGGCGCCTTCTCCGCCGACATGATCGCCTCGATGGCGGACAATCCGATCATCTTTGCGATGGCCAATCCGGACCCGGAGATCACACCGGAGGAAGTGGCCGAGATCCGTTCGGATGCGATCATGGCGACCGGGCGTTCGGACTATCCGAACCAGGTCAACAATGTTCTGGGCTTTCCCTACATCTTCCGGGGTGCGCTCGATGTGCGCGCCAGCCAGATCAATGATGCGATGAAGATCGCGGCAGCGGAAGCGCTCGCCAATCTGGCGCGCGAGGACGTTCCAGACGACGTGGCGGCGGCCTATCAGGGCCAGCGTCCGCGATTCGGGCCGCAATACATCATCCCCGTGCCTTTCGATCCGCGCCTGATCTCGGCAATCCCCGTTGCGGTGGCAAAGGCTGCCATGGAAAGCGGTGTCGCGCGCAAGGCAATCGAGGATCTCGGCAGCTATGCGCATGAACTCTCCGCCCGCCGCGACCCGATCGCTGCTGCCACGCAGCGGATCTACGAGCACGTGCGCAGCCACCCTAAACGCGTTGTCTTCGCCGAAGGCGAGGAAGAACAGGTCATGCGCGCGGCCATCTCCTTTGCCAACCAGGGTCTTGGCACTGCCATCCTGCTCGGTCGCGACGAGCCGCTGAAGGCGACCGCCGAGCGGGCCGGGATCGATCTCGATCGTCCGGGTATCGAGGTGGTCAATGCGCGCATGTCGACCCGCGTCGAGGCCTATACCGAATATCTCTATGCCCGCCTGCAGCGGAAGGGATACCTGCATCGCGATGCGCAGCGGCTGATTAATACTGACCGCAACCACTTCGCCGCCTGCATGGTGGCGCTGGGGGATGCCGACGCCATGGTAACAGGCACGACGCGCAATTATTCGACGGCGCTCGAAGATGTGCGTCGCTGCATCGACACCGCACCGGGGCATCGGGTGATCGGGGTTTCGCTGGCGTTGGCCCGCGGCCGTACGATCGTCGTTGCAGATACCGCCGTACATGACATGCCGACGGCCGAGGAACTGGCCGATATTGCGGAAGAGGCAGCTGGCGTTGCGCATCGGCTAGGGCTTGAGCCGCGCGTCGCGCTGCTTGCCTATTCCACCTTCGGCCATCCAACCGGGGAACGCTCGGAACGGGTGCGGGAAGCCGTGAAGATCCTCGACCGGCGCGGGGTTTCCTTTGAATATGACGGTGAGATGGGGGCCGATGTAGCGCTCAACCACCACCGCATGGAGCAGTATCCGTTCTGCCGCCTCTCAGGGACAGCCAATGTACTGGTCATGCCGGCGATCCATTCGGCGGCGATCTCGACCAAAATGCTGCAGGAGCTGGGCGGACTGACCGTTATGGGTCCCCTGCTGATTGGCCTCGAAAAGTCGGTGCAGATCGCCCAGATGGGCTCCAAGGACAGTGACATCGTCAACATGGCGGCGATCGCGGCCTATAATGCGGCGGTATGAACGAGGCCTGCGTACCTAGGCGAAGACGGGGGCGGCTTTCGCGAGCCGCTCCATGTCGTCCTCGATTTCGCGCTTCAGCCAGCGCTTGAACTTTTCCACCTTGTCAGATCGCCGCGCATTCTCGGCGGTGACAAAGTAGTGGCCGAAGCCGGTCTTCACCGCCGGGCCAAAGGGTGCAACGAGCTGGCCGTGCTGCAGCTGATGGGAGGCGATCGTCTGCCAGGCTAGCATCACCCCCTGCCCGGCAATTGCGGCATCGAGGCAGAGCGAGGCTTCGCTGAAGGTATGGCGCGCCTTGATCTCGGCACCCTCGAGACCCACCGCCGATAGCCAGACATCCCAGCCAAACATGGCACGACCGTCTATTATCTTGGGCAAGTCGAGGATGTCGGCTGGCTCCTGGAGCGTGGCTGCCATGGCCGGCGTGCAGAGCGGCGCCACGCGTTGCTCAAGGATCAATTCGGCTTTGAAACCCGCCCAGTGACCGCGGCCGACGCGAATTCTCAGATCGACATCGGTCTGGCTGACATCGGTCAGCCGGTCATTGGCATCGATGCGCAGGCTGATTTGCGGAAAGCGCTCAGAAAAATCAGGAATTCGATGGACAAGCCACCGGGCGGCAAAGACCGGCGCCACGGAGATGGTGAGCAGGTTGTCATCGGTGCGCCGCGCAAGCTCCACGGCACCCGTCAGGTGACGAAAACCATCCGAGAGGCGTGCCAGAACGTCGACCGCCGTTCCGATCGGCGTCATGCCGCGGCTGGTGCGCTCGAACAGCGGACGGCCGAGCTGCTGCTCCGTCTTGATGACCTGCTGACTGACGGCGCCGATCGAGACGCCAAGCTCTTCCGCAGCCGCCACGAGCGAGCCGAGACGGGCGACGGCTTCGACGGCACGCAGGCCGTTCAGATGCACCTGATTGAGGTTATTCATATAGGAAATCTACAGTCGTCTAGGGCAAAACTCAATTGAATTTGTCAGCCCACAAGCCGAACATGCCCTCAGCAAAAAGAAACGCTGCTGCTTCCTTAGGATGCGGGAGGTTTGAGTCATGTTCAAGTTTTTCTGGAGACGATGCGGACCCGTGACACCGGCGGCCTGCGACTGGGGGCATGATCCCCTCGGGCATCCGGCCTTGCGGGAGATGAGCCTTCGGGAGCTCGCGGACCTGCCGATGGTGGCGGAAGTGCCAATGCGGATAACGAGGGTCGAGCTGACGGAGGATTGCCGGCAAGATGTCAGCCGGATGCAATCAGCGGGATGCACGGTTTCGCGATGATCCGTCAGGACGGAGCATTAGAGGGCTCGGCTACGCCGTCCCCACATCTCCCTGCCAGGATCTTCTCTACGCCTGGGAGAAGAGGATCCTTGTCAGCTGGCGCTGGCGAAGCGGCCGGCGTCGGCGCCGTAATAGTTCACGTAGCGGCCGGAGATGCTGGAGATCGGCAGAATGATCAGCACGTCCGTCGTGTTGAAGGCCTGATCAACCACCGCGCCATTGCCGACCATGGCGCCGAGACGCAGGTAACCCTTGATCAGCGGCGGCATGGCGAAGAGAGCGCGACGGGCATTAACGGCCTCCGACGGCATCAGATCCATCTCGCGGTATAGATGGGGGAGTGCGTCCACGGCCCATTCGCCCTTGGCGACGGCGTTGTGGTGCAGGAAGGAGAGAGCGAGCGCATGCTCCTCCGGCTGGATGCCGGGGAAGGAGCCGCAGCCGAACATGGCGTCGATGCGGTTCTGCAGCGCATAGGCCCAGCACCCCTGCCAGAGAAGTTCGACCGTGCGCTTGGTGCGGTATTGCGGCAGCACGCAGGACCGGCCGAGCTCCATGAATCGCTTGCCCGGATGGCGGGCGACGAGCGCGTCGACGCCGAATTCGGAGCCGGAATAAAAGCCGCCATGGGCGATGGCCACTTCATGGCGCAGCAGGCGGTAGGTGCCGACGATCTGGTCCTCGGCATCGCCGTCAATCGAACGGTCGAGCACCAGGAGATGGTCGCACAGCGTGTCCCAGCTGTCGATTTCGCGGCCGCGACGGGCGTCTTCTGCCGAAACCTGCGCCTTCATCTCCTCGACAAAGACGCGATAGCGGACGGCCTGGGCGGCGTCGATTTCGCGCTCGCTGCGGGCGATGCGCGTCTCGAGGCTGCCGATACGCCCCAGAATGTCGCGGGAAGAGGCAAGCCCCAGGGGCAAGCCAGCCGGGCTTTCCAGAAGAAGGTCTCGTTCGATCAGTTCCACGCTCATCGGATCTGTCCAGCGTTGAAGTCACGGCCTTTAAACACGAGACTGCTACAGGAAAGTGACAAAACTTCGGACGCCTCTGACGCCTGTCAAGCCTCCGGCGGCTTCGGCTTTCGGTGCTGGATGATCTCGTCAATCACGATGCAGATTGCGCCAATCGTGATGAAGCTGTCTGCCAGATTGAACACCGCGAATGACCAGGTATCCGTGTAGAACAGGATATAGTCGACGACATATCCATAGGTTAGGCGGTCGATGATATTGCCGAGCGCGCCGGCGATGATCATCGCGAAGCCGAGATGGGCAAAATGCTGTTCCGGACCGGTCTTGCGCCAAAGCCAAAGGACAAAGGCGACGATGACGAGGCGCAGGCCGATGATGAACCAGCTGTCGAGATATGACAGCATGGAGAAGGCAACGCCGAGATTATGGGTGCGGTAAAGCGCCCAGAAGGGCATGACCGGGATCAGCTCATGCATCGGCAGATAGACTTCCACCGCATATTTGATCACCTGATCGAGGATCAGGGCGACTGCGATGAAGGTGATGACCGGGGCTGGCCGGTTGAAGGCGGCTAGCATGGTCACTTGGCTCCGTCGAGGGCGAGCAGGTGGCGGCGGACCTCGAAGAGCATGACGCCGGTGGCGACTGCCAGATTGAGGCTATCGGCCATGCCGACCTGGGGAATACGGGCAAGCTTGTCTGCGGCCTGAGCCAGCTCATCCGGAAGGCCGGACTGCTCGTTGCCCATCATGAGGATCACGGGCTTCGACTTATAGTCGATGGTGCGGTAGTCGACGGCGCCGGCGAGATGCGTGGCGACGAGGCGGGCGTCGACGGATTTCTTCCATTTGAGGAAATCGGCCGGCGTCGTCTTCACCAGTGGCAGGGCGAACATCGAGCCCATGGTGGCCCGCACGGTTTCCATGGAAAAAGGATCGGTGCAATCGCCGACAAGTATGACGCCTGCGGCACCAGCGGCGTCCGCCGTGCGGATGATCGTGCCGAGATTGCCGGGATCGCGGACGCGGTCGAGCGCGATCCAGGTTTCTGAGCCCTTCGGCTGGATGTCCTTGAGCGGCGTCCAGCGCTGTTCGAAGACGGCAGCGACCATTTGGGGATTGTCGCGCCGGGTGATGGAAGACATCACCTTTTCGCTGACTTCGAGCACCAGGCCGCCGGCGGCCACCGTGCGGGCAGCCACCTTTTCGACCAGCGGCTTGCCTTTGCCGGCCTTGGCATAGACGAGGGTGCGAATGGTCCAGCCGCGATCGAGCGCATCGATGACAAGCTTCAGGCCCTCCGCGAGGAAGGTGCGGCTTTCGTCGCGGCTCTTCTTCTGGGAGAGCGCCTTGATGTCCTTGATGATGGGGTTGGCGAGGCTGGTGACTTCCTTGACCTGGCCGACGCGACGCGGCCCCTCGTTTTGATAGTCCTCGGTCATTTCGGTACCCAGCGGCTGAAGAGAGAGGTGGACAGCGCACGCCCCGGCGTCTTGCCGTCGAGGCCTGCCTCGCGGATGACGAGTTCCCCCGACTCGACGAGGCCACCCTTGCCACGCATTGTCTCGCGCATCAGTTCGTGGATCGAATAGAAGCTGGCGCGGATCGAATACGCTGTCAGTACCAAGCCGACAGACTTGGGCGCCAAGAGCTCGCGGCAGATGTCGAGCATCAGCGGCAAGTGGTCGAAAAGCTGCCAGACTTCGCCATTCGGGCCACGACCAAATTTCGGCGGGTCGGTGAGGATGATGTCGTAGCGATGACCGCGGCGTTCCTCGCGCAGGATGAACTTCATCGCATCCTCGCAGATCCAGCGGATCGGCGCCTTGTCGAGACGGCTCAGCGACTGGTTTTCCCGCGCCCAGCCAATCGCCTTCTTCGAGGCATCGACGTGCGTCACTTCGGCGCCGGCGGCGGCAGCGACCAGCGAGGCGACGCCGGTATAGCCGAAGAGGTTCAGGACCTTCAGCGGCCGGTCGGCAGCCTCGATCTTCTCTTTCATCCAGCTCCAGTGGGCAATCTGCTCGGGGAAGACCCCGACATGGCGGAAAGCGGTGAAGCGGCCGTGGAAATCGACGCCGAGCAAGGACAGCGGCCAGGTCTCGCCCAGCGCCTCACGCGGAAAACGCCAGCGGCCCATGCCGTCTTCATCCGTGTCGCCGGTAAAGATTGCATCCGCCTTCTCCCAGACATGGGATGGCAGAGCGCGCGGCCAGAGCGCCTGGGCTTCCGGACGGACGATGCGATAGGGGCCGTATTGCTCGAGCTTCTGACCATCCCCGCTGTCGATGAGGTGAAAGTCGCCGGCGCCCGAGGATTCGAGGATCAAGGGTACGCGCTCGGCGGGGCGCTCGCCGTTGCGGATCGTCAGGGCACGGGCAGGCTCGACCGCGGTCTCGGCGGCTTGTGGCTGTGATTTGCTCTTTGCGGCATCGGCATCCCGGCGCGGCGGGCGGGCCGGGCGTTCACCCCTGCCCTTGGCTGGCGCGGCCTTTGCCGATCCCGGCCGCTCAGCGCCACTGCCTTTCGGCTTCGCTCCCGGGAATGGCCTTGCGCCGGGGCGACGTTCCTTGTTCTTCACGTCTCAAATCCGTGGGTCGGTGTTCGTCTCGGCCTGCCCTTAGCATTGCAGGCCCGGCGCGAAAAGGAAATTTGCCGCGAGCGTACGCCCAGGTCGTTTTTATCGGGCGCCGAGCTGAGGAAGCGTCGAGCCGGCAATCTCTTCGGCGCGGGTCTTCTGCCGATCGGCCTCGGCCTGCCACTGCTGGGCCATGCGCGATTGATTACGCGCTTTCTTGCGGTGCTTGCCCTGGGTGAACCAGGTGACAATGGCGCCGAGCAGCACGCCAAGCATGAGCGAGAGGATGAGGAAAACGAAGAGAGGCGCAGAGATCGACAGGGCCCGATCCGCGGGATCGAAGGGGTTGAGCGCAAGACTGACCGGCGCGCGATTGGCGACGGCAAGGACAATGAGAGCCACACCCAGAGGCAGGAAGACCACGAGGCTTACGACTTTCCGGATCATCTGGACAACTCCCTGCTCTGCCTTTGTGCGCACAACGGCGCTTCATGTGAGCTCAAGTTAAGGACAGAGGCGGAATTTTCAACGCGAAAAGCGCCTTATTCGTCGTCCTCGTCGCCCATGCCGGGGTTGAGCCGCTCGCGCAGTTCCTTGCCCGTCTTGAAGAAGGGCACCCATTTTTCCTCGACGAAGACGGTTTCGCCGGTGCGCGGGTTGCGACCGGAGCGAGACGGGCGGTTCTTGACGGAGAAGGCACCGAAGCCGCGCAGTTCGACGCGATTGCCGGCGGCGAGCGCGTCGGTGATTTCATCGAGGACCGCGTTCACGATGTTTTCGACATCACGATGATAGAGATGCGGATTGCGGGCCGCGACGATCTGCACCAATTCCGACTTAATCACGCGGGCCCCCTGCATTTTCTATTGTGACTTGAGCGCCGACAAAGTTGCCAAAGCGAAAAAGCTCAGTCAAGGAACAACTTAACCATAAATCGGCGTCTTTGCGAGAGCTATGACGAGCATCACACGCTAAATCGTGATCGGCCTCGCCTCACTTTCTCCGCGTCCTGGCTGCATCCGCTCAATTGGCATGCTTCTTGTAAGCGCGCTGCCACAATCCATATTGGCAACGATCGGTGGACATGCGAAACGACGATTATGGGGTAAGTGGCTTCGGCCGACTGCCGTGAGAACGGGTTCCTTTAAATGCTGCAATCGACACATGACGGCCTGCCGGCCGATGGACGCGGAGCCGGCGCCGATGCCTATCGGCGGGCGGTGAGCCATTCGCGGCGTGTCCGGCGTCTGCGCGTCCTGCTGCCTGCTGGTGCGCTGGCGATTACCCTCGCCTTCGTCGCGGTCTCGCTCGTGCGCGGCCTGATGCCGGACGAGTTGCAGATCGAATCCGCCAAGATCGAAGACGGCAAGGTCGTTATGGAGAAGCCCGCGATCGCGGGGCGAAATTCCGACGGCGTACGCTATTCGATGCGCGCCGAACGGGCGCTGCAGGACATCAAGAACCCCAACATGATCACGCTTGAGACGATCGCTGCGGCCGTGCCCGTCAATGACAAGGTCATCGCCCGCGTCGTCGCGACCAGCGGAATCTTCGACCGGGGCGCCAATGTCCTTGATCTCGACAAGCCGTTCACCCTGAACCTGAGCAGCGGCATCGATGCGCAGTTCGGCTCCGCCTATCTCGACATCGCCGGCGGCACCATGAAGACGGAAGACCCGGTGGCGATCCAGACCAAAGGCGCGTCGATTGTTGCGAACTCGCTCGAGATGAAGGATAAGGGGCGAACCATGATTTTTTCGGGCAGCGTCAAGTTGAATATCGAGCCGTCCGCCCTTCGCAGCAATCGGTCTATGGAAGCCGCCCAGCCATGATTCATCGCCCCTCCACCAAGACTATCCTCGCTGGCTTCCTGTTCGCTTCGGCAAGCGTGCTCGCTTCGACCGCCTCGGCGCAGACCACCAGCAGCCAGATGGATGGATTGAAGCTGTCGAACGACCAGCCGATCCAGATCGAAAGCGACGAACTCGAAATCCGCGAACAGGAGAAGAAGGCTTTCTTTTCCGGGAACGTGAAGGTGGTTCAGGGCACGACGACCCTGCAGGCCGGATCGATGGTGGTGCATTATCGCGGCGAGGGCCAGACGGTCACGCAAGGCAATGCCGACATCGAGAAGATCGACGTGGCGCAGAAGGTGTTCCTGTCCTCCGGGACCCAGCGGGCCACCGCGGACAAGGGCTATTTCGACATGGCACAGCAGCTCTTCGTGCTCGAAGGCGAACGCGTCGTGTTGTCGGAAGGGCAGAATGTCTTCGTGGGCTGCAAGCTGACCGTCCAGATGGAAACGGGACGGGCGAAGCTGGACAGCTGTGGCCGGCGCGTTCAGATCCAGCTTGATCCCAAGTCCCAGCAGAGCAACTGACGGGTCCGCGTGAACGTGCACATTCCCTTTTTCTCCAGGACGAAGCAGGCCAAGAAGGCGGCTGCCCCGGCGGGCCTGCCGGGCGACAAGGCGCGCTATGAAGGCACGCTGATCGCCCATGGACTGACGAAAACCTATAACTCCCGTCGCGTGGTCAATGGCGCATCACTCGTCGTGCGCCGTGGCGAGGCCGTCGGCCTGCTCGGACCGAATGGCGCCGGCAAGACGACCTGCTTCTACATGATCACCGGGCTTGTGCCCGTGGATGCCGGCACGATATCGATCAACGGCAACGACGTCACCTCGATGCCGATGTATCGGCGCGCACGACTGGGCGTCGGCTATCTGCCGCAGGAAGCCTCGATCTTTCGCGGCCTGACGGTGGAAGAGAACATCCGAGCGGTGCTCGAAGTGCATGTTTCCGACAAGCGCAAGCGCGAAGCCAAGCTCGACGAACTGCTCGCCGAGTTCCATATCGAGAAGCTGCGGAAGTCTCCGGCCGTGGCGCTATCCGGTGGTGAACGGCGACGCCTCGAAATCGCGCGTGCGCTGGCGACGGATCCGACCTTCATGCTGCTCGACGAACCATTTGCCGGCGTCGACCCCATCTCGGTCTCGGACATCCAGAACCTGGTGCGGCACCTCACGGCGCGCGGTATCGGCGTCCTTATCACCGACCACAATGTGCGTGAAACGCTTGGCCTGATCGACCGGGCCTATATCATCCATGCCGGAGAGGTTCTAACCCACGGCCGGGCGAATGACATCGTCAACAATGCCGATGTCCGCCGGCTTTATCTCGGTGAACAGTTCAGCCTCTGACCGCCCTTTCGAATAAAAGGCGCCCACCCCTCTCCTGCGGCTTGACCAAAGTAAAATAAAAAGCAATTTTTGGGCCAAGTGGATTTTTCCGCCATCAATGGCGGGATTGCGGGGGAATGTAGGGGAGTCGAACGTCCGCCATGGCCTTATCCGCCAACCTGTTCCTGCGACAAAGCCAGTCTCTGGTGATGACTCCGCAGCTGATGCAATCGATTCAGCTGTTGCAGATGACTCACCTCGAACTGATGCAGTTCATCGCGCAGGAAGTGGAGCGCAATCCGCTGCTCGAAATGGCGGCAGATGACGGCGATTTGAGCGGCGACCTGCCCGACAATGCCGATCGCCATGCCTCCGCCTCGCAGCAGGACACTCAAGCCTCAGTCGATGAGTTTGCAGCGCCGCCATCGCTCGACAGCGACTGGTACGAGAACGATGCCAGCGAACGGCTCAATGATCGACTGGATACGAATTTTGACACCGCCTTCGCCGATGAAGGTTCAGCCCAGCGTCCCGACGCACCCGAACTGCTCGGGCAATGGAAGTCGATGCCGGGCCAATCCGCCGATGGCAGCGAGGGCTTCGATCTCGACGACTTCGTGGCAGGGCAGGTGAGCCTGCGTGACCACCTCCACCAGCAGATTCCCTTCGCGCTGAGCTCGGCCTCGGACCAGCTGCTTGCCTCCGTGCTCGTCGACCACCTCGATGAGGCCGGCTATCTGAGGGCAGATCTCGACGAGATCGCGGGCCGGCTCGGACTTTCGCCCGCCTCCGTCGAGGATGTGCTGACGACGCTGCAGACGCTGGAACCCGCGGGGGTCTTTGCCCGATCGCTCAGCGAGTGCTTGGCGATCCAGCTGCGGCAGCGGGACCGCTACGATCCGGCCATGGCGGTGCTGGTCGACAATCTCGAGCTTCTGGCGAAGCGGGATTTCGCGACGCTAAAGAAGATATGCGGCGTGGACGAGGAAGACCTGCTCGACATGCTATCGGAGATCCGCAAGCTCAACCCCAAGCCGGGCGGCAGCTTTGAGCATGCGGTGAGCGAATCCGTAACTCCCGACATCATCGTGCGCGCCGACGCGAACGGCGGGTGGCGCGTCGAGCTCAACCCGGACGCCCTACCCCGGGTTCTGGTCAATCACAGCTACATGGCCGCCGTGCGCCCCGGCACGGCAAAGGATACACCCGACCAGGCCTTCATGTCGGAATGCCTGCAGAACGCCAACTGGCTGACGCGCAGCTTGGACCAGCGGGCAAAGACGATCACCAAGGTGGCTGCCGAAATCGTCCGCCAGCAGGCCGCTTTTCTCGATCACGGCGTCGACCACCTGCGTCCGCTCAATCTCAAGATGGTCGCGGATGCGATCAAGATGCACGAATCAACTGTCAGCCGCGTCACCACCAACAAATACATGATGACGCCGCGCGGGCTGTTCGAGCTGAAATACTTTTTCAGCGTTTCGATCGCATCCGCCGAGGGCGGCGACAGTCATTCGGCAGAGGCCGTGCGCCACCGGATCCGCGCGCTGATCGAGAAAGAAAGCCCGGATGCCGTGCTCTCGGACGACGATATCGTCGATCAGCTGAAATCGGCCGGCGTCGACCTTGCCCGCCGCACTGTGGCGAAATACCGGGAAGCGATGAATATCCCCTCCTCCGTCCAGAGACGCCGGGAAAAGCGGGCAATGGCCAAGGTTTCAGCCGTCTGAACCCGGCGTTCCGCCGCAATTCTTAACGGGAGATTGACTCTTCGGCTGATGGCAGCTAGAAGCGCGCCGCAATCGACAGCGCACACTGCTGCCCGAGGGAAGAGCCCTCGACTACGCCCGACAAACGAAGGCACAGACTGACCGAACCGCTCGAAAAGCTTGGACGCGGGCGTCGCTTGGCGTAAAATGGATACGCAACCAATCATAAGAAGGGAAACTCCATGAGTGTGCGTGTATCCGGCAAGCAGATGGAAATCGGTGAAACGTTCCGGCAACGGATCGAGGACCGTATCCAGGATGCGGTTACCAAGTACTTCGACGGAGGGTATTCCGGGCAAGTGGTCGTCACGAAGTCGCAGTCGCGCTTCGCGGCCGATTGCCTGGTGCATCTCGATACCGGCGCAAACCTGCATGCCGCAGGCGAGGCCAATGATCCGCAAGTGGCTTTCGACACCGCCTTCGAGCGTGTGGAGAAGCGCCTGCGCCGCTACAAGCGCAAGCTGAAGGATCATCACGCCGGCGAAGCACAGAACCCGCCGATCGAAGTTGCCTACACGGTCATGGATTCGCTTGCTGAAGATCATGAAGAGCTGCCGGAGGACTATGCGCCGACAATCGTGGCGGAAAGTACCAAGAAGCTGCGGACCATGTCCGTCGCTTCGGCAGTTATGGCTCTCGACATGACCGACGAACCCGTTCTTCTGTTCAGAAGCCCGGGAAATGAACAATTGAATATCGTTTATCGTCGGAATGACGGTAATATCGGGTGGATCGATTCCGCCAACATCAAAGGCTGAAGATCGGCTTGGGCGGCTGTGACAAGCAGCCGCCCGCTCCTCGATCCGAGGCATGAAGGACATTGATATGGCATTGGCAGATTTGCTGCAGCAGGATGCTGTCGTACCGGCTCTCCGGGTAAACTCCAAGAAGCAGCTGCTTCAGGAACTTGCGGCCAAGGCCTCCAAGCTTACCGACATCCCGGAACGGGAAATCTTCGACGTCATCCTGCAGCGCGAGCGTCTCGGCTCGACCGGGGTCGGCAACGGGATTGCCATTCCGCATGGAAAGCTAAACAAGATCAGCAAGATCACCGGGATATTCGCTCGTCTCGAGACACCGGTGGACTTCGAAGCCCTGGACGACCAGCCGGTCGACCTCGTCTTCCTGCTGCTGGCGCCCGAAGGGGCCGGCGCCGACCACCTGAAGGCACTGTCGCGGATTGCCCGCGTGCTGCGCGACCATGATCTTGTGGCAAAGCTTCGCGCGACCGAATCGGCTTCGGCGATCTACACCTTCCTCAACGAAGAACAGGCCTCGAACGCCGCTTGACGGTCGCGCCTGAAAATGATTTGACAAAAAAAGCGCCCATTGGGCGCTTTTTTTCATTCACAGGTGGTCACGGGTATTCACGCCTTGGCGGCATCCTCGGCCGCGGCCTCGGCCTTCGGACCGCCCTTGGCGACACCGACCATAGCGGGACGCAGAACGCGCTCACCAATCGCATAGCCGGCCTGGACGACCTGGACCACCGTGTTGTTCGGCACGTTCGGGTTCGGCACCTCGAACATGGCCTGGTGGAAGTTCGGGTCGAACTTCTGGCCTTCGGCCTCGATTTTGCGCACACCGTGGCGCTCCAGCGTTGCCAGCATGCCGCGCTCGGTCATCTCGACGCCCTCGATCAGGGCCGTCATCGTGGCATCGGCCGCGGCGCGCGCCTCTTCCGGCAGCGTCTCGATAGCGCGGCGCAGGTTGTCGGAAACCGACAGCATGTCACGGGCGAAGCCGGTGACCGCATAGGACTTGGCATCCTTCACTTCGCGGTCCGTGCGGCGGCGCAGATTGTCCATCTCGGCTGCAAGCCGCAGGAAACGGTCGCGCAGGTCGGCATTCTCCGCCTTCAGGGCCTCCAAGGGATCAACCTGCTGTTCTGACGCACCCTGTTCCTCGCCTGCAGCCTGCTGTTCAGCCGCTTCGGTTGCGTGCGCCTCCTGGGCGGCCGCGTCAGGTCCGTTCTTGTTGGTTTCTTCGGTCATGACGTTCTCCGAATGGTTTTGGTGTTCGAACCCTGGGTTTCGAATTCGTGCCCGATATCAGGGTTTGGCGTGAAAAAATCAAGGGTTGGCGGCGAATCCGCCTAACGCCCGCCGCGCGATAGCCGCGCCATCAACTGCGCAGTGTAGTCCACCATCGGCACGATGCGCGAGTAATTGAGGCGGGTCGGACCGATGACGCCCACGGCGCCGACAATGCGGTCTTCGCCGTCCCTATAGGGCGCAACGATCAAAGACGAGCCGGACAGCGAAAACAGCTTGTTTTCGGAACCGATGAAAATGCGGACGCCGGGGCCGCTTTCGGCAAGATCGAGGATCTCGATCAGGCTTTCCTTGCGCTCCAGGTCGTCGAAGAGCAGTCTCAGGCGATCGATGTCTTCGGATCCGGCGAGCCCCTCCAGGAGATTGGCGCGACCGCGCACGATCAGGCGGGCCGGCTGCTTTTCCGCAACCTCGCCCGACCAGACGGCAAGCCCTCGCTCCACGAGATCCTGCGACAGGATATCCAGCTCGCTTGCAACCTGCGTCTTGAGTTTCTCGATCTGACCGCGCAGTTCCCGCAGCGTCTGGCCAGCGAGATTGGCGTTCAAGAAGTTTGCGGCTTCCGTCAGCTGCGATGCGGTGACCCCCGCCGGCAGCTCGATGATGCGGTTCTCGACCTGATTGTGCTCACCGACGAGAACGGCGAGCGCCTTGGTCGGCTCAAGACGGATGAACTCGACATGCTTCAGCACGGGATCGTTCTTGGACGAGATGACGAGGCCCGCGCCGCGCGACAGGCCGGAAAGCATGCGGCTCGCCTCTGTCAGCATGGCTTCCATCGGCTGGTCGGCGCTTGTGGGACGGATCTGGCGCTCGATCTCATCACGCTCGCCTTCCGAGAGATCGCCGATCTGCATGAAGGCGTCGACAAAAAAGCGCAAACCCGCCTGGGTCGGCAGCCGACCTGCACTGACATGCGGCGCGTAGATGAGGCCGAGGTCCTCCAGGTCGCTCATCACGTTGCGGACCGAGGCCGGGGAGAGCGACATCGGCAGCAGGCGCGACAGGTTACGCGAGCCCAGCGGGTCACCGGAATCGAGATAGGTCTCGACGATACGGCGAAACACTTCTTTGGAGCGTTCGTCCAGTGACGCGGAAACGTCTGCGACGGTCGACTTCAGTGATGCCATTGGCGGTGCGGACAGGATTTCAGGGATTTCATGACGGAAATATAGTCACTGCCAGCGACAGGACCAAGGGGTAATTCACCGGCTTCTCCGCTCTCGGCGCTGCGGGATGGTTTTTCTTTGCAAATGCCGCCCTGCCTCCTTAGAAGGCAACTAACAACCCAGGAGATCGCAATGCGGCCATCAGGCAGAAAAACCGACCAAATGCGCAAGGTTTCGTTCGAGCGCAACTTCTCCAAGCATGCGGAAGGCTCCTGTCTGGTGAAGTTCGGCGATACCCATGTGCTGTGCACCGCCAGCCTCGAAGACAAGACGCCGCCGTGGCTGCGCAATTCCGGCAAAGGCTGGGTGACGGCGGAATACGGCATGTTGCCGCGCGCCACCGGCGAGCGCATGCGCCGCGAGGCCTCTTCCGGCAAGCAGAGCGGCCGGACCCAGGAAATCCAGCGGCTGATCGGACGCTCGCTGCGCGCCATCGTCGATCTGGAAGCGCTTGGCGAGCGGCAGATCTCGATCGACTGCGACGTTATCCAGGCCGATGGCGGCACGCGCACGGCGGCCATCACCGGCTCGTGGATTGCGTTGCATGACTGCCTGAAATGGATGGAAGCACGCAGCATGGTGAAGGTCGAGAAGGTTTTGAAGGACCATATCGCGGCGGTGTCCTGCGGGATCTTCGCTAGCCAGCCGGTGATCGACCTCGATTATCTGGAAGACTCAGCCGCCGAGACCGATGCGAATTTCGTCATGACGGGTTCTGGCGGCATCGTCGAGATCCAGGGCACCGCCGAGGGCAAGCCGTTCAGCCAAGACGAATTCCTGACCCTGCTCGGTCTCGCACGCAACGGCATTGATGAACTGGTCGCGCTGCAGAAGCAGGCGATCGGCTGAGACTGAGGACCGGGTCGATGGCACAGGAGATCGAGGGCGTTCTGGAAGCCGCGCTTTACGCGTCCGACCTCGACGCCGCCGATCATTTTTATGGCAGCGTGCTCGGCCTTGAGCGGATTGCGCGGCATGACGATCGGCACATCTTCTTCCGCTGCGGCCAGACCGTGGTGCTGATCTTCAACCCCGGTGAGACGGTCAAGCCCGCGGCGACCGGTGCGTTGCCGGTCCCGGCGCACGGCGCGACGGGCGCGGGGCATTTGTGCTTTCGCGTCTCCGGCGATGCGCTCGATGGCATGGTGAAACGGCTGGACGAGGCCGGCATCGCCATCGAGGCGGATTTCCGCTGGCCGGGGGGCGCCCGCTCAATCTATTTCCGCGATCCGGCCGGCAACAGCCTGGAATGCGCCGAACCCAAACTCTGGAATCTCTGAGGTCCACATGCGCAAGCTCGACACCCGCACGATCGTCGTCGCCAGCCACAATGCCGGCAAGATCGCCGAGATCGCCGATCTGATCGGGCCCTTCGGCTTCTCGGCCAAATCTGCAAAAGACCTTGCTTTCGTCGAGCCTGATGAGACCGGCACGACCTTTGAGGAGAATGCCGCGATCAAGGCGCTGGCCTCGGCCAGAGCTTCGGGCCTACCCGCTCTCTCGGACGACAGCGGCCTCGTCATCGACGCGCTCGACGGGGCGCCCGGCGTCTATACCGCCAACTGGGCCGAGCGTGAGGACGGCAGCCGGGACTTTGTCATGGCGATGGAGAAGGTTGGAAAGGCGCTTGCAGAGCGCGGCGCAACCGAGCCTTCGCAGCGGACCTGCCGTTTCGTCAGCGTGCTCTGCCTGGCCTGGCCTGATGGCCATACCGAATTCTTTCGCGGCGAGGTCGAAGGTATCGTCGCATGGCCACCGCGCGGCACCGCCGGTTTCGGCTACGACCCCGTGTTCCAGCCCGTGGGGCATGACCGCACCTTCGGCGAGATGACGGTCGACGAGAAACATGGCTGGAAGCCGGGCGATGCGGCAGCACTTTCGCACCGGGCACGCGCCTTCAAACTCTTCGTCGAAACCTGCCTGGAGGCCTGAGGCTTTGACCGAGCGGTCCTTCACGCTGCTGCCCGACACGGGAGAACCCGGCTTCGGCGTTTATGTCCATTGGCCATTCTGCGCGGCCAAGTGTCCGTACTGTGACTTCAACAGCCATGTTCGGCACCAGCCGGTGGACCAGGCGCGTTTCGTGTCGGCCTTTCTCGCCGAACTCAAAGCCGTGCGCGCGCTGTCGGGCCCGAAGACCGTCACCAGCGTTTTCATGGGCGGCGGTACGCCGTCGCTGATGGATCCCTCGACGGTGGGGGCGATCCTCGACGGGATCGCCGCCAACTGGCACATGCCTGACGGTATTGAGATCACGATGGAGGCCAATCCATCGAGCGTCGAGGCGACGCGCTTCCACGGCTACCGGGCGGCTGGTGTCAACCGCGTGTCGCTCGGTGTGCAGGCGCTGAACGATCCGGACCTGCGCTTCCTGGGACGGCTGCATGACGTTGCGGATGCACTCAAAGCCATCAAGCTGGCGCGCGAGATCTTTCCGCGCATGTCCTTTGATCTCATTTACGCACGGCCGAACCAGACGGTCGAAGCCTGGGAGCGCGAGCTCAAGGAAGCCATGTCCTATGCCGTCGATCATCTGTCGCTCTATCAGCTGACGATCGAGGAGGGCACGGCCTTTTATGGTCTGCACAAGGCGGGCAAGCTGATCGTGCCGGACGACGAACATGCGGCCACGCTCTACGAGGCGACGCAGGAGATCACCGCCCGAGGGGGGCTGCCGGCCTACGAGGTGTCCAACCACGCCCGTCCCGGTGCTGAAAGCCGGCACAACCTCACCTATTGGCGCTACGGCGACTATGCGGGCGTGGGCCCGGGCGCGCATGGGAGGCTGACGCAGGGGCGGACGAAAATCGCAACCGTCGCCGAGCGGCACCCGGAGACGTGGCTTGCCGCTGTCGAGCAGAAAGGCCACGGCATCATCGAGCGCGAGGAACTGGACCACGAGGCCCAGGCCGACGAGCTTCTCCTGATGGGGCTTCGGCTGCGCGAAGGAGTCGACCTCGCCCGCTGGCAGCAGCTTTCCGGTCGCGACCCGGATCCGGACAAGGAGCAATTCCTGCTGGACCACGGCTTCATCGAGCGGCTCGGTAATTCGCGGCTCCGATGCACACCTCCGGGCATGTTGATCCTCGACGCCGTCGTCGCCGATCTCGCCTGCTGAGGTGTTAGGGACGATGCCGGTCGATCCAGCCTTTGCCCTTTTCGACATGGCCCGCCTCTATGACGCCTTCAACCATCACGGCGAAGACGGAGATTTCTACGAAAGTTTCACCAAAACTCCCTGCCGCGTGCTCGACATCGGATGCGGCACGGGATCGGTGACGCTGAGTCTGGCAGAGCTCGGCCACACGGTGACCGGCGTCGATCCGGCAGACGGTATGCTGCAAGTCGCGCGGGCGAAGGACGAGCAAGGTCGGGTCGCGTGGGTTCAGGCACCCGCTGCCGAGTTTACCCTTCCCGATCGTTTCGACCTCGCCATCATGACGGGACATGTCTTCCAGGTCTTTCTCGACGATGCCGAAACCCTGGCTGCCTTGCGCAACATTCACCGACACATGGCGCCGGGTGGCAGGCTGATCCTTGAAAGCCGCAATCCCCAAGACAGAGCCTGGGAAGACTGGACGCGGGAGAACACACGCGAACAGCGGGTCATCGAAGGCATCGGGCCGGTCGACGTCTATTATCAGATCAAGAATGTCGAGGGTGAACACGTGACGTTCGATGCGGTCTTCACGATCCTGGACACGGACGAGACCCTGGTCAGCGAGAGCCGACTACGTTTTGCGCCGTTGGACACCATCCAGCGCCTGCTCTCCGCAGCGGGATTTGGCGAGGTCGAGCTTCTCGGCTGGTGGGATGGCACCCCCTATTCGGAGACCAGCCCCGAGATCATCGCGATCGCCCGCGCCTGAACCCATATCCGGATACGAAAAAGCCACCGCGAGCCCGTTTCGGGATCGCGGTGGCCTGCATCTCTGCGACTGGTCGCTTACTCGTTGATCAGACGGCGCAGCAGTTCGATTTCCTGCGACAGCTTCTGGTCGGCCGAGATCAGTTCTTCGATCTTGCGGACGGCATGCAATACGGTCGTGTGGTCACGTCCGCCGAAGCGACGGCCGATTTCCGGGAAGGAGCGCGGGGTCAGCGTCTTCGACAGATACATGGCGATCTGGCGCGGCTTGACGATGACGCGGGTGCGGCGGTTCGAAACCAGTTCCTGACGCGAAACATTGTAGTGACGGGCAACGACGCGCTGGATGTCTTCGATGCGCACGCGCTTCTGGTCACCGGCGCCGACGAGGTGAGCGAGCAGTTCGTCGACGCGTTCGATCGACAGGTTCGGCTCGAAGGAGCGGCGGAAGAGCAACTGGTTGAAGGCGCCTTCCAGATCACGGCCGCTGCTGGTGATATTGCGGGCCACGTGCTCGAGGATCTCGGCAGGGATGTCGATCGACGGATCATCCTTGCGGGCGGCATCCAGGCGCGACTTCATCATGTCGAGGCGCATCTCGTAGTCGGGCGCTTCCATTTCGATGGCAACGCCGCCCTGGAGACGCGAGCGGACGCGCGGATCGAGCGATTCCAGCTCCCAAGGCGCACGGTCTGCGGCGACGACGACCTGCTTGGCGCTGTCGAGCAGCATGTTCAAGAGGTGGCAGAACTCGTGCTGGATCATCTTGCCCTGCAGGAACTGCATGTCGTCGATGATCAGGAGGTCGATGTTGCGCAGCGAGTCCTTCAGCGTCAGGGCATCATTGTCGCGGATCGCGGTTGCGAAACGCCACATGAAGTATTCGGCCGTCAGATAGACGACGCGCGGCTGGCGCGGGCTGTGGACTGCGGCATTGGCGATTGCCTGCAGAAGATGCGTCTTGCCGAGACCAACCGAGGAATGGATGAAGAGCGGATTGAAGCGAACGGCGCCAGCGCCGGCTTCCGCGATCGTCTTGGCCGCTGCGAGCGCCACGCGATTGGATGCACCCTCAACGAAACCGTCAAAGGTGTATCGGCTGTCGAGCGGCGAGCCGAAGAGCGGGCCGCTCTGGCTGCGCGCGGTCGTGCCGGCTGCGGGAGCCTGCGGTGTGGCGATCTGGCCGATCGACTGCGGACCGGACTTGCGGGCCGTCGTCGGCTGCGCCGGCTCGTTGCCTGCCGGGCGGTCTTCCGCCTGCGGACCGCGGGTGCTGCGGCTTGCGCTGCGCACCATGATCTCGACCTTCAGGATCGACGGATCCTCGGCCTGGAAAATCGATGTGATGAGATCGAGATAACGGTTGTTGATCCACGACTTCAGGAAGGTCGTGGGCACCGTCAGACGGACCACGCTCTTCGATGCGGAATGGAGCTTCAGGCGTCCAAACCAGCTCTGGTAGACGTCGACCCCGACCTGGGCCTTCAGTCGCTTGCTGAAGCGGTCAAAGAGATCGTTATGCTTCATATCGGCGTTCTCTCCTGCTCCTTCGGAGCATGCGGCGCCAAGCGCCGAATGTGCATTGTCCCCGTTCGCCAATGCACCGGCCGTCATAGAGTTCATATGCATTTTGCCGCCTTCCAATTCATTCCAGGTGCCGGGCGTCCTTGCCGCCCGACAGCCGCTTCATCTCAAGTCGATCCCTGCGGATCGACGGTCCCCGAAAACACCGGTCAGGTTCTAGCCCAAAACCCATTCCGGCTTCCGTCGGCCCCTCCAGTCGACGGATGTCCCCACACAAACGAACGGCATCCTCGTCATGCCGATCCTTCGATCCTCGTCCGAGCCAAGGCCCTTTCAAGGCACAAAACCACCATCACGCGGAAACAGCCAAGTTTCCGATGCAATGCCGATCACTTTCTGAGAAAACGGAATGGAAACACTCCGCTCCGGCAAAGGCGACTTGTCTTGAGGGCATTGCTGCCGTTCAGACCGTCGTTTCGGGCCAGTCCCTCGCCCCTTGCTGAGAAACATTAAGGCAGGATCAAATGGGAAGATCAACACCGATTTTTACGGTGGTGGGAGCTTCGACCATTGACTCTTCGTACTTCATTTTTGCGTCACATTCGGGCGAAAAAGAATCGCTTTTGAATCAAGGAGATTCCCAAACGGGCACAAAAAGGGGCTCCCGCAAAGCGAAAAAATAAAAATTCTCTTGACTCGCGAGGGGGCCAACTTCCCCCAGGGTGAACGAGCCGCGGACTCAGGCACCTCGTTGAACTATTTGATACTAAAGCATTTTTTATGTCACCGGACTGACAAGATGCGCTGCAGCAGAAAGTGCTAAAACATCAGTTTCCGGTAAGTCACGGCGGGAACGACAAAAAGCCCGGCTCAACGCCAGGCTCTTCAGAAATTGTCAAAAAGGTGTCTAAAATTAGACGGCCAGCGCCTTCACGCGAGCGGCAAGACGCGAGATCTTGCGCGATGCCGTGTTGGCGTGAACCACGCCCTTGGTGGCGGCACGCTGGATCTCGGGCTGTGCAGCCTGGAGTGCGTCCTTGGCGACTGCAGCGTCGCCAGAAGCAATGGCTTCCTCGACCTTGCGGATGAAACCACGGACCCGCGAACGGCGAGCCTTATTGACTGCAGTGCGGCGAGCGATCTTGCGGGTCGCCTTCTTCGCCGAAGTTGTGTTGGCCATGGATGCCTCTCTTCGAATTCAAACCAAAGCCCACCATCGCCGCGTCGGGTCAGAGCGACCGCATCATTCAGCACTTGGGGAGCTGTTACATGGAAAAGCCGAGCGGCTTTCCCAACCGTGGGCGGGCATATAGCGGGAAAGCGCGAATGCGTCAACGCGGATTCTGCAGATAACGCGCGCTACCGCGTGCTTATCTGTTCTTGAAGGCGGGCTTCCGTTTCTCGACGAAGGCGCCCATGCCTTCCTTCTGGTCTTCCGTTGCGAAAAGCGAATGAAACAGCCGACGTTCAAAGCGCAATCCTTCGCTCAAGGTCTGCTCGAAGGCGCGGTTGACCGCTTCCTTGGTCATCATCACGGCAGGAAGGGAGAAGGAGGCGATCTTGGCGGCCGCTTCCAGCGCCTCGTCGAGGAGACGTTCGGGTTCGACCACGCGCGCGACGAGGCCGGCGCTTTCGGCTTCGACTGCATCCATCATTCGGCCGGTCAGGCAGAGGTCCATAGACTTGGCCTTGCCGACGGCGCGAGTGAGGCGCTGCGACCCACCCATGCCCGGCATGATGCCGAGGGTGATTTCCGGTTGGCCGAACTTGGCGGTCTTGGAGGCGATGATGAAGTCGCACATCATAGCGAGTTCGCAGCCGCCGCCGAGCGCGAAGCCGGAGACGGCCGCGATGAAGGGCTTGCGGAAACCGGCGATCTCGTCCCAGCCGCCGATAAAATCGCCGGTATAGGCATCGACAAAATCGAGCGACTGCATCTCCTTGATGTCAGCGCCGGCAGCGAAGGCCTTTTCCGAACCTGTCAGCACGACGGCACCGACAGTCGCGTCGGCCTGCAGCTCGGCCAGGAGCTGGCGGAGTTCGCGCATCACGGTGGAGTTCAGAGCGTTCAGTGCCTGGGGCCGGTTCAGCGTGACAAGTGCCACCCGGTCTCGGCGTTCGATCAGCAGGGTTTCAAATGACATGGCTTCCTCCCTCGAGCGGCCCTCACGGCCTTATTTCTGGCAGGCGCGACAATAGAATGTCGAGCGACCGGATTGAACTATCCTTTCGACGGTACCCCCGCAACCATCCTTGAGGCAGGGCTCGCCTTCCCGGTCATAGGTCCGGAAGGAATGCTGGAAGTACCCCAGCGTGCCATCCGCCTGGATATGATCTCGCAACGAGGAGCCGCCCGCCTCGATCGCGTCTGCGATCACCTCACGGATCGATTGCGTCAACAGTGCCAGCTCCGGTTTCGGCCTGCCCTTGGACGTGACCAATGTGGAAACCTTGCGGGTGGGCGACAGATGCGAGCGCCAGAGCGCCTCGCAGACATAGATATTGCCGAGGCCGGCAATGACCTTCTGGTCAAGCAGCGCACCCTTCAGCGGCTGACTGCGACCGGCGAAGCGGGTCGCCAGATAGTCCGCGGAGAGGATGTTGCCCACCGGCTCGGGACCAAGATCGCGAAAGGCGGGATAGGTGTCGAGTTCGGAGCGCGCCATCAGTTCCATGAAGCCGAAGCGGCGCGGGTCATTATAGACGACGCGGACAACGCCTTCTGAGCGGTCCAAATGGAAGACGACGTGATCGTGCTTTTCGTCCTTGCTGCGCTCGTGATGGAAGACCCCAGGCAGGTTCGCCCCCTCCTCCGCCTCGATGCGGAAGGAACCGGACATGCCGAGATGGGCGATCAGCGTCAGATCGTCGTCGAATTCGATAAGCAGATATTTCGCCCGGCGCGACAGGGCCGCGATCCGACGCCCCTCGACCCTTGCGGCAAAATCGCGCGGCAAAGGAAACCGCAGGTCAGGGCGCCTCAGCTCGAGACGCTGCAATCTGGCACCTTCCATGGCGGGCGCCAGGCCGCGTCTGACTGTCTCAACCTCTGGCAATTCCGGCATTTCAGCCCATCTTTCTGTTTGAACCGCTTCTTTAAAGGTCTATAGACCAGCGAAGCTAAGGCTTCTCCAGCGCAGATAGCGCGTAACCAGCCTTTTCGCTATGGTCTGCCGACCGTTCGATATGTGGAGTGAACCGATGACTGCAAGCCGCATTTCCGCCGATGGTGGCATGGAAACCTCCTATGGTTTCCGGCAGGTCGACGAGCAGGAAAAGCAGGGCCTGGTCAACGAGGTCTTCCACAAGGTCGCCAAACGCTACGACATCATGAACGATGTCATGTCCGCCGGCCTGCACCGCGTCTGGAAGGATGCGATTGTGACGGCACTCAATCCCCGCAAGGATCCGAACTACAAGGTGCTCGACGTGGCCGGCGGTACGGGCGACATCGCGTTTCGCATCGTCGAGGCGTCCAACCGTCTGGCGCATGCCACCGTGCTCGACATCAACGGCTCGATGCTCGGCGTCGGCGCCGAACGCGCCGAAAAGAAGGGCCTCTCCCCGAACCTCACCTTCGTCGAGGCGAATGCCGAAAGCTTGCCCTTCGAGGACAACACGTTCGACGCCTATACGATCGCGTTTGGCATCCGCAACGTACCCCATATAGATGTCGCGCTTTCGGAAGCTTTCCGTGTCCTGAAGCGTGGCGGTCGTCTTCTGGTCCTCGAATTCTCCGAGGTCGAGATGCCGCTCCTCGACAAGGTCTATGATGCGTGGTCATTCAACGCGATCCCGCGTTTCGGCAAGATGATTACCGGTGACGCCGAACCCTATCAGTATCTGGTAGAATCGATCCGCAAGTTTCCCAACCAGCCGGATTTCGCGCGGATGATCGAGCGGGCCGGCTTCTCGAATGTCCGCTTCACCAATTACACAGGCGGCATCGCGGCGCTGCATTCCGGCTGGAAGATCTGACCCGCATGAGCACGATCGGGGCATATTTCCGCCTGGCGCGGGTCGGCTGGGTGCTGGTGCGCGAAGGCGTCGTCGCGGCCCTTCCGTCGGAAGGCCTGCCGCCGCTCGTCGGCATCGCCAAGGCGGCCGTCGCGCCGCTCGCGCGCAGCCGCGCCAAATCTGCGGAGCGCTCCGACCGCCTTGCGCGCGCTGTGGCGCGGCTCGGACCGTCCTATGTGAAGATCGGCCAGTTCCTCGCCACCCGTCCGGACGTGGTTGGCGCGGAGTTTGCGGAAGATCTGGCCGGACTGCAGGACCGGATGGATTTCTTCCCGACAGAAGCGTCCAGAACGACCATCCGGGAGTCACTCGGACGACCGGTGGACGAACTGTTTGCCCATTTTGGCGAACCGATCGCCGCTGCCTCGATTGCGCAGGTGCATCCGGCCGAGGTCGAGACACCCGACGGCCGCAGAAAAGTCGCGGTGAAGGTGATCCGGCCGGGCGTGCGCAAACGTTTCGCCGCCGATCTCGAGGCGATGTATCTCGTCTCGCATCTGCAGGAGCGCTTCCTTCCGCATACGCGGCGCCTGCGCCCGGTGGAAGTGACGAAGACGCTGGAGCAGACAACCAAGGTGGAGATGGATCTCCGTCTCGAGGCTGCCGCCCTTTCCGAGATTGCGGAAAATACGAGGAACGATCCCGGCTTCCGCGTGCCAGAGGTCGATTGGGAGCGCACGGGCCGCGACGTCGTCACGATGGAATGGATCGACGGCGTGAAGATGTCGGATGTGGAGGGCCTGAGGGCCGCGGGCCACGACCTCAACGCGCTGGCCGATACGCTGATCCAGTCGTTCCTGCGCCACACGCTGCGCGACGGCTTCTTCCATGCCGACATGCATCCCGGCAATCTGTTCGTGGACCCTGCCGGCATGATCGTGGCCGTCGACATGGGGATCGCCGGTCGCCTCGGAAAGAAAGAGCGCCGCTTCCTCGCCGAGATTCTCTACGGCTTCATCACGCGCGACTACATGCGCGTGGCCGAGGTGCATTTCGAGGCGGGTTATGTGCCGTCGCACCACAATGTCGCGAGTTTTGCACAGGCCATCCGGGCCATCGGCGAGCCGATCCATGGCCAGCCGGCAGAAACCATATCCATGGGCAAGCTGCTGACGCTTCTCTTCGAAGTGACCGAAATCTTCGACATGGAAACGCGCCCGGAACTGGTGATGCTGCAGAAGACGATGGTGGTCGTCGAGGGAGTCTCGCGCATCCTCAATCCGCGCTTCAACATGTGGAAAGCCGCCGATCCGGTGGTGTCGCAGTGGATCCGCGACAATCTCGGCCCCAAGCGCATCGCAACGGACCTGAAGGACGGCGCGAGGGCGGCCCTGCGGCTTGCCGAGGCCCTGCCCGAGATCGCCGCCAAGACCGAGAGGCTGCACGGCGAGATCGTGCGCATGAGCGAGGAAGGACTGCGCTTCGACGCGGAGACCGCCGAGCGCATCGGACGTTCCGAGGCACGGCATACACGGCTCGGTCGGGGGGCACTCTGGGTGATCGCCGTCGCGGCGGTTGCGATTGCCCTGCAGGTCGGCTAACCGGCTGCCATTCGCCCCCTCGGACTAAACAAAATTTCTCGGTGGCTTTATGGAACAAAGCTGCGTGCGCTGCGTTTGAACGGCATTGCGCATTCTTTGTTCCCTCAGGAGTTACATGTCCGCCACCCAAACCGGCTTCGTCCGGTCCACGCTTTTCTTTCTCCTGATCGGTACTGCCATCCTCATCGGGATCATCGTCGCGACCCTCGGTCTCGTCGAGCGCACCCGCACAACTTTCGACTACATCCTGCAGGAACGAAACATCCGGCGAATGGCGGCCAATCTGATGCAGAAGCTGACGGACGCCGAAACCGGACAGCGCGGCTTCGTGATTACCCGCGATGAGTTGTTCCTGCAGCCATATGAAGGCGCTGCCACCGAGATCCGGGACGATGTGGAGGCGCTGGCGCAAGCCCTGAGGGACCGGCCGGTCAAGGCCGAACAGATGGACGAACTGCGCGGCAAGGTCCGCGACAAGCTCGACGAAATGGGACAGGCGATCAATCTGGTGCGCAGCGGCGAGCAGGACGAAGCGATTGAACTGGTGCAGAGCGATGTCGGTCGTGAACTGATGGACGATATCCGCCAGATGCTGGACTCGTTCAAGGAACTGTCCGACGCCAATGTCGATAGCGGCACCGAGGCACAGATTGCCGCCACGCAGCAGCTCCAGTGGATCACGGTGGGGGGCGGCATTGCCATCGTCGCGGTCATGGGTGGAGCGCTTCTCGTCGTTGCACAGCATGTGCGCGCACTTGCGGCCTCCCGCCGCGAAGTGGAGGTCCTCAACCAGGGCCTAGAAGCCCGCGTGGCCGAACGCACCGAGGACCTGATGCAGGCGAACCAGGAGATCCAGCGCTTTGCCTATATCGTGACCCACGACCTGCGCGCGCCGCTCGTCAACATCATGGGATTCACAGCAGAGCTCGACGCTTCGCTCAAGGCCCTGCAGGCCTACGTCTTGAACGACGGCAAGCCTATCTCGGAAGAGCAGATCCGCGAGGCTCGCCTGGCTGCGGCCGAGGACCTGCCCGAAGCCATCGGCTTCATCCGCTCCTCGACGAAAAAAATGGATGGCCTGATCAATGCCATCCTCAAGATCTCCAGAGACGGACGACGCCAGCTGAAGCCCGAGATCGTGGAGCTGCAGCCGATGCTGGAGACCATTACCGCCAGCGTCTATCACCAGATCAGCGAGAGCGACGGCACGATCGATCTCGAGATCAAGGCACCCCGCCTCAATACCGACCGGCTTTCGGTCGAACAGATCCTCGGTAACCTTTTTGATAATGCTATAAAATACAAGCATCCGGAACGGCCCTTGACTCTCACCGTTCGAACCGCCCCCGAAGGGCGACACATGGTTCGGATCGAGGTGGAGGACAATGGCCGTGGCATTGCAGAACAGGATCACGAACGCATTTTCGAACTCTTCCGCCGTTCCGGCCAGCAGGATCAGTCCGGCGAAGGCATCGGCCTTGCCCATGTTCGCTCGCTCGCGCGGAACCTTGGAGGGGAGATCACCGTTCAGTCCCGTTTAGGGAAGGGATCAACCTTCGTACTGCGACTGCCATCTGACCTGTCACGCTTGGTACGGAGTTGATTATGAAAGCCGTGGGTAAAGAAGTCACCATCATCATGATCGAGGACGACGAGGGTCATGCCCGTCTCATCGAGAAGAACGTACGCCGCGCCGGCGTCAACAACGAGATCATTCCGTTCACCAACGGGACCGAAGCTCTCGACAACATCCTCGGCAAGGATCGCAGCGGCAAGGTGTCGGAAGATCGCTATCTTCTGATCCTGCTCGATCTCAACCTGCCGGACATGTCGGGCACGGATATTCTCGACCAGATCAAATCCAATCCACACACGCGACGGCTCCCGGTCGTTATCCTCACCACGACGGATGACGAGCGCGAAATCCAGCGGTGCTACGACCTCGGGGCCAATGTCTATATTACCAAGCCTGTCGACTACGACAATTTTGCCAATGCCATTCGCCAACTCGGATTGTTCTTCTCCGTCATGCAAATCCCCTGACGGCGGCAAGGCGATGCGTTTTACCGTCCTCTATATCGACGATGATGCCGCCATCGCCCGGCTAGTCCAGAAATACATGGGGCGCCTCGGCCACGAGGTTTCGCACGCAGAGAATGCCGAGGACGCCCTGACCTTGTTGCAGGCGCAGACGTTCGACGTGGTCGTTCTTGACCACTATCTGCGCCAGACGACGGGGCATGACGTGCTCGCGCGCATGCGCGAGGTCGAGATCGACGTGCCCGTCGTCTATGTCACCGGCTCCAACGAGGCGCAGGTGGCGATCGAGGCGATCAAGGCGGGCGCAGCCGATTACGTCATCAAGACAGTAAGCGACGATTTCCTGTCGCTGCTGTCCAGCGCGATCGAACAAACGGTCGCCAATGCTCAGTTGCGGGCGGCGAAGGCGCGTGCCGACGAGGAGATCCGCCTCGGCAAGGAGCGGGCCGAGGTTCTGCTGGCGGAGGTGAACCACCGTGTCGCCAATTCTCTGGCGCTGGTCGCAAGCCTGCTCAGGCTGCAGATTTCGGCTGCCCGAAGCGACGAGGTAAAGGCGGAACTCGCGGAAACCCAGGCGCGCATCTCGGCGATTGCGGGCATGCATCGCAGCCTCTACACCTCCGAGGATGTGAGCCGCGTCGAGCTCGACCGTTATCTCAGCCGTCTAACCGCAGAACTTTACAGCACGCTGCACAGCGCGGAAAAGCCGATCCGGCTGCTGCTCGATGCAGATCCGATCTCGATGAGCGCCGACAAGGCGGTCTCGGTCGGCATGATCGTCACGGAACTGGTCACCAATGCCTTCAAATACGCCTATACCCCGGGACAGCCGGGGGACATTCGCGTGCAGTTGAAGACGGTTGGGGACGGAACGGCGATGCTGCGGGTCGAAGACGACGGCATCGGCATAGACCCTGAAGGTGCTCCCAAGGGCACGGGCCTCGGCAGCCGCATCGTCAAGTCCATGGCCGCGACGCTCGGAGACGGCCTGCGTTATATCGAGGGCACGGGCGGCGCTGTTGCCGAGGTCCCCCTCATGCTTGATGGCAAAGCCTGAGATCGCATTTACCAGTCCGACGTCCGATGTTTTGCCATCGGCAGGAATTGCGCTAGGGTCGCGCCCGAAAAGACAAGGGTTCTACTCCATGAGCTTGGCCGGAAAGCGCATTTTGCTTGTTATCGCGGGTGGCATTGCCGCCTACAAGAGCCTGGACCTGATCCGCAGGCTCAGGGAACGCGGTGCGAGCGTGCGTCCGATCATGACCCGTGGTGCACAGGAATTCGTGACGCCACTGGCCGTCGGTGCCCTGTCGGCTTCCCATGTCTATAACGAGCTCTTCTCCCGCGAGGACGAGCAGGACGTCGGCCATATCCGATTGGCACGCGAATGCGACCTCGTGCTCGTGGCACCCGCAACGGCCGACCTGATGGCGAAGATGGCAAACGGCCTTGCGGACGATCTGGCCTCCACCGTGTTGCTCGCGACCGACCGTCCCGTGCTGATCGCGCCTGCCATGAACCCGAAGATGTGGGCACATCCTGCAACCCAGCGGAATATTGCGGTGCTCCAGCGCGATGGTATCCAGGCTGTTGGACCGATGGAAGGCGAGATGGCTGAAAGCGGCGAGCGCGGGCGCGGACGGATGTCCGAGCCACTCGACATCGTTGCCCGCGTCGAAGACCTGCTGTCGGGACAAAAGCCGCTCAGCGGAATGAAGGCCGTCGTTACTTCCGGTCCGACGCACGAGCCGATCGATCCCGTGCGCTACATCGCCAACCGCTCGTCGGGCAAGCAGGGACACACCATTGCCGCAGCCCTCGCCCGGCTCGGTGCAGATGTAACCCTCGTATCTGGGCCGGTCACCATCGCCGATCCCGCCGGTGTGCAAACCGTGCATGTGGAACGAGCCGAAGAGATGCGCGATGCCGTCCTGTCCGCCCTCCCGGCCGACATCGCCGTCATGGTCGCTGCTGTGGCGGATTGGCGGGTCGCAACGTCAGCGCACCAGAAGATCAAGAAAAAACCGGGCGAGGCGCCGCCACCGCTGCAGCTTGCCGAGAACCCCGATATCCTGAAGACCGTGGGACATCATGCGCAGCGTCCTCGTCTCGTCGTCGGCTTTGCCGCAGAGACTGAGAATGTCGAAGAGAACGGCCGGACGAAGCTGGAACGCAAGGGTGCCGATCTGATCGTCGCCAATGATGTGTCTCCAGAGACCGGGATCATGGGTGGAGATCGTAACCGGGTGAAGCTGATCTCGCGCGACGGCGTGGAGGGCTGGCCGGATCTTTCGAAGGAAGACGTGGCCGAGCGGCTGGCCATGTGGATCGCTACCCAAGTCGGCGGGACGGGCGCATGAGCCTGTTTTCTCGCCCGGATTTCGAGGCCTTTGTCGAAGGCTTCGCCGGGACCACCCTCGCCGATCAGTGGGACAGCTGCGTTGCCAAGGTTGGCGACAAGGTTTTCGCACTACTGACGGATGGTGAGAACCGGCTCGCCTTCAAAGTGAGCGAGGAGAGCTTCGAGATCCTTACCTCACTCGAGGGCGTGACGCAGGCGCCCTATTTCGCCAAGCGCAAATGGGTAGCCGTGACGCCGGCAACGGAACTGGGAGACGCGGATCTCAAGGAGTATCTCACCCGCTCCTACCGCACGGTCAGCGCGTCGCTGACACGCAAGCTGCGCGCAGAACTCGGCATCATCGATTGAAACTGATGCGTCAGCCCGCCGCCATGGCCGGGTGGCGGATCTGATCGACCCGGATGCGCTCAACCTCAGGCCTGAATTCGGCGGCATCCAGCCCGTTTTCGCTGAGGTTCACAGCACTGCCGGCGGGAATTTCCACCCAGGTATCCGTCTCGTCGTTCAGAGGCTCCGAGACGAGACAGAAGCTGCCTTTTGGCCCCATGGGTGCTGCAAACAGCGTCGGCGCGTGTTCATCGGTGGAGTAGCGGACCGCATAGAGCGTCTTGCCGTCGGAGAAGGCCGCCGTCATGCGGATGCGCGCCGAGCCGGTCAGATGAAGGCTGATCTGCTCGACGAAACCCACGGCCTCGCTCATCGCCGCGATCGGGCGCTCCCGCAGACCAAACTGCAGGGCGAGAAGGAAGAGCAGTTCGCTGTCCGTCGTGCCCACACGCGCGTGGAAATGCTCGTCGTCCAGCATGCCTTCCATCGGCCGGCGTATCCGGTCGAAATTGTCGATCTGGCCGTTGTGCATGAAGGACCAGGTGCCCTGGACGAAGGGATGGCAATTGTCGCGGCGGGTTGCGCCATGGGTGGCGGCCCGGACATGGGCGAGAAAGAGCGGCGAGCGGATCTGGCTTGCAAGGCTCTTCAGATTGCAGTCGGACCAGGCCGGCAGCACATCCCGGAAGCGGCCAGGCTCAGGGCGGTCGCCATACCAGGCGAGACCGAAGCCATCTCCGTTGGTCGCTGTCTTGGCGCGGGTCGCACAATGGGATTGTTCGATCAGAGAATGCGCAGGCGAGGTGACGAGCTCCTCGAGGAAGATCGGAACACCGCGGTAAGCCACCCAACGACACATATGCTCTTGCCCCAGTTCCATCGAACCGACTGCTGATCTTCAACAGTCTTCGCCCGATAGACTAATGATTTGCAAACATGAGCCCATTCATGACAAAATTTTGTCGGGCAGTGCAACATTCGTCCTGATGTCGACTGGCACAAAAGTGAACACTGCGTTCCGTCCCGCGGGCCTGCCTCTAATCGAGCGCTCGTCTATATTCCTCGCCAAGTCACGAACACGTTCCCGAGGAGGTCCCGCCATGTCCATCCGCCCTGTCAAGCATGAAAGCCGCGCCACGCCGACCATGGAGGGCGCGGGCGTCAAGCTGCACCGCGTCTTCGGCTTCGGCGATCCCTCGATGACCGACCCCTTACTGATGATGGACGATTTCCGCAACGATGAGCCGATGGATTATGTTCGCGGCTTTCCCTGGCATCCACATCGGGGCATCGAGACGATCACCTATGTGCTGGCCGGCACTGTGGAGCACGGTGACAGCCTGGGCAACCAGGGCATGCTGGGCGCCGGCGACCTGCAATGGATGACAGCCGGCAGCGGAATCCTGCACCAGGAGATGCCGAAGGGCGATTTTGCCGGCCGCATGCATGGCTTCCAGCTCTGGGCCAACCTGCCCTCTTCGTTGAAGATGACCAAGCCGCGCTACCAGGATATCAAGTCGGGCGAGATTCCGGTGGTCGTCGATGATGACGGCACGTCGGTGCGCGTTATCTGTGGCGACTTCTGGGGCAAGAGCGGCCCGGTGGACGGCATCGCTGCCGAGCCTGTCTATCTCGACATCTCGGTGCCGCCCGGCAGGCGCAAGACCTTCCCGGTCGATACCTATCGCTCTGCCTTCGCCTATATCTTCGCCGGCTCCGGCTCGTTCCGGGATGCGTCCAAGCCCTTCGGCGTCAAGGTCGAGAAGGAGTATATGGGCGAGGAGCTGAATATCCGCGATCTCTCCGGCAACCGGACGCTCGTCGTTTTCGACACCGGCGACGAGATCACCGTGCAGGCCGGCGAACAGGGCATCCGTTTCCTGCTGGTGACCGGCAAGCCGATCAAGGAGCCGGTTGCCTGGCACGGGCCAATCGTGATGAACACCCGCGAAGAGCTGATGCAGGCGATGAAAGAGTTGCAGAACGGAACTTTCATCAAGGCCGATCATTAACCCCTGCAGTCAAGTTCACCTTGCCCGGCGGCTCTCCACCGCCGGGCTTTCTTTTTCCAGAGGGTACGATGCGGGTTACCGGGTCATGCCAGTGCGGAGAGATCCGCTATGAAGCCGAGGTCGATCCACAGGCCGTCGGCATCTGCCACTGCACGGATTGTCAAAGACTGACCGGCACTGCTTACAGGGTCACCGTCGCTGCCGCGCCGGACCAGTTTCGCCTGGCAAGCGGACAGCCGACGCGTTACCGCAAGATCGGCGACAGCGGTCGACCGAGCGATCAGGTCTTCTGCGGCACCTGCGGCTCGCCCTTGTGGCGCGAAAGCGCCGATGGCGAGATCGGCCTGCGTCTCGGCTGCGTCGACCAGCGGCGAGGCTTGCGCCCGACACACCAGTCCTTTCTCAAGTCCGCACTGCCATTCGTCTTCGACATTCGCGACCTGCCACCCAGCAGAGACGATTAGTCCGGCCAGAGCGCATGGAAGTGGTGGATGGGTCCGTGTCCCGATCCCACCGACAACCTGCCCGATGCCGCAACTGCCCCCGCCAGCCATGCCTTTGCCAAGCGCACGGCGTCTTGTGGCTGCTTGCCCTTTGCGAGTTCCGCAGCCAGCGCGCTCGACAGCGAGCAACCCGTGCCGTGGGTGTTGCGTGTCTCGATGCGCGGGGCCTCGAACCAGCTTGCCTCTCCATCGGCGACCAGCACGTCCGGACTTTCGCAGCCTCCGAGATGACCGCCCTTGACCAGCACTGCGCGGGCGCCAAGCGCCGTCAGCCGGACGGCCTGGGATTCCATGATGCGCCGGTCGGAAGCCTCGGGGTCGCCGAGCAAAGCTGCGGCTTCCGGCAGATTTGGCGTGGCGAGGGTGGCAAGCGGCAGGAGTTCTGCCCTGAGCGCGTCGACCGCATCGGAATCAAGAAGCGACGCGCCGCCCTTGGCAATCATGACCGGGTCAAGGACGAGGGGTATGCCGCGATGGGGTTTCAGCGCACGGGCCACGGCCCGTGCAATCTTGGCATTGGCGATCATGCCGATCTTGACAGCATCCACGCGCACATCGGCGAAGACCATGCGGATCTGCTCGGCAACGAATTCGGCATCAAGCGGCACTACGGCGGAGACACCCTGCGTGTTTTGCGCCGTCAACGCGGTAATGGCGGCCATGCCATAGCAGCCGCATGCGGAGAAGGCCTTCAAATCTGCCTGTATGCCAGCGCCGCCCGAAGGGTCGGAACCGGCAATGCTCAGCACGTTACGGATCGGGAAAGATGTCACGTCTGCTTCTCCTAACGCGGCGGAGAAGCAACGGGCAGGACGCGGAGGCCCCGCGGCACCCGAGCGACTCCCTCCGCCAGCATGATCTGGTTCAGGTTCAAAGGGTGCTTCTCAGCCCGGCTCTCGCCAGACGCCCCTGTCTCTCGAGTTCAAGATTAGGGCAGAGAGGACGCCCTGTCACCTGTCATCCCGACCTATCCTGATTAAGTGTTTGCAGCCCTGTGCGGGAGCCGCTACGGGAGCCTGATCCGCGATCGACCAGAGGACCCTCCCTTGCATCATTCCCCCGACCGCCTTTTCGACCGCTTCTACGACGCCTTCCTCTTCGATATGGACGGCACGCTTCTCAACTCCATCGCCGCGGCCGAGCGCGTGTGGAGCCGCTGGGCGCTCAAGCATGGGCTCGATCTCGAGACCTTCCTGCCGACCATGCACGGTAAGCGCGGAATCGACACGATCAGTGCGCTGAACCTGCCCGGCATTGATGCGGTGGAAGAGGCGCTGGAGATCGAGCGCGGCGAGATCGAGGATCTCGAGGGCATCGTGCCTATCCCAGGTGCCATCGCCTTTCTTCAGAGCCTTCCGGCGGAGCGCTGGGCGATCGTGACCTCGGCGCCGACGGCGCTGGCCCGCGCGCGCATCGGCGCGGCGGGATTGCCGCAGCCACGGCAGATCGTGACGGCGGAGGACGTGAAGATCGGCAAGCCCGACCCCGCCGGCTATCGGCTTGGGGCAGAGCGGCTGGGCTTCGATCCTTCCCGCTGCCTGGTGTTCGAGGATGTACTGGCCGGCGTCAGGGCTGGAGAGGCTGCGGGCGCTGACGTTGCCGTCATCACGGCCACCCATGCCCATCCGCTCGAAACCTCCCATCCGACCATCGCCAGCTATGAGCATCTACGGGTCGATTTCCACGCTGCCCAGGGGCTGCGGATCGGGCCTGCGCGCTGAGGGGAAACGCGGGGCGCCCAGCCGCCCCGCACTGGTCGCACTCTCGTCAGAACTGCTTCTGGAAGCTCAGTTTGACGGATTGCGCATTGCCACGGTTGCTGTAGCTGCCGTCGAAATCGAGACCGATCGTTGTCATCGAGGCGATGGGCATGTCGATGCCGGCCTGCAGGACGAGGCTGTTTTCGGCGACCGTCTTGCTGGAGGTGACGAAATCGCTGCCACCGGAAAAGGACAGGGTCGAGGCCGTTTCCGTATCGCCGAAAGCATGCTGCCATCCGGCAGCCCCCCGGACCGTTGCATTCACGCCGGCCAGCGCCACCTCTATCGCGGCCCGGAGACCGAGATTGGTGAAGGTGAGGTTCATGTCATTCGCCTCACGCGACAGGGAGGCTGCACCGCCCTCTTCGGTGAAGGCGGGCGTGTGCATGTGGACTTGGGCGAGGTTTGCGAAGGGCTCTAGGCGCACGTCCTGGACCTTGATCTCATAGCCCAACTCCGCGAAGGCATGAGCGGTATTCGTCCCATAGTCCGCCGAGAGCTGGTCGGTGAAACCGCCGAAATCCACCGTACGTTCGGTCGAGACCTGCTGGTGCTTGTAGAGCGCACCGAAGCGAAATGCGAGCGGACCCCACTGGTTGCCGCCATAGATCCCGATATCGAAATCATCGCTGTCGCCGCTCGACAGACCGTCGCTCAGTTCGAAGGATGCTGCGCCATAGCCGCCGAGAATCCCGAGGCGCCAGGTGGTATCGGCCAGCACTGTGTCGATGCCGAAGGCGATGCCGCCGATCGAATTGGAAAGATCGGCATCGCCGTTCTCGCCGAAGCTCTTGCCCCAGCCGCCATAGGCTTCCGCCCAGGCAACGGGGCCGGCCTTTTCCGGTGTCAACAGGATCGACTCGGCCGCCAGTTCTGCCGGGGTCTTTGCCTTCTCTTCGCCATAGGCCAGCGCAGCGCTCGTGCTGCCGAGGGAGACGACATTGGTTGGGCCGGCGCCAACGGAGCCGAAAGCGGAGCGCATGCGGTTGCCGCCCAAGCTGCGGATCAGGCCGCTGTTTTCGAGGCTCACGCTCGTGCCCTGGCCATGGACTTCGCCGGAAAGCTGCTGGAAGGCCGTCGCGGCCGCCTCATCGTCCAGGACAACAACCGCGTCGTAGACCGCATTGCCCGAGCCCAGGCTTTCGATTGCGCCTGCCGTCGCAGACTGGTTCGCCGATTGCGCGACATCGGCGAAGTCGGTCGCATTGCGGGTCAGAGTCAGCGTCACATCATTCGCATTGTAGCCAAGCGCGGCATCAAGGAAGCTGTAATCCGTATCGACCGTGTCGAAGGTTCCGGTCAGGCCGCCATCGGCCGAGAGGATGACATAGGACTGGTTGGCCGCATAACCGCTGGAGGGCCCGACATGGAGGACGGAGCCTCCGTTCAGGGTTGCCGTGCCCGTGGCATGCAAGAGGTCACTGGCCCCTGTTGAGGTGTTGACGTCGACCTCATAGGTCGCGCCCGCGCCGAAAACGAGATTGCCGTCAACCGTCAGGGTTCCGACGCTGGAGCCCCCAGGGGTCACCGTGGCTCCACTGGAGACCGTGGTCTCCCCCACCGTGCCCGTCCCGCTCAGCGTTCCCCAGCCGGAGACAGAAAGTGTGCCGCCAAGCGTGGCATCGTCCAGGTGAAGCGTGCCGCCGGTGATATTCGTATCGCCGGTGAAAGCGCTGCCATTGCCTTCGTAGATGACCGTGCCATTGGCCAAAGCGATCTCGCCATTTCCTTCGATGCGCGCGTCGAAGGAAACATCATCACCGCCGAAATTGAAGACGAGCTTGCCCGTACCGTTGCCAAAATCGATTTCGTTGACATCGAAACTGGCACTGCCGCCCGCCGTCTGTCCGAGGGCTGCGCCGATGATGAATGTGCCGGTCGAACCGGCCTGGTTGGCAATCTTGATCTCGTCTGCAGACACGAAGCCGCCGCCCGTGACGATCAGCGTGCCAGTACCCGCGTTGCCGATCAGGAGGTCCCCGGTGGTGGCCCAGGTCGAGCCATTGCCGGAAACCGTGGCGGCGCCTATCGATCCGGCTTCATTGCCGATAAGGCTGCGGGCCGCCGTCACGTCGCCACCCAAGGCGATGGTCATCACACCATTTCCGAAACGGCCAACATTCAGGTCGCTGGACACGTCCCAGAGAGAGCCGTCGCCGGTGACGAGCATCTCGCCATCGGCTCCTGCCAGATTGCCGAGAATGCCCTGCAGGTTTTCAACAAGGCCGCCCGCGGAGATCGTAACCGAGCCGTCTGAAAGGTTGTTGTGACCGACGATAAGGTCGCCGCTCATGATCCAGCTCGAACCCGCACCATTCACGGTGGCTTCGCTTTCGGAGCCGTTCTCCGTGCCGACATACCCGTCTGTGCTGGTCAGGTCACCACCGGTCAGAAGCTGGAGCGTGCCGTCGCCGACATTGCCGACGTAGAAGACACCGGTGTTTTCCCAGAGGCTGCCATCGCCGGAGATCGTGACGAGGCCGGATCCGGACGCCTCGTGGCCGATGAGGCCACCGGTCGAGGTGATCTTGCCGCCGTCGGTGATGTTGACGGTGCCTTCGCCCAGCCCGCCGACGCTGACGCGGGCGGAGAGGTCCCAGAGCGAACCCGTTCCGTCGACGTTGACCGTGCCTTCCGAGCCTGTGCTGTCGCCCAGGACCGCAGAGGTGCCGTTGACGGTCGCGCCGGCCAGGATATCCAAGGTTCCGTTGCCTGCGAGCGAATTCGACGTGTCGGAGCGATCGCCACCAATAAGGAGGGCACCAGTGGTCCAGCTGGAACCCGTGCCGCTGACGGTGACAGAGGATGTCGAGTGGCGACCGATGACAGCACTGCCATTCGACACGGTCGCGCCAGCGAGAATGTGCAGTGTGGAATCGCCAAAAGAGCCAACGAACAGCTCACCGGTGTTGACCCAAGTGGTCCCTGCACCCGTCACCGTTGCGCTACTGCCGCTGGCGCCTGCGCCGTTCCCGATATAGGCCGCCGTTCCGGATACATCGGCGCCTTCCTTGATCAACAAGGTGCCGACACCGCCGCCACCGATTGTGAGAGCATCAGAGAGCGTCCACTGCGACAAGGTTGCGACCGTTGCGCTTCCCGAGGAACCGATGCCGTCAGCGATGATTGTGCGCCCCGTCGTCGCCGTCGCGTCCTGCTCCAGGGTGAAAGTGCCGTCTCCTGCATAGCCGATATAGAAGGTCGCCGCTTCGAAACGGCTCTGGTTCGAGACGCTGAGCATGCCCTCTCCTGTCGTTCCAGCGCCGAGATAGACCACGCCGCCGAGAAACTCGCCCTGGGTCAGCACGTTGACGGTGCCGGTCCCGTCATTGCCGATATAGGTGGACCCCGTGTTGGTCCATTCCCCGAGATTGCCACTGACGGTGATCGTGCCAGACGAGCCGCTGTTGTAGCCGAGGGTCGTATTCGTGGTGTTGAGCCCGTTCTGAACAGTGAGGCCACCGGCAGACACAATGCCGACGAAGAGGTTTTCTGCCGCCGCATCCTGACCATTGATCACGACGCCCATCTGGCCGATGCGCGCATCATCGCCGGCCACCGGTGCGCCGGTGCCCCATTCCCAGTTGCTGCCCGTGAACCAGTCAGTCGAGGTTGCGCCAGTCCAGCTGACCGAGCCGGCCTGTGCTGCACCTGTCAGGAAAGGCAGGATGCTTGCCGATGTCAAAAGCGCCCGCAGGCGGGCCTTACGAGAAAATGTCTTGAACAAAACGCCCCGGTCTCAACGACCGCCCACACAAGATTTGAAGTTGTATGAACAGTATCACGCCGGGGCGAACAGCAAAGGTCAGTATTCGGCCAAAATCCGCAGTGATCCAGACCACTTCTGGGCAGATTGTGGTTTGGTCACGCCGCCTTGGCGACGTGATATTCCTTGATGGCGACCATCTTGATTGCGGGATAGCGTTCGGACTCGTAGCGCAACGAGAACTGGTCCTGCGCCATGAAGACCGGGTCGCCGTCGAGATCCCGGCAAATGTCGCCGCGGCGCTGGGTCATGAACTTTTCCAGATCGTCCTTGTTCTCGGCCGAAATCCAGCGGCAGACGGAGAAGCGCGACATTTCGAAAGAGACCGGCAGGCCGTATTCGCCCTGGAGGCGCTCCTTCAAGACGTCGAGCTGCAGCGCTCCGACGACGCCGACGATTGCCGGCGAGCCGTCTTCCGGCGAGAAGAGCTGCACGACGCCTTCTTCAGCCATCTGCTGCAGGGCCTCCTTCAGCTTCTTGGCCTTCATCGCATCTTCCAGCCGCACGCGGCGGAGAATTTCCGGCGAGAAGTTCGGCACGCCCTGGAAGACGAGGTTCTCGCCCTCGGTCAACGTGTCACCGATGCGCAGCGTCCCGTGGTTCGGGATGCCGACGACGTCGCCTGCAAAAGCAGTATCGGCCAGCTGACGCTGGGAGGCAAAGAAGAACTGGGGTGCTGTCAGGCCCATCTGCTTGCCGGTGCGGGCAAGGCGGGCCTTCATGCCGCGCTCGAGCTTGCCTGAGCAGATGCGCGCAAAGGCGATACGGTCGCGGTGGTTGGGGTCCATGTTGGCCTGGATCTTGAAGACGAAGGCCGTCATCTTGTCTTCCGCCGCATGGACGGTGCGGGTATCGGCCACCTGGTCGCGCGGCGGCGGTGCGAAATCGCCCAGCGCGTTGATGAGGTCACGCACACCGTAGTTGCGAAGCGCCGAGCCGAAGAAGACGGGTGTCATGTGGCCTTCGAGGAAGCTCTGGCGATCGAAGGGACGGCAGGCTTCACGGGCGAGTTCCAGCTCGTCGATGAAGGTCTGGCGCTCGTTCTCGGGCAGGTTTTCTGCGACGCTTTGCGGGCCATTGACTTTTAGCGGTTCAACCTGGGCATCGCCGCCGCGATAGGTGTTGTCGGCGAGATGATAGGAGCCGCAGAAGGTCTTGGAACGACCGACCGGCCATGTGATCGGGGCCGTGTCCAGCGCGAGCTTCTCTTCGACCTCGTCGAGGATCTCGAAGGGATCGCGGCTTTCGCGGTCCATCTTGTTGACGAAGGTGATGATCGGAATGTCGCGCATGCGGCAGACCTCGAACAGCTTCAGCGTCCGGGGTTCGATACCCTTGGCGGCATCGATGACCATGACGGCCGCATCGACCGCGGTCAGCGTGCGATAGGTGTCGTCGGCGAAGTCTTCGTGGCCGGGCGTATCGAGGATGTTGAAGACCTTGTCATTGTATTCGAAGGTCATGACGGAGGTCACGACGGAGATGCCGCGCTCGCGCTCGATCTTCATCCAGTCCGACCGGGTCTGGATGCGATCCTTCTTGGCCTTGACCTCACCGGCAAGCTGGATGGCGCCACCGAACAGCAGCAGCTTTTCGGTCAGCGTCGTCTTACCCGCGTCCGGGTGCGCGATAATAGCAAAGGTGCGGCGGCGGGAGACCGCCTCGGCGAGCGTTTCAGCCATATCTCAGGAATTCCTTGTGGTCGGGCGGTTATCTAGCGTTTCGAGGGCCAATATGCAATTGAGCGCGGACAACAAAGGAAATCCGCTCATGTCCGCCACCTCTTCCGACATCCTCGGTCCCGTCGTGAACCTCAAGCGCCTGCCGCATGGCAAAGGGCTCGAACTTCCGGCTTACGAGACGGCGGGGGCTGCCGGCATGGATCTGCGCGCGGCGGTCGGAGACGATGAGCCGATGACGCTTGCACCGGGTGCGCGGGCGCTGGTGCCGACGGGCTTCGTCATGGAAATCCCTCAGGGTTTCGAGGCGCAGATCCGGCCCCGCTCCGGGCTCGCCTTCAAGAACGGCGTGACCTGCCTGAACACGCCTGGCACCATCGACAGCGATTATCGCGGCGAGGTGAAGGTGCTGCTGGTCAATCTCGGCCAGGAGGATTTCGTGATTACCCGCGGCATGCGCATTGCGCAGATGGTGATTGCGCCGGTGACCCAGGTCCGTTTGACGGTAGTGGCCGAGACGAGTGATACCACGCGCGGTGCAGGCGGATTTGGCTCGACGGGGGTTTGAGGGCAAGCCCCTATCGCTGCGCTTCCGTCACCATCCGGAGTGCAAGAGCGGCGAGCACGGTCCCCATGATCCAGCGCTGGACCACCATCCACACCGGGCGGCCGGCAAGGAAGAGGGCGATGGAGCCGGCGGACAGGGCGATCAGGCCATTGCCCGTCACGGCGATCGCGACCTGAGTGAAGCCGAGCATCAGGGACTGGAGAAAGACGCTGCCGCGCGTCGGATCGATGAACTGCGGAAGCAGCGACAGATAGAGCACCGCCACTTTCGGATTCAGAAGGCTGGTGACGAAGCCCATCAGGAAGAGCCTGCGATTGCTGTCCTGAGGCAGGTCACGGACCTGAAACGGGGAACGCCCGCCGGGTTTCAGGGCCCGCCAGGCGAGCCATGCGAGATAGAGGGCACCGGCAAATCTGAGCAGGTCATAGGCGAAGGGCACGGCGAAGAGCAGGACCGTGATGCCGAAAGCCGTCAGCAACACATAGACAACGAAACCGAGCGCCACACCGCCGAGCGAGACCAGCCCCGCCACGGGTCCCTGACAGATGGAGCGCGAGACCAGATAGAGCATGTTCGGCCCCGGGGTGAGCACCATGCCGAGGCAGATCAGGGCGAAGGCGGCAAGCATGGGGAGGCTGGGCACGCGTTACATCTCCGGAGGGCTCGACACTCCTAGCGGCAGGCATGGATCCGAAGCAATCGGGATCGTGTCATCGGGACAAGTCTGGCCCATGCCGACGCCACGCGCGTTGAAGCCAATCCGCCCGATGCATTCGCCCAGCCTGAACCAGAAAGCGGAACACGGGGGACCCAGATGGCGGCTGCGATGGGCGCGAGGCTCGCTCTAGCGGGATGCACTTTCCTTGCTGCCGGAAAAGCAATAAAACCTTGCTGAGCGGAGGCCCCCCATGACCCTGACGACCATCATCGCCTATTGCGGCGCACTTTTCATCGCGGCTGCCATTCCGGGACCCGGCATGACGGCCATCGTCGCACGCGCCCTGGGCTCTGGCTTCCGCCCGACATTCTTCATGGGTCTCGGACTGATCCTCGGTGATCTCGTCTATCTGACGGCAGTGATCCTCGGGCTTTCCGTGCTGGCGAAAACCTTTGTGACACCCTTCCTGATCCTGAAATTCCTCGGCGCGGCCTATCTCGTCTACATCGCGTGGAAGCTCTGGACAGCCGGGCTCCTGCCGCAGGACATCAAGGCGGAGAAAGCGATGCGCCCCTGGATGTCCTTCCTGTCTGGCCTGTTCGTCACGCTCGGCAATCCCAAGACCATGCTCTTCTACGTCGCACTGGTGCCGACCCTGATCCCGCTGGAAGCCGTAGGGCTTGCGGACTACATCCTTCTTGTGGGGCTGACGTTTCTCGTGCTGATGGCGGTGCTTCTGCCCTATATCCTGCTGGCCGCACAGGCCCGTGGGCTGTTGAAACGTCCCGAGGCGCTGAAGGTGCTGAACCGGAGTGCCGCAGGCATTCTGGCCGGTACGGCCGCCTATATCGCGGCACGGGCTGCCTGATTTCCGACTGCATGCAACAATCCCGGCCCAAGGCGCTTTTGTCCACACCGGGCATAAACGAGCGGGCGGCGGAGCAGATTTTTCCAAGGATGCCGCTCGCTGCGGCATGGCTATGCTGGCATGGACCGAGCGCCGGGCGTAAGCTCATCCCAACCAAATCATCAGGGAGAGACAGATGACTGAGCAGAAGAAACCAGGTCGCGGACGCGTTTATGGCTCGATCACCGAGACGATCGGGGACACCCCGATCGTGCGCCTCGACAAGCTTGCCAAAGAAAAAGGCGTGAAAGCGCATCTGCTCGCCAAGCTCGAATTCTTCAATCCGATCGCCTCGGTCAAGGACCGCATCGGCGTGGCGATGATCGAAAGCCTTGAAGCCCAGGGCAAGATCGTGCCGGGCAAGACCGTCCTGATCGAGCCGACCTCCGGCAATACCGGCATCGCGCTTGCCTTCGCCGCTGCCGCCAAGGGTTATCGCCTGATCCTCACCATGCCGGAGACCATGTCGATCGAGCGCCGCAAGATGCTGGCGCTGCTCGGCGCCGAACTGGTGCTGACCGAGGGCGCAAAGGGCATGAAGGGCGCGATTGCCAAGGCGCAGGAACTGGCCGAAACCACGCCAGACGCGATCATCCCTCAGCAGTTCGAAAACCCTGCCAATCCGGAAATCCACCGCAAGACGACGGCCGAAGAGATCTGGAACGATACGGATGGTCAGATCGACATCCTCGTCTCCGGCATCGGCACGGGTGGCACCATTACCGGCACGGGTCAGGTCCTTAAGAGCCGCAAGCCCGAGGTGAAGGTCGTTGCGGTCGAACCGGCAGACAGCCCGGTTCTTTCGGGCGGCAATCCCGGGCCGCACAAGATCCAGGGTATCGGCGCGGGCTTTGCGCCTGCCATCCTCGATACCGGCATCTATGACGAAGTGATCACCGTCACCAATGACGAAGCCTTCGAACACGCTCGGCTCGTTGCCCGACTGGAAGGCGTCCCGGTCGGCATCTCTTCCGGTGCCGCGCTTGCGGCGGCGATCAAGCTCGGCCAGCGCGAGGAAAATGCCGGCAAGACTATCGTGGTGATCATACCCTCCTTTGCCGAGCGGTATCTGTCGACCGCCCTCTTCGCCGGTCTCGGTGAGTAACAGGCTCCACGAGGCGCCGGCCTGAGCCCGGCGCTTCCTCCATTGCAGGCGTCTATTTCCCCGGCTAAGTTGCCGCACGAAAATTTGACTGTTGTCTTCAGTGCATTTCCCGGGGGCCCATGCGCGCACTTCTTCACCGCCTGCCTGCCTTCGCTTCTGTTCACGAGCGCCTTTCCCCCGGCGAAGTGATCGCTACCTATGTTGCAAGCCTGATGGTCTTCGCGGTGGCCCTTGCCGTGCGGGCCTGGTTTGATCCCGTGTTGCCGGCCGGGTTCCCCTTCCTGACCTTCTTTCCCGCCGTGATCATCTGTGGCTTCGTCTTCGGGCTGCGACAGGGGCTCATGGTCGCCGCGCTCTCCGGTCTTTCGGCGTGGTATTTCTTCATCAGTCCGGGACGATTCGATTTCTCGATCGGCACCCTGCTCGCCATGTCTCTCTACATTTTCGTCGTGGCGACCGAACTGACGCTCATCTATCTCGTCACCCGGGCCTATCGCCAGGAAATCACCACGCGTGAGGAGATCCAGCGGCTTGCAGAGCAGCAGGAGGTCATGGCGCTGGAGCTCGACCACCGACTGAAGAACATCTTTGCCACCATCAACGCGATCATCAGCCTCTCCCTCAAGAATGCCTCAAGCGCCGATGAACTCGCCGCCCGGCTGCGTGACCGGCTGGCCGCACTCGGCCGCTCGAACCTCCTTCTGCGGGGCCTGCGCGAAGGCGAGGACGCCTCACTGCAGAGTGTCGTCTTCCAGGCGCTCGAACCCTTTGCCATCGTCGGCACGGCGCGGTTCGATGCCACCGGTCCCAAGGTGCCGATCGGCGGCCAGACCGTCGTCGTGCTTAGCCTCATCCTCCACGAGCTCGGCACCAATGCTGCAAAATACGGTGCCCTCAGCGTCCCGGGCGGTCATGTGGATCTTGTCTGGTCGATCGAAACCGCTGTGGATGCCGGGGAGCAATTGGTCATCACCTGGCGTGAAAGCGGCGGCCCTCAACCCACGCCACCGGTTGCCGGCGCAGGCGGCTTCGGCTCCACGCTGATGAAGCGCGTCATTGCCGGCGTGCGCGGTCAGACCGAGATCAGCTATCCTCAGTCGGGTGCAGTGATCACCCTGACGCTGCCGGTCGACATGCTGCGGCCGACGGTCGAGCCGTCGACCGACCGCTCACCCTCAGCCTGAGCGTTACCCGTCGCCTCTCCCGCGCCCCCATCACGCTGCCGCCGCCAGACGTTCGGAAGCAATGCGGTAAGAAATCGCCTCGGCCAGATGGATGCGGCCGAGGATCTCCACACCATCGAGATCCGCCAATGTGCGCGCCACCTTCAACACCCGGTGATAGCCGCGCGCCGAGAATCGGAATTTCTCGGCCGCATCGCGCAGTAGCTGCAGCCCGGAAGCGTCCGGCTCTGCCAGCGTCTCGATCAGAGCGGTGGAGCAGCGGGCATTGGTGCTGAAGGACAAGCCGAGCCTCTCGAAACGATCCCGCTGGCGAGCCCGGGCCGCAGCCACGCGTTTCGCGACCTCGGCGCTGCTTTCGGCGGCGCGAGGCTTGATCAGATCCGTCGCCGAGACCGCCGGGACGTCGATCCTGATGTCGATGCGGTCCATCAGCGGACCGGAGATGCGCCCCTGATATTCGGTCTGGCAACGGAGGCCGCGGGCGCAGACATGGCCCGGCTCCCCCGCCATACCGCAACGGCATGGGTTCATCGCCGCGACCAGCTGGAAATCGGAGGGGTAAGACACACGGTGGTTGGCGCGAGCGATGATGCATTCCCCGGTTTCGAGCGGCTGGCGCAGGGCATCGAGCACGGGCGGCGCGAATTCCGGAAGCTCATCGAGAAACAGGATGCCGTGATGGGCCAGGGATGCCTCGCCGGGCCTGGCCCTGAGCCCCCCACCCACGAGAGCCGCCATGGTGGCGGAATGGTGGGGGGTGCGGAAGGGGCGGCGATCGGACAGCTTGCCACCGGAGAGCTGGCCCGCGATCGAGTGGATCATGGATACCTCGAGGAGCTCCGCTGCCGAAAGCGGCGGCAGGATCGACGGCAGCCGCGCGGCCAGCATGGATTTTCCCGAGCCAGGAGGACCGACGAAAAGCAGGTTGTGGCCGCCGGCGGCAGCCACTTCCAGGGCGCGCTTGGCGCTTTCCTGGCCCTTGATGTCGGCTAAATCAGGCAGATTGGCGGGAAGCGCCCGGACAGAGGGTTCCGGTCGTGACAGAACCTGCGTGCCTCGAAAATGATTGGCCAGCGCGATCAGGCTGCGCGGGGCGAGGATGTCGATCTCGCTGCCGGCCCAGGCGGCCTCCGCCCCGCTGTCGGCCGGGCAGATCAGCCCTTTCTCCATGGCATTGGCGCTTATCGCCGCCGGCAGAGCGCCGGCGATCGGCGCGATCGTGCCGTCCAGATTGAGTTCGCCAATAACGAGGAAGCCCTGAAGTGCATCCCCGGGAATTGCCCCGAGGGCGGCCATGAGGCCAAGCGCAATGGGCAAATCGAAATGCGAGCCTTCCTTGGGAAGATCCGCCGGCGCCAGATTGACCGTTACGCGTTTTGCCGGCAGGGCAAGTCCCGAGGCGTGCAGCGCCGCCTGAACCCGCTCGCGGCTTTCCGCCACCGCCTTGTCAGGCAGACCGACGATCTGCATGCCCGTCTTGCCGGGCGCGACCATCACCTGAACCTCAACGGGCACGCCTTCAATGCCCTGGAATGCAACCGTACTGATACGCGCTACCATTGCCCGCCCCCGCCGATCGACCGGAAGTCGCCAGCGCAACTTCATATTGCGTGTGGCGACGAGAACAATCTCGCATAGGACGAAGAAATGCGCAAGAACATTTCCGGAACATCTACAGCCTCAGATAGGCTCCAGGTGGCGCAAGGTTGCACCATGGCAGTAGCCCTAGAACTTCTGGCTTCGTTTCAGGGCTTAGGCGCGCTTGCGCTCGATAGCGTCCCAGAGAAGGGCCGCGATATCGGCGCCACCGAACTTCTTCACCTCGCGAATGCCGGTCGGCGACGTCACGTTGATTTCGGTCATGTAGTCGCCGATCACGTCGATGCCGACGAGCAGGAAGCCGCGTTCACGCAGGGCCGGGCCGATGCGAGCGCAGATCTCGCGTTCGCGGGCGGTGAGTTCCGTCGCCTCGGCGCGGCCGCCAACATGCATGTTCGAGCGGCTGTCATGCTCGGCCGGCACGCGGTTAATCGCGCCAACGGGCTCGCCATCGACCAGGATGATGCGCTTGTCGCCCTTGCGCACTGCCGGCAGGTAACCCTGCGCGATGAAGGGTTCGCGGAACATCTGCGCGAACATTTCCATCAGCGAGGTGAAGTTGCGGTCATCGCGCGTCGAGTGGAAAACGCCGGCACCGCCATTGCCGTAAAGCGGCTTCAGGATGATGTCGCCCTGCTCTTCGCGGAACCGAGCAATCTCGGCCGGGTCCTTGGTGATCAGCGTCGGCGGCATCAGATCAGCGAATTCGGTGACGAAGATCTTTTCCGGCGAATTGCGCACCCAAGCCGGATCGTTGACGACGAGCGTCTTCGGATGGATGCGCTCGAGCAGATGGGTCGAGGTGATGTAGCCCATATCAAAGGGCGGATCCTGGCGCAGTAGCACCACGTCCATGGTGGAGAGATCAACCCGATCGGGCGCGCCCAGCGTGAAATGATCGCCCTTCACATCGCGCAGATCCATCGGCTCGACGGTTGCATAGACCTTGCCGTCGCGCATGGAGAGACGGTCGGGCGTGTAGTGGAAGAGCTTGTAGCCGCGTGCCTGGGCCTCCAGGCTCATGGCGAAGGTGGAGTCGCCCGCGATGTTGATCGTGGATACGTGGTCCATCTGGACCGCGACATTGGTGATCTTCGCCATGTGGTCTGTCCCCGTTCGAAATCATGCGAGATTTAGGCCGTGCGGCCGGGGATGGCAACGCCGAGAGGACTCAATTTTGCTGAAGATCGCTTCAGGTCATAGTGCGGAGTATTTACCCCGCCGCAGCGCGTTGCGGATGCGGTAGAGCGTGGCGAGCGGCTCGGGGAAAGGTTTGCGCAGGAAGGCAACCTTGCGGACGTAGGTGTCGACGCGCCATGTCGACCAGGTGCCACGGCGGAAATAGGCGATGTCGCCGGCCTTCAGGAGGCGCTGACTGCCGTCTTCGGCCGTGACATGCACCTCGCCTTCCTGGATCACCACCGTTTCATCCCAGCCGAAGAACCAGCGGAACTCGCCGGCGGTGCAGTCCCAGACAGCCGTCAGGCTGGCTTCGTCGTTACTCTGGGAATGCTCGCCGATGCGGGCAAGCGGGGTTCCGCGGATGATCCAATCGGGATTGATCGGTGCGGCCTTCAGCGCCAGATGATCACCATTGGCGGCAATCACCGGCGGCTGAACACCCATCCGGCGGCTCGGCGCCGTCAGCGCCATGCTCGCCATTCCTGCCAACAGAAGCTTCAAAGCCATGGGCGTCCCCTCTCACAATCCGCCGGGGACGCTAACAGCAAGCTCCTAAGGTCACGTGTTCCCGATCGCTAAAATGCGAGGGATCGGATCAGGCCAGAACCGAGCTCCGTTCGGCAATGGCATCATCCCCAGCCTCCTGCCGCGCGGCAGGCTGGAGACGCCGGCCCGTGTCGATGGAGAAGAAGTGCAGGCGATCCGGCGCGATTGAAAGAGACAGGCGATCACCGAGCGGGACATTGGAACCCATCACCGCGGTCAGGTGCTGATCGCCAATGAGACCATGCACGAGGCGCTGCGCCCCCAGTTCCTCGACATAATCGATGACGAGATCGAACATGGCTTCGCTCTCGCCGGCCAGCGTCAGATCCTCGGCCCTCAGGCCGACGCGAACCTCGCCCTGCTGCCATTCTCCGTTCAGGGTGACGCGATCCTCGCCGATCGTGAGCTCTGTGCCTTCGATACGGCCCTGAACGAGGTTCATGGCCGGCGAGCCGATGAAGCTCGCGACGAAGGTAGAGGCCGGGCGGTTATAGACCTCGAGCGGCGTGCCGATCTGCTCGATGCGACCGCCGTTGAGGACAACAAGACGATCGGCGAGCGTCATGGCTTCCAGCTGGTCGTGGGTAACGTAGATCGCGGTCGTCTTCAGCCGCTTCTGCAGCTTGCGGATCTCGCCGCGCATGGTGACGCGCAGCTTGGCGTCGAGATTGGAGAGCGGCTCGTCGAAGAGGAAGACGGCCGGCTTGCGGACGATCGCGCGGCCCATGGCGACGCGCTGGCGCTGGCCGCCTGAAAGCGCGCGGGGCTTGCGGTCGAGGTATTTCTCGATCTCCAGCATGTTGGCCGCTTCCGCGACGCGGGCTGCGATTTCCGTCTTCGGCGTGCCGCGGTTCTTCAAGCCGTAGGCCAAGTTGTCGTAGACGGTCATGTGCGGATAGAGCGCGTAGTTCTGGAAGACCATGGCGATGTCGCGGTCCGCCGGCTCAACCTGATTGACCACACGGTTGCCGATCGAGATCGTACCTTGCGAAATTTCTTCCAGCCCGGCCACCATGCGCAGAAGCGTAGACTTGCCGCAGCCCGACGGGCCGACAAGCACGATGAACTCGCCGTCCTCGATCTGGATGTCCACGCTGTCGACGGCTCTTGCGCCGCCCTTGTCATAGATCTTGGAGACCTCGTTGATGTCGATGGACGCCATGGTGGGCACTCCCTTTACTTGTCGGTTTCGGTGAGGCCCTTGATGAACCAGCTCTGGAACACCACCACCACGATGACGGGGGGCAGGAGGGCGAGCACGGCCGTGGCAAAGGCTTCGTTATAATCGGGGATCTGCGAGCCGACCCACACCTGCAGGATCTGCTTGATGCCGCGCATCAGGGTGTAGAAGCCCTCGTCTGTCGTCATCAGCATGGGCCAGAGATACTGGTTCCAGCCATAGACGAACATGATGATGAAGACGGCGGCGATCATGGTGCGCGAGAGCGGCAGGAGCACGTCGATAAAGAACTTGAAGGGGCCGGCGCCATCGATGCGGGCGGCCTCCAGGAGTTCGTCCGGCACGGACTTGAAGAATTGCCGGAAGAAGAAGGTGCCGGTCGCAGACGCTAAAAGCGGCAGGATCAGGCCCTGATAGCTGTTGAGCAGCGAGAGCTCGCTCATCACCTTGTAGGTCGGCATAATGCGGACTTCGAGCGGCAGGAGCAGCGTGGTGAAGATCAGCCAGAAGGCGAGTGTGGCAAAGCGGAAGCGGAAGTAGACGATGGCATAGGCGGCCAGCATCGAGAGCACGATCTTGCCGATGGCAAAGCCGAGGCCAAGTATGAGGGAATTCATCGCCATGGTCAGCCCCGTCACCTGGCCGGTGAAGCCACCGGACTTGAACAGGACTTTCTCATAGGTCTCGGTGAAATCGTCGCCGATCGAGAGCATCAGCCCGTTCGAGTGGATCTCGGCTGCGGAATGGGTCGATGTGGTAAAGGCGACCACCAGTGGCCCGAGCATGAAGATCACGCCCGCGATCAGGATCAGATGGTCGAAGAATTTGGTGCGGTACATGGCGCTCTCCTCAACCGTAATGGACGCGGCGTTCGATGAAGCGGAACTGGATCATGGTCAGCACCAGGACGACCAGCATCAGGATGACCGACTGGGCCGAAGACGAGCCGAGATCGTTGCCGCGGAAACCGTCGAGATAGACCTTGTAGACCAGCGTGATCGGGTTGTTGGCCGGCTTGTCCTTCACGATGACGTCGATGACGCCGAAGGTGTCGAAGAGCGAATAGGTCATGTTGATGACCAGAAGGAAGAAGGCCGTCGGGGTGAGCAACGGCAGGATGACCGTCCAGAAGCGGCGCGTGCCCGACTTGCAGTCGATGGCGGCAGCCTCGCGGATCGAGGCCGGAATGCCCTGGAGGCCGGACAGGAAGAAGATGAAATTGTAGGGGATCTGGTTCCAGACAGCGACCGCGACCATGGCGAAGGCCGTGTCGAAGTAGTTCAGGCCGACCTTCATTTCCCAGCCGAAGAGGGCCGCGAATTTGACGAAGGGGCCGATGTGCTGGTCGAACAGCATCATCCCAATCAGACCCGCGACCGGCGGGGCGATGGCGTAGACGACGATCAGAAGCGTTTTGTAGGCGGACTTTCCACGGATCACAGCATCCGCCTTGAGGGCGAGCAGCAGGCCGATCGACAGAGCAAGGAAGGTGACGATCAGGCTGTAGCCGATCGTGAAGCGAGCGATCCGCTGATATTCCGGCGAGGTGAGCGCATCGGTATAATTGGCGGCACCGACGAAGCTCGAACCGAACCCGAAGGGATCCTCGATATAGAAGGACGAGGTGATCGCCTGCATCGATGGCCAGTAGAAGAAGATCGAAATGATCGTGAACTGCGGCAGCAGGAACAGATATGGCAGGTATCGCGAGTTGAACTGGACGCGCTTCATGGAGCCCCCTCAATGCAAGTCCCGGGGGCTCGTCACCCCCGGGTCCCAATCAAGTTTTCAGAAATGATCAGCCAGCCGTCTTGGCGAAGCGGGCGAGGAGCTCGTCGGCTTCCTTCTTGATCGTTTCCATGGCGTCCTTCGCGGTGGTTTCGCCAGCGAAGAGGCGGTTGTACTCGCGTTCCATGATGACACGGATCTGCGGGTAGAAGCCGAGGCGATAGCCCTTGTTCCACTCGGCCGACGGCAGCTGCAGCTGCTGGATGCCAACTTCGGCAGCCGGCTTCTCGTTGTAGTAGCCTTCCGACTTCGACAGCTCGTAGGCAGCATTGGTGATGGCGACGTAGCCGGTGGCCTGGTGATAGAACTTTTGGACTTCGGTCGAAGTCAGGAAGTTGAAGAAGGCGGCCGAGCACTTGTTCTCTTCAGCCGACTTGCCAGCCATTGCGAAGAGGGCAGCGCCACCGATGAAGGAGTGGACGCCAGCGCCTTCGATCGAGTCCCAGTAAGGCAGGAAGGTTGCCGAGAAGGGCATGGTCGCGGTCTTCTGCAGGCCGCCGAAGGAGCCCGAGGAACCGATCCACAGAGCAGCCTTGCCTTCTTCGAAGACCTTCTGGTTGTCGTTCCAGGCAGCGCCGTAATAGCCGAACAGGCCCTGGTCGTACCAGGCCTTCAGCTTGTCATACATCATGACGTGGTTTTCGTCGGTGACGTTGATCGTCGTGTCGACGATGCTGTCGTAGCCGTTATTGTTGGACGCGAACTGGATGTTGTTGCGCGAGAAGAAGTTCTCGGTGAACTGCCAGGTGAGCTGCGACTGAACGAGCGGGATGAAGCCGGCTTCCTTCAGCTTCGGAGCGATGGCTTCGAATTCTTCCCAGGTCTTCGGAGCTTCGACGCCGGCCTTCTTCAGGGCTTCGTCGTTGATGTACATGATCGGAGCCGACGAGTTGAACGGCATGCCGACGAACTTGCCGTCCGAGTCAGCGTAGAAGTAGCGCACGCCTTCGATGAAGGCTTCGCGGTTAAATTCGAAGCCGTTGTCCTTCAGGAGGTCTTCGGCCGGAATGGTCGCGCCCTTGGCGTTGATGATGGTGGCAGCACCGGCGTCGAAGACCTGCAGGATGTTCGGCTGCTCACCCGAACGGAAGGCGGCGATGCCGGCCGACAGGGCTTCTTCGTACGAGCCCTTGGAGACGGGCGTCAGGACGCATTCTGCCTGGGCAGCGTTGAACTTCTGAGCGATCTCGTTGATGACTTCGCCATTGCGGCCGCCCATACCGTGCCACCAGGTGATGTTGGTCGCGGCAAGCGTCGTCGATGCGGTCATGGTCAGGGCCAGAGCGGCCAGGGAAATCTTCTTGATCATGGGATAGATCCTCTCCACCGGTTGTTGCGGTGAGGGCTCCATTAGGCGCGCTCCGTGACAGCGACTTGAAAGTTTTATGTCACGGCTGTCACAAAACGAAGCTTTCGAGAGTTCCGGATCGAAAGTGAAACGAAGCTAAAATGCGCGCTCGAAATGGACAGGCCAACGCCAGGGTCGCACCACGATAATATCATGGCGAAGTGACAGCCGTGTTGCATCGGATTGCCTGCGAAGCCAATGATCTGCGGCATTCGCGATGCGCCGCTCGGCTGCATAGCCGACGGCATCGACGCCGGAGCGCAGGTCTTTCCTGGCTTTCACTTCGACGAAAATAACGAGGTCGCCGCGCCGCGCGATGATATCCACTTCGCCGGCCTTGGTCTTGTAGCGCAGCGCCACGATCCGGTAGCCCTTGAGAAGCAGCGCGAGTGCCGCTCGGTATTCCGACCAGCGGCCCAGCCTCTCGGCGCGGATGCGTTTTCGATCCGCGCCCTTGGGCGTCATGCGGCCCCCTTGAGTTCCAGAAGGCGCTGGTAGAGATCCTTGCGCGGCAGGCCTGTCAGCTTTGCAGCTTCGGTCGCGGCCTTGGCCGTCGGCATGGTGGCGGAGAGTTCGGAAAGCAGGCTGTCGACGTCGGCGGCATCCGGGGCAGCATCGGGCGCCGGCGGGCCGATGACGAGGACGATCTCGCCCTTCACCGTCTTGTCTGCATAGTCGGCCGCGAGATCGCCGAGCGGGCCGCGGCGGAATTCCTCGAAGGTCTTGGTCAGCTCCCGGCAGACGGAGGCTGGTCGACCATTGCCAAGTTCAACGGCTGCCGCAACAAGTGTGTCGCCGATGCGATGCGGGGACTCGAAGAAGATGAGCGTCGCCGGCACCTTGGCGAGCTCGCGCAGCCGGTCGCGCTTGGCTTTGTCCTTGGTCGGCAGGAAGCCGGCAAAGAGGAAGGCGTCGTTGGGCAGGCCGGAGCCGACGAGGGCCGCGAGCGGAGCAGAGGCGCCGGGAATCGGCACGACACGGTGGCCGGCCTCGATGGCAAGCTGGCCGAGGCGATAGCCGGGGTCGGAGACAAGCGGCGTTCCGGCATCTGAGACGAGCGCCACGGACTTTCCGGCTTCGAGGGCGGCGAGCAGACGGGCGCCGGCCTCGTCTGCATTGTATTCATGATAGGCGTAAGGCCGGTTCTCGATGCCGTAGCGGTCGAGAAGGACGCGGGTGACGCGCGTGTCCTCGCAGGCGAGCACATCGGCACCGGCGAGCGTTTCCAGCGCGCGGATGGTGATGTCGCCGAGATTGCCGATCGGCGTCGCCACCAGATAGAGCGCGGGCTCCAGCGGCCGCGCCGCGATCGGCGTGTCGTTGAGGCGATAGCGTTTCGAAGTGGCCGCGACCGGCGCATTTTTGTCTTCAGTTGTCATGCGGCCTTTATCCTCCACCCCCATGCTCGCGGCAAGGGCGCCGCCGCCATAAACCATTCGGATAACCTTAGCGTGGGACGAGCGTGGAAAACCTTGGAGCCTCTTGCTTTTCCCGCACTTTTGCTGCCATTTTGCCCGTCCACATCGTCCGGCCCGGGGACTGCCCGGCCCCTTTTTCCGATCCGGAACTCCGGAAGACGACACGTCGAAAGCGGTAGCATCCCATGCGTATAACTCTTGAACGGTCCAATCTCCTCAAGTCTCTGAACCACGTGCACCGCGTGGTCGAGCGCCGCAACACTATCCCGATCCTGTCGAACGTGCTGCTCAAGGCCGAAGGTGCGGCATTGGACATGAAGGCGACGGACCTCGACCTCGAGATCACCGAAAGCACCGCTGCCATGGTCGAGCAGGCCGGCGCCACGACCGTGCCGGCGCACCTGCTTTATGAAATCGTGCGCAAGCTGCCAGACGGTTCCGAGGTTCTGCTGGCGACCAATCCTGATGGCGGCACGATGACGGTCGCTTCCGGCCGCTCGAAGTTTTCGCTGCAGTGCCTGCCGCAGTCGGACTTCCCGGACCTGACGGCCGGCACCTTCACTCATTCCTTCAAGATGAAGGCATCCGACTTCAAGATGCTGATCGATCGCACCCAATTTGCGATCTCGACGGAAGAGACCCGCTATTACCTGAACGGCATCTTCCTGCACACGATCGAAGCCGGTGGCGCGCTGAAGCTCCGCGCCGTCGCGACCGACGGACACCGTCTGGCCCGCGCCGACGTTGATGCGCCTTCGGGCTCGGAAGGCATGCCTGGCATCATCATTCCGCGCAAGACGGTCGGCGAGCTGCAGAAGCTGATCGACAATCCGGAGCTCATCATCGGCATCGAGATTTCCGATTCCAAGATCCGCCTCTCCATCGGCTCGGTCGTTCTGACCTCCAAGCTGATCGACGGCACCTTCCCCGATTACCAGCGCGTCATTCCGCAGGCGAACGACAAGGAAATGCGCGTCGACTGCCAGACCTTCGCGCGCGCTGTCGACCGCGTCTCGACCATTTCGTCTGAGCGTGGCCGCGCCGTGAAGCTCGCGCTGGCCGATGGTCAGCTGATGCTCACGGTCAACAACCCGGATTCTGGCAGCGCGACCGAAGAAGTCGCCGTCGGCTATGAAAGCGACGCGATGGAGATCGGCTTCAACGCCAAATATCTGCTCGACATCACCGCCCAGCTTTCTGGCGACGATGCGATCTTCCTGCTCGCCGATGCTGGCTCTCCGACACTCATTCGCGACACGGCAGGCGCCGACGCGCTCTACGTCCTGATGCCGATGCGCGTTTAAATCCGTCTGACCCTGGCGGGTATCTGGCCCGCCAGCGTCATTCTCTCTTGCAATTGCGACAAAACGACCCAAAATTGTCGCAATGAGCTCGCAGCAATTGAGCAGCAACAAGAAGAGGGACGACCATGGCCATCCGACTGAAGGAACGGTTCGAGAAGAAATTCGACGAGGAAATCCGGTTCTTCAAAGGCATGATGCAGGGTCCCAAGACCGTCGGCGCGATCGTGCCGACCTCTTCCGTGACTGCAAAGCGCATGGCGAGCGTCATTGAACCCAAGTCTGGCCTGCCCGTTCTCGAACTCGGCCCCGGCACGGGCGTCATCACCAAGCAGATCCTGGCGCGCGGCATCGCTCCTGAAAAAATCGTTTCGGTCGAGTATTCGGAAAACTTCTACCGCCGCCTCGTCGAGGATTATCCCGGTGTGAATTTCATCCATGGTGACGCCTTCGATCTGAAGAACATCCTCGGCGGCTTCGCCGACCAGACTTTCGACTGCGTGATTTCTGCTGTACCGATGCTGAGTTTCCCGATGGAGGCCCGCATTCAGCTCCTCGAGGACCTCCTGTCGCGCATCCCGGAAGGTCGTCCCGTGGTGCAGATCACCTATGGTCCCGTCTCCCCGATCATCGCCACGCCGGACCGCTATCACATCCAGCATTTCGACTTCGTCGTGCGCAACATCCCGCCGGCGCAGCTTTGGATCTACCGCAAGGCCTGAGCCTCCGCCCATGTTTGGCCTCTACCTGACGCACCCCCAGGTGCAGATCGACCCATCGGTGCCTGTTCCCGACTGGGGCCTTTCTGCAGAGGGTCACGCACGGGCGGAGACCTGCGCCCGACAACCGTGGGCGCGGCGCCTGACGCGCATCATCAGCAGCGGAGAACGAAAGGCGATTGAGACCGCGGAGATCCTTGCCACCGCTGCGGGGCTCCAGATCGAGATCGACCCCTTTACACACGAGAACGACCGCTCTGCCACAGGCTTCCTCGAACCTTCCGATTTCGAGAAGGCCGCCGACTGGTTCTTCGCGCATCCGCACGAAAGCTATCGCGGCTGGGAGCGTGCGATCGATGCACAGGCCCGCATCGTGGGGGCTGTGGATGCGATCCTGGCGACGCACGACGCGAACAATCCGATCGCATTCGTCGGTCACGGCGGTGTCGGAACCCTGTTGAAATGCCATATTTCAGGCATTCCGATCAGCCGGCAGAAAGATCAACCTGGGGGCGGTGGCAATCTTTTTTGCTTCTCCCTTGCAGACCGACGCATCTCATGCGACTGGACGGCCATGGAGATCTGGCAGGAGTCTTAAACTTGAGCGCACGTCACCGTCTCATCGTCGGACTGGATGTTCCGACCGTTCAGGAAGCGGAGCGTGTCGTCTCCACGCTCGGCGAAAGCATCTCCTTCTACAAGATCGGCTATCAGCTCGCCTTTGCCGGGGGGCTGGAATTCGCCCGCGACCTTGCCAAGCAGGGCAAGCAGGTCTTTCTCGACATGAAGCTGCTCGACATCGACAACACGGTGGCATCCGCAGTCGAGAACATCGCCCGCATGGGCATGACCATGCTGACGCTGCATGCCTATCCGAAGGCCATGGCCGCTGCCGTCAAGGCTGCCGAAGGATCCGGCCTCTGCTTGCTCGGCGTGACGGTGCTCACCTCGATGGACGAACAGGACCTGACCGATGCGGGCTATGAATACGACCCGCATACGCTCGTGCTGAAGCGCGCGGAACAGGCCCGCGCCGCCGGCATGGGCGGGATCGTCTGCTCGGCGGAAGAAGCCTCTGCCGTGCGCGGCATCGTCGGCCCGAAGCTGGCGATCGTCACCCCTGGCATCCGCCCCGCAGGCGCCGACAAGGGCGATCAGAAGCGTGTCATGACACCCTCGGATGCGATTGCCGCCGGATCAAGCCATCTCGTGGTCGCCCGCCCGATCGTCAAGGCCGAGGATCCGAAGGCGGCAGCTCTCTCGATCCTCGCCGAGATGGACGAGGCACTCGCCAAACAGCCGTAAACGAAGATAACCGGGAGGAAGACATGGCCAAGGGCTATTGGATCGCACGCGTGGATATCCGGGACCCCGAGCGCTACAAGGACTATGTCGCGGCAGCAAAACCCGCGTTCGAGAAGTATGGCGCAACCTTCCTCGCCCGTGGCGGCCCGTACACCCAGCTTGAGGGCCAGGTCCGCGCCCGCAATGTGGTGATCGAGTTCCCGTCGCATCAGGCTGCCGTCGATTGCTACAACTCGCCGGAATACCAGATCGCCGCAAAGATCCGCCAGGAAGTGGCGGATGCCGAGATGGTGGTCGTCGAGGGCGTTTGACCGCTCTATCCCCTGAGGCCGAATGTCCCGCGGAAGAGGTCTTGACGGGCCTTTCCCCCGTCAGACGATTCGGCTAAGAGAGGCCAGATCGCGCATATCGTGTGCGCCCAGCCAGTTCAGGGGAGCCGTCCATGACCTTGTCCAACCTTCCGCCGCTCGTCACCGTTTTCGGGGGATCGGGCTTCGTGGGACGGCATGTGGTTCGCGCGCTCGCCAAGCGGGGCTACCGGATCCGCGTCGCCGTGCGCCGTCCGGATCTCGCGGGCTTCCTTCAGCCGCTCGGCAATGTCGGCCAGATCTCCTTCGTTCAGGCAAATCTGCGCTACCGCTCCTCCGTCGATGCCGCCGTGCAGGGCGCCGATCATGTCGTCAATTGCGTCGGTATCCTGTTTGAGAGCGGCCGCAATGGCTTTGATGCCGTGCAGGATTTTGGTGCCCGCGCGGTTGCGGAAGCTGCCCGCTCCGTCGGCGCAACGCTCACCCACATCTCCGCCATCGGCGCCGATGCCAAGTCCGACTCCGTCTATGCCGCCACAAAAGGCCGCGCTGAAGCTGCCGTACAGTCCATCCTGCCGGATGCCACCATACTGCGTCCGTCGATCGTCTTCGGCCCTGAGGATGGCTTCTTCAACAAATTTGCCGCCATGGCCCGCATCGCACCTGCCCTGCCGCTCGTCGGCGGTGGCAAGACCAAGTTCCAGCCGGTCTATGTCGGCGATGTCGCTGAAGTCGTGGCACGCGCGGTCGACGGCTCGATTGCCCGCGGCAAGATCTACGAACTCGGCGGCCGTGATGTCGCGACCTTCAAGCAATGTATCGAGATGATGCTCGAGATCATCGGTCGCAAGCGCCCGTTGATCACCCTGCCCTTCGGCATTGCCTCCCTGATCGGCAGCATCGCCTCTGCCGTACCGCTGATCACGCCGCCGCTCACGAGCGACCAAGTCAAGCTCCTGAAGAAGGACAATGTCGTTTCGGCCGCCGCCAAGGCGGAGGGACGGACGCTTGAAGGCGTCGGCATCCAGCCGGTGACGATGGCCGCGATCCTGCCGACCTATCTCGTGCAGTATCGCGTGCATGGGCAGTATACGGGGTCCGGCAAGGCAGCGTGAGCTGCCTGTACGGAGCTTCAAGGCCACGGCAAGCTGTGTCGGCGTTGCACAAAAGACGCAACTAAACAAAGACCTGCGTTAACCACGGATAAAGCAAGTTCGCCTATTGATGACGGTCGTGGCAATGCGTAAAGACTGGCCCCCAACGGCCGGCCGGCAGCGGTTGCCGGCCCTTCATTTCAGACAGTCTCAAGAGGCATTTCCATGGGCAAGTCCATCGCACTGTTCTTCGCATGTGCGGCACTGGTAATCATCGCTGGCTCCTTCGTCGCACCGACCACGGTGGCCGCACGAAAGGACAACTGCTCGCCTGCCTATGGCATCGACCCCTGCTCGACGGCTTCCATTCCCTCGACCAACTGATCTTCTCAAATCCTAAGGCCGCCCGATTGGACGGCCTTTTTTCTTGTCTCGGATCTGTCGGCCTCAGCCGAACATCAGAAGCCCGAGGATGCCTGCCGTACCGACGGCGATCCGCCACCAGGCGAAGGGCGCGTAGCCCCGTTTCGAGACGAAATTCAACAAACCCCTGACAACAAAGAGCGCCGAGATGAAGGCCGCCACGAAGCCGATCGCGATGATCATGGTGTCGTCGACCGTCAGTGCGTTGCGGTTCTTGTAGAGATCGAGCGTGAAGGCGCCGAGCATGGTCGGCATGGCGAGGAAGAAGGAAAACTCCGCTGCCGAGCGTTTGTCGGCGCCGAGCAGCAGGGCACCGACGATGGTCGCACCCGAGCGCGAGGTGCCAGGGATCATCGCCACGCACTGGCAAAGGCCGATCTTCAAGGCGAGCGACAGCGGATACTCGGTCACGTCGTGATATTTGGGCTTCAGCGGTAGGTGGTCGATCCAGAGCAGCACGAAGCCGCCGAGGATCAGCACGATGCATATGAGAAGCGGCGTCTCGAAAAGCACGGTCTTGATGAAATCATGAGCGATGACACCAATCACGGCTGCAGGCAGGAAACCCAGAAGGACAGCACCGACGAAGCGACGGCTCTCGGCGCTCGTCGGCAGCGACAGCGCGATCCCTAGCAGCTTGGCAAAATAGACGCTCAGGATCGCCAGGATCGCGCCCAGCTGGATAAGCACCGCAAACGTGTTGCCGGGCGATTCAAAGCCGAGGAAATGACCGGCCAGCAGCACATGCGCGGTCGACGATACCGGCACGAACTCGGTCAGGCCTTCGATCAGGCCGAGCACGAGCGCGCTGATAATGGATTGATCTTCCATGAGGTCTCCTTCTAGGGGAAGGCAAAGTGATTTGCTTGTATTGCGGGGGCCGAAACCCTATAGCTTGGAAGCCGCGCTGATGACCAGCCGCTTCGACAGCCTGCGCTGCGGCCACTGAAAAATCCGAGATCCCGAGTTCCAATGCCGACCCTGTATCATCACACGATGTCCACCGCGTCCCGTTTCATTCGCCTGGTGCTGTCCGAATACGGTTTCCAGACGGATCTGGTGGAGGAACAGACCTGGGAGAAGCGCAAGGAATTCCTTGCCTTCAATCCCGCCGGTACGCTGCCCGTCTATGTCGATGACAGCATGCGGGCGCTCTGCGGCCCCTACGTCATCTCGGAGTTCATCGACGAAACCCACGGCGTCTTGAAGCGCGACCGGCGCCTGTTTGCGGAAGACCCCTTCCAGCGTGCGGAGATCCGTCGCCTGACAGAGTGGTTCCTGCAGAAGATGGAGCAGGATGTCACCAAGCCGCTGGTGCGCGAACGGGTGCACAAGTTGATCATCCCGAACGGTCTTGGAGGTGGCGCGCCTGACTCGAAGGTGCTGCGCACGGCGCGCTCCAACATTCGCCACCACATGAAATACCTCACCTGGCTTTCCGGCTCGCGCCAGTGGATCGCCGGCGAGCGGCTGAGCTATGCCGATCTTTCGGCCGCCGCGGCAGTTTCGGTGCTCGACTATCTTGGCGAGATCGACTGGAACGAGTTTCCGGTCGCCAAGGAATGGTATCAGCGGATCAAGTCGCGCCCATCCTTCCGGCCGCTGCTCACCGAGCGCGTGCGCGGCATCACCCCGGTGTCGCATTACGCCGACCTCGACTTCTGACGATTGCCGCCATGGACGAGCCGCAGATCGATCCCAAGATCCGGAAGCGGCGGGCAGACCTCACCCGCTTCCTGCGCCAGGAGGCGGAGGCCCAGGGCTTCGATCTCTGTCGGATCACTTTGCCGGATGCCATCCCCGAAGCGCCTGCGCGTCTTGAGAGCTTTCTCGAGGCCGGCCGCCACGGCACGATGGCCTGGATGGAGGAGACCAAGGAGCGGCGCGGCGATCCGCGTGTGCTCTGGTCGGCGGTGCGCTCCGTCGTGATGTTCGGGATGAATTACGGTCCTGACGAGGATCCTCGCCTGCTGCAGGCGCAGCCGGAAAAGGCGGCCATTTCCGTCTATGCCCGCAATCGCGACTATCATGACGTTATCAAGGGACGGCTGAAGGAAGTGGCGACGCGTTTTGCCGCGCGTACGGGCGAGGACGTGAAGGTTTTCGTCGATACGGCCCCCGTCATGGAAAAGCCGCTCGCCGCCGCTGCCGGGCTCGGTTGGCAAGGCAAACACACCAATCTCGTCAGCCGCGAATACGGATCCTGGCTCTTCCTCGGCAGCCTATTCACTACGGCCGACCTGGAGATCGATGAAGCCGAACGCGATCATTGCGGCTCCTGCCGGGCCTGTCTCGACGCCTGTCCCACCGACGCCTTTCCGGCGCCCTACCAGATCGATGCCCGGCGTTGCATTTCCTACCTCACGATCGAGCACAAGGGGCCGATCGACCGGGCACTGCGCCCCGCCTTCGGCAACCGCATCTATGGCTGCGACGACTGTCTGGCAGCCTGTCCCTGGAACAAGTTCGCAGCCTCTGCGCGCGAGATGAAGCTCGTGGCCCGCGAGGACCTGAAGGCGCCTGACATTGCCTTCTTCCTGACGCTGGACGACCCGACCTTCCGGACCTATTTCAGCGGCTCGCCGGTCAAGCGGATCGGTCGAGACCGGTTCGTGCGCAATGTCTTAATCGCGGCCGGCAATTCCGGTTCGGTGGAGCTGGCACCGGCCTGCCAGGCCTTGCTCAGCGATGCCTCGGCCGATGTGCGTGGCATGGCGGTCTGGGCGCTGTCGCGGCTTCTGGCCGAGGAAGGCTTTCAGAGGCTCCGGACGGAGCGTCTGGCTGCAGAAACGGACGAGACAGTCCGACAGGAATGGATGACGGGGAGCTGACGCATGCGTTTGGTGATTTTCGGAGCGGGATATTCGGGCAAGGCGATCGGCAAGCTTCTGGTCAGCCAAGGCGCCTCCGTGGCCGGCACCACGCGCAGCGCCGAAAAGAGCAAGGCGCTGGAAGAGGCCGGCATCCGCCCCTTCGTCTTTGATGGCGCGAGCCTCTCGGAAGAGCTGCTTGCCGAATTGGCCGAGACAACGCATCTGGTCCAGTCGATCGCCCCCGGCAGCGAGGGCGACCCGCTGATCCGGCTTTGCGGGCAGGCGGGCATCAATACCCTCATGCCGAAGCTGGAGTGGATCGCCTATCTCTCCACCGTCGGGGTGTATGGCGATCATCACGGCGCCTGGGTCAATGAAGAGAGCGAACTGAAGCCGGTCTCGCTACGCTCGGTGGAGCGGGTCGAGGCCGAGCACGCCTGGCAGGCGGTCGCAGCGCGAGCCGGACTGCCGCTTTCGATCCTGCGCCTGTCCGGCATCTACGGCCCGGGGCGCAATACCTTCATGAACCTCGCCAACGGGACGGCACGCCGGCTGGTGAAGAAGGACCAGGTGTTCAACCGCATCCGTGTCGAAGACATCGCGTCCGCCACCGCCTTCCTGTCCGTCCCGAAGACGGCCGGGATCTTCAATGTCACCGATGACATGCCCTCCCCGCCGCAGGATGTGGTGACCGAGGCGGCGCGGCTGATGGGCATGGAGGCGCCGCCCGAACAACCCTTCGAGACGGCGGAGCTGACACCCATGGCGCGTTCCTTCTACGGCGAGAACAAGCGGGTTTCAAATGCCAAGATCAAGGCGCTGGGATTCAACTTCCAGTACCCGAATTACATGATGTCACTGCCCGATCTACTTGGCTCCGGCACATGGAACCGAAGGGCATGAAACCGCGTTTGACCGTGTCAAACTTTGCTCAACAGAGGCCACAGGCCTTGGGAAACATCGGGATCTGCCCCTTCACACCACAATTCAGGCAGGAAATGGGGCAGCAGAGCAAAATTTTTCTTCGGCAACTCCGTGAACGGCGTCGCCAGCGAGACCGGGAGTTTTTCATTCCTCTCAGACTCCTGTAATCAAACATTTTTTCTCAAGTTTTCATAATCTGTTAAGGTAAAGATCCGCCTCCTGTGCATCACGAACGTTTCATATTGTAACTTTTCGTGATTGTAGAAGGGCACGTTTTTGCCATTTTTGACCCTGCCTAGGCGTCGGCACGCAAAAAACCGCTCGTGTCAACGACTAGGGACGTAAAACTTGACGATCAACCGACGCTCTATTTTCGCCGCTGCAACTATTGCTGCACTCTGTGCTTTCGCGCCTCACAGTGCAAACGCGAAGTCTTCCTGCGGTGGCGCCTCCTGGTACGCACTGCATTCGAAGACCGCTTCCGGCGAACGCATGAACCCGGCCAAGCTGACGGCAGCCCACAAGAGCCTGCCCTTCGGCACCAAGGTAAAGGTCACCAATGCGCGCAGCGGCAAGAGCGTCGTCGTTCGCATCAATGATCGCGGCCCCTTCATCCGCGGTCGCGTGCTGGATCTCTCGAAGGCCGCCGCCCAGAATATCGGCATGATCCGCTCGGGCCACGCCAAGGTCTGCTACGAGATCATCAGCTGAGACACAGCAAGTTTGGCAGCGGCGATTGGACCATCGGGCTTTAGGCGCTTGCTCTTGCCCGTGATCGCCGTTACCACGCTCTCTTCTTTCAGAGGAGAATGACCATGCGCTTGGGCGGCCGTCTTGCCGGTGCGATCGAAGTCTTGAACGATATCGAGTCCCGTCGCCGTCCCGTTGCCGATGCCCTCAAGGATTGGGGTCTTTCACATCGTTTCGCCGGTTCCGGCGATCGTGCAGCGATCGGCAACATCGTCTACGATGCCCTGCGTATGAAGCATTCCCATGCCTGGCTGATGGATGACGAGAGCGCCCACTCACTCGGCTGGGCTGTGCTGCTGCGTCAGTGGGGTATGAGCCTTGAGTCCCTGCAGGCGGATCTCGAAGGCGACAATTTCGCACCCGCACCGCTCTCCGAAAGTCAGATCCAGGCCTTTACCAGCCGTACCCTGTCTGACGCTCCCTTGCATGTCCAGGGTGATATTCCCGACTGGGTGCAGCCCTCCTTCGAACAGGCCTTCGGTGACGACTGGCTAGCGGAAGCGCAGGCGCTTGCCACCCGCCCGACCCTCGATCTGCGCGTCAACACACTGAAGGCAAACAGGGACAAGGTGCTGAAGGCGCTGGACCGCTCCGGCGCCCAGGCCTCGCCGATCGCGCGCTTCGGCATGCGCGTGCCGGCCGGAGAAGGCTCTTCGCGTCTGCCCAATGTCACGGCCGAGCTCAGCTTCCAGAAAGGCTGGTTTGAGGTTCAGGACGAGGGCTCACAAATCGTTGCCGATCTCGTAAGTGCGCGCGAAGGCGACCAGGTGCTCGACTTCTGCGCCGGCGGCGGCGGCAAGACGCTCGCCATGGCGGCTGCCATGAACAACAAGGGGCAGGTGCACGCCTATGACGCCGATCGCAAGCGGCTGGCGCCGATCATCGAGCGCCTGAAGCGCGCTGGCACCCATAACGTTCAGGTCCACGACAGCACCAAGGGGCTTTCAAGCCTTAAGGAGCGCTGCGACCAGGTGCTGGTCGATGCGCCATGCACCGGCACCGGCACCTGGCGCCGTCGTCCCGACACTAAGTGGCGACTCACCGACCGGAACCTGCAGGAGCGCATGGCCCAACAGCAGGAGGCTCTCACCGAGGCATCGACCTTCGTCAAGCCGAACGGCTCGCTGCTTTATGTCACCTGTTCCGTGCTGCCGGAAGAGAATGACCGTCAGGTCCAGGCCTTCTGCGAGGCCAATCCGAGCTTCGAGATCGTCTCCGTCCTCGAAGACTGGACACGTCTCTTCGGTGCTGCGGCGCCCAAACCGCGTTCTGCGGATGGCAAGACTGTTACGCTGAGCCCCGCCAGCATGGATACCGACGGCTTCTTCTTCTGTCGGATGCGCCGCCGCCCGGCCTGACTTGACGACCGTCAATTTCGACCGTTGTTTCTTATAGTCGACTGTTTGACACCACTTTGCTTTTGGGCGAAGACAGGGCCGTCCGTTCAAAAGGAGGCGCCCGTCGGCGCCGAAGGGAGACACCATGATCCGGAAATCCGTCATCGGCGCATCGATAGCGCTGCTCGTCACATCGGCTGCAATGTTCACTGGCCCGGCCATTGCCGCACCTGCGCCCAAGGACGTGCTGACGCACTATGCCGCGCTGGCTGAAGCCAAGTTCCAGGATGCGCTTTCGACTGCCAAGGCGCTCGATGCCGCTATCGATGCGCTGATTGCCAAGCCGAGCGACGAAACCCTGAAAGCCGCCCGCGAGGCATGGATTGCCGCCCGCGTGCCCTATCAGCAGACCGAGGTCTACCGCTTCGGCAATCCGATCGTCGACGAATGGGAAGGCAAAGTGAATGCCTGGCCGCTGGATGAGGGCCTGATCGATTACGTCGACGCCGGTTATGGCACAGAAAGCGACGGCAATGCGCTCTATGTCGCCAACGTCGTCGCCAACCCGAAGATCAAGATCAACGGCGAAGATGTCGATGCCTCCAAGATCACGCCGGAATTCCTGGCCGAAACGCTGCATGAAGCCGGCGAAGTCGAGGCCAATGTCGCGACGGGCTATCATGCCATCGAATTCCTGCTCTGGGGCCAGGATCTGAACGGTACCGGCCCGGGCGCCGGCAACCGTCCCTTTACCGATTACGACACCGCCAATTGCACCAATGGCAATTGCGATCGCCGCGCCGCCTATCTGAAGGCCGCCTCCACCCTCCTGGTCCAGGATCTCGAAGAGATGGTTGCCGCCTGGGCACCCGAGGGCGAGGCCACGAAGAACGTGCTTGCCGATGAAAACAAGGGCATCTCCATCATCCTCACCGGCATGGGCTCGCTCTCCTATGGCGAACTGGCCGGCGAGCGCATGAAGCTCGGCGTGCTGCTGCATGATCCGGAAGAGGAGCATGATTGCTTCTCCGACAACACGCATGCTTCGCACCTGAACGACGCCGTCGGCATTGCATCCGCCTATACCGGCGAGTACACGCGCGTCGACGGCACGAAGATGACCGGCCCGTCGCTCTCCGAACTCGTTGCCGCCAAGGATCAGGCGCTCGATCAGGAAATGAAGGCCAAGCTCGACAAGACGCTTGCTGCGATGAATGCCATGGCAGAGCGCGCCAAGACGACCGAGGCCTATGACCAGATGATCGGCGAAGGCAATGCCGAAGGCAATGCGACCGTGCAGGCTGCAATCGATGGCCTGATCGACCAGACCCAGACCATCCAGCGCGTCATTGCGTCGCTGGATCTCGGCACGATCGAGCTTGAAGGCTCCGACAGCCTTGATAATCCTGGCGCCGTCTTCCAGTAAGCAGCAAAGGCGGGCCGCCCCTTGCGGGTGCGGCCCGATCCTCCCATGAAATCGTCCATCCTCTTCGCCTGGAGCCTTTCGGCACTGCTAGCACTCGCGGCCCCGTTCGGGCCAGTGGCGGCGGATGACCGAGCGCAGCGCAGCGACCTCACGCCAACAGACAGTGCCCGCGTCGCGGCCGTGACGCGCCCGACTGCAGACTTCAGCAAGGCAGAAGCCTTCGAGCTGATGCAGGGCGGTGCCGGCACCTCCACCAATGGCGTCAACCAGGATTCCTTCTCGCAGTTTTCAACGAACATCACCTTTGCCGAGGAGCAGGACTTCAAGCTCGGCAATGCGTTGTTCCGCAAGCTCTGGGTCTCCTCACCCTCTTCCACCCAGGCCTCCGATGGCCTCGGGCCCCTTTTCAATGCGCGGGCCTGTCAAAGCTGCCACCTGAAGGACGGGCGCGGCCACCCACCGGAAGGTGATCGCGATCATACCTCGATGTTCTTCCGACTTGCCCGCTCTGCCGCCACGACGGAGGAGAAGGCGAAGCTCGAGCGACTGGAGATCGCCTCCCTGCCCGACCCCGTCTATGGCGGTCAGCTGCAGGACCAGGCGGTGCCCGGCATGGCAGCGGAAGGGCGCATGGTCCTCAGTTACACCGAGGAGCCAGTGGCGCTTGCCGGCGGCGAGACGGTGATGCTGCGCCGCCCCAGCTATTCCGTCAGCGATCTGAATTACGGCCCGCTGGACCCGACCACGACGCTCTCTCCGCGGATCGCCAATCCGATGATCGGGCTCGGCCTGATCGAGGCGATCCCGGAGGAAGATATCCAGGCGCTTGCCGATCCCGATGACCTCAATGGTGACGGCATCTCCGGACGCGCCGCCCGCGCCCGCGATCATCGGACCGGCGAGATCAAGCTCGGTCGCTTCGGCTGGAAGGCGCAGAACGCCTCGGTGCGCGACCAGAGTTCCAGCGCCTTTGCCGGCGATATCGGGATATCGACACCGGATGATCCCAGGCATTTCGGCGATTGTACCGAAAAGCAGAGCACCTGCTTCGAAGCCGCGACGGGCGTTCAGCCCCGACTGGGCGACACCGAAGCTCCAGATCCCGTGCTCGAACTCGTTACCTTCTACGCAAGAAACCTCGCGGTGCCGAAGCGCCGAGATGTCGACGACGCCCAAGTCCTGCGTGGCAAGGAGATCTTCTACGCCAGCGGCTGCATCACCTGCCATCGGCCAAAATTTGTGACCAGCCGGAAAGCGGAGAACAAGGCGCAGGCCTTTCAGCTGATCTGGCCCTATTCCGATTTCCTGCTGCATGACATGGGCGAGGGCCTTGCCGATGGCCAGACAGTTGGCGATGCCTCGGGCCGGGAGTGGCGCACGCCGCCGCTCTGGGGTATCGGTCTCACACAGGTGGTCAGCGGCCACAGCTTCTTCTTGCATGACGGCCGGGCACGAGACCTGACAGAGGCCATTCTCTGGCATGGCGGAGAAGCTGAGGCTGCCCGCAATGCCTTTGCAGCTGCCAACCCCGAGGACCGCAAGGCCCTGATCACGTTCCTGGAGTCCCTCTGATGCGGTTTTTCACGTGCCTCGCCCTTCTCTCGACGATGTTGCTACCGCTGCCCGCGCTAGCGCAGGAATCGAGCCCAACGGTCGGCGCGCTCGACGCAGCCAAGGTGCCAGCGGTGATGGCGCGGGCCGTCGATGACTTCATCCGCCCCGGTTACCGCCACTTCACCGAAGAGGCTGCGACCATGGAGGAATCCATGGCCATGCTGTGCGAGGCGCCTTCCTCGGAAAGCCTTCTGAATGCGCAATCGACCTTCGGCGATCTTGTCGAAGCGTGGTCGCGCATCGAGATCGTGCGGGTCGGCCCTGTTCTGGATGACAACCGCTTCGAGCGGATCCTGTTCTTCCCAGACCGCAAGGGCACCGGACTGAAGCAGGTTCAGGCCGCTCTTGCCAAGCCAGACCCGAGCGTCACCTCGGTTGAGACCCTGAAGGGCAAGAGCGTTGCCATGCAGGGGCTGGGCGCGCTCGAATTCGTGCTCTTCGGCACCGGCTCCGAGACGCTTGCGACAAGCGACGGCAGCTATCGCTGCCAGTACGGCACGGCGATATCGGCCAATCTGCAGCGACTCGGGGCGGAACTGACGGCGGCCTGGGACGCACCTGATGGCGTTGCGGAGGCCTGGAAGACGCCGGGACCCGACAACCCCCTCTACCGTGACGAGGCGGAAGCCGCCAAGGAACTGCTCGGCGTGCTCGTGCATGCGGCCGAGACGATCCGCGACCAGCGCATCGAGCAATTCTACAAGGGCGACCCGAAGAAGGCCCTGCCGCGTCAGGCGATCTACTGGCGCTCGGGCAATACCTTCCGCTCGATCACCGCCAATATCGAGGCTGTGCGCGCGCTGCTCGACACCTCGGGCATGGTGGACCTGCTTGCGGAGGGCAATCGCTCGGTCGTCTCCTCCACGGATTTTGTTGCCCGCTCGCTGTCGCGGGTATCGGCCGATATCAAACCAGATGTCGCCGCCGTCTTGGAGGATCCCGCCCAGATCGCCAAGCTCGACTTCCTGCTGCTCAACAGCCGCGACCTGATCCTCCGGCTCAACAACGATCTCGGCGGCGGCATCGGACTTGCCGCCGGTTTCTCCTTCTCCGACGGCGACTGAGATGATCGCCACGCCGCTCATCGATCGCCGTCTCTTCCTGCGCTCCGCAGGGCTTGCCTTTATGGCAGGTCTGGCGCCCCGTTCGGCCTATGCGCTTGAACGGACGGACGCGGTCTATGCCAGTGGCCTCAAGCGCGCAGACGGCAAGTTTGCCATCGGGTTGGTCAGCGAGGCCGGTAGCCTGATCGACGAGATCGCGCTGCCGGGGCGTGTCCACGGGCTCTGCCACAGTGCTGCAAATGGGCTTTCGGTTGCCTTTGCCCGGCGGCCGGGGACCTTTGCCGTCATCTTCGATGCCAAGAAGGCGGTTGAGCCGCGCATCATCGCGGCAGCCGAGGGTCGCCACTATTTTGGCCATGGCGCTTTCTCCCCCGATGGCCGGCTCTTTTATGCGAGCGAAAACGACTTTGATGCCAATGCCGGGGTGATCGGGATCTACGACTGCATCTCAGGCTTCGAGCGCGTGGGCGAGGTGCCGGCCCATGGCATCGGCACGCATGACATCACCGTCACGTCGGACGGGTTGCTGGTGATTGCCAATGGCGGGATCGAGACTCATCCCGATTTCGGCCGAACCAAGCTCAATCTCGACCATATGGAGCCCTCGCTGGTTCTGGCCGATGCCCGCACCGGCGCGCTGATCGAGAAACACGTGCTGCCGCCGGAGTTGCGCCAACTCTCCACCCGCCATCTGGATGTGGCCGCGGACGGGCGGATCTGGTTTGCCTGCCAGTATGAGGGGCCGCGCACTGACCGGCCGCCGCTGGTCGGCTACTTCTCCAAGGGCGAAACAGTGCGCTACGTCCAGCTGCCCGACGAGACGACCGACCGGCTCGGCAATTATGTTGGCGCCATCGCTGTCAACCGTGCCGAGAGTCTTGTCGGCATCGCCTCGCCCAAAGGCGGGCTCTGGGCGGTGCTGGATGGCAGGGATGGCAGGCTGATTTCGGAGACGGTGCTCATGGATGCGGCGGGCATCGCCCCCTCGCTCAAAAATTTTGCCGTCTCCTCTTATCGCGGCGATTTCCTCGACAGGAAGAACGCCGTTGCCTGGGATCAGCATATCATACGGCTGTAAAAGACTGGCCGAACCGACGGAGTTGCCCTAGATGCCTGCCATGTCCAAGATCCTGAGCTATATCCTCTTCATCGGTTTCGTCGTCGGCGCGGGCCTTCTCGCGGGCCTCACCAACATGCCCGGAGAGTGGTATCAGTCGCTGCAGAAGCCGTTCTTCAACCCGCCATCCTGGCTTTTCGGCCCGGTCTGGACCACGCTGTATGTGATGATCGGCATTGCCGGCGCCCGGATCTGGCAGCGCGCGCCGAAATCGGCGGCCATGCAGCTCTGGTTCGCGCAGATGGCCTTCAACCTGATGTGGTCGCCTGCCTTTTTCGGCCTGCAGAACCCGGAACTGGCGCTCGTCGTCATCGCCGGCATGCTGGTGACGATCATCGCCTTCATGGTGAAGGCGAGGCCCATTGACCGGATCTCGATGCTGCTTTTCGTTCCCTATCTCGCCTGGGTCGCCTTTGCCAGCGTGCTCAATCTCTCCATCGCGTGGCTCAACTGAATTTCCGTTTCGTCGGCTTGCTTGCCCGGAATGACCGTGCCAATTTCGCCGCCGAAGGGGACAAGGCATGGTGGACTACGATCAGGAAGCCGTCGAGGCGCGGATTCGGCAGAGTTTCGCGCGCCAGGGAGCGATGGAAACGCTGGGGGCGGAGCTGTCGCGCGTCAGCCCCGGCGTCGTCGAGATCGAACTCGCCTATGACCGCAAGCTCACCCAGCAGCACGGCTTCCTGCATGCGGGCGTGATCTCCGCCGCGCTCGACACCGCCTGCAGCTATGCCGCCTACACGGTGACGACGCCGGAAGTTTCCCTGCTCACCATCGAGTTCAAGGTAAACCTGATGTCGCCGGGCCGTGGCGAGCGCTTCCTGTTTCGCGGCGAAATCACAAAGCCCGGCTCGAACATCATCGTCGCCGATGGTCGCGGCTACGCGCTGACCGACGGGCCTGCCAAGCTGATTGCCTCGATGACCAGCACGATGATGGTCATCCGCGGACGGGAGGGGATTTCCGGTTGACCTATGAGATGAAACCGATCGCCGGCAAGAATGTCCTCTTCGTCATGGCCGCGGATGCCGAATACGGCGTCTTCCTGCGCACCCGCATCTCGCCGCTGATGACCGGCGTCGGTCCCGTCGAAGCCGCCGTCGTCCTGACCAAGGAACTGGCCCGCCTTTCCAGCCACGACGACCTGCCGGATCTCGTCGTTTCGCTCGGCTCGGCCGGGTCTGCCACGCTCGAGCAGGCCGAGGTATATCAGGTATCAGCCGTCTCCTACCGCGACATGGATGCCACTGCCTTCGGGTTCGAGAAGGGCAAGACACCTTTTCTCGACCTGCCGGTGTCCGTCGAATTGCCGCTGCGCATCCCCGGCATTCCGACGGCGACGCTCTCGACCGGGGCGAATGTCGTCTCGGGTGCCGCCTACCAGTTCATCAACGCCGACATGGTCGACATGGAGACCTTCGCCATCCTGCGGGCGTGCCAGAGCTTCAACATCCCGCTCATCGGTTTGCGCGGCATTTCCGATGGCCGGCATGACGTCAACCACATCGACGACTGGACGCAGTATCTGCATGTGATCGACAAGAAGCTGGCGCTCGCCGTCGATGGCCTGCAGATGGCGCTCGAAGACGGCGTATTCTGGTTCTGAGCAGGCGCACAAAAATTCGAGGTTCTCTGGGCATTCTGCCATTGAAAGATGGCCCCGATTTCTTTAAAGGCTCGCCATGACCCAGACAGCACATCCCGACAGTGTTCTCATCGTCGATTTCGGCAGCCAGGTAACGCAGCTGATCGCCCGCCGCGTTCGTGAATCCGGCGTCTATTGCGAAATCGTCCCCTTCCAGTCTGCCGAAGAAGGCTTCCACCGGTTGAAGCCCAAGGCGATCATCCTGTCGGGAAGCCCCGCTTCCACGCTGGATGAAGGCAGCCCCCGGGCGCCGCAGGTGCTGTTCGACAGCGGTCTTCCGATCTTCGGCATCTGCTATGGCCAGCAGACCATGTGCGCCCAGCTCGGCGGCAAGGTCGAAGGCGGCCATCACCGCGAATTCGGCCGCGCCTTCCTCGATGTCGAGCAGGATTGCGAGCTCTTCAACGGACTCTGGTCGGTCGGCTCCCGCCACCAGGTCTGGATGTCCCATGGCGATCGCGTCACTGCGATCCCCCCGGGTTTCAAGGTGCTCGCCACCTCGTCCAATGCGCCGTTTGCCTTCATCGCCGACGAGGCTCGCAAGTATTACGCCGTGCAGTTCCACCCTGAGGTGGTGCACACGCCCGACGGTGCCAAGCTCATCCAGAACTTCGTGCACAATGTCGCCGGCGTTAAGGGCGACTGGACGATGCATGCCTATCGCCAGAAGGCGGTCGAGCAGATCCGCGCCCAGGTCGGCGACAAGCGCGTCATCTGCGCTCTGTCAGGCGGCGTCGATTCGTCGGTTGCAGCTCTGCTGATCCACGAGGCCGTCGGCGATCAGCTGACCTGCATCCTGGTCGACCACGGTCTGATGCGCAAGAACGAGGCAGCCGATGTCGTTGCCATGTTCAAGGAGCATTACAACCTGCACCTCATCCATGTGGATGCCGTCGACAAGTTCGTCGGCGAGCTGGAAGGTGTGAGCGACCCGGAAACCAAGCGCAAGATCATCGGCCGCCTGTTCATCGAGACCTTCGAGGAAGAAGCCAAGAAGCTCGGCGGCGCCGATTTCCTCGGCCAGGGCACGCTCTATCCCGACGTCATCGAAAGTGTGTCCTTCACCGGCGGTCCTTCGGTCACGATCAAGTCGCACCACAATGTCGGCGGTCTGCCCGAGCGCATGAACATGCAGCTTGTCGAGCCCTTGCGAGAACTCTTCAAGGACGAAGTGCGCGTGCTCGGCAAGGAACTCGGTTTGCCCGATAGCTTCATCGGCCGCCATCCCTTCCCGGGTCCGGGCCTTGCCATCCGCTGCCCGGGTGGTGTCACCCGCGAGAAGCTCGACATCCTGCGCGAAGCCGATGCCATCTATCTCGACGAGATCCGCAAGGCCGGCCTTTACGACGCGATCTGGCAGGCCTTTGCCGTGCTGCTGCCCGTCCAGACCGTCGGCGTCATGGGCGACGGCCGCACCTATGAGTTCGTCTGTGCACTGCGCGCCGTTACCTCGGTCGACGGCATGACCGCCGACTTCTACCACTACGACATGGAATTCCTCGGACGGGCTGCCACCCGCATCATCAACGAGGTCCGCGGCATCAATCGCGTCGTCTACGACGTCACGTCGAAGCCGCCGGGCACGATCGAGTGGGAATGAGGCGCAAACCTCTGCCATTATGAATCTTCTGAAACGGAGGGCCTCGCCCTCCGTTTTTCTTATGCCCCTTTAGAAGGCGAAGGACTGCTGGGCCGGGGTCGTGTCGGGCAATTGGACACCTTCCAGCTCCAGCATGCGCAGCTTGGACTCGGATCCGCCGGGGGCGGAAAAGCCGCCGATCTTGCGACCCGCCGCCAGAACCCGGTGACAGGGGATGATCAGCGGGATGGGGTTTTTCGCCATGGCCTGGCCGACCGTCCAAGCGCCGGCAGGTCCCAGTTCCAGTTCGCCGGCCAGGGTGCCATAGGTCGTGGCGCTGCCCCAGCCGAGCCTGCGGGTGGCGAGGTAGATCTGGCGGAAGAGATCGGTCTGGCTCGTGAGGTCGAGTGTCAGATCGGAGAAGTCGGTAGGGACTCCGAGGAAATACGTCCTGACACGCTCAATCACCTGCCCCACCTCGGATGATGGCTCAACCTCAAGACCAGATGGAAGGCGCCTAAGCATCGCGCGTCGGGTCTCCTCCGCTGTCTCTGCCGACAAGCGGAAACCGGAAATTCCGATGTCGCTCCAGGCGAGAGCACAGAAGCCTCGGGCGGTTTCGAAGATCGTGTAGCGATGCGTGGTCAACATGATGTGCGTTCCCGCCGATGACGTCGCAGCCGGCTGGCCGCCTCAGCCCCATGTGTGAGAGCGAAACCGAATTCGGCCCGTCCGGTTCAAGCCTACTCAAGGTCCTTTCAAAAGGGAACCTGGTATGGCCAAAAATCTCACCTGGGGGGGTCATCGGCAGCGTGGTAATCGGCGCTGCGGTCGGTCGTGCGGCAGGCAACACCAGCATCGGCATCGCCGTCTGTATTGCATTGGGCGTCATTGCGGCCGGTCTTTGGCATCTGATGCGCCGTGGGCATTAGAACAAGCGACGGCCGGCAATCCGAATGCCCCTGTCCTTGCATCGGTTCATGACTTTGCTATTCCTGCGTTCGATCACGGAATAGGGACGCTTCGGCATGACCACCATCTACGGCATCAAGAACTGCGACACGATGAAGAAGGCCAGAACCTGGCTCGACGAGCATGGCGTGGGGCATGACTTCCACGACTACAAGGCCAAGGGCATCGATGCTGCGTCCCTCGACAGCTGGATCGGCAAGGTCGGCTGGGAGGTCCTCTTGAACAAGGCAGGCACCACCTTCAAGAAGCTTGATGAGACCCAAAAAGAGAACCTCGATGCGGCGAAGGCCAAGGCACTGATGCTGCAGCAGCCGTCGATGATCAAGCGGCCGGTGCTCGATGTCGACGGCAAGCTCACGGTCGGCTTCAAGCCCGAGACCTATCAGCAGATCTTCAAGGCCTGAGCCATGGCCAAGACCACCCGTGCCACGCAGTTTCTCGACAAGGCGGGTGTGGCCTATACCACCGCGACCTATGACTACGACCCGAATGCCGAGCGCATCGGGCTGCAGGCGGCAGAAGCGATCGGCGAGCATCCGTCGCGGGTGCTGAAAACGCTGATGGCCGAGCTCGACGGCAAGCCGGTCTGTGTCGTCGTGCCCTCCGACAAGGAGGTGTCGATGAAGAAGCTCGCCAGCGCCTTCGGCGGCAAATCGGCGGCGATGATGAAACCGGCCAATGCCGAGAAGCTCACAGGCTTCGTCGTCGGCGGCATCAGTCCCTTCGGGCAGAAGAAGCCTGTGCCGACAGCCATCGAGATTACCGCCATGGACGAACCGCTCGTCTACATGAATGGCGGCCAACGCGGCCTTCAGGTGCGGCTCTCGCCCCAGGATGCGCTCACGGCGCTCGGCGCGATTGCGGCACCGCTCACGGCCTGACCTCATCCATGCTTTGGCGCCCCATGGTCTGGACTTCGCCATCTTTCCCCTTAAGTCTGGCGTGACAGCCACAACAGGAATATCGCATGACCCTCCCCGATCTCTCCGCCTCCATCGACCCCGTCAAACTCGACAAGCTCGCCGAGGTGGCGATCAAGGTCGGGTTGCAGCTGCAGAAGGGCCAGGACCTGGTGCTGACGGCGCCGCTGGTTGCCGTGCCGCTGGTGCGGCTGATCACGGCGCATGCTTACCAAGCGGGGGCGGCGACGGTGACGACCTTCTATTCCGACGAAGAGACGACGCTGGCACGCTATCGCCACGGCCATGACGACAGCTTCGACCGGGCGCCGAACTGGCTCTATGACGGCATGGCCAAGGCTTACGAGAACGGGGCAGCGCGCCTGGCGATCGCCGGCGACAATCCGATGCTGCTTGCCGAGCAAGATCCTGCCAAGGTCGGCCGCGCCAACAAGGCGACCTCGATCGCCTACAAGCCGGCGCTGGAGCATATCTCGAATTTCGACATCAACTGGAACATCTGCTCCTACCCCAACCCCTCCTGGGCGAAGCTCGTCTTCCCTGACATGCCGATCGAAGAGGCCGTGCGCAAGCTGGCCGACGCCATCTTCGCCGCCTCGCGCGTCGATCGCGACGATCCGGTGGCGGCCTGGGCCGAACACAATGCCGAACTCAAGAAGCGGTCGACCTGGCTGAACGGCGAGCGTTTTGCAGCGTTGCACTTTACCGGGCCGGGCACTGACCTGACGGTTGGCCTCGCTGACGGCCACGAATGGCATGGCGGCGCCTCGACCGCGAAGAACGGCGTGACCTGCAATCCGAACATTCCGACGGAAGAAGTCTTCACCACCCCGCATGCGCTGAAGGTGGAGGGTCATGTTTCCTCGACCAAGCCGCTCAGTCATCAGGGGACACTGATCGACGACATCCAGGTGCGCTTCGAAGGCGGCCGGATCGTCGAGGCCAAGGCTTCGAAGGGCGAGGCCGTGCTCAACAAGGTGCTCGATACCGACGAGGGCGCACGCCGTCTGGGCGAAGTGGCGCTCGTGCCGCATTCCTCGCCGATCTCGGCCTCTGGTGTCTTGTTCTACAACACCCTCTTCGACGAAAACGCCTCGTGCCACATCGCGCTCGGCCAGTGCTATTCGAAGTGCTTCCTTGATGGAGCCTCGCTCAGCCAGGAGCAGATCAAGGCGCAGGGCGGCAATTCCTCGCTGATCCACATCGACTGGATGATCGGCTCAGGCCAAGTGGATATCGACGGCATCCGGACCGACGGCTCGAAGGTGCCGGTGATGCGCCAGGGCGAATGGGCTTAAGCCGCCGCCCCAAGCAGAAGACAACAAAAAACCCGCCCTGTCGCCAGGGCGGGGTTTTTTTCGAGATCTTGCTCGGCTCAGCGATAGTAGACGATCTTGCCGCCGTTAAAGGCTGTCTGCACCCAGAGCACATTGTGCGTGGCGATGCCGCGAACCTTCAGGGCTGCGACAAGGCTCGGGTCTTCCGTGACCGCAGCCTGGGCGAGCCGCAAACTGTTGCCGGTCGGATAAATGGCCTGCTGCGGATAGGTGTGGCGTTCAAAGCTGCCACGGTCGACGCGGATCGCGGTGACATTGCCGTTATACTGCTTGCCGAAGAGGATTTCGCGCGGCGTCCAGCCACCGGCTTCGACATAAGTCGCCGCCTGGGCCGAGACGGCGCCGACGGTTGCCGCAGCCAAAGCGGCGGCGAGAACAGTTTTCTTCATCATGATCATGCTCCTTTGCGCCGGATGCTTGGGAGCACATCCGGCTTCAGGCGCAGATGTGGCGATCAGGAAGATAGTTGTCCAGCATAATCACGTGAGATTGATCGGTTGCGCGCAACCGATCTTGTGCAACGGTGCCACCGAGGGTTTCGATGGCCCATCGTCCCGCCCAGGCGGGACGGCGACATCGAAGGCCGGTCTTAGCTCTGGCGCGCCTTGCGCGCGGCGTAACGACGGTCGCGCTCGGCCTTGCGGGCGGCTTCGTCCTCGACAACGCGGCTGATGCGCGAGGCTTCGGCCTGTTCGCGAGCGTCTTTTTCGGCGTTGGCCTCGGCGATCAAGGCTTCCTCGCGTTCGCGGGCTTCCTGCTCGACGCGGATCTTTTCCTCGGCCTTCAGGCGGTCGCGCTCGGCATGGCGCCGTTCGCGTTCTTCGGCGCGTGCAGCGCGTTCGGCCTTGCGGGCTTCGCGCTCCGGGTCGGCGGCCGCATGGGCATCCTTATAGGCCTGAAGCAAGGCGGCCTTTGCATCTGTTGCTGTCGTCCGGCGCTCGGCCAGGCCATGGTCTCTGCTGAATTTCATCGGTGCTCCGATCTCTCGAGTAGGGGGTCAGGTTCGGGCGCGCTTGGCAACCAGAGCCGCCGTTGCGCTCTCGCGCGCTTCGCGTTCACGCGTCAGGCGAGCCTCGCGCAGACGAATAGTCTTTTCATCGCGTGCCGAAGCAATCGCGTCCTGCTCATCGATCGCGCGACCGCGGGCGAGAAACTGGGACTGCGTCTTTGCAAAGGCGAGTTCAGCGGTCTGGCGGGATTTTGTAAGTTGCTCGGTCATGTGGTCTCCTTTCGGGAGGCTGCCCTTCAGGGCAATAAAAAAAGGCCAGGCGAACCGCCTGACCTTCCGTGGGATCGTGCCTTCGACAGTGCCAGTACATCCGTGGTCAAAGGAAAGCGGATCCCGGATCTATCAGGCTGCCTGCAGGTTGCAGGCCGACATCTTGCCCGACTTGTTGTCGCGCTCCATGTCGTAAGCCAGCTTCTGGCCTTCGACGATTTCGCGCATGCCGGACCGTTCAACGGCCGAGATATGGACGAATGCGTCCGGGCCGCCGTTGTCAGGCTGAATGAAGCCGAAGCCCTTGGTGGAATTAAACCATTTTACTGTGCCAGTGGTCATGATGAACCCTTTCATAGCGCATAGAGTGCCCCAGCGCGGATGCGCTGTGGAGGTAACGATTTTTGAAAGGAAGGTTCGACAGGGCGCGGGCTGTTCCGCGCGATAACCAAAGCTTAGCAAGCAACAATCGATGACCCCTAGATAGAGGTCTTCCTAATGAAAGTCAACCATTGGTTTTCATTCGGGCCGAATTCTCAATCAATGGTGCAAATTCTGCCGTTACAACCGACTCATCCCGCACTTGCCCTCTGTGCCATCCAGACACTCACGAGTACTGTGATGAAGCCCATGATCTGGAGCGGGCTCAGGCTCTGGCCGAGTAGTAACCAGCCGAGCAGCGTGGCGACGAGAGGGCTTAGAAAACCGAGGGCGGCGACCGCTGCGGGTTCGAGCCGCGCCACACCCCGGAACCACAGGATGTAGGTGAGCGCACCGCCGATCAGCCCGAGCCACACAAATCCCAGCAGATTGAGACCGGTCAGGGCTGGCAATGACGGCTCCATCAGGAGGGCGAGCGGGACCAGCAGAAGGCCGCCTGCGGTCAGCTGCCATGCCGTAAAGGTCAGTGCCGGCACATCCGGCTGCCAGTGACGGGTCAGCACCGTGCCGGACGCCATGGAGAGCGCTCCGGCCAGTCCGGCTGCAATGCCCACCGGATCCAGGGCGGCACTCGGCGTCAGCACGAGCAGTGCGACACCACCCAGTCCGGCCAAAGCTGCGAGCACCGCAGCCAGCGTGATCTTCCGTCCCATGACCAGTCGCGCAAGCGCGATCACGATCAGTGGCTGCACAGCGCCCACCGTCGCGGCGACGCCACCTGGCAGGCGGTAGGCGGAGACGAAGAGCATGGCCCAGAAGAAGGTGAAGTTAAGGGCGCCCAGCACCATGACCCGCCACCACCAATGCCCGCGCGGCAAGGTTCGAAAGACGAGAAGTAGCAGGAGCCCTGCCGGCAGAGCACGCAGCATGGCCACATGCAACGGGTAACCGGCGGGGAGCAGCTCCGTCGTAGCGACATAGGTGGTGCCCCAGATGGCCGGTGCAAGTGCGGTTGTCGCAAGGATCAAGGAATATGGATTCGTCTTCATATCAAGTATCTCGAGGTCAAGGTAATCACAAGATAAGCGCTTTTATCTTGACGTCAAGACAAATACACCGCTAACTGTATGGATGAGCCAAAGTGATAAAGACGCCGTAGACCTGATCCTCCACCAATGGAACCGGGAGCGACCGGATCTCGACGTGACACCGATGGGGCTGATCGGTCGGCTCGGACGGGTGCGGGCGCACATTTCGCGTGCGCATGACACCGTCTTCCAGCGGCACGGGCTCAACAGCGCGAGCTTCGATCTGCTGGCAACGCTGCGTCGCTCCGGCCCGCCGTTTCGGCTGACGCCCTCGGATCTCCTGGATACGATGATGATCACATCAGGGACGATGACGAACCGGATCGATCAACTGGAAAAACAGGGGTTGGTGGAGCGGCTGCCGCATCCGGAGGATCGCCGCGCCCTGCTGGTGGCGCTGACGGAGAAGGGGCGCGCGGTGATTGATGCCGCCGTCACAGAGCATGTCGAGAACCAGCATCATCTGGTCGAGACGCTTACACCAGAGGAGCGCACGATTCTGGACGGGCTTTTGAAAAAGTATCTGACGGCATTTGAAGCGCGCTAGAGAGTCGAGAAGGCGACCCTGAGCTTCGCCAGGAAGTTCTTCCGCTTGTCCTCCGTCGCCCGATCCATGTCGTGCAGCGCGAGCATCCGGAAGTCAACGGACTTGGCACAGAAGGCGGCCACGCCGCGCTTCAGGATGCGCTTGAGCGGATTGCCCATATAGAGATGTACGACCCACCAGGGCGAACCGGTGGAGGTCACGACCCAGAAGCTCCGGATATGGGTCATCAGCGGCACGATGCGCCCGCCGGCCTTGTCGTGCTCGAAGGCGACGCCGGGCACGAAGATGCGGTCGATGAAGCCCTTCATGATCGCCGGCAGATTGAACCACCATTGCGGAAAGACGAGCACCAGGCCATCGGCCGCCTTCAGGCGAGCGACGATGCTGGAAACGTCTTCCCTCGGCTGGTAGTTCGGCTCCATATAGGCGGTGCGTTCCGTCGCCGTCAGGCGCGGGTCGAAATCCTCGGCATAGAGGTCGAGCAGATCGACCGCATGGCCTTTCGCTTCCAGTGTCTCGACTACGGTCTTCGCTGCCGAAGCAGCAAAGCTTTCCGGCACTGGATGGGCGAGCACGACCAGGAAGCGGCGCGCCGTCAAAACAGGCTTCCCTGTCCGGCTGGCGGCTCGCTCTTGCGGGGCGGCTTCGGCGCCGGCGCGACGCGGGTGGGCTGCGGAGCCGACGGTTCGGGCGGCGCAACGCCATCACCGGCGACAGCAGCCACCCGGCCATCGGCGAATTCGATCGCGATCGCTTGGCCTTGAGAAATACCTTCAGCGCGGGAGACCGGCCGATCATTCTCGTCACGGATCACCGCGTAGCCTCGCGCGAGCACGTTCTTGTAGGAGAGCGACTGCAGCATGCGATCCTGGGCCATCAGCGCCTGCCGGGCGCGGCGAAGGTCGTTGATGATGGCACTATCGGCGCGACGTCCGAGGCTCTCGAGCCTGTCCCTCGATCGCTCCGTCATTGCCTTCAGCCGCGCCGGTACCGCCGTCAGCGTCGCGTCGAAACGCCCGAGCCGTGCCTTGTTGCGCTCGATCAGACGCTCGATCACACGTTCGGCCCGGACCGCATTGTCCGAAAGTCTCTGCTTACGCTCCACCAGCCGCCGGGTAAGCATGTCAGGGGAGAGCTTGGCCGCCGCACGCTCGAAGCTGCGGCGCTTGTTCATGGTATTGAGCTCAAGGCTTCTCCCAAGCCCGGCAGCAGCCTCGTCGAAGCGCCGACGCGGTAGAGCGAGCAGCTGATCGAGCGACGGCAGCGCACGCACCAGACTGCGCAGGTTCTGGCGGCGATTGTCCATCTGGCGGTTCATGGCACCGGAGAGACGCGCGGCGAGCGTTGCCACCTGCGCTTCGAGATCGGCCCTCACCGGAACCGCCATTTCAGCGGCACCCGTGGGCGTCGGCGCGCGCACATCGGCGGCATAGTCGATCAGCGTCCAGTCGGTCTCGTGGCCGACCGCAGAGATCAGCGGAATGGTGCTGGCAGCTGCCGCACGTACGACGGCCTCGTCGTTGAAGCTCCAGAGGTCCTCAAGGCTGCCGCCCCCGCGCGCGACGATCAGCACGTCCGGTCGCGGGATCGGGCCACCAGGCTCCAGCGCGTTGAAGCCGTGGATGGCATTCGCGACCTCGTCGCCGGAGCCTTCGCCCTGCACCTTGACCGGCCAGACCAGCACATGCACGGGGAAGCGGTCCGAGATGCGGTGCAGGATGTCGCGAATGACGGCACCTGTCGGCGAGGTCACGACCCCGATCACCTTCGGCAGGAAAGGCAGAAGCTGCTTTCGCGCAGGATCAAACAGGCCTTCCGCGGTGAAGCGGCGCTTGCGCTCTTCGATCAGCGCCATCAGGGCGCCTGCGCCGGCAGGTTCCATCTGCTCGATGACAATCTGATATTTCGACGAGCCGGGGAAGGTCGTGACCTTGCCGGTCGCGATGACTTCCATGCCCTCTTCTGGGCGGTATTTCAGCCGCGAGAAGGAGCCCTTCCAGATGACGGCGTCGATGCGCGCTTTGTCGTCCTTCAGGCTGAAATAGGCATGGCCTGAGGAATGCGGGCCGCGATAGCCGGAGATTTCGCCGCGCACGCGAACATGATCGAAGGAGGTTTCGATAGTGCGCTTGATCGAGCCCGAGAGTTCCGAAACGGAGAACTCGGTGAGGTTCGTCGGCGAATCGTTGTCGAAGAAATTGCTCATGCCCCTTCCCTAGCGGAAAACGGCAGCAAGATCAGCCCGGAGCACAGGCGATCCTGTGCTTTCCCTCAGGGCAGTTCCACGCGATAGATCTGCATGCCGGTGGATCCCTCAACGGGCACTAGTTGGAGATAGCCGGGCACTTCGCCCTTCATCATGCCGGCATAGAGACCGTCGGCCTTGGTCAGGGCGATCTTCTCCGTCTGCGGGAAATCCGGGCAGAAGACCAGGATCGTGGCATCCGCGCCGCGCAGGAAGGCCGCAGCCTCCTCGGGCTTTGCGAGGCCGACATGCAGCTCGGTGAGCATGCCACCCTGGTTGCGGTGATAAGGCCCGGACAAGACGCGATGGCGGGTGAAACGCAGGATCTCCGGCCCCATGTCGGATGCAGCCACGACGACGCCGGTCGGCAGGCCATTCAAGGCGGCGAAGCCAGCCGGTGCATCGCAGGCGGGTGCGTTTTCCGTTGATGCGGCCGATGCGGCGGGCGCCTGCGCAAGACCCTTCATGCGGTTGCTGACGCCAGCCGTGCCTTCAACGAAGAGCACGCCGAAAAGCGCCCAAGCACTCGGCACCGACAGAAATGCCGCAAGGGCGAAGAGCAAGCCCGTGCCCAATTGCTCGGGCTCCTCGCGCGCCTTGCGGCGCAGTTCACCGATCAAAAGCGCGAGCGGCGGGATGGATAATAAATTGGCAAAGATCGCGCCACGCACTTGGACCAGCGCAATCACGAAGCAGACACCGACCAGCGTCAGGATGATCGCATGGGAGCGGGCACGATCAGCGTTGAGGATACGGAAGAGGCACACACAGATTGCGAAGAAGCCGACGGCATAGAAGCCACCGAAAGCCGATGGTTCCTTGGCAAGCTGGTCGACAAACGACTGCGCCTCGATGACGCCGGCAAGCCACAGCGAATGCAGCAGCGGATCGAGCTCGTTCAACGGGTTCTGCAGGCATTGCGGCGCGATCACCACCGCTCCGAGCGCGACGAGACCACCGGTGACACAGATTGCGGCAATGCGCAGGCGTCGATCCTGCACGCCCGGCAGCTGGGTTGCGATGAAAAGTGCCGCGGCCCCGATGCCGACCACAGCATAGAAGCCGACCGAAAGGCTGTCACAAGTGACCACGGCATATTCGGCCGGAGGAACGGTGGCGAAGAAGAAGGCCGAAAGGCTCACGAGAAGGGTCATCGCGAAGGCGCGGGCAGCCTTTGCGTAAGCCTCACCTTCCACAGCCCAGAGGATGCCGACGGCAGCACAGGCTGCGGCGACGAAAGGCGTCGTTTCCGCACCGATGGCGATGGCGAGGGCCGCGGCAAGACCCGCCAGAGCGTGGCTCAGAGCACCCCGCGAGGGGTCGATCAGACCAGCACCGATGCTCGCGACCAGCACCAGCTGGACATTGTGGTGGTCGATCGAACCCGGCAGGAAGCGGTTGCCGGTGATGACGAAGACGGAGGTCAGCAGCAGCGCGAGATGCGTGGTGACGTCGTCACCGATGCGACGGGCGGCGGTCGCCATGGCAGCCATCAGCGGCAGGATCAGCAGGAAGGGCCAGACCAGAAGCGCCAGCGCCTCGGCCTGCTGCATCGGCAAGATCTGGGCAAAGATGCGGATCAACAGGGCGATGGGCAGGTCGACCAAGCGCGACCAGTGCATCAGCGTGCCGCCATCGAGCCCCAGCCGATATTGTGTCAGATCGAACCAGCCTTGGCCGGCCAGAAGATCGCGCACCTGCACAAGGCGCATGACGTCGTCGTTGTCGGTGCCGACATAGTCGGTTGCCATGGGCAGATTGAGCAGCGAGATCACTGCCATGGTGACGAAGCCATAGACTAGCGTCCAGACGAGCAGCGGCCGCGTGATCGAGGTTTTCGACGTGTCCGGCAGGGTAATGTCGGCCATGCTTGGTCAAACCTCCACTTCCGCGTAAGTCGACCCCCGCAGACGGGCCGGCGACGAAGCATGTTTCAAAGAGTGATCTTGCCCGAAACCTAGCCTTAACCTTCTCAAGAAATAGTAAAACCAAAGGCAGCCCCCAAGGCTGCCGGAACCCCAGCGTTTTGAGCAGGTCCCCATGAGCCGTGCGGCAACCCCTTCCCTCGACATCGCCGTTCTCCTGCCATGCTACAACGAGGCCGCAACCATCGGCCAGGTCGTCACAGACTTTCGTGCTGCGCTACCCGAGGCAAAGATCTATGTCTACGACAACAACTCCACCGACGGCACGGCGCTGAAAGCCATGCTGGCGGGGGCGACCGTCGTGCGCGAACGCCGCCAGGGCAAGGGCCATGTCGTGCGCCGGATGTTCTGCGACATCGATGCCGATATCTACATCATGGCCGATGGCGACGGGACCTATGGCCCTGCGGATGCCGAGGAACTGATCCGCACGCTGATTACCGAGCGCGCCGACATGGTGGTCGGCACCCGGCGCGGCGTGCATGATGATGCGGGCCGCAACGGCCATGCCTTCGGCAACCGGCTGTTCAACCAGCTTTACCGCGTACTGTTCGGCAACGACTTCACGGATATTCTCTCAGGGTACCGCGCCTTTTCCCGCCGCTATGTTAAGAGTTTTCCGGCCGTCTCCGCAGGTTTCGAGATCGAGACGGAAATGTCGGTGCATGCGTCGCGGCTGAAGCTTCCGGTCTGCGAAATCGAGCTCGATTACGGCCGTCGTCCGGAGGGGTCGCATTCCAAGCTTTCGACCTTCAAGGATGGCTTCAAGATCCTCTGGATGTTCGCCATGCTGATGAAGGAAACGAGGCCCTTCGCCTTTTTCGGCCTAATCGCGGCTGGCCTGATGGGTATCAGCCTCGGCTTCATGGCGCCGGTGCTCTACGAGTTCTTCACCACCGGCCTTGTCTCGCGCATGCCGACCTGGATCGCGGCTATGGCGCTGATGATGATGTCGTTCCTGTCGTTTACGGCGGCGCTCATCCTCGATTCCGTCGCGCGCTCGCGCGCCGAGCAAATCAGGATCCACTATCTGACTCTTCCCGCGCTCAGCACCTCGAAAGCAGCCAGCGAGGCTCTCGCCGAGGCCGAGAAACCGCGCCGCGAGCGTGCTCCGAAGGTGGCGGCGAAGGGTCAGTCGTCCCGCGCGGCATGAAGAAGTTTCTGCGCTTCGTCGTCGTCGGCGCCACCGGCTTCCTCGTCGATGCCGGTGTGCTATGGCTGCTCCTCACCTTGACGCCGGTCGGGCCGCTTGCCGCCCGCATCGTGGCAATCGCGGTTGCCATGGCCACGACCTGGCTGCTCAATCGGACCTTCACCTTTGGCGCCTCAAAGCGCTCCGTTGTTAGCGAAGGCTTTCGTTATGGCTTCATCGGCGCCGTGACGTCACTCATCAATTACGGGGTCTACGCCCTACTTCTGATCGGCGCACCGCTGCTCAGCCCCTATGCCGCGCTGGTCTTTGCGTCCATCGCGGCCATGCTGTTCAGCTTCTTCGGTTACTCGCGCTATGTCTTTCGCCGCTAAGGGGTAAGAAGCGGCTTACACCGCTTCCCAGCCGTCCTTCTCCGCTGCGCGGTAGATCGCGTCGATCAGCTTCTGGTTCGCCTTCGAATTCTCCAGCGTGACGACCTCACCCTTCGTGCCGGCCACGGCGCGGGCGAAGGCTTCTGCCTCCAGCTTGTACTGGCGGCTGTCGGGGAAACGGAAGATCTGCGACACGCTGTGGCCGCGGTTGGTGAGCTCGATTTCCTCGGCGCCCCAGCGGTCGGCATTGAAGGGCGACTTCACCTCGATGAAGCCATCCGTGCCGTGGAAGACCATCAGCTGGCGGTTGGCCATCTGGGTCGAGACGTAGAAGTTCAGCTCGAAATCACCGAAGTCGGCCTTCACGCTCGAATAGATGTCGGTGCCGAATTCCGGATCGCGCTCGATGGTTGACTGCACGCGGACCGGCTCCTTGCCAGTGACGAAACGGGTGGTGATCGTCGGGTAGACACCGATATCCGGCAGCGCGCCGCCGCCGAGTTCGGGGATGTTGCGCATGTTGCCGGGATCACGGTTGAAATAGGTGAACGAGCCCTGGACCATCTTCAGCGTGCCGATGGCGCCTTCAGCGAGCAATTCGCGGACCTTCAGCCAGACCGGTGCGTAGGTCACCATATAGGCTTCCGTGATGAGCACCTGGTTACGCTCGCGGGCTGCAATGATCTCGTCGATCTCTGAAGCTTTCAGCGCGATCGGCTTTTCGCAGAGCACATGCTTGCCGGCGTCTGCCGCCTTGATCGACCATTCGACATGCTGCGAGGTCGGCAGTGGAATGTAGACGGCATCGATCACGTCGGAGGCGAGCATTTCCTCGTAGGAGCCGAAGGCGTGGGGAACCGAGAAGCGGTCGGCCATCTCGCGGGCCTTGGCGAGATCACGGCTCGCGACCGCCGTCACCACAGCGTTTTCGGCATCCTGGATCGCAGGCACCACAAGTTCGCGACCGATCTTGGCCGTCGACAGAATTCCGAAACGCAGCATCTTTATTCCTCCCTCACAAAAGTCGGGCGGACATTAGGCGAAGCTCCGGCAGGGCGCAACGGCTTGTCAGACAATGACCATGCGCGGACAAAGAGGCTGTTGGCCGAAAATGTCCACCTTTCGTCCGGACCAAGCATAGTGGCTGTAAACGCAGGCGATATGCTAGACCCCATTGCAACGACAGGAGACGAATATGTCCGCTCAAGACACAGCCCTCATCGTGGTCGATGTCCAGGAGAGCTTCCGGCAGGCACCCTACTGGGACCCCTCGGAACTTCCCGCTTATCTTGCCTGCCAGCAGGCGCTGATCGACGGGGCCAAGGCCGCCGGCATGTCGATCGTGCAGATCTTCCACGTCGACACCGATGACGCCTTCACGCTCGAAAGCGGGCTAGTCCGCACACTTGAAGGCATCACGATCACCCCCGACGTCACCTTCCACAAAGGCGTGCATTCGGCACTCGTTGGTACCGGACTCGAAGCCTGGCTGCGCGAGAAGGGGATCCGCCGTGTCATCGTGTCCGGCATCCGCACCGAGCAGTGCTGCGAGACCACAACGCGGCATGCCTCCGATCTCGGCTTCGAGGTTGACTTCGTCACGGAGGCAACGCTGACCTTCCCGATGACCCACGCGTCGGGCAGCATCTTCTCGGCCAACGACATCCGTATCAGGACCGAGCTGGTGCTTTCCAACCGCTTCGCCCGGATCGCCACGGTCGAGCAGGCGCTTTCACCGCTTTCCGCCGCCGCCTGAGAATGACCCCCATCGACGTCATCCCGGTCTTCATTCTCGTTCCGCCCGACGCCTTGCTGATCGACATTGCCGGTCCGCTGGAAGTGCTGCGTTATGCGAACCAGGAACAGGATCGGGTGCGTTTTGACTATCGCTACATCTCGGCGAAGACCCGGCAGCACACGTCTATCGGGCTCGTGCTGGATGGGCTCGAGCCCCTGCCCGACATGCTGCCGGAGCACGTAATCCTCGTGATCTCCGGCAGTCTCACCGTCGGCCTCGAAGAGATCGCGCGCGATGCCGAACTCAAGACCTTGACGCGCTGGCTTGCCCGAACGGTGCAGCCGGATACGCGGCTTGTCACCATCTGCTCCGGGGCGCTGCTTGCGGCTGCCGCGGGGCTGATGGAAGGACATCAATGCACCACCCATGCCGAGTGCCTGGATGAACTGAGATCACTCGCACCGACGGCAAGCGTTCTGGAAAACCGGCTCTATGTCGAGGATCGCAATCGATATTCGAGCGCCGGCATTTCGACGGGCATCGACCTTATGCTGCATATCGTCAGCCGCTTCGCCTCGCCGCAGGCAGCGCTCGCCGCTGCGCGCAAGATGGTTATCTACCTCAGACGCAGCGGCCAGGATCCGCAAATGTCGCCCTGGCTGTCAGGACGGAACCACATTCATCCGGCAATCCACCGGGCCCAGGATGCGATCATGGCCGACCCCGCACATGACTGGTCGCTGCCGGGGCTCGCCGACATCGCCCATTTGAGCGAGCGGCATCTGTCGCGGCTCTTCCGCGAGCATGTCGGTTTGTCGGTCGTAGATTACGTCAATCTGATGCGGGTAACGCTCGCCCAGGAACTCCTCAAGCAGTCCCGGCTTGACATGGAGAGCCTGGCGCATCGGGCAGGTTTTGCCTCCTCGCGACACATGCGGCGGGTCTGGGCCCAACATCACGCAGAGCCCCCAGCGCAGTTCCGCAAGGCGTCGGGAGAATCGACCGGCGCCTGGACAAAAACCAGCGCTTGAGTCTGGTAAGCGTCGATGCACCCACCCATATCGGGAATTCGATCGTCTTATGACGGTATCCCGCAGCTTCCCTCCCTGATGCTTCCGAGGCTCCCATGCAAAAACGCGCTCTTGGCCGTACCGGCCTTTCCATCGCTCCCATCGTTTTCGGTGGCAATGTCTTCGGCTGGACGGCCGACGACAAGACGTCCTTTGATCTGCTCGACCGCTTCTTCGACGCCGGGTTCAACACGATCGATACTGCCGATGTCTATTCCGCCTGGGTCGATGGCCATGAGGGCGGGGAGAGCGAGACGGTCATCGGCAAGTGGCTGAAGGAGGGGAAGGTCCGCCGCGAAGACGCCGTCATCGTGACCAAGGTCGGTTTCGACAACAACGGTCGCAAGACCGGGCTTTCAGCCAAATGGATCGCTGAGGCCGTCGAAGGATCCTTGAGGCGTCTGGGTACCGATTACATCGACCTCTATCTCGCCCATAAGCCGGATGCGGATACGCCGATCGAGGAGACGCTCGAGGCTTTTGCCCGCCTCAAGGACCAGGGCAAGATCCGCGCGATCGGTTGCTCCAACTACGAATCCGATGAGCTGCAAGCGAGCTTCGACGCCGCCGCCCGCTCCGGTCTGCCGCGCTTCGATGTGCTTCAGCCGGAATATAATCTCTACACGCGAGACCGTTTCGAAGGCCGGCTCCGGGACCTCTGCCTGGCCGAAGAGATCGGCGTGATCAGCTATTATGCACTCGCTGCCGGCTTCCTCACCGGCAAATATCGCAGTAAGGCGGATACGGAAGGGGCAGCGCGCTCCTATCGCGTCGGTGACTATCTCAACACCCGCGGTCTCGCGATCCTCGGTGCGCTCGATCAGGTGGCTGCGGAGACGGGCACGAGCCCGGCGACCGTCGCCATTGCCTGGGTTGCGGCAAAGCCCGGCATCACCGCACCGATCGCCTCCGCTACCAGCCTGCGCCAGTTGGAAAGCCTGATTGCCGCCGGCACGCTGGAGCTTACGCAAGCGCAGATCGCCCAGCTTGACGAGGCCGGCGCGTGACCAGGCCTGCACCGATCATTCGGGACGCGACGGCGGCTGACGAAGCCGCCTGGCGTCGCCTCTGGGACCAGTACCTCGCCTTCTACAGGGTAGAGCTTGCCGACGACGTGACGGCCCATACCTGGGCGCGCATTCTCGATCCTTCGTCGCGCGTTGCCATGCGTGTGGCGGAAGTGGAGGGCACGCTCGCCGGTTTTGCCATCCACCACTTCCACGACTCCACCTGGGTGAAGACACCGGACTGCTATCTGGAAGACCTCTTCCTCGATGCGGCCTATCGCGGCCAGGGCATCGGGCGGGCCCTGATCGACGATCTGGTCGCGATCGCGAAAGCAAAAGGCTGGTCGCGGCTTTACTGGCATACCGACCGGGACAATGCCACGGCCCGCAAGCTTTACGACACTTACGCGCCGGAAGACGGCCATGTGCGCTACCGGCTGAAACTCGGCTGATGCCCCTCAGCCCCGCCAGCGGAAGAAATCGATGAAGGCCCGCAAGGCCGGCCGCATCTGGCGGCGGCTGGAATAGTAGAGCGAGAAGCCATCGAAGGGCGGGCACCAGTCGTCGAGAACGCGGATCAGCCGCCCCTCCCGAATGTCGGTCTCGACGCCAGTATCGAAGAGATAGGCGAGGCCCGCGCCATCGATCGCGGCCTGTCGCATCAGGCCCTGATCGGAGAGGATCAGCGGTCCCCGGACATTGATCGAGAGCGCCCGGCCGTCTTTCTCGAATTCCCAGCGATAGATCGTGCCGCTCTGGAAGCGCCGACGTATGCAGGCGTGTTCGGTCACGTCGCGCGGTTCGCGGGGCACGGGATGCCTTGCGAAATACTCCGGCGAGCCGACGACCGAACCGCGCCAGGGGCCGCTCATCCTGACGGCAATCATGTCGGCATCGAGATGTTCGCCGAGCCGCAAGCCGGCATCATAGCCCTTTTCGACGATGTCCTCGAAACGGTCGTCGGTGACGATGTCCAGCTCGATCTCGGGATAGGCGGCGGCAAAGGCTCCGAGACGGGGCGCGATCAAACTCTGCGCCGCCAGCATCGGCATGGTGATGCGCAGCGCCCCTGCCGGCTGGCCGCGGCTGTCGGACAGAGCCTCGATCGCAGAGGCGATATCGGCAAGAGCCGGCTGCAGGGTCTCCAGAAGCTGTCGTCCTTCCGCCGTCGGCGCGGCGCTCCGTGTCGTCCTGGCCATCAGGCGGAGGTTCAGGCTTTCCTCCAGAGACGAGATCGCATGGCTGACTGCCGAGGGCGCGATACCAAGTTCGGCGGCTGCCTTGCGGAAGCTGCCGTGATGGGCCACCGTGGCGAGCACGGCGAGTTGCGAAAGCTGGGTTCGGTTCATTGTTCGAAATGATAGAACAAGGTGATCGGCAATGCATGGATTTTCTGAAGAGCGCTTTCGCTCTAGTTTGCTCTCACCCGCCGCGCAGCATTGCGCAACATCGGTATCTCAGGAGGCCATCATGAAGACCCGCAGACTCGGCACGCTCACCACATCGACCATCGGCCTCGGCTGCATGGGCATGAGCCATGCCTATGGCACCAATATCGACGAGGCGACCGCGCAAAAACTGTTCGACCACGCGGTCGAACGCGGCGTGACCTTCTTCGACACGGCGGAGGTCTATGGCCCGTTCACCAATGAGGAACTGGTCGGCAAGGGCCTGAAGCGCCACCGCGACAAGGTGGTGATCGCCACCAAGTTCGGATTCACCATCGGCGACGAGGCCAGGGCCGCGCGTCCCTCGGGCCTCGACAGCCGGCCGGAGCATGTCCGCGCTGTGGCCGAAGCCTCGCTGAAGCGGCTCGGCGTCGACGTGATCGACCTCTTCTACCAGCACCGCGTCGACCCCGATGTTGCAATCGAAGAAACCGTGGGTGCCATGGCCGAACTCGTGAAGGAAGGAAAGGTCAAGGCGCTCGGATTGTCCGAGGCAAGTGCGGCCACCCTGCGCCGCGCCCATGCCGTGCACCCGATCTCCGCCATCCAGAGTGAATATTCCCTCTGGACCCGCGACCCCGAAACCAACGGCGTGCTCGAGACCTGCCGCGAACTCGGCATCGGCTTCGTGCCCTTCTCGCCGCTAGGTCGCGGCATGCTGACGGGTGCCCTCAAGGACCTCTCCAAGCTCGGCAAGAACGACTTCCGCCGAGGCCTGCCGCGCTTCGACCAGGAGAATTTCGACGCCAATCTGGCGCTGGTCACGGCGCTCGAAAGCATGGCGGCCGAGAAGGGTGTCTCGCCCGGCCAGCTGGCGCTCGCCTGGGTTCTCGCCCAGGGCGATTTCATCGTGCCGATCCCCGGCACCACCAAGATCGCCAATCTCGACAGCAATATCGACGCGACCGGGATCACGCTGTCGGCGGAGGATCTGGCCACGCTCTCGACCGTGGTCTCGCCCGACAAGGTGGCCGGCGCGCGCTACAACGAGGCGATGTCCAAGATGGCAGGCCGGTAACGACGCCTTAGGCGAAGCGCCGGCTTCCGGCCACGCAGAGCACTACGAGCAGGGCTGTCGCCAGCATGGGAAGGCTCACCTTTTCATGCAGCAGCCCTGCGGCCAGCACGAAGCCGAGAAAGGGCTGCAGCAGCTGCAGCTGACCTACCGAGGCAATGCCGCCCATCGCCAGGCCGCGATACCAGAAAACAAAACCGATCATCATGCTGAACAGCGAAACGTAAGCCAGGGCCAACCATCCGGATGTCGATACGGCGGCGAGGTCCTCCGGCAGGCTCCAGAGCGCCAGCGGCAGCATGACCGGCAGCGACAGCACCAGCGCCCAGCTGATCACCTGCCAACCGCCCAGCCGACGCGACAGGCGCGCGCCTTCGGCATAACCCAGGCCACAGGCGAGGACCGCTGCGATCATCAGCCCGGCACCCGCGATCGCCATATTCGCTGTCGTCGACAGCGCAAAACCGGCAACCAGCGCCGCCCCTGTTACGGAGAACATCCAGAAAACTACCGAGGGACGTTCGCCCGCCCGCAATACCCCGAACAGAGCCGTGCAGAGCGGCAGCAGTCCGATGAAGACGATCGACTGGGCAGACGTGATGCTCTGCAGCGCCAGTGCCGTCAGCAGTGGAAACCCGACGACAACGCCGAGCGCGACGACGGACAGAGACAGCAGATCGCTGCGGAGCGGACGCTTCTCGCGCAGGGTAATTAGCAGGGCAGCGCCCAGAAGGGCCGCGATCACGGCGCGTGCCGAGGTCAGGAACAGCGGGGCGAAATCGGACAAGCCCACGCGCGTTGCCGGCAGCGAGCCACTGAAGATCAGCACGCCGATGAAGCCACTGGCCCAGGCTCTCCAAGACGTCGTCATTCTTATCTCCTTCTTTTCTGCCAGCCCCTATCGCGCGATAGGGGCTGGCGCATCCAGAGACGGAGCGGTACAATTTAACCGGACTGTATTGATTACAACGGCCATACAGATGAACGAGCGCATTCAACCACCGGCGCTGCCCACCTCGCGAACTTCACAGGTCATGGCCGATATTCGCGGCCGTATCGGCTCGGGCCAACTCGTGCCCAATGATCGGCTTCCCTCAATCCGCCGGCTGGCTGTCGAGCTCTCCGTCTCGCCCTCCACCGTCGTCGAGGCATATGACCGGCTCTCCGCCGAAGGGCTAATCCGTCCCCGCCCCGGCTCCGGCTTCTTCGTCACCGAGGCTGGTCGCACGCCGGCACCGCTCGTGCGGCTAGAGCCGCCCCGCGCGCCGGAGGTCGATCCTTTCTGGGTGGCGCGGCAGGCGCTCGATGCCGATCCCGGCACATCGAAGCCCGGCTGCGGCTGGCTGCCGCCGGACTGGATGCCGACGGCCCTCCTGCATGCCGGCATGCGCAACGTGCTTCGCCAGGCGACCAGCCTCACCACCGATTACGGTCCCTCGCGCGGCAGCGCTAGCCTCCGGCGCTTCGTCGAAACGCGGCTGCGTCAGCAGTCGATTGCGCTCGCTGAGGATCAGATCCTGCTTGCGGGCTCTGCGACCCAGGCGCTCGATCTCGTCTGCCGGCTGCTCTTGCGCCCCGGCGACCGCGTCATCGTCGACGATCCCTGCTACTTCAATTTCCAGACGCTGCTGCGGGCCCATCAGGCAGTCGTGGTCCCCGTGCCTTTCACCGATAACGGTCCCGACTTTGCGGCCTTCGAGGCGGCCGTAACACGCGAGGCGCCGCGGCTTTACCTCACCAATTCCGGCCTGCACAATCCAACGGGCGCGACCCTTTCGCCGCAGATCGCCTTCCAGCTGCTCGGCATTGTCACCCGCTCGGACATGCTGGTCGTGGAGGACGACATCTTCTCCGATTTCGAGCCGGAGCCGGCGATCACGCTCGCCACCCTCGGCGGGCTCTCCCGGGTCATCCGCATCGGCAGCTTCTCGAAGACCATTTCGGCGTCGCTGCGCACCGGTTTCATCGCCGCCGATCCCGAGCGCATCCGCCTCCTCACCGACCTGCAGGTTGCTATCCAGTTCGGTGGCCCAAGCCAGGTGGCGACCGAGGCGATCCACAGCGTGCTGTCGAGCGGCGGCTATCGCAAATATCTCGACCAATTGCATCGCCGCCTCGACACAGAACGGCGCGCGGTCGCCACCCGGCTCGGGGATCTCGGCATCCACCCTGTACTCATGCCGCGCGGCGGCCCCTATCTCTGGTGCCGCATGCCCGAGGGCATCAGCTCGACCGCGCTCGCCCAGGCCGCACTGCCTCAGGGCGTGGTGCTGGCACCCGGCAATGTCTTCAGCCCCTCGCTCTCGGCAGACGGCTTCATGCGCTTCAACGTCGCGCATATGGGCGATGCCAGGCCTTTCCGTGTGCTGGAACGGGCACTGAAGGCGATGGGATAATCAGCTGCTGACGGCGCGGCGATAGGCCGACGGCGTCGTGCCGGTGACGGCCTTGAACATCCGGGTGAGATGGCTCTGGCTGCTGAAGCCGCAGGCGGCGGAGATCTGGGCGATCGGTTCTGAACCGGCGAGCAAGCGCCTTGCGCGGTCAATCCGGCGGTTGAGGATGAAGTCATGCGGGGAGACGCCACAGCTTGCCCGAAACATCCGCTGCAGATGGAATTCACTGAGATCTGCCAGCTTCGCCAGATCTCTGAGCGTGATCGTCTGGTCGAGGCTCGCCTCGATATGTTCGACCAACCGTCGTCGCAGGACGGGCGCCAGACCGCCCCGCAGCACAGGGCGCCGCTCACCGCCATATCGCGGGTCGGCAAACAGCTGTTCGACCGCCGAGACGATCGCCTGTTCGGCGAGCAGCCGGTTTCCACCCTGCGTGGCAGTGGCCAGATGTACCAGCGCCTCGGCCAATCTCGGTGCCTCGTCGAAGGTCGCTTCCGGCAGAAGCATCAGCCGGGCATCGAGATCAAAGGTCTCGGAAAAGAGCCGGCGCAGCTCGTCGTCGGCGACGTAGAGATGCACGAATTCGAAGTTGTGGGTGATCTCCCATTCCGACGAGGCCCCCTGCGGCATGATGCAGAGGGCACCCGGCCAGCCGGCAATGCTGCCGGCATCAATGCGCCGCGTGCCGTCGCCGCCACGCAGATAGCAGCTGAAGGTATGCCCGTCGGTCCGCTCATAGCGCATGCGATCATGGCTGTTGCGCCAGATCGCACTTGCCCGGCCCTCGCCGAGGTCAAGCGTTTCCCCCCGCTCGGCACGGGACGAGGCGGACAGGGAGCCGAAGACGGTGGCGGTGTGCAGCATAGATGGCCCTTGAAAGATCGTCTGCATTCTAGCGCGCTTTGTGCGCTGCGCCATCGGCAATGACGTCAGCCGGTCCTTGCCAATGCAGTTCACCGCAAGATCATGCAAGAACGGATGGCGCCAGCAGCGTTACCTGCCTCACCAAAGCGAGGCGCATCCAATGACTAATCTTCTTCTCTTCTCGTCGACCGTGCTGATCTGGGGCACAACCTGGATCGCGATCGCACTGCAGATCGGGCCAGTGCCCGTGCTGGTTTCGGTCTTTTATCGCTTCGCGCTTGCCGCCCTCGTGCTCGTCGGTGTGCTGGCCCTCACCGGTCGGCTCAAGGTGCCGACGTGGAAGCAGCAGCCCTTCATCCTTGTCCAGGCGCTCTCGCTCTTCTGCTGCAATTTCCTCTGCTTCTATCACGCGGCAAGCTATGTGCCGTCCGGCCTCATCTCCGTCGTCTTCTCGCTCGCCACGGTCTACAACGCCGTCAACGCCCGGATCTTCTTCGGCGATAAAATCAAGCCGCGCACGCTGGTCGCTGCGGGTCTCGGCGCCACCGGGCTTGCCCTGCTCTTCGGCCCCGATATTTTCATCGCCGTCAATCCGGACAGCTGGAAGGGCATCGGCCTTTCGGCACTCGGAACGCTGTTCTTTTCCTTCGGCAACATGGCGTCCCGCCGCAACAGTGCTGAAGGCATTGCTCCTGTTACCGCCAATGCCTGGGGCATGAGCTATGGCTCGATCTCGCTTCTTGCCCTGATCGGCATCACCGGCACGCCGATTGTGTTGCCGGCGAACCAGACCTATCTTGCCGCGCTGGTCTATCTTTCCGTAATCGGCTCGGTTGTCGGATTTACCACCTATCTGATGCTGGTCTCGCGCATCGGCTCCCAGAAGGCGGCCTATGCCACCGTGCTCTTCCCGGTCGTGGCACTGACACTGTCGAGCCTTTACGAGGGCTATCATTTCACGCCGCTCGCAATACTGGGCCTCGCACTCACGCTTGCCGGCAATGCGGTCATGTTCGCACGGCTGCCGCGCCGACGGTCCATGGACGACATTGCGACGGTCGATCTCAAGGCCTGATCGCCGATCCTTCCGCCGCTGCGAATGACTCGGTCGATTTCCCGCGTCAGCGCGATCTTTCTGCGCTATGACAAGCATAGACACTCGATCTCGAAACTGAAAGCGCGCATGGCCCACCGTCCCACTCCGACGATACGCTCTTGACCGGCCTCCACGATACTGTCGCGCTCGCACGGCTCGGCTTCAACGCCTTCTTCGCTGAGCAGGTGACGGCCGAGGAGACTGACCTCCTGGTGCGCCGCATCTCCTCGGTGCATCGTGACCGCCTGGAGGCGATCGATGCGATGGGGCCCGTGGAGATCGAGCTTCCGCCCAACAGCAACACGGCCGATTTCGCCGTAGGCGACTGGGTTCTAGCCGCCCCCTATACCCGTCTGCTCGTGCGCCGCCTGGATCGCCAGACCGTGCTGCAGCGGCGGACCGAAGGCGCCTTCGGCCAGCAACTTGCCGCTGCCAATGTCGACACGCTGTTCATCGTCACCTCCTGCAATGCGGATTTCAACGCTGCCCGGCTGGAACGCTATCTGGTCATGGCCAACGAAGCGGGCACAAAGCCTGTCATCGTCTTGACCAAGGCCGACACCGTAGAGAATGCCCCCGCTTACGCAGATGAGGCCGGGGGACTGCAGCGGGATCTGCCCGTCGTCATCGTCAATGCGCGCTCACCCGATGCCATCGTTCCCTTGATGCCCTGGTGCGGTCCGGGCCAGACCGTGGTGCTGGTCGGCTCGTCCGGCGTCGGCAAGTCGACACTCGTCAACACGCTTGCCGGCTACAGCGCTGAGACGGCGCAGAAGACCGGCGCGATCCGTGAGCATGATGCCAAGGGGCGCCACACGACGACGGCGCGCTCGCTGCATGCAATTGCAAGCGGCGGCTGGGTCATCGATACGCCCGGCATCCGCACCCTCTATGTCAGCGACATCACCGACGGCATCGATATGCTATTTGCCGAAATCACCGATCTTGCTCCGCACTGCAAGTTTCGCGATTGCAGCCATTCGCATGAAAAAGGCTGCGCCGTACAGGCCGCGATCAAGGAGGGCACGCTCGATGCCAGCAGGCTTGAGCGCTGGCTTCAGTTGCAAGCGGAAAACCGAGATCGCACGCCCGTCTATACCGGGCCGAAGGGCAACAAGACGCTGCGCAAGAAGACGTATTGAGCTTTCGGCCGCCAATCCCTACATAGGGTCTATAGGCGACGCCTTTCGCAACCGTCGCATCCGCTCGCCACATGCGAGCTCTTCTTCCCCGCAGACCCGCGACATTCCAGGCTCCGGCATTCTGCCGGGGCATTTCCAGAATTGGAGAACAGCATGGCAGACGAAACGACAGTCAAGGGCTATGAACCCATTCCCTTTGCCAAGAAGCACCGCATTTCCGTTGAGGACGCCAAGGCGATCCTCGAGAAACACGGAAACGACCGCAAGGCTGCAGACAAGGAAGGCCGTCGCGTCAGCCTTTGAGGCTGGCTCAGGCCGTTCCGGCGGTCCATGACCACCTGTTACCAATGAAAAAGCCCTTTCTCCGACATGCGGGAAAGGGCTTTTTCGTGAGCGTAACAGTCGGGCCTGTCTGTGAGAGACGATCAGGCGCGCAGCGTTCCGCCCGTGGACTTTTCGACATTGCCGACGATCTTCTTCGTCAGCGCATCGAAATCCTCGTCGGTCAGCGTCTTGTCGGTCGGCTGAATCAGAACCTCGATCGCCACCGATTTCTTGCCCTCGCCGACGGACGCGCCCTCGAAGATATCGAAGACATTAACGCCCGAGATCAGCTTGCGGTCGGCGCTTCCCGCCGCCTTGATGATCGCGCCAGCCTCAACGGTCTTTTCGACGACAAAGGCAAAGTCACGCTTGACCATCTGGAAGGGTGACAGCTCGAGCGCCGGCTTAGTGCGGGTTGCCTTCTTCTTCGGCTCCGGCAGAGCGTCGACATAGATCTCGAAACCGCAGAGCGTACCGGAAACGTCGAGCGCTTCCAGCGTCTTCGGATGAAATTCACCGAAGGTGCCGAGGATGACTTTGGGGCCGGCCTTGATCGTGCCGGAACGACCCGGATGATACCACTCGGGGCCACCCTGCTCGATCTGGACATTGCTCGTCGGGATACCGCAGGCTTCGAGCACGGCGAGCGCATCGGCCTTGGCGTCGAAGACATCGACCGGCTTGCCGCCGCCCTTGGCCTGGTTGGACCACATGCGTCCGGAGCCAGCAATCGAGGCCGTGCCACGGCGCACGCCACCGGCGACACGGCGCTGCGTGTCGGGGGTATCGCCCTCATAGGTGCCGGAGACTTCGAAGATCGCCACATCGGCAAAACCTCGGTCGGCATTGCGCTGGGCAGCCGTCAGCAAACCCGGCAGCAGCGAAGGCCGCATGTCGGACATGTCTGACGCAATCGGGTTGACGAGCTTCAGTTTGTCGCTGCCGCCGCCGAAGAGCTTGGCATGCTCGGTCGAGATGAAGGACCAGGTCACGGCTTCCAGCATGCCGCGCGAGGCGAGCGCCCGGCGGGCAGACCGCGTGCGGATCTGCAGCGTGGTCAGGATTTTGCCGTTGACTGAGCCTGTCGGCGGCAGGGGTTCCGGCTTGATCTTGTCGACGCCATGCATGCGCATGACCTCTTCGACGAGATCCGCCTTGCCATCGACGTCAGGACGCCAGGACGGCACGGAAACCTTGGCGGCCATGTCGTCGCCCGAGAGGATCTCGAAGCCGAGCGCTGCCAGGATCTGGCGCGACTCTTCGTTGGAGACGGTGAGGCCCGTCAGGCGCTTGACCTCCGAATAGGGGAAGTCGATCACCTTCTTCTGGTGCCCCTTGTAGCCTTCGACCTTCTTCTCGGCCGCGACACCGCCGCACATTTCCAGCACCAGCTCGGTGGTACGTTCGAGGCCCGGAACCATGTATTCCGGATCGACGCCGCGCTCGAAGCGATAGCGCGCATCGGTGATGATGCCATGGGCGCGGCCAGTCTTGGCGATGTTGATCGGATCCCAGAGGGCTGACTCGATCAGCACGTTGACGGTGTTTTCGTCGCAGCCCGAATGCTCGCCGCCCATGACCCCGCCGATCGATTCCGGACCATTGTCATCAGCGATGATGACATTGTGCGGGTTCAGCCTGTAGGTGCGGGTATCGAGCGCCAGGATCTCCTCGCCCTCCTTCGCACGGCGAACCACGAGCGCGCCCTTGACCTTGTCTGCGTCGAAGACATGCATCGGACGGCCCTGGTCAAAGGTCATGTAGTTGGTGACGTCAACCAGCGCCGAGATCGGACGAAGGCCGATCGCGAGCAGACGCTGCTGCATCCACTTCGGGCTCGGGCCGTTCTTCACGCCGCGCACCAGACGATAGGCGAAACCTGGGCAGAGATGGTCTTCGAGCTCAAGCTTGACCTGATGCGGGGTTTCGCCCTCGACCTTGAAGGTGGGCGCCTTCGGGGCCTTGAGCGTGCCCAGACCGGAAGCAGCGAGATCACGCGCGATGCCGAAGACCGACGTGCAGTCCGGACGGTTCGGCGTCAGGTTGATCTCGATGACCGGGTCGTCCAAGCCGGCGTAAGATGCGAAGGATGTGCCCACTGGCGCATCCTCGGGCAGGTCGATGATGCCGTTATGGTCGTCGGAAATGTTGAGCTCCTTTTCGGAGCACATCATGCCATGGCTCTCGACGCCGCGGATCTTGCCAACGGAGAGCGTGACATCAATGCCGGGTACATAGGTGCCCGGACGCGCGAGTGCGCCGATCATGCCAGCGCGGGCATTCGGCGCACCGCAGACGATCTGCACCGGCTTGCCGTCGCCGGCATCCACCGTCAGCACCTTGAGACGGTCCGCCTCGGGGTGCTTTTCCGCCGTCAGGATCCTGGCGATGATGAAGGGCTTATAAGCCGCCTTGTCGTCGACATCCTCGACCTCAAGGCCGATCGCGGTCAGCCGCTCGCAGATCTCCTCGAGCGAGGCCTCGGTTTCCAGGTGATCCTTCAGCCAGGAGAGGGTGAATTTCATTGTCTCGTTCCCATCTGCATCTTGCCCGAAGCGTCCAGCGGTCGCGCGCCTGACGCCTGTCTTCCGAGGAGCATGCTGACCACCGTCACATCGAGATCGATATCGGGCCAGTGAATGCTCGACGGCATGAATTCCACATTGTTTCGTTCCACCGGCATCGCCTCCTGAAGGGGCGGGTACCACCACACCGGAACACTGACGATACGACCGTCCGTCAGTTCCACATGCAGCAAGTCGTCATCGCAAAGCAGATCGACCGGGCGCATGTTGTCGAGATGTTCAATCACGTCGCATTTGCCTTCATTCACCCGGACCGGCGGCCTTGCCGCCCGTCCGTTACTCCACCCCGGATTGCCGGGACGTCACATGCCGATCAGGCGCTCAGACCACCGAACAGGGTCGGCACATCCAGCGGGCGGAAGCCGTAATGGCTCATCCAGCGGACATCGGCGTTGAAGAAGTCGCGCAGGTCCGGCATGCCGTATTTCAGCATGGCGATGCGGTCGAGGCCCATGCCCCAGGCGAAGCCCTGGTACTCGTCCGGATCGAGACCGCCGGCGCGCAGCACGTTCGGATGAACCATGCCGCAGCCGAGGATCTCCATCCAATCCTTGCCTTCGCCGAACTTGACGATCGGACCCGAGGAACGGTCGCACTGGATGTCGACTTCGAAGCTAGGCTCGGTGAAGGGGAAGAAAGACGGGCGGAAGCGCATGGTGACGCTGTCGACCTCGAAGAAGGCCTTGCAGAATTCTTCGAGGATCCAGCGCATGTTGGCGACATTCGCGGTCTTGTCGATGACAAGGCCTTCGACCTGGTGGAACATCGGCGAATGCGTCGCATCCGAGTCCTGGCGATAGGTCTTGCCAGGGATAACGATGCGGATCGGCGGCTTCTGCGCTTCCATGGTGCGGACCTGCACCGGCGAGGTGTGGGTGCGCAGCACCTTACGTTCACCATTCTCATCCGGTGACAAGAAGAAGGTGTCGTGCATCTCGCGGGCCGGGTGACCTTCCGGGAAGTTCAGGGCCGTGAAGTTATAATAGTCGGTCTCGATATCGGGACCTTCGGCGATCGAGAAGCCCATATCGGCGAAGATCGCGGTGATCTCATCGACGATCTGGCTGATCGGGTGGATGCGACCGCGCTCGGCGGGCGAGGAGCGCACGGGGAGCGAGACATCGAGCGTCTCTGCCTTCAGGCGGGCGTTGATTGCCGCATCCTTCAGCGCCGTCTTGCGGGTCGTGATTTCCTCGGTGATCTCGTTCTTCAGCGCGTTGATCGCAGCACCGCGCGTCTGGCGCTCTTCCGGCGTCATCGTGCCGAGCGTCTTCAGGAGTTCCGAAACGGACCCCTTCTTGCCGAGGGCCGCCACGCGCACAGCCTCGATCGCTGCCTCGTCCGCGGCAGCGGCGATGTCAGCGAGAAGCGTCGTCTTCAAACTGTCGAGATCGGACATGTTTCCGTTTCCTGCCCCATTGTCTCGCCACCATTTCCCGGCGGCATGAAGATCACATGAAAAAACCCGCGCCAGCCCTGCCAGCGCGGGTTTCCCAATACTTGAATTCAGTCTGGGAAGCGCTGGTTACTTGACCGCGCTTTCAAACTCGTTGGCCGTACCGGCGTCCTTGAGATAGGCGAGCGCCTTCTTGGAAGCGTCTACGAGCTTCGCGAACGCAGCCGGCTCATGGATGGCGAGGTCGGAGAGGACCTTGCGGTCGACTTCGATGCCAGCCTTGTTGAGGCCGTCGATGAAGCGGCCGTAGGTCAGGCCGAATTCGCGGACAGCAGCGTTGATACGCTGGATCCACAGAGCGCGGAAGTTGCGCTTGTTGTTCTTGCGGTCGCGGTAAGCAAACTGCTTGGAACGATCAACGGCAGCCTTTGCTGCGCGGATCGTGTTCTTGCGGCGGCCGTAGAAGCCCTTGGCCTGCTTGAATACCTTGTTGTGCTTGGCGCGGGAAGTTACGCCACGTTTTACGCGTGCCATGTCATGATCTCCTTAATTGTCCAACAGCGATCGGGTCTCAGAGACCGTTCGGCAGGTAGTTCTTGATGACCTTCTTGCCGTCAGGTTCAGCCAGAACCATCGTGCCGCGGGCATCGCGAATGAACTTGTTGGAACGCTTGATCATGCCGTGACGCTTGCCAGCAGCAGCCGCGAGGACCTTGCCGGAAGCCGTGATCTTGAACCGCTTCTTGGCGGAGGATTTCGTCTTCATCTTGGGCATTTTGCTACTCCATTGTTCTTGTATCGAAACAGGCAGACGAATGCCCGTTTTCAAGCATAAAGAACGGCCACGGCATGCCCTGCCGGACCGTTCGGACGCGCGCTTATAACCGCAGACCGTGAAAAGCGCAACGGGTGACGCTCGGAATCTTGACCGATGTCCCTCAGGACCGCGCCGGGAGGCGGAGGCTGACCTTCAGCCCGCCCGATGCGGCGCGCGAAAAGGCGAGCGAGCCGCCATAGGCGGTCAGGATGTCGGCGGTGATCGCCAGCCCCAGGCCGGTCCCCTCATCCTCTGCGAGATGGACGCCGCGCGCCGCGATCTGCGGCATGGCCGCCTCGTCCACACCGGGACCGTCGTCTTCCACGTCCAGCCTGATCTCATCTTTCTCCCGTGTGGCCGCCACCCTGATCTCTGTTCTGGCGAAACGGGTAGCATTATCGAGCACGTTGCCGAGCGCCTCGGCAAGATCAGCCGGGTCCATGTCGACAGTCATCTGCTCATCGAGGTCCACATGCCACACCACGGCGCGGGCAGCCGTGACCGGAGCCAGGACGGAGATAAGCTTGCCCGTCAGCGATGCCAAGCCCGTCTGCGCCATCTGCTCCACGCCAAGCCGGGCCGACTGCAGCTGCCGGTCGGCGCGCTGCCGGATCAGATCGACCTGCTGGCGTATCAGGCTCTGCTCGCGTTCCGGCAGGTTGTCGGCGAGCTGCAGCAAGACGGTGAGCGGCGTCTTCAGGCCATGGGCCAGATCGCTCGCCCGGGCGCGGGCCCGCTCGACCGCGGTTTCCCGCTCCTTCAGCAATCCATTCAGTTCGGTGACCAGCGGGCGCAATTCGGTCGGCCCCGCATCGGGCAGCTGGTCGGTGCGGCCGGAGCGCACCAGCGCCAGTCCGTTCTGGAGCCGGGACAGCGGGGCAAGGCCAATGCCGATCTGCATGAAGGCCGCAGCCAGAAGCACCGCAGCCGTCAGCACGAGCATGATCGTCATGGCACCATGATATTCCGAGATCGCATCGTCGACGACCTTGCGGTCGAAGGCCGCAAGGAAAGTCAAAGGCCGGGTGCCCTCGGGAGTTTCCAGATCGACCTGCCGCATCTGCACCAGCAGCGGCTCGCCGTCCGGTCCCTCCGCCTGCCGGAAACCATACGGTCCGTCGAGAAGTGCCTCCAGCGGCAGCTCAATGTCCCAGAGCGAACGCGAACGGAATACCTGACCGCCCTCCGCGACGGCCTGCCAGTAGAGGCCGCTGCCCGGCAATTCGAAGCGCGGATCCCCTGGCTCGTCCGTCATCGACGCCTTATCGCCCTTGAACTCGACGCCGGCCGCAAGCTGGTCGATGATCGCAGACATGTCAGCGCGGTAACGGTCGGCAACATAGTTGGAAAAGATGCGACTGAGGCCGGAGGCAACCAGCAGCAGAACGAAAGCGATCGCCAGAACGGCTCCGACCAGGAGGCGCAGGCGCAGGGACTGGCTCATGAACCCTCGCCGGCCAGCGTATAACCGAAGCCGCGTCGGGTTGCGATCGCGGTCGCATCGGTCTTGCGGCGAATGCGGGCGATCATGGCCTCGACGGCATTCTTGCCGGCATCGTCGTCCCGGCCCTGCACTTGCCTCGCTATCTCCAGCGGGTCGAAAACACGGCCGGGTTCGGCAATCAGCATGGCAAGCAGGCGAAACTCGAGCGGCGTGAGGTCGATCGGGCGACCGTCATAGGTGACCCGCCGCGTGGTTTCGTCCAGAACGAAGCCGCCCGCGGCGGCCGTGACCTTGGCCCGACCGCCGGCACGGCGCAGCAGCGCCTTTAGCCGCGCAATCAATTCTTCACTGCGGAAAGGCTTGGGGAGGTAGTCGTCGGCGCCTGCATCGAAACCGTCAACCCGCTCCATCCAGGAGCCTCGCGCGGTCAAGACCAAAATCGGCGTATCGACGCCGGTTGCACGCCATCTCTTCAGGATTGACAGGCCATCCATGCCGGGAAGGCCCAGGTCAAGAATGATCGCACTGTAATCGCCAGTCTCCCCTTCTGCCCAGACATCGGGGCCTGTTGCCCGGTGGTCGACAACAAAACCCTCAAGCTCGAGCTTGGCGCGGGTGTGGTCGGCTATGGTCTGATCGTCCTCCGCGAGCAGAATGCGCATGGATCACCATCCGAAAAGATTGAGCTTGCGCCCGGTTGCGGCTTCCAGCTTGAGGGTCTTGACGCGGGAACCGCTCTGGACTTTCAGCGTGTAGTAGGGAGCCCGGGCCTTGAGGTTGAGGTCGACCGAGATCACCCTGCCTCCGCCGAGATCGTCGACCCGTTTGAGGATCTCCCTGAGGGGCAGGATCCGTCCCTCTCCGACAGCCTCGCGAGCCTTCTGGTGGTCTCGGCTCCGGCCGGAGTTTCTGGAACCACTGTCGCGATCGTCGTCTTCGTCTTCGTCATCATCATCGCTGTCGTCTCTGTCGCGATCGCCGCCGCTGTCATCGTCGTCATCGTCGTCGTCGTCATCGTCGCTGCCCGAGCCACCGCCACCACTGCCGCTGTTGTCATCTCCATCATCATCATCACTGTCGTCGCTGTCGCCGCCATCTTTGGCCAAAGCTCCGCTGGCCGGCGAGAAGCCGGCGCCAAGAACGCTCAGCAGTGCAATCAAGAAAAGGCGACGGTCCATCATGGCTCGATCAGTGTTCATCGGAGAGTAGCGCGCGCGGGCTCCACAGCCAACAGAAGAAAAGCTATCCCCGCCCGGTGGGGGCCGGGCGGGGCGAAACGGCTCGAAGTCACCCGCGGCGGCTCGGGCTTCGCCGTTCCGGTTAGATTAGGGTGCGGGGATCACGGTGACGGCAGACAACGTGCCCTTCGGTGCCCGGAGCTTGATTTCGGTCTGTCCATGCTCCTCCTCAACCTCGAAGCGCAGGCGCTTGCCATTCTGATCGACCGGTATCATTGACCCGCTCAGAAGGCCCTGGAGCTGGTTGTCGTTAACGACGAGCCGGATCTCGTCCCGGTCCCCGCCACGACCGCGACGGTTGTCGTCGTCGTCATCGTCCATGGCATCGTCATCGTCATCGTCATCATCGTCGTCGTCATTGCCGCGTCCGCTGTTGTCGTCGTCATCGTCATCATCATCGTCGTCGCTGCGATCGCGGCCAGAACTATCGTCGTCGCTGTCGTCCCGGTCACTGTCACTGTCGCGACCGCTGTCGTCGCTCTCGCTGCCGCTGTCGTCGTCATCGCTATCGTCGTCGCCACCGCGAGCCTGAGCCTCGTTGGCGATGAGAGCGGCGAGCGGACCCGGCATCATGGCGCCCAGCGTCGGAATGAAGGTAATTGCGATCAGTGCCGTGCTGGAAACGAGCAGCGCGCGGCGAAGGAGCTTGGTCATCGGATATCCTCCCTGTAGGTCTGGATGTGTTTCGATGGGAGGAGGATGCACCACACACCCTGACAAAGCGGCACGCGATGCTGTCAGCAAACTGTCAGTCGAAACGGCGAATGGAAGCAGTCCGCGACGCGGCCATATGAGACCAGGACAAACGAAAAAAGCCGCCCGGAAGGCGGCCTTTTTGAACGGCACGGTGGCGGCTTGTCACTTCGGTGCAAGCACCATCATCATCTGACGGCCTTCGAGCTTCGGCTCGGCTTCCACCTTGGCGATGCCAACAGTATCTTCCTTGACCTGCAACAGGAGCTTCATGCCGAGTTCCTGGTGGGCCATTTCACGGCCGCGGAACTTCAGCGTCACCTTGACCTTGTCGCCCTCTTCGAAGAAACGGTTCATGGCCTTCATCTTCACCTCATAATCATGGGTGTCGATGTTCGGGCGCATCTTGATTTCCTTGACCTCGACGATCTTCTGCTTTTTGCGCGCTTCGGCCGCCTTCTTCTGGTTGGCGTACTTCAGCTTGCCGAGGTCGAGGATCTTGCAGACCGGAGGCTCGGCATTCGGCGAAATCTCGACCAGATCGAGCCCGGCTTCCTCAGCCATACGCAGCGCCTGATCCGTCGGCACGATGCCGAGGTTCTGGCCTTCTTCGTTGATCAGCTGTACTTTCGGGATGCGGATTTCACGGTTGGAGCGCGGCCCATCCTTCACGGGGGCATCGGTCTTGAACGGTCTGCGAATGGTCGTATTCTCCTCAAACAATTTCGGAATGTCGCAGCGTTAACCCGCGCGGCATCCGCGTCAAGGGGCTATGTGATATCTGCAACGGCAGTGTCAATAGCATGCTTCCGAAAGAAAATCACCTGTTGTCGCTCAGTTCCCGAATGTGTTTTACAACCTTCGACAAAAGGAGCACGCGATGACCGAGATGGCCAACATCCTCAAAGAGACCACGATCACCGTCGGAGCCGGAGAGGCTGCGCGCGAGATCGCCGTCATCACCCGTCTCGGCACGGATCCGGATCGCCCCGCGCTCGTCTGGCTGGGCGGCTACCGGTCCGACATGTCGGGCACCAAGGCGATAGAGATGGATGCGCTGGCCGCAGAACAGGGCCTCACCGCAATCCGCTTCGACTATTCCGGCCACGGCGTCTCGGGCGGGGACTTCCGAAAGGGCACCATCTCGCGCTGGACGGAGGAGGCCCTGGCCGTCATAGCCTCGATGGGCGTGAAAAAGGTCGTGCTGACCGGCTCCTCGATGGGCGGATGGATTGCTTTGCGCGTGACCCAGGAAGCCCGCCGGCACAACCTGCCGTTTGCCGTCGAGGGCCTGGTGCTGATCGCACCGGCGCCGGATTTCACCTTTGAGCTGATCGAGCCCAGTCTGACAGAGGCCGAACGGCAATCACTTGCCGAACGCGGCTATTTCGAGGAACCCTCCGAATACAGCCCTGAGCCCAACATCTTCACCCGCGACCTTATGGAAGACGGGAAGAACAACCGGGTGCTGACCGGCCTGATCGAGACCGGCAGCCCGGTGCATATCCTGCAGGGCATGAAGGATCCTGATGTGCCGTATCAGCACGCCCTAAAACTGATGGAGTTCCTGCCCCTGGACGACGTCGTGCTGACACTGATTCGCGACGGCGACCACCGGCTTTCTCGTCCCGAGGACATCGCGAAGATGAAAAGCGCAATACTGTCGATGATCTGAGTATTTTGGTCCCTCTATATCTCCTCATTCCTTGGGAACCGATTCTCCATTCGGCTGTTAGAACTGTCGCATTTTAACCATAGCGGATGAATTGCGTGGGTGGCAAACGCCCGCGGCGTTGACTCACGTCCTCCTGCAATCTTAACCTTTTGTTAAGGATACAGGGGACGTGTTCATGACGAACGGCTCACGCGCCATCAAGGCGCTGATCATTGCAGCTGCGGTGCTCGCACCTGCCCATGCCGGTTTTTCGGCACCGCAATCGCTTCGGTCGATGATCACGGGCAATCTTACGTCCCAGCCGATCGGCCATTACGAGTTCTGCAAAGCCCTGCCGCAGGAATGTGCGGTTCGCGCTCGTCCTGCCATGCCGGCCAAGGTCACCGATCACGGCTGGAACGTGATCCGAGACATCAATGCCAGCGTGAACCATTCCATCGTTCCGATGACGGACGAGGAGATCTACGGCCACGAAGAAGTCTGGGCCTACCCGATCGATCTCGGCGATTGCGAGGACTTCGTGCTGCTCAAGCGCAAGAAGCTGATGGATGCAGGGTTCTCGGCCGGCGACCTGCTGATGACCGTCGTGCGCAAGCCCGATGGCGAGGGCCATGCGGTGCTCACCGTGCGGACCCAATCGGGGGATTTCGTGCTCGACAACCTCAACGACGACGTCAAGCTCTGGACCGAAACCCGCTATTCCTTCCTCAAGCGCCAGTCTTCGACCGACAGCGGTCGCTGGGTGACGATTGAAAACGGCACCTCGGACGTTCTGGTCGGCGCGCTGCAGTAAGCGCGCTTTTTCACCTCACCCGCGCGTCAGCAAGAGCGTTGCCAGAACCGCAAGCCCCGCCATTGCCGCCAGCGCCGAAAGAGCGGCTGCCGGCCCCAGGGTTTCGTTCAGCCAGATCACCGACACCGGTGCAAGCGCCGAGGCGATGATGCGCGCCGAGGCAAGCGTGCCCATGGTCCGGCCATATCCGGCAGCACCGAAATAATGCAGAGGCAGCACGCCTCGGACGATCGAGGTCAACCCCTGCCCCGCTCCATAAAAGACCGCGAAGGCGATGGCGAAGGCCGCCACGGGCTGCACCAGGGCGCCTGCCAGAAGGGCAAGACTGAAAGCCATGGCCGTTGCCGCGATGATTGCGGTCAGCGGCGGCGAGAAGAGGTTGCGCCTGACATATTCGATCAGCCGTGCAGTTACCTGACTGGGGCCGATCAGACTGCCGGCAAGCGTCGCCATGGCGGTGGCATAGCCAAGGTCGCGCATGAGCACCAGCAGTGTCGCCCCGACGGCTGAAATGACGAAACCACCAGCCGCGAAGGCAGTCGCCATCAGGAACATCCTGCGCCTCCGGTCACCGTCGAGGGGGATGTCGATCGGCGCCTCGGCTGGTCGCGCCGCCTCCCGCTCGCTGATCCGCGCCCGCGGCAGAGCAAGATGGATCGGCAGAGCAATCAGCAGGTTCATCGCTGCCATCACCAGATAGATGTCCCGCCAGGTCATGAAGGTCAGCAGCCATTGCAGCAGCGGCCAGAATACGGTCGAGGCGAAACCGGCGATCAGCGTCACCAGCGTGATGTGGGCGCGAGCGTCCCGGCCATGGCTCTGGGCCAGCGCCGCAAAGCCCGCATCATACTGGACGGCAAGCGCGATGAATTCGGCGACAAGTGTGATTGCGGCAAACTGCCAGGCGTTCTGCATGACCGAAAAGAGGGCAAGCGTCATCCCCGCCGCGATGGAGCCGAGACAGAGAATGCGGCGCGCACCGTGGCGGTCGACGAGGCGCCCGAGCACGGGCGCCGCCACGGCGCCAGCCAGGAGGCCGAAGGAAAAGACGCCGAAGACGAAGCTCTGTCCCCAGCCGAATTCGCGGGCGATTTCGGGGGCCAGAACTGAGAAGGAGTAATAGAGCGTCCCGTAACCGATGGTCATGGTGACGCCCAGACCGATGGTCGCGGGAGAGGCTCTCATGCAGGCGCCATAATGCGATTCGATGATCGTAAGATGACAGCGCGGCGCGCCGCACCCCGTCAAGCCTCTGTCGACCCCTCGTCACCCCTGGCCGATCAGCACCCCGGCGGCGAGCACCAGCGAGCCGCCTAGCACTACCTGCATGGCGGCGCGCCAGAAGGGCGTCTCCATGTAGCGGTTCTGGATGAAGGCGATCGCCCAGAGTTCGAAGAATACGATGACGATGGCGGTGATCGTCGCGGTCCAGAAATGCGGGATGAGATAAGGCAGCGCGTGGCCGAGGCCGCCGACAGTGGTCATGATGCCGGAGGCAAGGCCCCGCTTCAGCGGCGACCCGCGACCCGAAAGCTTGCCGTCATCATGGGCGGCTTCGGTGAAGCCCATGGAAATGCCGGCACCAACCGAGGCAGACAGGCCAATCAGGAAAGTCGACCAGGTGTCACCGGTGGCAAAGGCCGCCGCAAAGATCGGCGCCAGCGTCGATACCGACCCGTCCATCAGACCGGCAAGACCGGGCTGGACATAGGTCAGCACGAACTGGCGCTTCTTCGTCTCGTCTTCTGCCGCCCGCGCATCCTCCGGCAGGTGCCGGTCGCCGAGCATGGTGGCGATTTCCTCGTGCCCCTGTTCGGCCATGGCGAGATCGCCCAGCAGCTTGCGGATCGCCGCATCCGACGTTCGTTGTGCGGCGGCATGGTAGAAGCGATAGGCGCCCTCTTCCATGCGCATCGCCTCGTCGCGGATCTGGTCCAGCGTCTGGTTCTTGCGCAGCCAGTCGGGCTTGCGGTCATAAAAGCCCTGCACGTGTTCGCGGCGGATCAGGGGAATTCGCTCGCCAAAACGGCTCCGATGCATCTCGATCAGCATGTTGCGGTGGGTGTGCTCGACCTCGGCCATGTCCTCGAAGACCTTGGCCGATTGCGGAAAGTCGGCACGCAGCTGATCGGCATAGGCGAGGTAGATGCGGGCATCGTCCTCCTCGGAGGAAATCGCGAGCGCGAGGATCTCCTGTTCCGATAGGCTGTCGAAAGGGCGCTTGCCGCCGGTTCGCGAAAAACTGAACATGACGATTATCACCTAGATTAGAATAGTTCTAATCTAGGGCAGATGCAGACTTGTATCAAGATGCCGCATGGACCATTTGCATGGAGAGGCGCATCAGCCTTCAGACAGACATCAGTGACGAGAGATACAATGACGGAAATTTCGGGCCGTGCTGCCCACCGCGCCGAAATCACCGCACGTGCCGCGGCCGAAATGGCCGCCATGGGCGTCGATGCAGCCTTCATCGAGCGGCTGGTCGACACCTTCTACGGAAACGTCCGGCAGCATGCCGCCCTCGGCCCAGTGTTCGAAGGCCGGCTTTCTGGTCGCTGGCCAGATCATATGATCAAGATGAAGGCCTTCTGGAGTTCGGTCGCCTTCAAGACGGGCGCATATGGCGGCAAACCGGTGCAGGCCCATCAGGGCGTTGACGGCATGGCCGAACATCTCTTCCTGCAATGGCTGCAGCTCTTCTCCGACACACTCGTCGACATTCGCGCGTCGGACGAGGCGCATCGCTGGTTCATGGCAAGCGCCGAGCGGATAGCGAAAAGCCTCGTCCTCTCGCTCTTCTACAATCCCGCCATGGATGACCCGCGGATGAGCAGCCCGTCCTAGATGGTTCCTTGCGCGCAACCATGGCTCAGCGAAAGAAAACGCAATTTTGGTCGGGTTGTCCGACAATTTCCTGAGCTTTACCCTTGCACTCCCTGCCCTGCCCCTTTAGACCCGCCGCGGGAGCTGGAGGAGTGCGTATCATCAGAGGCAAGAGATCATGAACCGCCGTCAATTCTTCAAACAGGCCGGCGTCGCCGGCGTCGGGGCCGCCGCACTTGCAGCGCCCGCCATCGCCCAAGAAAATCCCAAGGTCACCTGGCGCCTCGCCTCGTCCTTCCCAAAGAGCCTCGACATCATCTTTGGGGCTGCGAACGACATCGCCGAAAGCGTGTCGAAGGCGACCGATGGCCAGTTCGAGATCCAGGTCTTCGCCGCTGGTGAAATCGTGCCGCCGCTGCAGGTGGCCGACGCTGTCACCGCCGATACGATCGAGATGGGCCATACCTGCTGCTACTACTATATCGGCAAGGACCCGGCCTTCGCGCTCGGCACGGCCATCCCCTTCGGCCTCAATGCTCGTATGACCAATGCCTGGTTCACCGCCGGCGGTGGCAACGAGTTGCTCAACGAGTTCCTTGCCGGCCATAAGCTCTATGCGCTTCCGGCTGGCAATACCGGCGCGCAGATGGGTGGGTGGTACCGCAAGGAAATCAAGACCATCGACGACCTCAAGGGGCTGAAGATGCGCATCGCCGGTCTCGCCGGCGAGATCATGTCGAAGGTCGGCGTGACGCCGCAGCAGATCGCCGGCTCGGACGTCTACCCGGCCCTGGAGAAGGGCACGATCGACGCCACCGAATTTGTCGGCCCCTACGACGACCTGAAGCTCGGCTTCTACAAGGTCGCCCCCTATTACTACTATCCGGCATGGTGGGAAGGTGGCCCGGCAGTCCACGCCTTCTTCAACCTCGACAAGTTCAACGCGCTGCCCGAAAACTACAAGCGCATCCTGACGGACGCCTGTGCTGCCGCCAACGCCCGTATGCTCGCCCGTTACGACGCCTCGAATGCAGCGGCGCTGCGCGAGCTCGTCGCCGGCGGCGCACAGCTGCGCGCCTTCTCGTCCGACATCCTCGACACCTGCCACAAGGCCGCGAAGGAGACTTATGCGGATCTTTCGGCGAAGAACGAGTGGTTCAAGAAACTCTTCGACAGCCAGCAGGCGTTCAAGCAGGATGCCTATCTCTGGGCTCAGATCGCCGAATACAGCTTCGACACCTATCAGATGATCCAGCAGCGCCAGGGCACGCTCTGAGCAAGGCAACATCGTATGCAAACCGCAAACCCGGCTCCCATGCCGGGTTTGTCCGCTTTTGCCTTACGGCGCTTCTGCCCTTCAAAAGGCTAAACAAGTCGATTAGTCTGCGGGTTCGAACATACAGGAGCCGCGATGGCTCCAACGGCTTGAAGCGGGAGACGTACACTGTCGGTCATCGTCAGGGTCTTGATCGGCAAGCTTTCCCTGTCGGGCGTCGTTCTCGCGACCGCTTTCTTCTGTGCTTCACTGACGCCAAGCCTCATGCCGCGCGACGCTCTGGTTCAGGGCGCGCTGTCCGGCGTTGCTGCGGCCGTCGGCTATTTCTTCGGCGTTCTCCTAAGCTTTCTCTGGCGGTTTTTCGAGTTGCCGGAGCCCAGCCTGCGCCGAGACAAGGCGCTTTTCTGGATAGCTGCGTTCGGCGTGCCCGCAATGGCCGTCGCGCTCTGGCGCTCTGCGGTCTGGCAGGAATCGGCACGCGCGCTCTGGCAGATGGCCCCTCTCGACGCATCGTATATGGAGGCGGTGCTGGTTGCCGCAGCCTTGTTCCTCGGCCTGCTCTGGATTGGCCGCCTGTTCATGATGCTGTTCAAGAGGCTGGCGGCCCGTATGGCAACCATCTTTCCGGCACGCGTCGCCACCGCCATCGGCTTCATCATTGCCGCCTTCATCTTCTGGTCGATCGGAGAAAACATCGTCTTGCGCGGGGCTCTCAGGCTGGCGGATTCCTCCTTCCAGCAATTGGACGACCTGATGGAGGACGAGTTCGCCGCGCCAACTTCATCGGCGAAAACCGGCGGACCTGGTTCACGTCTCGCCTGGCATGGCCTGGGTCGTCAGGGGCGACACTACATCGCGTCGGCCCCCACGCGCCTGGAGATAGAGCGCTTCTGGGGAGAGCCCGCGCTGGATCCCGTCCGTGTTTATGCGGGCCTCAATAATGGAGATAATATCGAGAGGCGCGTTGCACTGGCGCTTGAGGAGCTGATCCGGCAGGGCGGTTTCGAACGCTCGACACTCGTGATCATAGCCCCCACGGGCACCGGCTGGATCGACCCTGCGGCGGCAGACACGCTTGATTTTCTGTTGCGCGGCGACGTGGCGAGCGTCGCCTTGCAGTATTCCTATCTGACCAGCTGGCTCTCCCTGCTGGTCGAGCCGGAATATGGTTCGGAGTCCTCAAAGGCTCTGTTCCGTGCGGTCTATCGTCACTGGAAGCAGCTGCCGCCCGACGAGCGTCCCCGGCTGGTGCTTTATGGCCTCAGCCTCGGAGCACTCAATTCGCAGAGTTCAGTCGATCTCCTCGAAATCGTTGCCGATCCCTTTTACGGCGCATTATGGGTTGGGCCGCCGTTTCAGAGCCGGATGTGGAGCGAACTCACCTCGGGCCGTGAAGCCGGCTCGCCCGCATGGCTACCTCGCTACGGAGACGGCTCGATCGTCCGCTTCACCAATCAGCAGTCCGACCTCACGACATCCTTCGCCGACTGGGGAGCTCTGCGGATCGTTTACCTGCAATATGCCAGCGACCCCGTGGTGTTTTTCGACCCGCGCTCTGCCTATCGCTCTCCCGCCTGGCTTTCGGGGATGCGCGGTCCGGATGTCTCTCCCGAACTCACGTGGTATCCCGTGCTCACCATGCTGCAACTCCTGTTCGACATGATGATCGCGACGACCAGCCCGATCGGCTACGGACATGTCTATGCTCCGCAGCATCATATCGATCCCTGGATCGCTGTCACCGGGGCAGAGATCGACGAGGCCGATGTGACGCGACTGAAGGACTACTTCACAGAGGTCGCCAAGACCTACTGATCCGCGCTCAGCCTTCCAGGCCCTTCAGGACGTTTGCGACATTGAGGCCGATTTCCGGCACACCGTAACCACCTTCCATCAGCGTCAGCACCGGTACACCACTGGCCGCGATCATCTCGCCCATCCTGATATAGTCCGGGCTCGTGAGCTTGAAGAAGCTGATCGGGTCCTTCTCGAAGGTATCGACGCCGAGCGAGACAACGATCGCTTCCGCGCCATAGGCCTTTATCTTCTTCAGGCTGTCTTCGAGCGCGGCAGACCAGGTTTCCCATGGGGTGCCAGACGGCATCGGGTAATTGGCGTTCATGCCCTCGCCCTTGCCTTCACCCGTCTCATCGGCATAACCGAGGAAGAAGGGGAAGGCGTCCTCCGGCTCGCCATGCAGCGAGGCGAAGAAGATGTCACCACGCCGATAGGTGATGTCCTGGGTGCCGTTGCCGTGGTGGAAGTCGACGTCGAGGATCGCGACTTTCTTCGCCCCGTGATCGATCAGCCGCTGGGCGGCGACGGCGGCATTGTTGATGAAGCAGTAGCCGCCGAAGAGATCGATGCCGGCATGGTGGCCGGGCGGGCGGCAGAGCGAGAAGGCAAAGCGGTTGCCTTCGTTCAGCCAGTCGGCGCCCGACAAAGCGACATCCATAGAGGCGATCGCCGCCTCGTAGGTGCCCTTGGAAATCGAGGTTTCCGCCGAATTGGTGTAGTAGCCCACGGCACCGTCGATGTTCTTCGGCACGCGACCCGTCTGGCTGCGACGGCAGGGGAAAGAAGTTGCGATCGCCTCGCCTTCGAAGCCATGCGCCTGCCAGCGATCCCAGCAGGTTCGCAGGAATTCGAGATAACCGGCGTCATGCACCTTGAGTGCAGTTTCAAGCCCGTGTTCGGCCGGGGCGCGTACATCGGTGAAGCCCGCTTCCTTGACGCCCGCCAGCACCCATTCTGCGCGGAACGGCCCCTCGAAGGGCTTCACCAGCAGGCCGCCATGCAGTTCGGTCTTGGCATCGCGGAGTTTGTGTTTTTCGGAATAGAATACGCGCATCGTCTTGTTTTCCCTCTGGACGTCTGCGGGAAACTAGCCTCGTCGGAGCGCCAGCCACAAGTGCAAAGGGGGCAATTTCCCTGGTCATTCGACCAGAAAAATTGCCCCCGCCCCTCGGCCCCCGCCGATCCGATGTTACTCGGTCAGGTTGATCTGCTCCGTCTCGCCGCCGGTGCAGGTGTAGCAGCAGTTTTCGCAGTTTTCCGCGTTGTCCGGACCGGTGCCCCAGTAGCTCTGCTTGTCGCCGGAAATCCAGGCACCGTAGCAGATCGTCTCGCCTTCCTCGCAGGACAGCGGGATCTGCTTGGTCTCACCGTCATCAAGGTAGAAGACCTGGTTGTCGCCCGGCCAGACATGGTCTCGGTCCTGGCTGTAGAGTTCAACCTCAACCGCGTTAGGATGATCGTTGCGCATCACGAAGGTGACGTCTGCCGCCACTGCCGGCGCTGCCACGGCAACAGCGAGCGCAACCGCCCACCATTTCAGAATTCCACCTGCAACCATCTCGTCTCACCGCTCCCCAACCGGCTTCAAACTGCCGGACCTTAAGCAGATGCCCACAGCGCTGAAAAGAGCGCGGAGCAGACGTTTTTTGGGCTAATTCTCAGTAGCTTGCGGGCGATGCGGTCAGGCCACAGTTTTCCAGAAGATGACGGTGTCGCAATAACGACCGTCGGGGAAAAGCGCGTAGTTTGGAATGATGCCAGAGCGCTGCCAGCCAAGCTTCTCGTAGAGGCCCTCGGCCAGCTCTCCGGCTGCCGTATCAAGCACCAGAAGCGTGCGGCCGGCCCGTGCAGACCCAGCTTCAGCGGCCGCCATCAGCGCCTTCGACAATCCAAGGCCCCGAGCGTCACGGTGCACCAGCAATTTCATCAGATCGCCGCGATGCGGCTGGTTGGGTTTCGATGCAAAGCCCACCTGAACCGTGCCAACGAGCCGATCCCCGAGAAAGGCGCCATAGAGCAAGATTTCGCCACGACCGACCGCCTCTGCCACACTTCGCCAGAAGCCTTCTCCATCCTTCGGCGAAAACGGCGACATGAAGCCGAGGGAAGCGCCCCCCTCAATGCAGTCGGCCAGCGTCTCGCAGAGGTCGGGCAGGACGGCGAGCGCCTCGGCCTTTGAAAGCAGGCGGATGTCGGTCGTGGGGTCAGTCATGGGCAGGTCCTGTGGACTTTGATGTTACGGGCCGAGGGAGATCACGACGGCATAGCGGGCGGGTTTGTCGGTAGAGTTGCGGTAGCCATGTACGTCGCCGACATTCATGAAGAGGCAGTCGCCGGCTTCCAGGCGATGCACGGCATCGCCGACCAAGAGTTCAATCGCACCTTCGAAGACCCAGACATGCTGGGTCTGGCTGCGGCCCGTGGGACGGCCGGGAAACCGCACCTCGGCGCCGGCTGGAAACTCGACCTCGACGATATCGGTGCCGCTGCCCGTCCCCTGTGGAGAGACCGCGCGGCGCAGGTAGCCGCTCTCCGGATCGCGCCAGACCGGCTGGTCGGCGCGTCGGGCAATCGGCGAGGGCTCGTCATCTACACTGGCGAAGAAGACCGAGAGCGAGACGCCAAGCGCCGAGCACAGCCGCGCCAGCAGTGCCGCAGTCGGGCTTGCCTCGGATCGTTCAATGCGTGAAATCATCGCCCGGCTGACGCCCGAAAGCTCCGCCAGCTGGTCGAGTGTCAGGCCTCGCTCGCCCCTTAGACGCTTCAGCCGTTCGGCGACGTGTTTCTCGAAGTGATCTTAAGATTCCATTATCTGAGAATTTCACGCGCAAATATTGGAGGCAAGCTTTCTTGCTCGCCCTCTTCCGTTGCCCCTCGCCATCGGCGTAAAAGAGGCAACCGGCGGTGACCGGTTCAGACGCAGGACCTCCAGATGCAGCAGCACACTCCCGAGATCGGCCCGGCCATCAAGCGCGAGCGCAAGGCGCGCAAGCTGACGCTCGAACAGCTCGGCACGCTTTCGGGCGTGTCCAAATCGATGCTGAGCCAGATCGAGCGCGGCGAGGCCAATCCGACCTTTGCCGTGCTCTGGAGCCTCACCCAGGCGATGGAGATCGAGCTTTCGGATCTGATCGGCAACGGCACGTCCGTCGCCGGCCGCGAAGAGATCGAGGTGACTTCCGTCATGCACACGCCGGTCATCCGCAGCGCCGACGGCTCCTGCCGGTTGAAGATCCTGAGCTCTCCCCGGCTTGCCGGCCAGACGGAATGGTATGATCTCGAAATGGATCCGGGTGGTGCGCTCGTCAGCCAGCCCCACTCTGTCGGCGCTTTCGAGCATTTCACCGCCTTTAGCGACGGTTTCGAGATTTCCAGCGGCGGCAGCAAGACGGTCATCAGGGCCGGCGAGACCGCCCGTTACCGCGCCGATGTCCCGCATGCGATTCGCAATGGCGGAACGGATATCGGCAAGGGGCTGCTGGTCGTGCTACACAGGTAGACGAAAAGGGAATTCCAAAATATCGATTGCCGGCGGGCAAAATTCCGATATGGTGGAATTATTCAGCGTTGAGGGAATTCCCATGCAGTCCGGCTTTCTCGACCACATCACCGACATCCTCCAGGGCATCGAAGCCGACGGGCTTCTCAAGCGCGAGCGCGAGATCGTCAGCCCGCAATCGGGCCGCATCCAGGTTCGCGATGCGAGGGGCACGCGCGAGATGATCAATCTCTGCGCCAACAATTATCTCGGCCTTGCCAACCATCCCGAGATTGAACAGGCGGCCAAGGCCGCGATCGACAGCCATGGCTTCGGCATGGCCTCGGTGCGCTTCATCTGCGGAGCGCAGGACATCCACCGTCAGCTCGAACAGGCGATCGCCCGCTATCTCGACAAGGACGATGCGATCCTCTTTGCCGCCTGCTTTGATGCCAATGGCGGGATCTTCGAGACGCTGCTCGGGCCTGAGGACGCGATCATTTCCGACAGCCTCAACCATGCCTCGATCATCGACGGCGTGCGGCTCTCCAAGGCGAAGCGCTACCGCTATGCCAATTCGGACATGGATGCGCTGGAAGACGAGTTGAAGAAGGCCATTGCCGAGGGCACGCGTTTCCGGCTGATCGTCACCGACGGCGTCTTCTCGATGGACGGCTATGTCGCCAAGCTCCCGGAGATCTGTGCGCTCGCTGAGAAATACGGCGCCATGGTGATGATCGACGAATGCCATGCCACCGGCCATTTGGGGGCCAAGGGCAAGGGCACCCCGACACTGACCGGCGTCGGCACCCGCGTCGATATCATCACCGGCACCTTCGGCAAGACGCTGGGTGGCGCCATGGGCGGTTTCATCGCCGGCCCGAAAGCCGCGATCGATCTCTTACGCCAGCGGGCGCGGCCCTATCTCTTCTCCAACAGCCTGGCGCCCGCCGTTGCGGCCGGCTCGCTGAAGGCGATCGAGATTGCAGAAAGTGCCGACGATCTGCGCGCCAAGCTCTCCGGTCACACCAAGCGCTTTCGACAGGGCCTGACCGAGGCGGGCTTCGAGCTCTTGCCCGGCGAAACGCCGATCATCCCGGTCATGACCCATGACGCCGTACTCGCCCAGAAGCTTGCCGCCGAGCTCGATGCGCGCGCCGTCTATGTCGCCGGCTTCTTCTTCCCCGTCGTGCCCAAGGGCCAGGCCCGCATCCGCACCCAGATGTCGGCAGCGCTCTCCGAGGCCGATATCGACACCGCCATCGCCGCATTCATCGATGCCGGCAAGACCATCGGGATGATCTGACATGAAGGCGCTTTCCAAGCAGAAATCCGAAGTCGGCATCTGGATGATCGACGCACCCGTCCCCGAAATTGGGCCCGACGACGTGCTGGTCAAGATCAACAAGACAGGCATCTGCGGCACCGACGTTCACATCTACAAATGGGACGAGTGGGCGCAGAAGACGATCCCCGTGCCGATGATCACAGGCCATGAATATGCCGGCGAAATCGTCGCCGTCGGCGCCAATGTGCGCAACCTCCAAGTCGGCCAGCGCGTCTCGGGCGAAGGGCATCTCGTCGGCATGAACAGCCGTGCTTCGCGGGCGGGCAAGTATCATCTCGACCCGGAGACCAAGGGCATCGGCGTCAACGTTCAGGGCACTTTTGCCGAATTTGCCAAGATCCCGGCCTTCAACATCATCCCGCTTCCGGACACGATCGACGACGAGATCGGCGCGATCCTCGATCCGCTCGGCAATGCCGTGCACACGGCGCTCGCCTTCGACCTCGTCGGCGAAGACGTCATCATCACCGGCGCCGGCCCGATCGGCATTATGGGGGCGGCGATCGCCCGCCATGTCGGCGCGCGCCATGTTGTTATCACCGACGTCAATCCGGAGCGCCTGGCGCTCGCGGCCGAGGTCGCTGACGTGCATCCGGTCAATGTCGCGAACGAAGACCTCCGCGATGTGATGGCGAAGCTGAAGATGAAGGAAGGTTTCGATGTCGGGCTCGAGATGAGTGGCTCTCCCGCTGCCCTCGATCAGATGATCGACCATCTCGTGATGGGTGGACGCATCGCACTCTTGGGCGTGCCGGCCCGGCCATTCCATTTCGATCTCTCCAAGGTCGTCTTCCGCATGGTGACGCTCAAGGGCATCTACGGCCGCGAAATGTTCGACACCTGGCACAAGATGCTCGCCATGCTCGAAAGCGGCCTCGACGTTCGCAAGGTCATCACCCACCGGATGAAGGTGGACGACTACGCCGAAGCCTTCGAACTTGCGAGCGCCGGAAAGGCGAGCAAGATCGTGCTCGACTGGACCTGACCCCGGGAAGCCGAACTGCGCATCACCAGCGCTAGTTTACGGAACATAGAGCCGCTATTCGAGGTATGGTTGGTCCGAAACAGGGAGACACCATGCGCAGGATCGGTCGGATACGGGAAGTCTGGCGCTATCCGGTGAGTTCCGTCGGCGGCGAGTTGCTGCCGTCAATCACCGTCTCGCCTGCGGGAATCGTCGGTGATCGGCGGTTCGGCCTCTTCGATCCAGACACCGGGCTTGCGGCAGCACCCGAGCAGGATGCGCGCTGGCGCCCTGCCCTCTTTCTTACGGCAAGGCAGCCGGAAAGCGGGCACCCGCTGCTGGGTTTCCCCGACGGCGTGGCCCTCGCGCTGGATGATGGCGCACTCCCGGCGAGGCTCCAGGCGCATTTCGGCTTTCCGGTCGCCGTCGGTATCTTCGGCATGGCCCCCTTTTGCTTTCCGGTAATCTCCAACCGCTATGGCCCGGCGCCCCTTCACCTCTTGACGACAGCCTCGCTAGAGGCGCTTGCCCAAGCGACAGCGCTCCCGCCACTCGACGCCCGACGCTTTCGGCCGTCCGTGCTCATCGAGACGGAGGATGAAGAGGATGGCTTCCTCGAAAACAGCTGGGTCGGTCACAGCCTGCGGATCGGCGAGGCGGATGTCCACGTCACGGAGGCCTCACGGCGCTGTGGGATGACGCTCGTTGGGCAGCCTGGGATTGCCGAAGAGCCTGACGTGCTGCGCGGCATCATGCGTCACAACGGACGCAATCTCGGCGTCTATGCCGCGCCTTCCCAGACAGTCCGTCTCGCTGTCGGTGATCCTGTCTATGCCGGAATCTGAAACAGTGGCTCATGGATGTCTGCGATATCGGCCAGGATCGCACGACCGACGGTCTCGCCAATGTCCCGTGCGCTCGTGATGCCCTGCACGAAGGGCTCCTTGTGGAGCAGGAAGGCGATGGCCGCGCAGTAAAGCCGTCCCTCGGAGGCAAGGCCGAGACGTGGACGGTAGCACTCGTCGACGTCGATCCCGCCCGTGCGAACGACATCCGGATCGCGATCGAGCGGCCTGATGGCGACCACCTTCGGTGTCACCGACTCGCGCACGCCCCCCTGAGCCACCAGCGTCGGAAAAGGCAGATCCGTCGCGGACAACGTCTCCTGGCCGGTCGCGTCGATGAAGGCGTCGAAGCTGTGGACGCTGCCGTCCACCTCCACCTCGGCTCCGCGCTCCAACCCGTCCTCGGCAGTACGGATCTGATAGTCCTCACCGAGCCTGAGGATCGATACCTTGCCGGCCCGGGAGAGGGCGAGCAGGCGCCTGATCGAGGTCAGCGGAACCGTGGCGTAATCGTCGATGAAGATACCCTTGAAGTGCCGGTGGAAACGATTGAGGTCGTTCTCGTCGAGGTGCGGAATGACGCGCGCAACGATCTCGTGGGTGATGAGGATCGCGTAGCGCCAAGGCACCGTATATCGCTTCAGCCGGTTTTCCTCCGCCTCCGCGAGGTTTTGCGCCGCCCAAACAAAGGGGTCGTTGTCCGTGCGGTCCGCATAATAAGCGGCCGGGAAGGTCTCCACCGTCAGCTGCGACAACCCGATCCGCGCGGCATAGTCGGGGTCGGCGGCCACGATCTCCCGGCGGAAGAGATCAAAGACGTCGTCGAGCAGATCATGCCGGCCCGTCGCAATCAGGGCGTCGATCGCTCCTTCCGTGCACACCTGCGGCTCGACATAGGGCAGCGGGCAGTAGAAGTCGGCTTCCGGCAAGATGCCCTTGCGGGACATCAGCGTCGCGTGAAACCCTTCCGTGCCGGCTGCGGGCTGGTATTGCAGATCGCCTGCCGTATCGCTGTAGAACATGCCGTGCGCGGTTGCGATGGTCATCAGGGCATCGATCCCGCTCAGCGAGGTGCCGAGAATGCCCACAGCTTCGCTCCGGATGCTTTTGAGCACGGCCGCCGGCCAGGGTGAGACGAAGTAGCCGGGTCGGATTTCGGTGCTTTCGGGCCAGTTGTGGCCGGTCGCCATCACGACGTGGTCGAAGACTGCGTCCTCCTCTGCATCGGGATGGGATATCCTCAGCCGCACTGCGGCCGCCTGTATCTCGATATCGGTGACCTTATGGCGGGCCAGCACGTGGATCTCGTGGCCGCGTTCGCCGGCCAGATTTCGCATCCGGGCAAACTGCGCCTGCATGTAGTCGCCGAGCACGAGGCGCGGATAGAATTCCCGCTCATCAATCGCCTCGCGGCGGATGCCGTGGCGCATCAGCGTGTCCTCATCCTGCCGCCGCAGCCATTCGACCAGGGTCTCGGTGAAAGCCGGAAGCTCGATGCTCGGAATGTTGGAGAGCATCGCCGGGTCATTCATGTCGGGGTGGTAGGGCGTACCCTTGCCCGGCTCTCCCTCTGCCTCATAGAGGGTGATCGACAGGGGAACGGTTGAGCCGATCAGTTGTTTGAACGTGTAGAGGCCGGTCGGACCCGTGCCGATGATCGCAATTCTTGGAAGCATGGACATACTCGCTGTCCGGCGAAGGATCTCGCTCGGGTTCCGATCAATGCGTGCGAGGCACCGTTGTTCCACGGCGGGTTCCACACGGCTGCAATTTCCCCTCCGGAACAAATCTCGCCGGCTGCGCCTTTCTGAAGCATCGCAACCCCGATAGGAGAATGACCGATGATTTCTGCAGATGAGATCCGCGAGCACATGGAAGTTCTGGCCCAGGACGGCGCCCATGTCGGCACCGTCGACCACATGGACGGCGCAAGCCGCATCAAGCTGACCAAGAATGATTCGGCCGACGGGCAACACCATTACATCCCGCTCGACTGGGTGGACCACGTCGATCAGCATGTTCATCTGTCGAAGACCGGCGACGACGTGAAGCGCGACTGGTCGGTCAACTGATCAATAACGCGCCCCCAACGGCGAGACATGCAAAGGACCGTCACGCTCGGGCGTGACGGTCCTTTTTTCGTGTCAGCAGCTTCCAGTGGGGCGCCCAATTAGCCGCCGACCTGAGCAATCCAGTCGGGCAGGCTGTAATAGTTGGAGATGCGGGCAACCTTTCCGTCGCGGATCTCGAAGAAGGCGCCGGCAGGCAGGCGGTACGTCTGGCCATTGGCTTCCGGCAGGCCTTCGTCGGTCGCGAGATAGGTGCCGTTGACGATGAATTCTGCAGCACCCCGTGTGCCGTCCTCGTTCACCATGATCACCATGTCGGTGAGCTCTTCCTTGTAGCAGCGGTTCATGTGATCCATGAACTTCGAAAACGCGTCCTTGCCGATCTGGCGGGCACCCTGGTTGATGTCATGCGCCACGTCATCGGTCAGGAGCGCGAGGAAACGGTCCATGTCGCCGGCATTGAAGGCGTCGTAATAGGCACGGATGGTGGCTGCGGCGGTCATCGATCACTCCTCGTCGTGGAACTGCTTTCTCGGCTCGTCGCAGACGGGTATAACCACTGCGCAACGGACTGAAAACACTCTATGACGCTCAAGATCCAATCCTTTTCCGGCAGCGACGCGATGCCCTTCTTCGGCGACCTCGCGCGGCTTAGAACCTCCGTCTTCCGCGCCTTTCCCTATCTCTACGAGGGTAACCCGGAATACGAGCAGACCTATCTGTCGACCTACGCGAAGTCCGAAGGCTCCGTCTTCGTGCTGGCGATCGATGGCGATCAGGTGGTCGGTGTTGCCACGGGAACGCCGATGGCAGGCGAAACGGATGAGGTGAAACGCCCCTTCCTCGAGGCCAGGCTCAATCCGCAAGAGTTCTTCTATTTCGGTGAAAGCGTGCTTTTGCCGCAGTATCGCGGCCAGGGCATCGGCGTGAAATTCTTCGAGGGCCGCGAGGCACAGGCGAAGAAGCTCGGCCTGCGCTACGCCACCTTCTGCGCCGTCGAGCGCCCCGCCGACCATCCGCGACGGCCGGCCGACTACGTGCCGCTTGATGCCTTCTGGGGCAAGCGCGGCTATGCCCATCACCCCGAGCTTCGGACAACCTTCACCTGGCGCGACCTCGACGAAATCGTCGAAAGCCCGAAGCCGCTTTCCTTCTGGATCCGGGATCTTAACGCATGACAGCCCTCACCCTTGCCGCCTGCCAGTACAAGATCGACCTCATCGAGAACTGGGAAGGCTACGTGCTTCACCTGACGCGCCTGGTGCATCAGGCGGTCGAGCGTGGCGCGAAACTCGTGCTCCTGCCGGAATATGCCGGTCTGGTGCTCGCCGGCCAGCTTGACGCGGAAACCCGCTCCAACCTGCATGGTTCGATCGCCGGCATCCAGCCGCTAATCCCAGCCTGGGTCGAACTCTGCGAGGAACTTGCCCGCACACACAACATCGTCTTCCAGCCAGGCTCCGCACCGGTGCTCGATCCTGACGGCCAATACCGCAACCGCGCCTTCCTCTTCGGCCCTGATGGCCTGATCGGCCATCAGGACAAGATCATCATGACCCGTTTCGAGCGCGAGCAATGGGGCATTGCCGCTGGCCGCGACGGCCTCACCGCCTTTGACACCCCGCTCGGCAAGCTTGGCATCCTGATCTGCTACGACAACGAATTCCCGATGCTCGCCCACACGCTCGCCCAAAAAGGCGTCGATCTGATCCTCGCCCCGTCCTGCACCGACACGCTGGCCGGCGCCTATCGCGTGCGCATTGGCGCCCAGGCCCGGGCGCTCGAGAACCAGATCGCCGTACTCACCTCACCGACCGCAGGCACCGCACCCTGGTCTCCGGCGCTCGACGAAAATTGCGGCCGCGCCGCGCTCTACGTCCCGTCCGATTACGGAATGCCGCCCAATGGCATCTATGCCGAAAGTGAAAGCGACGAGGTCGAGGAAAGCCATTGGCTGATCACGCAGATCGACCTCGAGACCGTGCGCCGCCTCAGGACCGAAGGCCAGGTCGCCACCCGCCGCGACTGGCCGGAACAGTTCGGGTTGTGAGAACTTAGGACGTTAACAGCGTTTCCCGCCGGCGCTGCAAAAACCGCTGCTCCGCCTCCCCGGGTGAAAGCGCCAATGCGCGGTCATAGGCGGCGAGCGCCTCCGCGACCCGCCCTTGGCGTGCCAGCATATCGGCCCTGGCAGCATGGAATGGGAGGAAATCGACCAGCGCGTCGGCCTTCAGTCCGTCCAGTTCCGCGAGCGCCTCTTCCGCACCCTTGACTTCGGCGAGTGCCACAGCCCGGTTGATGCGGACGATCGGGTCGTCGCGCAGTTCGACGAGAATGTCATAAGCCGCGAGCACTGCCTTCCAGGGCGGCGGATCCATGAGGCTCTTGCGACCGCACCAGAGGGCGTGGATCATCATCTGCAGAATGCGCGGCCCCGGCCCCGAGAGTCCCAATGCCCGCCCACAATAGCGCCGGGCCTCCTCGATCAGCGGCTTCGACCAGAGCGTCGGATCCTGATCGGCGAGTGGTACCATGACGCCGTCCGCATCCTTCCTTGCCGGCCGCCTGGCCTCGGCGAAGCGGATCGTGGCGGCGAGCGCCAACACCTCGGCCTCGCGAGGCAGCATGTCGCACAGCAGCGCCGTCACCTCCAGCATTTCGCGGGCAAACCCCGCGTGTCGCCCGGAGCCTGCGGCATCCTCGTGCGCCTTGGCATAGGCGACTTCCAGCGTCGAGAGCACGGCCGCCAGCCTTTCTCCCCAGTGCTCCGGTCCCGGCACCTCGAAACTCACGCCGGCCTCGGCGATCTTGCGCTTGGCGCGTACCAGTCTCTGGGCAAGTGTCGTCTCCGACACCAGAAAGGCCCGCGCCACCTCGTCCGTCGACAAACCGCAGACCATCTTGAGCGTCAGCGCCGCCCGGCTGTCAGGGGCGACGGCCGGATGGCAGCAGACGAAGATCAGCTTCAGCCGCTCGTCGGGGATGACGCCGTCGTCGCTTGCCAGCCTGTCCTCGACGGTCGGCTCGGGCTCGGGCTCATCGGGACGGTTCTCGGCCCGGACGCGCCTTCGCCTCAGGATATCGAGTGCTGCGCGTTCGGTCACCCGGTAGAGCCAGGCAGCGGGATCGCGCGGCAGGTCTTTGCCCTCCTCGCCCCAGGTCTTCACCGCCTTCAGGCAGCTTTCGGCAAAGGCCTCCTCGGCGAGATCGAGGTCGCGGTAGCGAGCGGCGAGTGCGGCGCGGATGCGCCCGCCCGCCGCCCGGAAGGTCTCGTCGAGAACCCCTGCCCGCATCTCCTCAACGCTTCGGTGCCAGGCCCGGTGGCATCGGCAATACCGGTCGGACCTCGATTGCTCCATCCTTGCCGAGCGGCACCCTTTTGGCGATCGCGATCGCCGCATCGAGGTCCTCGGCTTCCACGAGATAGAAGCCGCCCAGTTGTTCGCGCGTTTCGGCAAAGGGACCGTCATGAATGGTCTGCTTGCCACCCGTGGTGCGCACGGTGGTTGCAGCCTCCGTGCCCTTCAGCCCGGCGCCCGCGCGCATTGTCTCGCCCAGCTCATGGCTGAAGGCGAAATGGCGGGGGCCGAGATCGGCCATGATCGGCCCGGTCTTGTCGGGACCGCCGAAGATTTCCTCATTCTCGTAGATCAGCAGCATGTATTGCATCGTATTCGCCCCTCCTTCGGGCCCCTGCGGCATCGTCCATCGGTGCCGTCGATGAAGAGACGCAGCTCCCGGCCCGGATTCGACATTGCCTGCAAGATTTTTTCGAGCTTCGTCCACTATTGGCGAGCTCCTGACGGATGACAACGACCAGGCTTGGGAACAACGACCTGTCATGCTGCGTCAAAACCGCCGTGATCGCCCGGAAAACCCGATCTTTCCGCTTTGCGATGCAAGGGGGCGCTGCTATATGCGCGAGCCATGAGCACATCGTCCCGCACCCCCCTCGATCATATCCGCAACTTCTCCATCGTCGCCCATATCGACCATGGCAAATCGACCCTGGCCGACCGCCTGATCCAGACGACCGGTGGACTTGCCGATCGCGAGATGTCGGAACAGGTTCTCGACAACATGGAGATCGAGAAGGAACGCGGCATCACCATCAAGGCCCAGACGGTGCGGTTGCACTACAAGGCCAACAATGGCGAGACCTATGTGCTGAACCTGATCGACACGCCCGGACATGTCGACTTCGCCTACGAAGTCTCACGCTCGCTGTCAGCCTGCGAAGGCTCGCTGCTCGTCGTCGACGCCTCCCAAGGGGTCGAAGCGCAGACGCTCGCCAATGTCTACCAGGCAATCGACAACAATCACGAACTGGTCACCGTGCTCAACAAGGTGGACCTGCCGGCAGCTGAGCCCGAGCGCATCAAGGAGCAGATCGAGGAAGTTATCGGCATCGATGCCTCGGAGGCCGTTCTGATCTCGGCCAAGACCGGGCTAGGCATCCCCGACGTTCTCGAAGCCATCGTTCACAAGCTGCCGCCGCCGAAGAGCGAAGGTGGCGAGAAGGCTCCATTGAAGGCCCTGCTGGTCGACAGCTGGTACGACACCTATCTCGGCGTCATGGTTCTGGTGCGCATCATCGACGGCGTGCTGGTGAAGGGCCAGACCATCCGGATGATGGGCACCGGTGCAAAGTATTCCGTTGAGCGCGTCGGCGTGCTCACCCCGAAAATGGTCAATGTCGACAGCCTCGGCCCAGGCGAGATCGGCTTCATCACCGCTTCGATCAAGGAAGTGGCCGATACCCGCGTCGGCGACACGATTACCGACGACCGCCGCCCGACGGAAAAGGCCCTGCCGGGCTTCAAGCCCGCCCAGCCGGTCGTCTTCTGCGGCCTCTTCCCGGTCGATGCCGCCGATTTCGAGGACCTGCGCGCTGCCATGGGCAAGCTGCGTCTCAACGACGCCTCCTTCTCGTTTGAAATGGAGAGCTCGGCCGCCCTCGGCTTCGGTTTCCGCTGCGGCTTCCTTGGCCTCTTGCATCTCGAAATCATCCAGGAGCGTCTGGAGCGCGAGTTCAATCTCGACCTCGTCGCGACCGCCCCTTCCGTCGTCTACCAGATGGTCATGACCGACGGCACGGAGAAGGAGCTGCACAACCCGGCCGACATGCCCGATGTCGTGAAGATCGAGGAAATCCGCGAGCCGTGGATCAAGGCGACGATCATGACGCCGGACGAGTATCTCGGCGGCATCCTGAAGCTCTGCCAGGACCGTCGCGGCATCCAGACCGAACTCACCTATGTCGGCAATCGCGCGATGATCACCTATGAGCTGCCGCTCAACGAAGTGGTCTTCGACTTCTACGACCGCCTGAAGTCGATCTCCAAGGGTTATGCCTCCTTCGACTACAACATCATGGATTATCGCGAGGGCGACCTGGTGAAGATGTCGATCCTGGTCAATGGCGATCCGGTCGACGCGCTCTCCATGCTCGTCCACCGCTCGGCGGCCGACCGCCGCGGCCGTGGCATGTGCGAGAAGCTCAAAGAACTCATCCCGCCGCACATGTTCCAGATCCCGATCCAGGCCGCGATCGGCGGCAAGGTGATCGCCCGCGAAACCGTCCGCGCGCTGCGCAAGGACGTGACTGCCAAGTGCTACGGCGGCGACGCCACCCGCAAGCGCAAGCTGCTCGACAAGCAGAAGGAAGGCAAGAAGCGCATGCGCCAGTTCGGCAAGGTCGAGATCCCGCAGGAAGCGTTTATTGCGGCGCTGAAGATGAACGACGAGTGAGGCTGGGCGAAGGCCAGGAACCGATCTGCCGGATAAGGACGGGCGTATGGATCAAGCCGTCGCCTGTGTATCCTTGGCAAGCGCTGCGTCCTCCCTTCGCGCCTCATGTCTTATCCCCCAGCCGCCCATGGCATCCAGAATCGGAATCAACGAGCGGCCGTATTCGGTGTAGTCGTACTCCACGTAGATGACGTCGCCCTCCTTGAGCGGCAGGCGCGACACCACGCCGTCCTGTTGCAGGGCGAGCAGGTTTTCAGACAGAACCTTTTCCGTAACGCCCGCATAGCGTCTCAACGCGCCAAACGTTGCCGGCCCTTCGCGCAGCCGCCAGAGGATCCGTGGCTTCCATTTGCCGCCGATGACCCGGACGGTTGTCATGACCGGGCAGTCGCGCATCTTGTCGATCTTCATCGTGATCGCCCCTTCACTCATCCTGGCAGTGAACGACCCCTTACCTTAGAGTAAGCTCTTGCGCGCCAACGGCTTTTCGCCATCCTGCGACGCAATAACCCAGGGAGGTGCGCAAATGATCGTCGAATATATCCGCTACGAACTCAAGACTCATCAGCCGAGCGACCTTATCGACGCCTATCGGCTGGCAGCGCCGCATCTTGAGGTGGCCCTGCAGTGCCTCGGCTACGACTTGTCGCACTGCGCGGAGGAGCCGGCGTGCCTGACACTGCGCATACTCTGGACCTCTATGGACGACCACCTGCAGGGATTTCGCAAAGGCCCACACTTCCCACCCTTTCTTGCTGCCATCCGGCCCTTCATCGGAGAGATCGCCGAGATGCGGCATTACACACCAACCGACGTCACTTGGATTCGGGCGGGTGGCTGACGGTATCTGGCCCGATGTTTTTGAGCCTAGGGTTGCCGTCGTGGTCGGTACTACTCGACTTGCGCATCTTGCAGTAAGATCGGGACACGTGGGAGCGCAACCATGTCGATCGAAGCCCGCAAAGCCCATGACCTGAGTGTCAGCGAAACCCTCGCTGCGGAGGCGGAGGCGCTCGGACTTGACGTGGGGCCGCCGAAAAAGGCATCGCGCTCGCCATTAAGGCCGAGAAGGAGCGACGCTCGAAAATTGAAAATGCCGAGGCGATCAAGGCGGATAACGACTATGTTGCCAAACATGGCCTGCCGCTCGCCAAATACCGGCTGTTTTGACCCTGGCGCGATTTCGGGTCCATCGCCTGAAATCGAACGACCAGTTGGTCCTGGACCTGCAATCCGACTTTCTCCATGATCTGCCCACGCGGAATTGTCGCGCTCCTGCAGCCGGTCGAAACCGTCTCGTGGGTCATCTCGCGGCTCACCCCTCGTTTCGAGGTCGGCGGAAAGATGTACGTCATGGCGAGCCACAGGATGGCCGCTCTGGCCCTGACCGAGATCGGCACCTCCGTCGCAGACCTTTCCGCCCACGCCGTCGAGATCATCGCCGCCACCGACTTCCTCTTCCAGGGCTTCCGAGCCCGCCTTGCTCGACCGCTCGTCCCGCGTTAGCATTCGTATGCAATCATAAGCCAATACACACATAATCAGGGGAGACGGGCATGCACAAGTTCAAGATCCTGAAGACCGAGAAGGGCGAGTTCCGCGTCCAGTTCGTCTACAATGCCGAGGTCATGGTCTGGTCGGAAAACTACGGCTCCAAGGCGAGCGCCAAGAACTGCGTCGAGTCGCTGAAGAAGAATGTGCCCGCGGCACCCGTCGTCGACCTCACCAAGCAGGAAACCGGAAGCGGCTACCGCTTCGAGATCGACGAAGCGAAGACCGGCGAAACCTTCGTCCGCTTCCGCGCCGCCAATGGCGAGATCATGGTGCGCTCGGAAACCTACAAGTCGAAATCGAGCGCCAAGAACTGCATCGAGTCGATGCAGAAGCGGGTGGCAGAGGCGGCTGTCGAGGAGGTGGAGTGAGCCCCTCATGTTGACGGTAGCAGCGGCACCTCTAACCGTGGTGGGAAAGATCGCAAAACCTGAGGTCTGGACCTGACCGTCCATTGCTACTGCTTGTGTCAGGATCCTCGGGCTTGACCCGGGATCCTGGCACAAGCCAAGAGAGCGCCAGATTCGACCCATGGAGCTTCGGTGACCGCCGCCAGAACCCTCGCCCACTAGGGGAGAACAAAGCGTCACAGCCCGTCGCCCGGCCGCCATCTTTTCGGCGCCGTTCCGCGCTCAAGCACATAGAACCCGTCGGTCGCGACCTTCTGCCAATCCCCGACCTCACCGCCCGGCCACAGGATGCGGATCTCGGTTTCGGACATTTCACCCAAACCGAAATGATGCCAGCCGGTCTTGCCGCTGGCGTGGCCGCCGCCGATGGTGATTTCGCGGCGCTGGATGTGGTCGCGGGTCTTCACCTCAATCCAGGCTCCGACGGCATCGCGGTTCGGGGCGTCCTCACGCAGCGCCAGTTGCAGGAAGTGGCCGGCGCCTTCCGTCGTGTTGCGCCACACCTCCACCGGAGACCCCTGGTTGACCACCAGCAGATCGATGCGGCCGTCGAGATTGAAATCGGAAAGCGCGCCGCCGCGACCAGTTGCGGTGGAGGCGACGCCGGCCCTGTCTCCCATTTCGGTGAATTTGCCATCCTCGCCCTGGACCAGCAGGTTGTTGGGGTCCTTTTCAGCGAAGTCGGGCATCTTAGCGACATTGCCCTTGGCGATGAAGAGATCGGTGCGGCCGTCATTGTTGACGTCCTCGAAATCGGTGTGCCAGGCGGTCGACGGGCGGATCTCGCCGCCGACATAGGGGCGATGGGCGGTGGCGCCTTTGGCAAAGGCGACATCGGCGTATGAGGGCTTCGGCTTGCCGTCGGCGGGGATTTCGGCCAGCCGCTGCAGCTTGTTGTCGGCCATGCTGGTCAGGAAGTATTCCGGATAACCGTCGAAATCGAGGTCGTGGCTTGCGATGCCCATGCCCCAGATGCGCAGGTATTTCCAGCCTTCCGCCTGGCTGTAGAGTTCCGGTGTTTTGCCCGGCTCCAGCTTCCACATCTGCTCCTGGCCACCCTTGTAATATTCGCGGTCGTTGGAGACGCGCAGCGACGGTGTGCCGGAACGGTCCCAGTCGGTGAAGAGGATCGACAACGGGCAGAAAGAAGGATTGAGCGGCAATGGTGGGCCATAGCGGCGTTCCGTTGCAGAGACGGGGCGGTGCAGCCAGTTGTCGGTGCAGGAGCCCCAGGGCTCAAAGTCCTCGAAGCGATCGATGTAATTGCCAATGGCGAGCGTCGGCCATGTATTGCCGCGCTCCCAGGTGGCGGAAAAGGCGGTCGACCAGGCGTCGCCGCCGTCGAAGCCGAATGCCTCGTTGGCGCGCTCGAAGCGGCATTCGCCCAGGCCGCGCATGAGAACATTCTCGCCCGAGCGGAGCAGCATTACATCCTGGTTGCCGTCGCCGTCGACGTCGAGCGGATAAGCGCCGACTACCTTGTCGAGTTCGAGGCCAGAGAGTTTTTCCTCGAATTTCAGCGCGCCGCCCTGCTGGCTGCGGTTCAGGTAGAATTTCGCCTTGTCCTCGCCGCCAGCCAGCACCAGGTCCGGAAAGCCGTCGGCATTGCAGTCGAAGCTGCCGGCGCCGCCGCCGACCATGAATTCCCAGTCGCCGCGATAGGTGCTGATAATACCGCTTGTTGCGGTTTCATCCGTAAAGCGGGGAACAAGCGGGCCGCCATTGGCAAGCGCCGTGCCGGCCTGCAGGGCAAGGAGGACAGCTGCGAGGGGGCCGGTGATGCGGGAGTTGCCAGAGATAATCGAGCCGGTCATCCGCGCGTCCTCAGGGCCACTGCCTTTTCGCCGATGCACCGGCCCTGGTCGAGGCCACGATCGATTGCGGCGCGAAAATGGATACCGCCGTAGAGCCGGGATATGCCGGCTTCCTCGGCCGCATCCCAGAAGCTGCTGAACGAGCGGTTCGGCAGCTTGTCCTTTTCATGGGTGTTGTCGGTAAAGGCGAAGTTCTCGCCGAAGAAGGCGGTGAGGACCGTGGCTGCTGCGCCCGACTGGGTAGAATGGCCGGAAGGATATTCCGGGAAGGGCGGCGTGATCAGGATCGGCTCCCATTTGGGATCGATCACCCGCTTGATGTAGGTGATCGGGCGAAGCAGGTCGTATTCGAACTTCGAATGCCAGCAGCCGATAAAGGCATCGGCGAGCGTGATGCCGAGCCGGGCGAGCAGATCGGCATGCTCTGCGGCACTGGCCTTACGTTCGTCGAGGATCTTCAGGCCGATCACGATCCAGTGGCCCGGCGGGGTCGGCGAGAGCATCGGATCGTCCGACCAGAAGCGAGCAATGGCACGCTGCTCTGCCGTCAAGTTGTTGACCGTCTCGTAGACTTCGAGCGCCTCGTTGTAGAACTCCGAGCCCTTTTCCTCGCTGTAGGCCGGTGGAGACGGGAGTGGGCAATCATTGCCCGTCTGCAGGGCAAAAGGACGGTTCTCGCCCCATTTCGGCAAAAGCGGTTTCTGCTGCTGGTTAATCAGGCTGGTCGGCACCCAATGCGCAGGCCCATCGTTCAAAGTGAATTCCAGCGGGAAGCCCATGTTCTCGACCTTGGCCCCGCCATCACCCGCCGACCAGGCAAGGATATGGGCGGTGACGCTTCTGCCATAGGCTTCGCTGCGGGCAACGAGATTGGGAGCAAGACCTGCGGAGACTTCGGCGGAGAGCTTTTCGGTCATGCGCTTCAGGGCGCGCTGGCCGGTCGGGCCGGTATTGCCGAAGAGTTCAACGGCGACCGTGGAGAGGGCTGCCTGCATGACGACCGCTTCGTCGTAGCTCGCACCACTCTCGCGCGGCGGTACGGGCGTCAGGCCGTTCAACTGGCCGGCAAGCGTGGTCAGCGTCCGGTCTCCGGAGGCGAGCGCCTCGTAGGCGGTGACGCCGAGATAGCCGAAGGCGCGGCTGGCCACCGGCGGCGAATAGGTCGGCGTGTGGCGAACGAGTTCCAGGATCAGGCGGTACCAGTCGCGCATGACCTTGTCAGCGCCGACAGAGGCCGCCTGTGCCGGTGAAACAGCCAGCGCCACAATGATGAAACAGAGCGCCAGAAGGCGCTTCCCCACTGCTTTCATGTCCCCCTCCCACAGGTTTCAGAAGCCACCTCAATCGATTGAATTCCGATTAAGCACGGGGGCGGAACACTCGCAAGAGGGCCGTCAATGACATCGGATCAAATCCAGCCGATGGCGCCGCCCGCAAGGCTCATGGCGAAAACGACGAGGAAGCTCGCAGCGACGCGCCCGAAGAGCAGCGGGCTGGTGGCTGCGACACGGCGCAGGATGGCGGCGCCGACACCCAACCAGCAGGTGGCGATGACGACCACGAGCAGAGAGAAGACGGCCAAATAGGGGACCGGCTGGTGGAGGGCCTGTGGCGAAGCGAAGGAGGCGGCGGGAATGAGGGCGACCGCAACAATCAGGGCTTTGGGGTTGAGCACGGTGGTGCAGTAGACGCTGAGGACGGTGATTGCGCCGGGTTCCGAGGTTGAAGGCGGACGGTTCCAGAGCCGGGCGGCGAGCATCAGCATCCAAAGCGTCGAGGCAAGCTTGATGACGAGAGCTGCGACAGGCTCATCGGCCAGCATGGGCGCTGCCAGGAATACGAGCGGCAGAATGGTGGTGAGATAGCCGCTGAGCTCGGCGCCGATCAAGGGAAGCGAGGCCTTGAGCCCCCTCGCGGCACCCGAGATTGCCAGAAGCGTGTTCGTCGGCCCGGGCGTAAGGAGCAGGAGGAAAACGGCAAGGGCAAAGGCGGGAAGGGACAAGGCGGACACTCCGAAATTGTGACGTCGGAGATAGCAGCCGGATTGCGACTGCAGCTCGATTTCGGTCAACCTGCTGCCGTCAGTGAGCAGCCGGCGGGCGCGATCAATGGCCCGTCAGGCCGCGACGATCTGCCGAACCCAGGCACGGGCAATGGCCAGCCCCGCTTCATCGGAGAGGAGCCCATCCGTTGGCTCCAGCTCTGGATGGCGGGAAAGCCAGCCAGGCTCCTTGCGCTCGATCACCTCGGGGAAATGTACCATCCAGTTGCGCACGACCTCACGATTGGCTTCGAAATGAAATTGAAAGCCATAGGCAGCGCGGCCCATGCGGAAGGCCTGGTGGCGCGCGGCTTCGTTTTCGGCGAGATGAGCCGCGGCTTCGGGCAGGGTGAAGGTGTCGTCGTGCCACTGGAACGAGAGGAAGCGGTCCGGCATCGCCGAGAGCACCGGGTCAGCCTTGCCGGCCGTCGTGCGGCCAATGGCGCACCAGCCAAATTCAGGGGCGGTGCCGATTAGGTTGTTGCCGCCATAGGCGCGGGCGAGGATCTGACTGCCGAGGCAGATGCCGAGCACCGCCTTGCCGCTATCGCCAAAGCGGCGCATCAGGTTTGCGAGCTGCGGCAGATAGGGATGCTTCTCGTCATCGCGGGCATTCTGCTCGCCGCCGAAAACGACAAGAGCATCATGCGCGTCGAAATCCGGCAGTGGCTCCCCGGCATAGGCGCGAATGGTGACGATATCCGCTCGCGCCTCGGCAAGCGCAATGCCGACCTGGCCGACCTCGGTGAATTTGGTGTTCTCGACGATGGCGACGCGCATGGGGAATCGGAGTTCGTAGCGGGATGCCGACAGTAAGCATGCGTCCGCTCTCACGGCAAGACGGGAGGGCGCTGCGACGAGCCCTCCCCTTAACCTCAGAAGCTCCTCGTCAGGCGCGCATCGACCGACTGGCTGTTGCCGCCTCGGATCACGAAGAAGAAGGTCATCGCCGCCCAGAGCAGTGACTTCTCCGCGCCGGAGAAGCCCTGACCCAGCTGGATCCAGTGGAAATAGACCGTGACGAGAAGCACGATGGTCGCGGCGAACGCGGCGGGACGGGTGAAGAGACCGATCGCCAGCAGAATGCCGCCGAAGAACTCGGTGATTGCCAGAAGCGGAGACCAGACGATGCCGGGATAAAAACCGAGACCCTCGACCATCTGCACGGCGCCGAAGGGGTCGACGATCTTGCCGGCGCCATGAGTGACGAGGAAGCCGCCAGCAACGAGGCGCAGAAGGGTCTCGGCCAAATCGTGGCCGGAGCGGTAGACGGGGCTAAGAGCAGGGATAAATAGACGATTGGGATCAATGGACATGGACCAACTCCTTGAAGACTATGGCCTGCGCCTCTTGGCGAAACAGCGAGCGCGTGGCAATTGTGGCAACGGAAAAAGATGATAATTCGAGTTAACTTATTCGTGAATTCAGGAGCAGGCGATGACTAAACCGCGGATCTCGATCACCTACTGCACCCAGTGCAACTGGCTCTTACGTTCCGGCTGGATGGCGCAGGAACTGTTACACACTTTCGCCGACGACCTCGGCGAGGTGGCCCTGATCCCCGGCACGGGCGGGATCTTCGAGATACGGCTGAATGAGGATCTGATCTGGGAGCGCAAACGCGACGGCGGGTTTCCGGGGCCGAAGGAATTGAAACAAAAGGTTCGGGATGCAATCGATCCTGAACGCGACCTTGGCCATGTCGATCGGGCAAGCCGCAGCGAGGGGCTCGACAGCTGAGGCGAAAAAAGGCGGCCGATGGGGCCGCCTTCGGAAGTCCACGCTCTCAATAAAAGGGCGATTGGCAGACCTTGTAGTAACCACGCGACGAGAGGAACTGGTTGGTGCGGGGATTGTAGGACCGATAACGGTTGAGGCACCAGTCGACATGCCGCTCCCAGGCGCGACCGGGCGGGCGATAACCCGGGTCGGCGTAAACGGGCGGGCGGGGCCGTGGACGGTAACCGGGCTCCACATAGACGGGCGGACGCGGGCGGGGACGATAAACCGGCGGCTCGTCATAGACGGATGGCGGATAATATTCCGGCGGCAGCGGGCGCGGCCTGCGCGGCGGAGGCCTGTCCCAGGTCTCATAGCAGCCGGAGAAATCGCAGACGAGATCGACCTGCTCGACGTCTGTCAGTCGCTGGGAGGCAGGCTGCAACGGTTTCGGCATGGCGGCTTCGGCCACCGGAGTAAAAAGCTGGGCACCGGCCAATGCCACGGCCATGAAAGCGATTCGCATGTTCATCTTGTCATCCTGTTTCGGTCCCGACGCGCCAGACAGACCGGTTCGCCGACAGCAAAACAGAACGTTCCGATCACGGCTTTTTCACGACCTCGTCATCGCTGCCGGCGGCCGCTTCGGCTGGCGTTCCGGGGTGTTTGGACGTTTCGTGCCGGGGATGCGCCGGCCACTTCCGAAGCGCTTTCGTTGTGCCGACATGAAAACTTCAAAAAGCCGGTTGACAGGCCGGAGCAGTCCCTTTACACGGCTCCTCGTCGCCCAGATGGCGGAATTGGTAGACGCGCCAGCTTCAGGTGCTGGTACTCGAAAGGGTGTGGAGGTTCGAGTCCTCTTCTGGGCACCAAATTCCGATTTGAGATCAGCAGTTTATGCGATCGTCAAACAGCTGAAAAAAGCCCGGCTTGCCGGGCTTTTTTCTTGTCTGCCGACAGGCGTTCGACGCCGCTGCCAAGTCATTTTCGCCCTCATATCTCAAGCCAGTCCGACGCCCGCACCCATCCGAAAAGGACAGACCATGGACGAGACCGTCGCCATCGAAAGCCGCAGTGATTTCGCCCTCTGGGCGATCGAACGCGCCAAGGAAATCGTAGCCCAGGAAGGCACGGCGCTGGCGCTGGCGGCGCGCGACATGGACGAAGAGGGGCTGCGCGAGGCGGGCCACAAGCTGGGTGGCGCGATCAGCGAGGCGCTGCTCGAAGTGTTCGACGGACTGCTCGGCCAGGACGATCACGGCTGATCGCCATATCCAGAGGCGGCACCTGCCCCCAAAGATCAGTCTATAACGCGCGGATTGACGCCTGGGTACCATTGGCGGCCAGTGCGTGGCGGCTGAGTCCCCTGGTAGACGATGCCATTCTTTTCGCAGCGATAGACGGTGTAGGGGAGGATGTCGCGCAGTTCGCGTCGGCCACCGAAGCCGGGGCCGGGGGACACCGTGCGGGTTTCGCATGTGATGCCTTCGCCGAACTGGTTGGCCGGATCCTGTGGTTTCACACCCGGCAGATCCTTGAAGCTTTCCTGGCCGGCATTACCCCAGGCGATGCCCTCGGCTGCCGAGACTGGACCGGCGAAAGCCGCAAACACCGCGAGCACCAGCGCCAGACGGCAATGGCGGTGGCTCTGTGCAGGTGTCGGGGCATCTTGGTGAAGCGGCAGCATGGGCAATCGTCTCGCAAGTTATAACGCAGTCGATATAAGCACTTGGAGGCCTGGCACCAAGCCCGCGGCCATCACGTTTCGGCGACGGGGCGGCGGTAGCCGGTTGGAGAGCCGTAGAGCCAGCCAATGCGTTCGATGGCGGCTTCCAACGTTTCCTGCGCCACGGTCATGGTGTTGCCGTTGGCATGGATCATGATCGTCTCATCCTCCATGATCGCGACATGGCCTTTCCAGAAGACAAGATCGCCGCGCCGGAGTTGCCGCCGCTCGATCGGCATCCCAAGGCCCGCGGCCTGCATGTCACTGTCGCGGGGTGCGCCATGGCCGGCGAGGCGAAGGGCGAGCTGGACGAGGCCGGAGCAATCGATGCCGAAACCGGACTTGCCGCCCCAGAGATAGGGCGTTTCCAGGAAAAGGGCCGCGACCGAGACGTAATCCGCCGCTGGGGGATCGGAGATCGGGCGGAGGTGGCGGGCGACGAGCGCCCCGCCGTTGGCAAGCAGCAGGTAGCGCGTGCCGCGCGTCTCGGCCTCGCCCGCTATCGTGAGCCGGCTGCCCATAGACAGCGCCATGCGCATGGGAAAACGCAGGTCGGCACCGGAATAGACGAAGGTGCGGGGAACGGTGACGATATGCGTGGGTGCGACTACGGGGCCGAGGGCCTCTTCCGGGACATAACCGACATAGCCGTCGTCCACCGCCTGGACCCAGGCAAAACCATCGCGGCGCTCGAAGACGCGGACCTCTTCGCCCATCAAGAGTTCCGTATCGATGCCACAGGATAGATCGGGCTTCGGTCGGAGAGCGACGACAGGCAGGGTGACCATGGCCTGTTCAGGGCTGATGAAGCGGTCGGCCTCGACCTCACCCTTGAGGGCGATGTCGGCGAGATCCGGGCGAAAGGCATTGAGACGCCGGTCGAGCATGAGAAGTCTCCGTCAGCCGAGGGAGCGGCCCCTGGCGATGATGGTATCGCCAAATTTTTCAAGGAAGAGCGCACCGGCGACGGTGCGCTTGACGATGACGCTACGACGGTCGAGGTCGTCGCGCACGCGATCCACAAGGCCCATCTCGCCGAGTGTATCCAGGGCACGAGTGATGACCGGCTTGGTGACATTGAGGGTGGCGGCGAGGCCGCGCACGGTATGCGGCGGCGGCACCAGATAGATCTCAAGCAGCATGGCCAGCTGGCGCATGGTGAGGTCGTGGCCCTCGCGCTGTACCTGATCCAGGGTCACCCTGTGCCACAGGCCAAGCGCCTGGGTTGCCGACATATCGAGGCCCATGGCCCTCCCCTCGTCATTCGTGGGGCGCCTGCCCCCTTGCCCGCATCATTCCGGCAAAGGAACGATCTGGCAAGGGGTGCCGGGTCCGGGCTCAGTCAGCGCCCGACTGGAGATAGCGGTAGAGTGCGCGGATCGCCTGCGCCTCCCCACCAACCGGCGAGTGCGCGCGCTCGCTCTGCGACCAGCCGAAGATATCGAAATGTGCCCAGCGGTGGCCCGGCGAGACGAAGCGCTTGAGGAAGAGGGCGGCGGTAATCGCACCCGCCATGCCGCCTGAGGGGGCGTTGGTGAGATCGGCGATCTGGGCCTTCAGCATACGCTCGTAGCCCTTATGGAGGGGCATGCGCCAGAGCGGATCATCGACCTCGAGGCTCGCCTCGGCAATGCCATGGGCGAGATCCTCGTCGTCGGTGAAGAATGGCGGCAGGTCGGGGCCGAGGGCCACGCGTGCGGCTCCGGTCAACGTCGCCATGTCTAGGAGGAGTTCCGGTTCCTCGGCATCGGCGTAGCTAAGCGCATCGGCGAGGATCAGGCGGCCTTCGGCATCAGTGTTGTCAATCTGGACGGTCAGGCCCTTGCGGCTCTTGTAGACGTCGCCAGGGCGGAAGGCATTGCCGGCGATTGCGTTTTCAACGGCCGGGATAACGACGCGCAGATCGACCTTCAGCTTGGCGTCCATGATCATCAGGGCAAGGCCAAGCACATTGGCGGCACCGCCCATGTCCTTCTTCATCAAAAGCATGGAGGAAGCAGGTTTAATGTCGAGGCCGCCGGTGTCGAAGCTCACGCCCTTGCCGACGAGGGTGACCTTGCGGTGCCCCTTCTTGCCCCAGCGCATCTCGATGAGGCGGGGAGCCACGGTCGACGCGCGGCCGACGGCGTGAACAAGGGGGAAATTCTTGTCGAGGAGTTCGTCGCCGGTGATGACGGAGACATCGGCCTTGTAATGTTCGGCCAGGCGGCGAACGGCGGCTTCGAGATCGGCGGGGCTCATGTCATTGGCCGGCGTGTTGATCAGGTCGCGGGCGAGGTAGACGCCGGCGATCTGGCGCTTGATGTCGGCAGCATCGGCATCCTGCGGGATCAGAAGCCGGGGTTCGGTGACCCGCTCTGAGCGATAGCGATCGAAGCTGTAGGCGCCGAGGCCGTAACCGAGGAGAAGGCGGTTGGCGGTGAGCGGGGCGGTTTCGATGTGCCACTCGCCGGCGGGCAGTGCCCGCGCCAGCTTTCCAGCCAGATAGGGGTTCTCGGAAGGATTGGCTCCGAGGCCGAAGAGCGCGCCGCCGACATGGCCGTCAGCCGTCGGGATCAGCAAAACCGAGCCGGATTCGGCCTTGAAGCCGGCCTTCTTCGCCCAGTCGAGGGCGAGCGGCTCCAGCGTACCAGTTTCGACATGGGCCGGGGTGACGGCAAAGACCGGAAGCGTCTTTCCGCCCTTGGTGCTGAAGGGGGACGGTCTTTCGATGTACTGGAACGGGGCCATGATGGACGCTTTCTGGAGAGATGGCTGAAGAATCGCAGGGGTGCTCGATTAACACTCCGTTAGGGTTAACAGATTATTGCTTGAGTGGAGGTTGCGCCGCCCGGCACAAGCGAGGCGGCGGGGAAATTCAATTCGGGACAATCACCATGCGCATGCGAAACACAGGCTCCGCAAACCGTTTGCAGATCATGGCCACGACCGGCCTCGTGTTCGCTGCGCTGACGCTCACCGGCTGTGCGTCATCCAAGAAGGAGCTCACGACCGGCTCGATCCCGAAGGTGAACCGGCAGCTCGATTCCCTGAGCGGGCCCCAGCTCAACCGGGCTGTCGAAGGCATCGGTCAGGCCTATGAACGCAATCCGCGGGATCGCAATACCGGCCTCTCCTATGCCAACGGACTGATGATGACCGGTCGCAACGCGCAGGCGCTCGCCGTCATGCAGCAGGTGGCGATCGCGCATCCGAGCGACCGTGAAGTGCTTTCTGCGCTCGGAAAGGCTCAAGCCGCGGCGGGGCAGCTGGAAAAGGCGCTCGGCACAATCCAGCGGGCGCAAACACCCGACCGTCCGGACTGGCGGCTCTATTCGGCCGAAGGTGCCGTGCTCGATCAGCTTGGACGTTCGAGCGAGGCGCGCTCGCGCTATCGCATGGCGCTGCAGATCCAGCCGAACGATCCAAGCGTGCTTTCCAACATGGGCATGTCCTTCGTGCTCTCGGGTGACCTTAAGACGGCAGAGGACTATCTGCGCCAGGCATCCCAGCAGCCGGGGGCCGATAGCCGCGTGCGGCAGAACCTGGCACTGGTCATCGGCCTGCAGGGCCGTTTCCAGGAAGCGGAACAGCTGGCGGCGCAGGAACTCGACCCGCAACAGGCAGCGGCGAACCTGCAATATCTGCGCGGCATGCTCGCCCAGCAGAATTCCTGGAAGCAGCTGTCCAGCCAGGACATGCCGAAGAAGAAGAATGGCTGAGCCGTCAATCCGGAAATACGAGGCTGGAACGGCCGCTGGTGAGATCACGCACCAGACGGATCGCCTGATCCTCGTCGCCCTGTCGAAGGGTGACCGTGAGGTCCACGCCCTCACCCGTGAAGGTCTCGGCGAGGACGAGATGCGGGATCGCGGCCAGTCGCGACTTGAGGAGCGCGAGGTCCGAGAAATTCACGGCGCATTCCCCCGTCACCATGGGGATGATCTCGCGCCTGTCGGCGGCGCGCAACATCTGGGCCGCCGTGCCGCCATAGGCGCGCATGAGGCCACCGCTGCCGAGCAGGATGCCGCCAAAGAAGCGGGTCACGACGACAACCACACCATCGAGATCCTGGCCGTCGATCGCCTGCAAGATGGGTTTGCCGGCTGTTCCTGAGGGTTCGCCATCATCACAGAAGCGATAGGCCTGACCGAGGCGCCAGGCCCAGCAATTGTGGTTTGCAGCGGGATCGGAAACTGTTGCGAGAAAGGCCCGGGCTTCCTCTTCACTCCCAATCGGGGCCGCCTGACCGATAAAGCGGCTCTTCTTGATATCCTGGACGAATTCGACGGGTGCGAGGAGCGTGAAGGGCATGGCCGGCTCAGCTGTGCTTCTCGTGCTCGCCAAGCCATTCGGCGAGGGCGGCAATCACCGAAAGCCTGAGAGCTGCCTTCATGGCGAGCGCGCGGGTGAGCGAGGCATCGCGGCTGGAGAAACCGAGCTCGGCCATGACGCTTGAGGGTGAGAGCTTTCGCGTGCGCATCACCGATTCGATGCGCTCGATTGTCGAAGGGAGCAGATAACGGCCATTGGCAATGAGAGCTGCGGCATCCTCCGGCACCGGCTCGGAACCCGGCGATACAGCCTCGGTGCTCTTCGCCCGCGCCTCTGCCGAGACGAGATCGAGAAAGGCCTGGCGATCCTCGGGGCCTGCCGATGTCCAAGCCTTCAGGAGCTTCTTCAAGGGGCTGGGCTTCTCTTTCTTCGACATGACCGGCTTTCTGTTGGTGTCCGTCCATAGCCCGAGCGGCGATCCGGCGCGAGAAAAAAACTTACTCCTTCATGACTTCCTGCGGAGGATGAAATTCGGCTTTGGCAACAGCGGCATCGGGGTCGAAGGCGTCCCTTTCGGAGCCTTTGTCCATTAGTAATTCCTGTCAGACGGAAAGCGGTCGTTAACCTTTATTTTTTACTCAGATAGCTCAGTTTTCGCGTTCTTGTATCCCGTCAGCGTTCAGGTTTTCGATGCACCCTCCCCGTTCAAATTCCGCGTATCACGTCAATCAGTTGGGGGAAAACCAAGGTGAGGGCGCCGACCAGTCGGCGGCCAACCAGATCGAGGGGCGCGAGGAAACGCCCGTCTGGCAGAAAGCCTTCGTTCTAGGGCCGAACGTGCGGTTTACCCGCACGCCCGATCGCGTGTCCGCAAAGCCTGAACCGGCGCCAAGCGCCGCGCCGCAGCCGAGTGCTCCGACGGCGCGAACCGCCCCGTCACAACACGTACCGCCGCAAGTTCAGACGCGACCCGTAACGCCCCCGTCCAGCCAGCCAGCGCCCGCAACCCAGCCGCCCCGGCAGACGCCTTTGCCGTCGAGCAGCGTGCCCTTTGCCGGCCTGCCCCGTACGGGGGCGCCGGTGCAGGCGCCGAAGCCCGAGGTGCCGCGCATGCCGGCCTCCGTGACGCTGCCACAGCCGCCGGATGCGATCGGGGCACGGGCGTTGACCTACAAGCTTCGCCGGGAACTGGCGCGCCAGCAGGCCGAACAGGCCGCCTGGGAGGCATCGATGGCGGATGGTGCCTCACCGCGCGAGATCGGCCCAGCTCCTCAGCCGGTGCAGCCCGCACCGCTGGTGCAGGGCATGCGCAGCGTGCTAGCCAGCACGCAGGCTGCCAGTGTTGGCACAACCGTTCGCCCGGCGACAGAGCCCAATGTGCCACCACATCTGCAACGTTCGCTTGCGCAGCAGGCCGAGGCTCAACGACTTGCGGCCCAGCAGGCGGCCCCGGCGGCGCGTCCGCCGATGGTGCGCAATGCGTTCCTGCGAACGCCACCTCTGCCGGCAGCCCCGGAGCCGGCGACGGTGGCCGTTGCCGCACCCGTGCCGCCGGCCGCTGCGGCACCTGCCACCAACCCGCCTGCCACCTCGGGGTTTGCAGCGTGGGCGCAGATGACCAATCCGACACCCGCCGTGCCCGTGCCGGCGGCTGTAGCACCGATGATTACCGAAGCCGAGGCTCACGCCGTGCGGCTTCCGATCGCCTCGCTGCTGTCGGACCACATCTTCTTCGAAGCAATGATCGATCCGGTGGATGCCCCGGGCGAAAACGAAATGGCGCTGCCTGCCATTGCGTCATCCGTCGCTCAGCCGCGCATGCCGGTCAGTCGCCAGACCGTTCAGCAGATCGCTGCGCATCCGGTTCGGACCATTCCTGCGCCCGCGCCGCAGACAACGGCCGCCGTCCGGGCGGAGGTGGTGCGCTATCGCCCAGAAGGCGTCTCGCTGTCGCCAGGGTCCGTCACAGCACGCAAGCCGGCTTTCGAGGCAAGTCCGGGATCGGTCGTGGCGCTCTATCGGGAAGTGGCCCGCCGCGAGGTGATGGCAGAGGTCTTGGCGTCGGTCGCCGTCCAGCCGGGCATCACCGAAACAGTGGCGCCGCTCGAGGTGACCGTTCCGGCCCCCGTGCAAGCCAGCCCTGCCACTTTTTCAACGGCTGTTCAGCCGCGCCAGCCACTGTTTCGGGCGCAGGAAGCGCTGGGCGAAGGCGAATACGAACTGCCCTATCTCGATTTCCTGCAGTTGCCGCCTGTCCAGACCGGGGTCACGATGACGGCAGAAGCGCTGGAGCAGAGCGCCGGGCTTCTCGAAAGCGTGCTCGAAGATTTCGGCATCAAGGGCGAAGTGATCGACGTGCGTCCCGGTCCGGTCGTGACGCTCTATGAATTCGAACCGGCACCGGGCGTGAAGTCGTCCCGCGTAATCGGCCTCTCCGACGATATCGCCCGATCGATGTCGGCGCTGTCTGCCCGTGTCGCTGTTGTCCCCGGCCGCAACGTCATCGGCATTGAGCTGCCGAACCCCGTGCGCGAGACGGTCTATCTGCGCGAGCTGATCGAGACGCCCGATTATGCCGAGACGCGCTACAAGCTGCCGGTCTGCCTCGGCAAGACCATTGGTGGCGAGCCCGTCATCGCGGAGCTGGCCAAGATGCCGCATCTGCTCGTGGCCGGCACCACCGGTTCGGGCAAGTCGGTGGCGATCAACACGATGATCCTCTCGCTGCTCTACCGGTTCCGGCCGGACGAGTGCCGCTTGATCATGGTCGATCCGAAGATGCTGGAGCTTTCCGTCTATGATGGCATTCCGCACCTGCTCACCCCTGTCGTGACCGACCCGAAGAAGGCGGTCATGGCGCTGAAATGGGCGGTGCGCGAGATGGAGGACCGCTATCGCAAGATGAGCCGCCTCGGCGTGCGCAATATCGACGGCTACAATGCCCGTGCCGCCCAGGCGCGCGAGAAGGGCGAGACGATCACCGTCACCGTGCAGACCGGTTTCGACCGGCAGAGCGGCGAGATCGTCTATGAGGAGCAGGAACTCGACCTTTCGCCGATGCCCTATATCGTCGTCGTGGTCGACGAGATGGCCGACCTGATGATGGTCGCGGGCAAGGAGATCGAAGGCGCGATCCAGCGGTTGGCGCAGATGGCGCGTGCCGCCGGCATCCACCTGATCATGGCGACGCAGCGTCCGTCGGTCGACGTGATCACCGGCACGATTAAGGCGAATTTCCCGACCCGTGTTTCCTTCCAGGTGACGTCCAAGATTGACAGCCGCACCATTCTCGGTGAACCGGGTGCCGAACACCTGCTCGGCCAGGGCGACATGCTGCACATGGTCGGCGGCGGGCGCATTGCCCGCGTGCATGGTCCCTTCGTTTCCGACGAGGAAGTCGAGAAGGTGGTCGCGCATCTGAAGCTGCAGGGTCGTCCGGAATATCTCGGCACCGTCACCGAGGATGCCGACGAGGCGGAGAACGAGCCGGAAGAGGACGTCGCTGTCTTCGACAAGAGCGCCATGGGCGAAGAGGATACGAACGACCTCTACGACAAGGCAGTCAAGGTGGTGCTGCGCGACAAGAAGTGCTCGACCTCCTATATCCAGCGGCGTCTCTCGATCGGTTACAACAAGGCCGCGTCGCTGGTAGAGCGCATGGAGCAGGAAGGCATCGTGGGTGCCGCCAATCATGTCGGCAAGCGGGCGATCATCGTCGGCGGGCGCGAGGTAAGCGCCGAAATCGAGTTCGAAGGCTGAGGCTTTCGGGCAGGATCAGGGCCGGAATTCGGCCTTGACCTCCTTCATCGCAAGACGATCGACGATTTTTGGCGCAAGCAGCCTGAGCCATCGACCGAGCTTCATCCGGGGCGTCATGAGAACCTCGCGACGCCCCCTTTCCATGCCCTCGCGGATGAGGCGGGCGCAGGTTTCGACCGGCATGGCACGGTCCTCGCGGATCATAGAGACGCCTGCCGCGGATCCCCCAGGGCCGAAGCCGCGTTTGCGCAAATCCGTATCAATCGTGCCGGGATAGGCAATCATCACGCGCAGCCCCTTGTGTGTGAGTTCGGCGCGCAGGGCCTCCAGAAAGCCGTTCATGGCGAATTTGGTGGCGCAATAGGCGGTGCGGCCGGGGACACCGACAAGGCCGGCGACGGAACTGACGCCGACGACGAGGCCCTTTGAGGCGAGAAGATGCGGCAGGGCCGCTTTCGTCAGCCAGACCACGGACCAGTAATTCATCACCATCAGCTTTTCGGACCAGTCCAGATCCGCATCGGTGAAATCGGAGAAATTGGCATGGGCGGACATGCCGGCATTGTTGACGAGCACATCAAGACGGCCGAGGCGGGCAATCGTATCAGCGACGAGGTATCGGCAGGCATCTCTGTCCGTGACGTCGGTTGGGATTATCTCGATGCGGGTGCCATGGGTGCGGAGTTCTGTGGCAAGTTCTTCAAGGCGGGCCACATTACGGGCGGCAAGCACCAGAGCGACGGCGCCCCTGTCGCGGGCTGCGATCTGGCGGGCGAGTTCACGGCCGATGCCTTCGGATGCACCTGTAATGATGATGGTTTTCATGTCCGATCTCCTCCCGCCGCTCCGCCCTCAGGGTGCAATCCCGCACAGGGCGGGTCAAGCCATGGAACCGTTACCGGGCGCGGCGGTTCGATCAGGGCAAACCGACACGGGAGAACTTCGACATGGTAGAAGACAGACGTTCGCTGTTCGTCACGGGCCTGAAGAATGCGCATGCGATGGAAAACCAGGCGATGTCGATCATCAAGCCGCAGCTTTCGCGCATTGAGAACTATCCGCAGGTGGCGCGCCGCCTGGAAGAGCATCTGCGCGAAACCGAAACCCAGATGAAGCGGCTGGAAGATATCCTGGCGAGCCTGGACGAGGACCATTCCTCGATCAAGGATTGGATGCTCTCTGCCGGTGGCAGCATGGCGGCGATCGGCCACTCGATGGCCGACGACGAGATCCTGAAGAACTCGCTCGCGAATTTTGCCTTCGAGAACTACGAGATCGCTGCCTACAATTCGCTGATGGTGATGGCGGAAATGGGCGGCTTCCAGGCTTCCATGGCTTCGCTGCGCCAGAACCTCTCCGAGGAGGAGAACATGGCCCGCTGGCTGAGCGAAAACCTGCGCGAAGTGACGGCCGAATTCGTCACGCGGCGCGAGGCGGGCGAAAGCGCCAAGGTCTGATAACAAAAGCGGAAGCGGATCATGGCCGAAGATGCAGGACGCCGGGGCGCGAACCCCGCGCAGGTGCGAGGCGATATCCAGGCGGGGCTGACGGGCGACAAGCGCCCCGGCTTCGACCCGGCCATGGCGCCGCTTGAAACCGATGCGGAAGCGGGGGGCATCCCGCTTTCGCGAGCCGAGATCGACACTGCACGGCAAGAGCAGCGCGAGGGCCGACCGGCGGATGTCTCCGCTGACAGCGGCACGGCGATGCGCCCGAGGTTTGCCGGCAACCGCCCACAGCAGGGGCCGTTCTGGCTGTACTTCTTCGGTATTGCCCTGATTGCCGTCATCGGCATCGGCATACTGGTTTCGGTCTACGCCCTGCCCTGACATTCCCCAAAAACTCCCTTAGAAGCCTAGTAGCCGGGCTTGTGCCACGGCAGGAGAGCAGGCCAAATGGCGAGCGCGCCGCGTTTCGCGGCGCTTGTCAGGAGGAGAAGCATGAGTCGTCTGGATGGCAAGATTGCGGTTGTGACCGGGGGAACGCAGGGGCTAGGCGCGGAGGTCGCGCGGCTCTTTGCCGAAAGAGGGGCTGATGGCCTCGTCATCTGCGGTCGCAACGCGGCAAAGGGCGAGGCACGCGCCAAGTCGATCCGCGAGACCTATGGAACGCAGGTTCACTTCGTGGCGGCGGATCTGGCGCAAGTGGAGGATTGCCGCAAGGTCATTGCGACGGCGCGTGCGACCTTCGGGCGACTCGATGCACTCGTCAATGTCGCGGCGATCACCGATCGCGGCACCATTCTCGATACTGATCCGGCACTGTTCGACCGGATGTTCGCGATCAACACGCGGGCGCCCTTCTTCCTGATGCAGGAGGCGATCAAGCTGATGCTGGAGACAAAGACGGAAGGTACGATCGTCAATATCTCCTCGATGTCGGCCATGGCGGGTCAACCCTTCATCGCCGCCTATTGCGCCTCCAAGGGGGCGCTGGACACGCTGACCCGCAACACGGCCTTTGCCCTTCTGAAGAACCGGATCCGGGTAAACGGGCTCAATATCGGATGGATGGCGAGCGACGGGGAAGACCGGATCCAGCGCGAATTTCATGGTGCGTCTGAGTACTGGCTCACCGAAGCCGCGGCAAAGCAGCCGTTTGGGCGGCTTGTCGATCCGGCCGAGGTGGCCCGGGCCTGCGCCTATCTCTCGTCATCCGAATCCGGGCTGATGACGGGCGCGACCATCAATTTCGACCAGTCGGTCTGGGGCGCCTATGAAGACAGCCCGCATCCGTCGAAGCCGTTCTAGAGCCTAATCCTGCAGCGGCCGGATTGTGTCGATGGCGATATTGCCCTCAATTACGCCACGGCTGAGGTCGGTTCGGTCGCGATCAATCTCGATGACGGTGTAGAGCTTTTCCGAGCGGAAAGCGCTGGCCATTGCGGTGGTCACGTCTTCGGCGGGCTTGGCGTCGATTTCCATGTAATCTAGCTCGCCGGATGCTGCAACCAGACGGGCATCGCCGGTGGAGCGGGCGGCAACGACGACCTCGCCCTGGAACGGCGAGTTCTCCCAGCGCGGGTCATCGGCTTCGGCCGTCGGCACCAGACGGTAGAGGTTCAGGATCTCGGCGCGTCTTGAGCCACTGTCGGTTCCGGCAGCGGCCGCGGCGTCGTGCTGGCGGGCTTCCAGTTCAAGAGGGCGGGTCGTCAAGGCTTCATCCGGCTTGTCTTCCCAGGCCGGGGCTTCCTGTCTGTCGCGATCCATCATGTTTCTCCCTGTGACATGGCCGTTGAACGTTTTGCCCAATGGTGCAGTTCCGGCCCCCACCCTCTCGTGAGTGCGGAACAATGGCCGACGGACGGTGTTCCCGTTCGACAGGGGGGACAGAACATGCAGAAGACAACCCATATCGACGATCAACAGGCCCGGCCGGACGGTACGCCGCGTGGCCGCGATGCCGATTCACCCAGTGCCATACCGGCGCGCGGGCTCAAGGATGTGGCAATCCGGATCTATGGACGGCTGATGCGCGAACGCGTGACGCTGACGGCGGCGGGTGTGGCCTTTTATCTGTTGCTGGCGCTGTTCCCAGGGCTCGCTGCCATGGTCTCGCTCTACGGGCTGGTGTCCGACCCAACATCGATCGCCGGGCAGATGCGGTTTTTCTCCGGCCTGTTGCCGGGGGATGCCCTCGACCTGGTTCTCGGGCAGCTCGAAGCGCTGTCGAAGCAGAACAACAGCACGCTCAGCATCGGATTCCTGATCGGTCTCGGGATTGCGCTGTGGAGTGCGCATAACGGCGTGGTGGCGTTGTTCGAGGCGATGAACCTCGCCTATTCCGAGGAGGAGACGCGCAGTTTCCTGCACATCACGCTTCTCAGCACCGCCTTTACCCTGTGCGGGCTGATCGTCGCGGCTGTACTTGCCACGGCACTCGGGGTGCTGCCGGCGGTCATGGCCGTGGTGTTCATTCCGGACCGTGTGGAGCTATTGATGAAGGTGATCCGCTGGCCGATCATGCTGGCGCTGATCTGGGGCGGCACCGTGCTCATCTATCGCTATGGCCCGAGCCGGGCGGATGCCAAACTGCGCTGGCTCGGCCCCGGCACCTTGTTCAGCACCGGATCCTGGCTGGTCGCCTCGCTCGGCTATTCCTACTACCTCGAGAATTTTGCCGACCTCAATGCCACTTATGGCACACTCGGGACCTTCATCGGCTTCATGCTGTGGACTTGGATCTCTACCGTGATCCTGATTATCGGTGCGATCATCAATGCGGAGCTGGAACACCAGACCGCCCGCGATTCGACCACCGGGCCGAGCAAGCCGATGGGCGAGCGCGGCGCCGAGATGGCCGATACGCTGGGCAAGGCCCACAGCTGACACCTTGGCTCATGCCGGTGGCGCCTGCACCTCGCGGCTGCCAGGGAACAGGAGTTCGATAAAGCGCGCGGCCGTGGGCTGCGGCTCGTGGTTGGCAAGACCCGGGCGCTCGTTGGCTTCGATGAAGACATAGTCCGGCTTGGCCGGGTCGCGGATCATGAAATCGATGCCGACCACCGGAATGCGGATTGCCCGTGCCGCACGGCAGGCGGCGTCGACGAGATCGGGATGCACCTGGGCGGTGACATCATGGATGGTGCCGCCGGTGTGGAGATTGGCCGCCTTGCGGACAGTGATCTCACGGCCTTCCTCCAGAACGCTGTCGAGATTGAGATCCTGTTCGGCGAGGCATCGCTTCGTCTCGGCATCGACGGGGATGCGGCTTTCGCCGCCTGTGGCGGCCGCTCGGCGGCGGGACTGCTGATCGATCAGCTTGCGGATGGACGTCTGACCATCGCCGACCACACGCGGGGGTCGGCGCATGGCGGCGGCCACGAGCTTGTAGTCGATGACGACGAGGCGCAGATCCTCGCCTTCGAAACAGGCTTCAAGGAGCACACGGTCGCAGACCTGGCGCGCCTGGCGGATGGCGGCCTGCAGCGCGTCCATCGTGGAGATGCCGACCGAGATGCCACGGCCCTGCTCCCCGCGGGCGGGCTTGACCACAAGCTTTTCATGCTTCTTGAGAAACTGCCGCTTCTCGTCGTCCGAGGCATCGGCGGAGAGCTGTTCGGGCACGTGAAGGCCAGCGGTTTCGGCAAACCGGCGGGTCACAGCCTTGTCGTCGCAGATCGACATGGCGACCGAGGAGGTGAGATCCGAGAGGCTCTCGCGGCAATGGATGGTGCGTCCACCATGGATGAGGCGGAAGAAGCCGCCCGCCGCATCGGTCACCTCGACATGGATGCCGCGGCGCAGCGCCTCGTCGACGATCAGCTGCGCATAGGGATTGAGGGCTTCATAACCTTCCACCGGCTGGGCGAAGAACTTCTCGTTGATGGCGTTCTTGCGCTTGATCGCAAAGAGCGGCACGCGGCGGAAGCCGAGCTTCTCGTAAAGGCGGATCGCCTTGTCGTTGTCGTGCAGGACGGAAAGGTCGAGGTAGGCAAGACCGCGGGCCTGGAAGTGTTCGGAGAGGATGCGCACCAGACCTTCGCCGATGCCCGGCTGGCGGGCCTGGGGATGCACCGCAAGGCACCAGAGCGAGGCGCCGCGCTCGGGATCGTCGAAGAGGCGCTGGTGATCGATGCCGGTCACCGTGCCAACAATTTCGCCGGTCGCGTCGTCCTGGGCGACGAAATAGGTGACGGGTCGGTTGTCCCGTTCGCCGGCGAAGAAATCCTCGCGGACCTGCACCATGCCGCAGGCGGCATAGACGGCATTGATGCCGGCGGCATCCGCCTCGGAGCCAAGGCGGCGGATGGTGACGCCGCGTGGACGGCGGCCGCCAGCGCGATAGGTCGACAGATCCAGGCGGAAAGTATGGGACGGGTCCAGGAAGATCTCCTGCGGGGCCCGGGAGAGCAGGACATGCGGCTCGCCGACATAGAAGGCGATGTCCCGACAGTCGGGGGCTTCCTCCTTCAGGGCTTCGAGCAGGACCTCGTCATCGGCAAAGGTGCTGGCGAAGAGGAGACGCCCCCAGCCGCAATCGAGAACGATATTGCCCGGGCCGTCGCACTCGCCACCCCGGGCGGCCCTTGCGGTCCGGCCGGAGGCGCCGGGAGCGCGCAGCCGGTTGAGACGGTGGGACACAGCCTTGGTGCTGCGTTGCTTGCGGACGGCAGCGGCGGTCTTTTCAAGCTTCGTCATCGTCATACCTCGTGGGCCTGGAGCCACATTTCGAGCAGGCCGGCCTGCCAGAGCTCCGAACCCTGCAGTGGCGTGATGTGCTCCGAGGGAGAAGCGATCAAGGCGTCGAGATAGGACTGGCGGAAGAGGCCGCGGTCACGAGCCGCACGCGACGATAGCGTGTCGCGCAGCATGTCCAGATAGGGCCCGGCGATGTATTTGAGCTGCGGCACGGGGAAGTAGCCCTTCTTTCGGTCGATCACCTCCGACGGGATGACCTTGCGGGCCACGTCCTTCAGGATGCCCTTGCCTCCGTCGCGCAGCTTTTCCTCCGGCGGAATGCGGGCCGCGAGTTCGACCAGTTCGTGATCGAGAAAGGGCACACGCGCTTCGAGGCCCCAGGCCATGGTCATGTTGTCGACGCGCTTGACGGGGTCGTCTACCAGCATGACGGAGCTGTCGAGGCGAAGTGCCTGGTCGACCGGCGTTTCGGCACCTGAGCGCAGGAGGTGTTCGCGCAGAAGGTCGCCACTCACGTCGCTCTCCGTCATCCAGCGGGACTCGAGCTGGGTCTTCAGGACCTCGTGCGAACGGTCGCGGAACGCACGGCCGTAGTCGGCGACCACATCCGTCGAGCCGACCAGTGGCGGGTACCAGTGATAACCGCCGAAGACCTCGTCGGCGCCCTGCCCCGATTGCACGACCTTGATGTGCCTGGAGACTTCCTTGGACAGAAGATAGAAGCCGACATTGTCATAGGAGACCATCGGCTCGGACATGGCGGCGATGGTGCCGGGCAGCGCACCCATCAGATCGGCGGAAGGCACGAAGATCTTGTGGTGGTCGGTGCCAAAACGTTCCGCGATCAAATCGGAATAGACGAACTCGTCGCCCTTCTCGCCATTGGCCTCCTCGAAACCGACGGAGAAGCTCATCAAGCCGGTCTGGCCGGCCTCGGCCAGGAGACCGACGATCAGACTTGAATCAACTCCGCCCGACAGCAGCACGCCGACGGGCACATCCGCGATCATCCGGCGCTTGACGGCGAGCCGGAGCGCATCGAGCAAGCGTTCCTGCCACTCTTCCCGCGTGACGGCAGCGTCTTCCGGACGGCGCAGATAGGGCGGATCGAAATAGCGGCGATCCGTGAAACGGCCGTCGGGCTCATAGATGCGCAGTGTCGCGGGCGGCAGCTTGCGCACACCCTTCAGGATCGTTCGCGGCGGCGGCACCACCGCGTGGAAGGTCATGTAGTTGTGCAGCGCATCGAGATCGAGCGACGTCTCCACGCCACCGGCCTTTACGATGGCGGGAAGCGAAGAGGCGAAACGCAGGGCGCCCGACACGTCCGCCAGATAGAGCGGCTTGATGCCGAAACGGTCGCGCGCCATGACCACGCGCCCGGTGTCGCGCTCGTGGATGACGAAGGCGAACATGCCGTGGAAACGGGCGACGCAATCTGCACCCCAGGCATGCCAGGCCTTGAGGATGACTTCGGTGTCGCCATCCGAGAAGAAGCGATAACCTCTTTGCTCAAGCTCGCTCCGCAACTCGCGGAAATTATAGATGCAGCCGTTGAAGACGAGAGAAAGGCCCAGATCGGGATCGACCATGGGCTGCTGCGACTTGTCGGAGAGGTCGAGGATGCGCAGTCTTCGATGACCGAGCCCGACATTGCCTCTGACCATCACGCCGGCCGAATCCGGCCCCCGGGGCGCCAGAACATCCGCCATGATCGAAACTGCCGCCACGGACGGCGACGCGCCGTCGAATCTCACTTCTCCACAAATGCCACACATGAACCGGGCTGAAACCTCCGTTGAAAGACCAAACGAAAAGGTGCCGGCAAACCGATACTCGGCTTCCCGGACACATCTTTTGCAAATGGCCGAGAGGTTCCATTGTTCCATTCTTTTTTTGGAATGAGATGCTGAGCCGTCAACGGGTGTCGAAAAGAAAGCCGTTTAGGCGGCCGGCTGGCTGCGCATCTGGCCGGGTGTGCGGCCATAGGTGCCCTTGAAGACACGGGTGAAATGGGAGGTGTTCTGGAAGCCGACCTGGAGCGCGATATCGATGAGGGAGGCATTGGTCTGGGTGACCAGCATCTTGGCGCGCTCCATCCGGAGCTTCGTGTAGATGCGTGCAGGCGAAACGTCGATCTTCTGGGCGAAGAGGCGCTCGAGCTGGCGGCGTGACAGGCCGACGGAGCGGGCGAGCTGATCGATCGTCAGCTCGTTTTCCAGGCTCTGTTCCATCAGGATCAGGACGGCCTTCACCCGGGGATCGTCGCATTCGATCGTGAGTGGCCGGCGTACCTGGATATCCTTATTGGTGCGGGCCTTCTCGATCTGCAGGACTTCGAGCGCATTGCGTTCGGCATCATGGCCGAGATACTGGCGGACGATGAAGGCGGCGAGATCGGCCGAGCTGCTGCCGCCGGCACAGGAGCCCCGACGGCGATCGAGGTTGAACAGTCGATCGGAGCGCACCTCGTGATCCGGAAACCGGTCGCGGAACTCCTGGTAGTGCAGCCAGCTGACGCAGGTCTGATGGTTCTTCATCAGGCCGGCTTCGGCGAGGATGAAGGTGCCGGTGCAGAGACCGATCAGCGGGACCTTCTGCGCATCAGCCTTCTTCAGGAAGGCGATGGTCTGGTCGTCCACCGCCGGCTGACGGCCCAGCAGTCCGCCGACCACGACGATGTAGTCGAAGCGGCCTGGATCGACGAAGTCGCTGGTTGGTGCGACCTGCACGCCGCAGCTCGAGGTGATGAGATGACGGGTGCTGCCGATAACCTGCCAGTCTGCAAGCACGCGGCCTGAGCGGTCATATTCGTCACTCGCCAACCTGATGGTATCGATGAAGAGGGCGAAGGCAGAGAGTGTGAAGGATCGCGACAGCACGAAGCCGATCTTCAGCCGTGGCCTCTTCGTTGCCTCGTCACCTGCCATAGTCCTGTTCTCCGCAATCCGGCGCAGCGCCCCGCGCGGACGCTAGCAGGGGGGCGGTAACGCTGCAATCACGACTCGTCGGGTTCGTCCGCTCTCAAGCTCTGCTCGGCGGGCTCGACCTTCTGCCGGGTGAAGCCGCGCAGACCGGAGACTTCTTCAGAATCGCGCTCGATCTGTACTTCACTGGCGGCATAATACACCACCAGCTTTGCCACGGATATCAGTGCATGGAGATGGATGCGCTCATAGCCATGCGAGGCATCGACGCCAAAAGCCAGGAGCGCGGTGCGCACGTCATGGCCGGCTTCCACGGCCGAGGCTGCGTCGGAGCGATAATAGCGGAAGACGTCCTTCTGGACGCGGACGCCGTGTTCGCCGCAGAGCTCATAGAGCTTCTTCGACAGGTGGTAGTCGAAGGGGCCCGTCTGGTCCGCCATGGCGAGCGTCACACCGAATTCATCCGAATTCTGGCCCGGTGCGGTGGTGCCGTTATCGATGGCAACGAGCGAGGCAATTTCCGGTACCAGCGCGGCCGAGGCACCGACGCCCACCTCCTCGCCGATGGTGAAGAGCCAAAAGGTGTCGACCGGTGTCTCGACATTCAGCCGCTGCATTGCTTCGAGGGCCGCCAGCATGATCGCCACCCCGGCCTTGTCGTCGAGATGGCGGGAGACGATGAAGCCGTTGTCGAGGAAGTCGGGCTGCGGGTCGATGGCGACGATATCGCCGATGTCGATCCCGAGCTGAACAATGTCGTTGCGGTCACGCGCCAGAGCGTCGATGCGCAGCTCCACGTGCCGCCAGCCGGTTGGCTGCGTGTCGACCTCGTCGTTGAAGGTGTGGCCGGAGGCCTTGAGCGGCAGGATGGAGCCGCGATAGATGCCCTTGCCGGAAAAGATCGAGGCGCGGGCGCCTTCGGCAAAGCGCGCCGACCAGTGGCCAATCGAGACAAGCTCGAGCCGGCCATTGTCCTTCAACGCCTTGACCTGTGCTCCAAGCGTATCGAGATGGGAGACGATGCCCCGCGCGGGGCGCGCATGCGCACCCGGCCGCCGGGCGCGGATCGCACCGCGCCGGGTCAGCTTCACCTCAAGGCCGAGGCGCTCCAGCTCGCGTGCCGTATGGCGCACGGCTTCGTCGGTGAAGCCTGTCGGGCTCGGGATGGCCAGAAGGGCCTTCAGCCGTGCCCTCAGATAGTCCGGGTCGATGTTGATCGGTGTCTGCATGGGACCTTGTCGCAGGCGCTGCCGACAGGGCAACTCGGGGTTTCCGTTACAATCCAGATGTGACTGGGCAGATCTGGCGTGGGCGTTAGGCCTTGTGCAGGGCATCCGGTTTGTGGGCGGCCCGCTTCCCGGTCTTGGCACTTTCGACGATATACTGAGGATCCGACTTCGACGCCTTCACGGCATGATCCTTGATCTTGGTCGGTGTCGTCTGCTTCTTCACGACCTCGCCTTCGGTCTTGCCCTGACTGGTCTGCCATTCGACCTTGTCGCCCTTGCGCAGATCCTTTGCCATGCCTTCATCTCCCTTGGGTCCGTCGTCGCACCTTTGTTCCTTCTGGAGAACGACAGACAGAGAACGAGGTTCCAAGCCAGGAGCGACGCGCTTGCAGAGGATGCGATCTTCAAATCGGGGAAGTGGCGGACAGGGTGTCCGTCATACTAGTGCTTCAGGGCGGCTCATAGCGTCCATTTTCGTCAATGTTTGTCAGGTACTTAGCCGTTTCACCCGTATCGACATATCTCAGCGCGTCCCATAGAATGACGGTCATCTGTTGGGGTAAATGTTGGGGTGAAAATGGCACTGGCACTGAACAAACTGAGCGCCCGAGGCGTCACGGCGATCACCAAGCCAGGCCGGCATGGCGACGGCGGCGGCCTTTACCTGGTCGTGGACAAGAGCGGTGCGAAGCGCTGGGTCTTCCTTTACCGCCGCGAAGGAACGTTGCGAGAGATGGGGCTCGGCGGGCTCAAGGCCGTTTCGCTTGCCCGGGCTCGCGAGCTTGCCGCTGAAGCGCGCGTGAACCTGCAGGCGGGCATTGATCCTATCACCGCAAAGAATAACGCACCCGTTGCCGTTCCCACGTTCGGGGAGGAAGCGGACGACTTCATCGACGCGATGGGGCCGCAGTTCCGGAACGCGAAGCATCTCGACCAATGGAAGATGACGCTGAAGGTCTACGCCGCGCCGCTGCGGTCGAAACGGGTTGACCAGATCGCAACGGCCGACGTGCTGGAGGTGCTGAAGCCGATATGGCTCACCAAGCCAGAGACGGCCGCTCGGCTGCGTGGGCGCATTGAGCGCGTCCTGGATGCGGCGAAGGCGAAAGGCCATCGATCGGGGCAGAACCCTGCCCTATGGCGCGGGCATCTGGATAACCTGTTGCCGAAGCGCCGGAAGCTATCGCGCGGCCATCACGCCGCCATGCCCTACGAGAGAGTGCCGGCCTTTGTCGCCGATCTGCGTGAACGGGATGCGATGGCCGCGCGGGCGCTGGAATTCACGATCCTGACGGCGGCCCGCACAGGGGAAACGTTCGGCGCCACATGGCGAGAAATCGACCTCGAGGCCGCTATCTGGACAATCCCGAGAGAGCGGATGAAGGCAGGGCGAGAACATCGCGTTCCGCTCACGGATCGCGCCGTAGAGATCCTGACAGAGCTTTCAGAGCTCAGCACCGGCCCTGCCGCCTATGTGTTTCCGGGCCAGAAGAAAGGGCGACCGTTGTCGGTCATGGCAATGGATATGATCCTGCGGCGGATGGATATCGAATTCACCGTCCACGGCTTCCGCTCGTCGTTCCGCGATTGGGCAGGCGAAGAGACTGCCTTTCCTCGTGAGGTCGCAGAAGCCGCGCTGGCGCATGTCGTGGGCGACGAGACAGAGCGCGCATATCGGCGCGGTGATGCTTTGGAGAAGCGGCGCAAACTCATGATCGCATGGGCGAACTACTGCGAGCCGAAGAAGCCCGGCAACGTGCTGGAATTGAAGCGGCCGAAACGGGCATCTTGAGGTGGCGACGATGAACCGAATAATTGCGGTCGGCGCAATGGCGCTCAGCCTTGCGGGCTGCCAGACCAATGCCGAATATCAAGCGAACGTGAACGCCAGCCTGGATGCTCGCCTCGAGGCTTACAATGGGAAGACGATCGCCGAGTTTATCGGCCGCACCGGCATGCAGCCCGAGAGCAGCTACGACGTCAGCGAGGGCCGTGTTTTCGTGTTCAGGACTAGCCCGGTCTACATGACCTTGCCCGCCACCCACGTCACGCCGGCAGTGGCGAGCTCTGCGAGGTGCCAGCTTCTCATTCGCGCAGTCCGGACGAGCCCGGAGCTAATAGCGGACAGTTGGAAGATCATGGGAACGCAGCGACAGGGGCCGTGCAACAATTTGCCGGTCTAAAGTCGTTTCATTCGCAGCGCTTTTATCATCCGTAAATCAGCTTGCGCACTGCCGCCCAAGTCATGATGATCAGACCTACAATGAAGAAGCCCGCGCAAGCGCCGGACGTGGCGTAATCGAAAGGAGCTTTCAACTGCACCACGTAAGGGCTTGAATAGGCAGCTGTGCCGCTGATCATTAAACCGCCCGTACCACCACGCACAGAGCGGGCCGCTTCGAGCAAACCTCCAAGAGCCTCTGCCATTCCTGACCTACTTCAGCTTTCTCGAACGCTCGAGATGATAGGCAGCGAACAGCAACGCCGCGCCGATCGGAAACGAAATGCCCCACGGCGAGGCGCCGACAGTCAAGCTAACGGCAATACCAAATGCGAGCAGGGCCAGCGCGGCTACGGTCAGCGCGTCGATAAGTGTGTTCGAATGCAAAGTCGTCACGCTCATATCTCCCAACGCTTCATAAGTCGGAAGCGGCAGCTGAATATGGACAGCAGAAGTTGACGACACGGTTGTCGAAATCTTGCTGAACGGCTTCACAGGGAACTTCGACCCTTGAGCCGATGCAATGGTGCCAGACACAGAGTTAAGGCCAAGTTTAGGCCCGTAGTGACCGCGATTGCGAAGGTGAGGATGATAGTCGAAAGCCATACTCATTGCTGCTTCCCCGTACTGCGGACGCTCGAAAGGAGGTTCTCAAATTCTTGTTGGGGCATACCGAGGTGCTTTTGCATATCGGCGAGCTTCTCTTCTAGCCAGACGTAAAGCCCCGCTGCGACGCTGATGTCCATTATCAGATCTGCTTCAATCTCTCGAACTACGTCTGCGGAACGGTCAACTATACGCTCAACCCCTACTCTCAGGCCATTTTGGTCTACATCGAGCTCAGTTTTCGAAGGGATTGCCAATCTCTCGGAATACAATGCAGCGTGTAATTGGCCGTTTGGGCTTATGCCGCCCCAAGCGCCATCGACATTGATCGTCCTGAAGAAGTTACTCTTTGTGAACGAAACACTGACAGATTTTCGCTCTTGATCACTCATCAGATCTCCCCTTGCCGCGTACTCATTGCATGCTGCCGTCTGTATGGCAACAGAAGTGTAATGCTCATCTCATACAGCCAGAAGATTGCTCCGAGCTTGAATTGCTCTCCACGGCCGGCATGCTCTTATTAAATGGCGAGGCTGTCGGCAAGTTCAATGCAATCAAGCCTTCGGCTCAAGATCAGATCATAACGAAGTCGCGAGCCTCCTGCCTCAATGGCCTACCGCTGAGCGATCCGAAAAGATCGTCTAGAGTAGCGCCGACGCACGAAACTCGACCATCTTGCCTCAGATCGGCTTTGGGGCGATACCGAACCCGGCGGCAATATCAACACTATTCGGGCCATATGCGGCGGCCCACGAGAGGCCACCCATGCCCGCTTTCAAGGGAGCCCGCACCCTTTCCGAATTCGCCGGCCGGAAGATCTTCGTCGAGTGTCTGAGATGCGAGATCCGGCGCCGCTATGATGGCAACGCCTTACTTGCTCGAGTGGGCGGCGATATTGTAATGCCCGATCTGCTTAATCGTATTGCCCGCGGCAACGGCTGCAAATTGAACGACGCGCCAACCCCCAACGGCATCAGGTGTCGTATGACCTTTGCACAGCCAAATGAGGGCTGATGTAGCCGCCGCGTGTATTTTCTCTTGCCGCTCGCAACCAGCCCGCTAATCTTTTGCAACAACCATTGCTGGGGAGCATCATGAAGAACATCGTTGTCGCTGCGGCCGTTCTTGCCGCCTTGTCATCCTGTGCAAAGCGTCCGGACGCTATCGTGCCCGTCGACATTCCGATGGCCGTCTATCAGGGCCAAAGCTGCCAACAGCTTGGCCAGGAACTGATCAAGGAGCAGCAGAACCTTGCGGCCGTGTCGAAAGCGCAGAACGAAGCTGCTACCGGGGACGCGGTAGGCGTGTTCCTGATCGGTGTGCCCATGTCGTCCGCAGTCGGTGGGGATAAAGAAGGCCAGGTCGCAGTGGCCAAGGGCAAGGTTCAAGCGATCGAGAACACGCTGAAGAGCAAAGGTTGCAAGTAGCCGAGGCAGAGCGGGTGTTTCGGAATGGGGGCGAGGCAAATGACGAAGAAAATTTCCGACTTCCCGAAAGATGATGATCGGAGCTTCGCCTATCACGTTGCGCAAACATCCTTGGGCGCCGCTGACATGGCACTACCCGGTGCTGGATATGCGCTTCAGCAGATGGTCACTCACTACATCGGAGAGCCACTGCAGAAGCGCCGGGAGCAGTGGTTGGAGGAAGTCGGTCGCGGTCTACTCGACCTCCAGGAACGGTTCGACGGTTTTGACCCTTCAACGCTAAGCGATAACGAGGATTTCGTAAGCGCGGTCTACGAAGCTTCTCACGTGGCGATGAAATCAGCGAAGGAGCGCAAGCGCCAGGCTCTGTTGAATGCGGTGCTAAACATCGCGGTTGGTCGAACGATTGAAGAAACACTGCTTAGCCGGTTTATGGGTTTGCTCGACGTGCTCTCCGGATCCCACATCCGAGTGTTGTCCGTCTTGGCGGCTCCAGATAAGTATCCTTGCTGCGTCGAGATGGCAGAGCGGATGACCATGGGCGCTCAGGAGCGCATCATTCGAGCAGAGATCACCCCCGAGGAAATTTCGGACGGGCTCTTCGAAATCGTATTGAACGACCTGAACCGAGAAGCGCTTACCGACGGTCATCTAAAGATGATGGGTACAAGTGGGATATTCCTGGCAAAACGGACGACCGCCGCTGGCGATCACTTCCTCGCATTCATCTCGTCGCCATTTCAGTAAATGCGTCGGCGGCTCAGTTGATAGGCGCATATCGGGCGCCTGTACATCCCTCAGATTGCGCTGAGCGGCCTACCCAGCGAAGCACCTTGCCCTCACTGTCGACCTCGATCAGCCGGCCAAGGCTCCTCAGGTGTTCAGCGATCTGGCTGCGTAGATGGTCTCGCGGACCATATCGCTCGCAGATGCGGTTGACGCGATCGGAGATCTCGGCAGCCTTGTCCTCGGAGACATCCATGTCACCAAAGAAGTAGCAGTCTTCGCCGACCGCATACAGCGTAGCCCCCGTCTCCAGGATCTCCTCGACAAAAGTTGCGATCTGATCTTCCCGCATAGCGTCCTCCGGTCGATGACTGTATGAGATGCTCCTGCCGATTGTCAGCTAGCAGATTTCAGGGGCATCGGAGGTATCCGAGGACGCCGTTCTGCGACTGGAGAGCCTTCGTCGGAGTTCCTGCGGATCGAGCACCGCTTTCAACGGGAGCGTGGCAACCCAATCTCCGGCCGCGGTAACGATCTCGATTTCTTGCGATCCGACGGCGCCATCGCCCGCCATCGCATCGTCTATCATGTCTTTTGCCGCCTCAACTGCCTCCAGTTCGGCAGCCACATCGTTGTCGAATTCAGCCCCCACATTGTCGAGCTCCATCCGACCGGCGCTGCGAACGTTGAAAAAATATCTCGCCATGAAAACCTAGCCACGTATCTTTGAACCGTTTCCAACCACCAATTCTGACAAGCGTTCCGAGCGAACCGACACATGAGGCAAAGTGATGTGCAATCTTTACAACATCACGACCAACCAGGAAGCCATTAGGGCGCTGACGAAGGCGATCGACCGCTTGGGAAACCTTGAACCGGCGCTGAACGTCTACCCAGACCAGATGGCACCGATCGTCCGCAACAACGCCGGCGAGCGCGAAGCCGTGATGGTGCGTTGGGGCATGCCCTCGTCGCAAAAGGCGCTTTTCGACGCCGCCTCCAAGCGAGCCGCTAAGCTCCGGGAGAAGGGGAAGCCGGTCGACTTTGCTCATCTCCTGAAGCACGAACCCGACCGCGGCACGACGAACATCCGCAACACGGCAAGTTCTCACTGGAAACGTTGGCTCGGGGTCGAAAACCGCTGCGTTGTGCCGCTCACTCGGTTCGCCGAACCGGATCCTGCCTCGAAGCCGGAAGGCGGCGCCACACCGAATGCCTGGTTTGCTGGCGACGAAAGCGAGCCGCTGATGTTCTTCGCCGGGATCTGGGTCGCGCAGTGGGAGAGCGTACGCAAGGTCAAGGACGGCCTCACCCGCGACGACCTCTTCGGCTTCTTGACCACAGAGCCGAACGGTGTAGTTGCGCCGATCCACCCCAAGGCGATGCCGGTGATCCTCAGGCGGGAAGAAGATATCGAAACTTGGTTGACCGCGCCGTGGGCCGAGGCGAAAGCACTGCAGCGGCCGCTTTCGGATGATGAACTGGTGCTAATGGCACCTGGTGCGAGCGCAGAGACTGGATGAAGCCCATCACCATTGCCGCTGACGCTTCGCTATTAATCTCTTGATGCCCGCCAAATTGTGCCGGGGAAAAGTGCTTCCGTGCCTTTCAGCCTACCTAGACGTGCTGTTCGCTCTACCGGGTCTTCGTCACTTTCCAGGAATGGAGATCGAGCATGCTCGCGAAGAACCTCATCAAGCGCGGCAGCAATAGAACGCTGCGTCTTATCAAGCTGCTGGATCGCCCCGATTGCAGATTTCCGGATCTCTGGCGGCAACTGATCGACCCTAAAACGCGAGAGCGCTCGGATACCCTCCAAAACTACCTCCTCGCAGTTCGCCAACCGTAGGCGGATCTCTCGCAGTCGACGAAGACCGAGACGGTTGAGATCCAATGCGTCGATGCTGAATTCGGCTAGTTTGGTCAGCGAAGAAATACGTATCCCGCTGCGGCGAAAATGATCTACGTAACGATCTGTATCTGGGCGGAAGAACCGTATCCCCTCTAGTTTCGCCTCAGGGGGGACAACTCTGGGCCCCTTGTACATATTACACGCGTCGCACGCGTACATCAGATTGCTGTATTCGTGCTCGAGGTCTGGCCGCGCGCTCCTCGGCTCGTAATGGTCTATGGTGAATCGTACTGCTGACGCCTCGGCCTCTGACATTGTGCAGTATGCGCAGGAATAGAAGAAGTCGTGCCTCAGACTGTTCTTGTACTCGCCATATGGGCGCCCCGGCGGAACGTCAGAACGAACCACCAAATCAGTCTCGGTTAAGGCCAATGCCGGTTCAGTTGTCATCGACCCCGGCGTGTATATCGTTCAAGTTGAGCGGTGAATTTGCCAATTTCGCCCATCAGGTTCTCGTACTGAGAAACATGCTCCTCCAGCTTATCAAGCTGGGGGCCATACTGGGCGTCTTCTATGCGATCAAGAGACCAACGAACATATGCCAGGCGGTTCTCGTCCTGCCGGGTGAACGCTCCTGCAAACTTTCTGTCCAACAGCTGCTGGCGCTCATCTAACAACGCTTGATGTTCCTCGGGTGATACGGCAGTGGCATTCAACCGCCCCGCAACCTTAGAAGTTAGCGCGTAAACTGATCGGGGGGCAACGTTGGGAAGCTCGAGCGCAGTAGATGTGCCTTCGGTAGCGGAGACCCGAGGCGAAGCGTCTGACGTTGACGCAGTAAAGTTCGCCCCGCCACCCGCGTCGGAAATTGTCAGGCTATCCCTTAAAACTTCACGTGCTTTCATCGAACGCATTTCCAACCGCCAATTCTTCGAAATATGCTAGAGCTCCGTCTGTTGCAGATGCAATGTGCCGCTCAAGTTCGCGCCGGGTGGCGGGAGGCGTCTTTTTCAGAATTTTTTGCCAATCAAAGCGAAGAGTCAACAGGGCTTCGTCGTCCTCAGGCTTGGTGATCGTGTGGATGCAACGCTCAACTGAGTGCTCGTCTTCCCGCAGAGACGACACAATTGTGGAATTGATAGCTTCGACTTTCCCCGCCCACGGGCGGCTCAGATGGTCCACGAACTTTCGTATCCCTGGCGGCAGATCTTCCGCCGAAACCGCTGTTGTTGAAATTATGCCGACACGGCGGATATGCCGTCGGCTAGCTTCAGGCAGGAGCAGAACCGACTCGATTAGCATTTCTGTTGCGTCAGCCAGCAAAGACGTAAAGATCTTTGGGCTTGAGATTAGTTGTGCAACAGGAAGCCCGCCGCTCGTTGGTTTGAACTGCATTCGATGCTGAAACTGGACGGACGCCTTGTGTGCGTCGAATGAGTACTGAAAGCCGTTCTCGCGCTGAATTTTGACCGTGTAAATATCCGGCACCTCAGCGGAGAACTCGGGTTTTTCCGCAGTTCCCCACGTCGCCACAAGCGGTGCAAGGTTAGTGAAGATGGTTTCATTGCCGCCGTAAAACGGGTCGAGTTGAACCCCCACGGTAGGCTGAGACGCAAGCTTATCGCACCAGGTCATGTCGCTTCTCTCTGTTTCCATGCAGTTCATACCATACAAAGGTTGCGGAGAGTTTGACGGGAGTTTCAACGCATCTCGTCTCGTCTCGTCTCGTCATGGCCGCATAACTGCGTTTAAAGTCTCATCCCCCTCATCCTCGTTTAACATATCGAGTACGGTGGCGGCTTGGTTGCCCATCCAGCCCTTGGTGCGGCGGGCGAGAGCCGCGCGGTTCGCCGGGTTGTTCTCCATGAGCAGCGTCTTCGCCACGTCCGGATCGAGCAGCGCCCGATCAAGCAGGAGCTCGAAAGCCTTCGCGCGCTGTTTGCCGACGACGCCGCGGGCGATCTTGCCGGCGAGATAGGTGCCGATATACGCCCAGGACGCGCGGCCGATCTGAGCCTGATAGGCCTTCGATCCCACTTCAGCCAGCGTGACCGGTGTCTGTCCGCGGCCCATAAGCGCAGTCCCTGACGGGTTCACAGCGTTGCCAATGCGTGCGCCGGAGTTCACGCCGCGCAACGCTTCCGCCAGTTCGCGGATGTTTGTCAGGTGCTCCGGGTTGTCGCGATACAGACGCTCTGCGACTGCTGCGTTCTTCGGATCCTCGAGATAGGCGATCATCTTCTTCGGGACGAACGGCATGATCCCGCTGGTGGTCTCTGCCGCGGCGTTCGTCGACCGGCTTGAGGCATCCAGATCTTCCCAGAAAGCGGCCCTTAATCCGTCGATGGCCTGCTGGTCGTTACCTGCGAAGGTAACCAATTCATCGGCCGCCTTGCCTGGATCCTTCGACGTGATCACCTCACGGATCGCTTTCCGGGAGTTGGCGGGGCTGTACTGCAGGAAGCGCCCAACGGCACCGCGTCCGGGTGCAGTCGCTGTTCCCAATTCACGCTCAAGGGCAGTCTGTTTCGTGCCGGCCTCTGCGGCGGCTGCGCGCGCCTTCGCGGCCTGCGTGAGTTCACCGCGAAGGCCAGGAAAGCGATCAATCTGTTCACTGTAATCGGCCATGAAGCGATTGATCCGCTCGGCGCTCGACGTATCGCCACGCGACAGCACTTCATCGCGGATCGCGCGCCGCACTTCAGGCGTTGCGGTCTGGGTGAAGAGATTGTCCATCGCCTGGGGGCTGACGAACAGCCCGGCGACGCGATCGTCGGCAACCTTCGGCCGCCCGCCATCGTATTCGGCGAGTGCGCGGGCGACCGGATCGCCCTGACGGGTGAAGCGCTCCGCCTCGTCGAACTTGGCGCCTCGAGCGGCAGACAAGGCGGTTTGCTCCGTCTCGTCCAGATTGCCGGTGATGAAGCTGTCGACGCTGTCGATCATCTGGCCGAGCACCCGGGCGGCGTTGCGACCGCCCTTCTCTGCCTTCGGGTCGGCCAGCGCAGCGCGCTGAAGGCGCTGAAGCTCGGACTTCAGATTGGCTGCGGTCTGCAGCTGGATCGGTTCGGGGCCGGGCGCCGCTCGGGTAATAGGCGCGCCGCTAGCGTCGAGAAGGCCTGTTGCAACGGGAGCGTCATCCGTCACGCGGCCGAGATTGGCGACACCGTCTATTACGGACTGAGGGATCAGGGAACGTTCGACCGGATCGAGAGAAGCCAGCGAGCGGTCGAGTGCGGCGGTCAACGGGGCCGGGTCGACCTGCTTGCCAGCAACGCCTGCCGCCTCGTAAGCCTGTGCAGTGCGCTCGCGCGCAGCATCACGCGCCGTAGTTAGGCTCTCCCGGATGACACCGCCGCGCTGAGCCGGCGTTGTTTCCGGCGTGACAGTGCGGGCGGCCATCTGTGCCGCTTCCTCGGCGGCGTCGCGACCCATGACCACGTCCATGAGGCGGCGATCACGCTCAGCGGCTATAGCGTCAAATGCCGAAGCGGGCGTCGCATCAGGGCGCATAGAGGAGACGGCCTGGTCGACGGCTTGGACGTTTGCATCGTTGCGCGAACGGAACGCGCCAGGCGCTGACCGCGCCCGGGCATTTTCAAGCGTTGCCAGCCCAGCATCTGCGGCCCGGTCAGCCGTGGAAGCCCTGAAGCCAGGCACAAGGTTCTCCGCCGCCGCGGGCTGCATGATCGCGTTGACGAGTTCCTGTGTGTCGAGCGGCTTTCGAAGATCCGACGGATCGACCTGCCGGCCCATGATGTCCGAATTTGAGATCAGGGTGTCGGCGACATTGTCGCGAACGACCTGAGAGGTGAAGCTGGGATTGCCCAAGGCTGCGGCCCCAACATCTCGAACGCCCCGTGCCATGGAGGTGCCTGCACCGACGACGCCAGCGCCCATGATAGCGCCGACCAAGTCCAATGCCTGGCTGTCCGGAGCGAGTTCGTTGGCGGCAGCGGCGCCCATACCGGCACCGGTGGCGACAGTGACTTCATTGCCCACGAAGCGAGCAGGATTGACCGCGGCACTCTCAACATAGCGCCCGACGACACCGGGCATGCGACGAGCGCCTTCGACGCCTACGCGGGTGGCCTTGTTCACGGCACCTGCGACCGGCACAGCCATCGCGCCGACTTCTTCCATGATGCGGTTCGTGGCACGTTCTACGAGGTTGTCCGGTTCGGCGCGCGGTCGCTCGACGCCCAGGGCGTCAGCAGTAACGTTGTTGGCCGTGTCTACCACGCCCTGCATCTGGTCCGCGCTCGGGAGATAACGAGGAAGCACGGCAGCACCAGCTGCGTCGCGGATCCACTCCGGCGCGCCCGCCTTTCCCAGTGTCCAATCCACGCCTGCGGCCTGGAGGTCGCCGACGGCGCGTGGGAGGCCAGCCAGGTTTGTGACCCCCTCCACGACACCGCGTACACCTTGGTCAACAACGCCCCCTAAGCCGGAGAGAATATCGACGGCATAGCCACCGCCGCTTCGCATTTCCGCGCTGTCGACAGCTGCCGGATCCGCCATGGGCGAAGTCGGCGCGCCGATCACGTCCTCAATGCGCTGCTGGAGTGGAGGAGCCGCCGGGGCCGTTGGCGCAGCGTCGGCTTTAGGAAATTGTGCCCACGGGTCGTTCGCAGACCGCCTGGCCAGCGGAAAATCGTTCCAGTTCGCCATTACGGCCTCACTCGAATGTTGCCTTCAGGATCCCGGAAACGAGTTCCGGATGGGAGCGACATCGCCTCTTCAGGCGAGCTCACGGTCGGGATGCCTGCCTCGCCCTGTGGCGGCTGATAGGTCGTATCGGTTCGACCTGCCCCGGGCGCGCGGAGCGTCCGGACGGCGTCAAGCTGCGTGCCGACGACCTTGCGGAGCGCGCCGACTGCTGCTTTCGCGGACTGCGTGTTGGCGAGCATCCCACCGCCGCGGACGCGCTCGAGGGCGCGCTCGTACGCCTGACGGCTGACCTCGCCGGACGGGTTTTCCGTGCGCGCCAGCGAGTAGGCCAGCGTGCCCTGAAGGAAGGCGATCTCCGGAATGGACGGATCGAACAGATCGGGCGCGACGCCCTGAAGGCCTGCACGCAGATCGTCGGCCGCTGCGGCGACTTCCGGGGCGGTGCCGCCGAACGCCTTCGCCAGATCGGTCGCCGTAGCGACGGCATTCTGCGCCGTGCCGCGGACCAAACCGGCAAGACCGAGCGCGCCGGGGTTGTTGTCCAGCGCGCCTTCGTAGATGTCGAGCAGGTTCAGGGTGCGTGTGATCTCGGCTTCCTGATTGTTGGCGCTCGTCTGGTTGGCCGTGGTCGGGGCGAAGCCGACGTCCGCAGCGGAACCTTCCGCCTTCGGCAGATCGAAGATTTCGATACCGTCAGGCAGCGGCTGGCCGGTCTGCGCGTGGACCCACTTGCCATCCGGATCCTGGATCGCCGGCACGCGGGTCTTGCGATCCGGCATGAGAGCGACTGCGTTCTGCGGCTTGGCCTGGGCGCCCTTGTTGACGTAGGCCGGCGCACCTTCGCGGACGGCAGAACCGGGCGACATGAAGACCGGCTCTCCGTTCGGACCGACGGCCTGCACCGGGGTTTGCTCTCCCATGATTGTGTCCAAAAGAGCCTGGTCCGTGAGCATGCCGCTCTGAAGCAGGCGCTGCTGCTGTTGTGCGCTCCACTCGGTTTCGGACAGCGGTTTTTCAGGCCCCATGATCATGCTGCCATCGGCGCGGACCACCTTCTCGCCCTGAGCGGCAGACGTCTGGCCGGTCAGGACCGGACCGAGGCCGGAGTTGCGGCTGTGCTGTGTTGGGACATAGACCGTTGCGTTCTCATCCACTTGAACGGGTGAGGCGTACAGCTGCGCCAGTGCTCCTTCGTTCGCCAGGCGCTGCTTGTCGAGCGTTGTCCGATTGCCCTGATCGACCGAGTAGAACGTGTTATTCGCGTTGCCGTTGAGCGCGTAGCTCATGCGATCGGCGATCTCACGGCTGTAGGTCGGATCGGTCGTGTAATCGAACGCCTTGGCGAGCCTAGCAGCTTCTTCCCGCTTTGCATTCGCGTTGGCGTAGTTAGCGAGGTCAGCAGAGCCCGGTGGTGCGAACATTTGAGCGATATTGTTCATCGCCTCGCCAATAGCGGGGTCGTTGTAAAATCGGCTCGATCGAATTCCTGACATCTTGCGCTCTCCTCAGTGGAATGACGTTGACGGGGCGGGCGCCGACAGGGCGCGGTTGACGCTGATCATCCGGGCCAGCGGGTCGCCGTGCTCCGCGATGGCCTGCCGACACATGACCGCCTCTAGCTCGACGATCAGAAGTGCGACATAGAGCCGGCGATCGGCTGCCAGTTCGGCAAGAGGTGATCCAGTAAGACCGGCCGCGCCACTGGCCATCAGAAGCCAGGTACGCTCCTGGGGAATGAATGCTTGCGCCGCCTCCGCAACTCGCGTTGTGGCCGCCTCGATGGCGCTAGTCAGATCCGGAGTAAGTTGCGGATAGCGCGTCGGCAGGTCATCAACTGCGGTGCTCGCCCGAAGCAGATCACGGAGCGCGTGGGCAGCGGTCAGCAGCGGTGTGGCGCTGTCCTCGATGCAACGAAAGCCCGCCAGGGCAGACTGCAGAAGCTGGGCGACAGGATCAGCCATAGCACCTACCCATAGTGTTGGGATGGGCCGCGGATACAGTCGGGCGCTCGGCGCTCGGCGCAAAGCCGTCTTGCAGGACGAGGTTATCGAAGATGTTGCGTAGGTAGCGCACCCGGTCGCGCATCTCACTGACAAAGGCGGCTGGCCGCTCAAACTGCTTCTGGTCGCACCAGCAAATGAGCAACGCGCACGCCGCGTCGATTGAAGACGCCGCCAAGACGACTTGCGATTTCCCATGATCCTCACTGACGAGCTCGAGGATGTTCTCTCGCGCGCCCATCACCAGGCCAAGGAGCTTGTCACGATTATGCCGGGAAAGGGGGACGCTCTCGCGGGATGAAGCGTGTTCATGGATCGCAGTCAGTGCGGATAGGACGGAAGAGACGATCGCGCGCCCGCCGAACAGATTGCTGGCTTCAGTGAGGTGCCCCTCAAGCAATTCGACTGTCTTGCGGTGGGCGGCTAATTTGCTCGCCTCCATTGTGGTGTGTGCCATGCGTTGCGCGTCCATAGTTTTCTCTCGTATTGATCGAAAGAATGGTGCCGATCGGAGCGAGAAACTATGGGGTGTTTATGTGTGGCTTTCTCGGTTGAAAGCGCTCCGTGCAAACGTGCTCGAACCGGCCTGCTGGCGCTAAACTGGGTCCTGTTCTATCGTAGAGCTTGCCCTGACACGAAGAGGACCCGCACCCATGGCAATGAGCACACTCAGATTGCCTCTCGATATCATGGTAGTCCTTGAGGAGGCGGCCCGACGCGCTGGCGTCCCGGTGCGCTCTCCTTTGCTCGACAAGATCGAGCAGCAAGATGCGCCCACACACGACAACGTTATCCCGTTTCGGAGAGTACGCCGGGCTTAACCGAGCAAACGTAGCTGTGGTCTTGGACGGCCAGCATCAGTCCCCGGCGGCTCTTTTCAGCGACTGGCTGATCTCTGCAATTGTACCCAGAGCGATGCAGAACAGGATCACGTAGAAGGCCTGGTCGATGTACGAGCCAGTCGTGCCTCCGCCGAGGTACGCTCTGGTCGCCTGCAGGCGTTCTTCATCCGGGAGCGTGGCGATCCAGAAAGCCGACACGAGCCGTAGCGTGCCGAGTACGAGCCCGAGAAGGGCGACGATTTTTGCGAGCTTCGTGAACATACCAGATCCCCCTTTGCAGCTTTCCAGATGCCAGACTTTCCAGAAGGCCGCTCCGGTTGCAAGGGCTGTGGGACATGATGCGGGGATGGTGGCGCCAATTGATAAGGTCAAAGTTCCAGCGCAGCGCATTTTTGTTAGCAGGTCAGCCGCAGTATCCAGCTTCTCCGTTTGAGTATGCCGGGGGGCGAGTGCCGGATTAGTGAAGCACTTATTTCATCGATGCTTCTTAGCTTGATGTATGTCATTGAATGACGGTTTCTCTAATCACTCCATACAAAGTAATTTGTTCTATTTATATTCAGTGAGTTGGTTAAAGCCGACAACATACATTAACCTTTTCTATTGACCGTTTGACCCTACCCATATCAGACTGACTGCATCGAAACCCGAACAAGGAGCATCACGATGCAGATGAACACCCAAACCCACCAGAACTTTGCCCAGCTGGTCACGCTCAACAGTGCCTACTTGCGCCGTGTCGAGACCATCGAACAGTTCAACGCGGCACTCGACGAAGGCGCACCTGCGATCCTTTCCGTCGACAATCGGTCCCTTGAGATCTACCCGACGGCTTATGAAAACCCGGAATGCTCGATCAATTGCGAAATCGACAAGGCAGGCGAGTGGTTTGGCTGCTATCGCGCAGCAATTCGCGGGCGGAAGAAAGAGGTGGCGGCGGAGTGGCGGGACGAATTGGAAGTGCTGGCCATGCACACGCCCTACGACACAGTGCGGACGCTGATTGAAAGCTGGCTTTCATCCGTGGACGTGCCGCGCAGCTGGCGCGCCAATTGAGTGTACCTGAATAGAACCTAGCCAATCTGGTTCGCTTTGAGGGCTTAAAGGCACTCAAAGCGAACCGTTGCCGTTTCCACCACCCAAAACGAACCACAGGAGCATGAAATGTATGTTCGCGCCTATTTGCGCGCCTCAACCGCTGAGCAGAACGCAGAGCGAGCGAGGGCGGAGCTTGAACAGTTCGCGGAAGAGCGTAGCCTGACAATCGCAGCGACTTATCTCGAGAATGAGAGCGGCGCCAAACTGGAGCGCCCGGAGCTCTTCCGGCTGCTCTCTGACGCCCGCCCGGGCGATATCCTGCTGACCGAGCAAATCGATCGCCTATCACGCCTGAAGGAAGATGATTGGCGGAGACTGAGAACGGAAATCGATCGGCGGCAGGTCCGTGTAGTCTCTCTAGATCTTCCGACCAGTTGGGCCATGACCGCGACCGATGAATTCACCGGGCGAATGTTCTCAGCGGTAAATGGCATGCTGCTGGACGTTCTGGCCGCCGTGGCGCGCAAGGATTATGACGATAGGCGACGGCGCCAGGCGCAAGGCATCGAACGCGCCAAGAGCGAAGGGCGGTACAAGGGACGCAAGGAGGACGCCCGGCGAAATGCTTCGATCTCGAAGATGCTGGCGGCGGGGCAGACCTGGAGCGATATCATTGCCGCAACGGGCTGCTCTCGCTCAACCTTGAGCCGCTTGGCAAAACGCTTGGCGGAGCCGTGAAACTCCTGTTGCAGTCGGAAGCCGCTGAATTTCTGGGTTGCTCGGAGCAGAAGGTGAAGCGGCTCCGGCTATCCGGTCGGCTGCCCTACATTCCGGGGCGGCCGGTCCTTCTCGATGAAGCCGATCTGGTCGCCTTTCTGGAAGAAGAGAGGCTTTCGCGAGAGCGGAGGGAGGAGGCTCGAAGGCCGAAACCCCGCCCTCCGATGGACCCCGCGAAGTGGGCGCGGATCGCGATCTTGCTGCGCCGGCGGTGAGCTTCGGCGGTCATTCGACCCGATCGCCTAAAAGACGTTTAGCTCGATCGGCCAGTGGCCGGGGCTCACGCTGACATGTGGTGCCGTGTACTGACCTAAAAGATGTTTAGCTCGGCCCTCGCGGCGGAAGGGCCATCTTCCGTCTAGTCGAAGATGCCAGGCGTTTTGCCTTTTGCGGCTTTGCTGAGCCGTTTGATCTCCTGCGCAATATCTTCAGCGGTCATCTCGTGCGCTTGTTTACCGGTCCCGGCTTCGCGCGGGTTGAACAAGCCGGCAACGCGAAACAAAAGGCCCGCACTGGTGGCCTTGGCTGTCGGCTGCGCCTTGGGATCACGGCAGACCTCCAGAGCGGCTTCATACGCCACAAGAATACCCTCTGTCCGTACTCGGCGAAGCAAGGTGCGCTCAACTTCAAATTCATCATCCATCGTTTATTTCCTATCCGAATATGCCGGGGTCATCCGGTTCGTGGGCCGCTCTCGCGGCTTGCTCCAAAATCGCTCTCAGCCGGTCAATCTCATCCTGGATGGCGCGGGCTTCGGGTGACATAGGCCGCTGCTGGTCAAAGACGTTTGCCCATTCCTTCTTCAGCTGTCGGGCGCGTTTGTGGCCTTCGCGCTCAGCCGGGGTGCCGGGACGGGCGGCGCGACTGTAACGGTCGTAGGCTTGACGCTCTTCATCAGTCATCGCGGCCAGGCGCGCGATGAGTTCTTTTCGCCGGATTTCCATCGTCTTCAACTTGTTCATGGCGCGCCACTCGTCGGATTTCTTCGATCCGTCTGGCCACCGCTTTCGATGCCACTCTTTGCCGCGGGGTGTCTTGCCGCCGTGAAGCTCGCAACGTTCGCGACCTTTGACAGGGATGCGAGCGCAGAACTTGCCTGGTTGGCCCCGGCATTGAGCGCCGCATAGCTGCAGGAACGGCCGGACCTTCCGATTGTATTCGGTGATGGCGCGGCGGGCGTGTTCCCGTTGGGCGGCATTGTTGCGCTCAGCCATGGTTCAGGCTCCTGCGATGTCGGGCGAAACTTCCATGAGCGATGTGGATCAGCGAGCGAGGCCGCACCGCGCTTTTGAATATAGCGCCGTAGCGGTATGTTCTCCGGACCGGGCCGAGCCCCTTTAAGCGCTCCAGCCCCATGGACAACCTGTCCGGACGATCTGCCTCAGAGTTCGCCTTTTCCGGTTTGAACTGAGCGCGAACGCTTACGTAAGCCTGGGGTGATCGGGGCTTGTGCGCATGGAAGGAATGTAAATGTAAAATCCGGGGTTCTGAGGTTATATAGATAAGAGAGAAGCGTGTTTTAACTTTCATTACGCACACGCAAGCCCCAACATCCCCAAACCCAAGGCGAACTGTGCTCATGCTTCGCCTCTCAGCAACCTGCGGGCCTCAAAACTCTCCTTCATGAGCGCCTGCGTCTTTTCCCGCTCGACGCGCTCCAGTTCCGCACGAGCAGCGAAGCGTTCATGGATACGCGGGTTCACCGCCCATTCAGTCGCGCCGCCGGGCTCATACTTGGAGACCGCAAGCCAACCGGCATCGACAAGCAGCCCCGCGACTTTGAGAAGCGCCGCGGTATTTGCGCCACCTTTCAAGCTGGTGCGGGCGTGGTAGATGCTCCGGCGCGTGATCTTTTTGTGTTCGGGGTGGGTCAGGAGATAGCCCGCGATGAACAGCGCGTCGTCGTGCTGCTCGTCAGGCGCGAAGTAGTCGCGGTAGAACGTGTAGGAATGCCGGAGGGCGAAACGGCACCAGGCCATAGCTCTTTCGACGGTGCCGCGGCCAACCGGAAGATCCGGATTAACCGCGCCCATCAGTTCAAACTGCTCAACAGCGTGGAAGGTGAGAACGAACCGGGCCGCTATACCTGTGAACTTTCTCAGGTGGCCTTTCCATGCGCTATTCATGCCGGGCGTGTTCAGCATGGCCTCGGTCAGAGCCCGGAACTGTTCAAACACCTCGTACCCATCCGGGCTCATCCTGACCGGGTCAGAGAATGGATAAGAGGCGTTCGCGAGGTAGTGCACCATGGCGCGGTATTCCCGCGCGGCCTCAGCGTCTGCCTCTTCATCGCACGCTTTGATCCGTTCCCCCTCGTCGAGGATAAACAGGCACCGCTGCAGAAGTCCGTCCGCTTGCATGTTCTGGACCAGCGTTTTCAGCTTGTCGGGCTGGGTGCTGGCGAGAATGCCCATCAGCGCATTTTGTGCGTATGTGCCGACCGTGGTGGCGCGGTTCACCTTCACGCTCTCGCCGTCAAAGCTGCGCAGCAACATCGTTCGGTCGCCGCCGCCGGATTTCTTATAGGCGCCCAAGCCTTCCACGATCCCCACGAACTCGTCAGGTGCGCGCAGGATGCCGCGCGGATTGGCGGCATGTATCTTAAGCTGTGCCTCGGTGGTCAGGTCATCCACCAGCGCGCAACGCAACCGCGGTTCCGGCGGCAGCGGCTGACGCTTACGACTTGCCTCCTTCGATGCGGCTAGCCAAGCGGAGTATTTCGGCCAATCTGCAGCGTGCCATTCGCGATCCACCTCTTTCAGCGGCTTGAGCGCTGCCGATGTCACAGGGGATTTTGCGCTGCCTGGATCCGCGACCAGGACGCACCAGACCGGGGCCGGCTGCACATAGTCGGCATCGATCGCCCGGACCTGGATAGTCATGGAATTGCCGATCGCCCCGCCGATGGTGGCGAGAGCCGCGGCTGCCGTGAATGCTTCGGAAGCACCTTTGCGCCGGGCTTCGCTGCGCACCCATCGAGAAAGCATCTCAGGAAGGCAACCGGCTGGCGGGGTTCTCAGCTTCATGGGCGGCTCATCACCGAAGATGTCGGCAGGCTCGACAGACGAGAACTTCACCGAACTTTCGCGAGGTCTCCAAAGCTCAGCAAGCGCGGCCTTCTGCTCTTCGGTGAGCGGCGACGGGTCTGCCGGCGGGACAACGTAGATCGGGCCTTCCGTTCCGGCCTGGGCTTCCTGAACAAGCCGTTCCAGAGACTTCGCGTTCAGGCGTTCAGGGGGATGGGCGCCGATGTGCTCCCATCGCGCGTCAAATGTATCGTCATCGTGCTTGGCGGCCTTTGCGCTCCAGATCCGAGCGGCTTCTTTGCCTTCGCTGCTGTCGTGGCTGGCATCATAGAAGGCCATCAGAGCGCTATTCCACGCCTCCCAATCAAGATCCCGATTGGGCAGGTTCTCGGCAACGTCGAGCAATTGCGCAGAGGTCAACGCCTCCTTTGTGAAGAACAGGCTTCCCGGTTCTCTGCCGCCCTTTGTCGTCGTCTGCTCTTCGGCTTTAAGCAAGCGAGCGGCATCGCCAAGGGCGATCTCTCGTTCAACATCGCCGCCGATGATCCGACACAAGCGCGGCTCGCCTTTTGTGTGCCAACTGCCAGGCCAGCGCATCGGGTGCGCAGGGGATGCGGCAGACGTGTCACCGCCGATAAACTTCGCTGCGGCCTTGCGGACGCTGTTTAGAAGCCAGATGTCATCGACTGAGCGCGCCGGGCGCGTAAGGCGCCAATAAAGGTGCAGTTTGGCCTTTTCGCTCCCGTTCGGGCCGATCCAGACGCCGCCGGAAGCAATGACGAGAGTTGCCGGACCTAGAAGCGCCTCGAGCTTGCGCCGCCCCTCGTCGGGGTCCGCTTTATCCAGGTCCACCGCGATCACGGGGGCCGCGATCACATCGGCTTGCCGCGCTTTGTCGCTGAACGGATTGAACAGGCAAGGCGGCGGCGCGAAGACTGCGGCATCATCCGCCGGCCGGTTTGCGATCTTTCCGGCTTCCTCGACTGCGGAAGAAACAAACCCGGGGCCGAAGGCGAGTTCGGTGCTCAACACGCATTTATTGTTGCGGTGCTCGAATGCCCGTAAGACCAGGCGGCCGGTGAATGGGCGCCGGTTTTCATCCACGCAATTACGAAAGACGCCTTCGACAAAGCGGCGGACCTGATCTGCATCGGCAGCCAAATGCGACTTTCCACCCTCGAGTTTCCTGGCAGCGGGTTGGACAGCTTGCGGGGCTTGCTTCAGATCTGATGAAGGTGGTTCGACCGGGGCTGGTGTTCCGATGCCGGAATAGGCTTGTGCGCTCTTCCAGCGCTCTGGGACGACGAAGGACTTAACGGGGGCGTTCATGAGGTCTCTCTATTGCCTAATGCAACGTTGTAACGTAACATTGCGATTGCGTTGAGGAGCGTCCGGCTCCTGTCTCTCGGAGGGTCGCTCGCCAATCGGCGGGCGGCCTTTTTCTTTTTCACCTATGACCGCTTGCCGGTTCTCCGGCCGTAGCGTTGTCGACCACCAGGCGCAGCCAGGTGGGCGGAGCGGCGGAGTTCGCAGGAACGGCTGAGCGTCCACTGCCGCCCGGCAAGACGACAAGGTGCAGCTTCTCCCTACGTTTGGCCTTGGAGCAGCGACGCATCAGCGCCAGCAGGCTCGCTGTTGTTACCGCCTGCTCTCCGTCAATCTCGACAGGCACCAGCGGGCCGAACCTGCGGTATCTGCGGACCCATGATGCGCTTCGTTGTGCAAACTCTGCTGCAGCCGTGACCGTCATCGATCTCGGCAGGTTCTGACTGTCTGCTGTGTTCATTGGTCTAACTCCCTTCGAGTGGCCCAGGAGCACAGCATCAGCGATCGGAGCGCGCGAAACCACCGGCCCTGTGAAAGAGGAATTCTCGTCATTTGCGGCCCCGCGTGGCAGCCTGGTCCAGCTTCTTGAGCTTGCTGTTCAGGTAGCGGGCCTGTTGCCCAAGCAGAATGCTGCTTGTCCGTCTGAGGCGGTCCGAGGGCGGCATTGGCGCTTCTGCCTCTGCAGCGGTCAGCCAGTCAAACATCAATCCTTCCCGAAGGAGGCCTCGCGCAAAATCGAGATCGGCCGGAACGGGATGTCGTGCTGCCTTCACGCGTTTCCAGACTGCCGCGGTGGCTGCCTCCTCCCACCCCAATGAGCGCAGTACCGCGTCCAGCTTCGCCAATGTCGGATCGTCGGTTGTTATCCGGAAGAGCCACTGGTTATCGCTGGCAAAACGGAGGCAGGCGTTTCGGATGTTGTCCGCCGCGATGCCAGGGGTCTCTCCCTTCGGAGAGCCGTCGTTGAGACGATCGGCCGTCTCTGCCACGCTGCCTGTTTCGGCTGCCATTGTGCCAACGACGCATTTAACGGCCGTACTGCGCGACGGATGCCATTCACCGTCCTGTTGCCAGTTGCGACGCGGTTGGTTGCTACGCACCACTTCACGATGTGCCTCAAGGTCGAGGGATGTCTTTGCGAAGATGGCTGTCAGGATCTCCACGCCCGCATGTACAGGGCCGCCGGGTGTGTTGCGGTTCAGGCAAGACCGGACAAGTAACTCGCTGCCGTTCAAGTTGCTCCGGACCAGTGCGTCCAGATAAACTTCTTCGGATGGCGTGATAGGTCGGGAATTGTCGGGTGTTGGGAGCGTACCAATGAAGTACGGCAGCTTCGCCCGAACAGCTTCACGCTCTTCTCGGAGCCAGCACGCAAAGGCAAGCCTCGAGCGTTCATGTGGTGAAGTGAGCCTTGCCTGAATGCCGGTCATCCCAAGATACCGTGAGCATCCAGACCTACGTGCTTCTTTTCTCCGCGGGTGGAGATCGAACCGACAGAAGCCTCAAGCAGGGCATCAGCGTCGACGCGACGGATAAGCGTACGGCCGCCCAGCTTGGTCGTTCGAAGTTCCCCAGAGTTCAGCAGACGGTAAAGGCTGGCGCGGGAAACGCCCAGGTATTGTGCTGCCTGTGTGACTGAAAGTGCGGCGGGAGTGATTTGCATTTTTTCTGCCTCATCAGATGTTTCGATGAAGGCAAAATACCTGCTGCAGCATCAGGGTGTCAAATGCCGTACACCTGTTAAAACATTGAAAATACTATACAAAGTGACATACGAATGACATACCCGCGACATACATTTTGGGCCGTTGGAAGCCTAAGTAGTTCAATAGACACGTCGTTTACGAGCTCGTACCTGACTGAAATTTTTCTGAGTTTTTTTGCGTCAGCCGGGCGATAGACCAATACCACCGAGAGCCATCCCAACGGCATTTCTGCGTTAGGGTGGGCGTTAGGGCAAGAATGCCATTTCGCCAAATTCTTCAATTAAATCAATGGTAGGTGGCGGACAGGGTGGGATTCGAACCCACGGTACGCTTTCACGCACACACGCGTTCCAGGCGTGCGCCTTAAACCACTCGGCCACCTGTCCAGGGGGATCGCGGGGAAAACCACCGCGGTTGGTCGGGCGCGATATATACCGAGGAATTCCGGCGGATCAACCTAAATCTATCAGAATTTTGACATCGGCCGACAATTCCCTATCTATAAGGTCCAGCACGGCGGGTCCTCAGGGCCGCGTCGGGTTTCAGCCGGAGACATTGGTGGTGCGCTTCCTGTTCAGGATCTTGAGTTTGCTTGCGCTTTGCGTTGGCGTCGTGCTTGCCGTGGTGGATTCGATTGCCTCTGTTTCGGCATCGCAGGTCATCCTGACGCCGCTCTCGGAAGCTTGGATCGACGCGCACCCGGCCTCGCTAATGGCGCTTGAAGGCCTAGTCGAGACGCGGCTCGGGAATGGCGCCTGGCTGGCGCTGCGCGACGTGGTGCTGCCGCAGCCCGCCTCGGGGGCGCTCTTCGTTCTCTCTCTGGTCTTCTGGATGATCGGCTACAAGAAACCCTCGCCGGCGGGACGGTTTGCAGCCTGATGAGCTTTGCCGGCAAGCATGCAGGCTTCCGCCAGATGTAAGTTTCGAGCCGTGACCGCGACAAAAGATACGAAGACCAGTGGCGGCTCATACGAACCGCGGCCGGTGATCCGCCAGAGGGTGGAGATCTAGATAAAGAGCGAACGGGCCGGCAGACGGCCGCATGAGGTTTCAGATGTTCCTGATCGACATGTTCAACAAGAAGACGGTAATGCCGACCGCCGAGAGCGCGCTTCCCGGTCGGTCCGAGCCGATCCCGACGGCATCGACGCATTTCATTTCGGGCCTGCCGCTCAAGGGGCCGGTCCCCGAAGGCATGAAGACGGTCTATCTCGGCATGGGGTGCTTCTGGGGCGCCGAGCGGCTGCTTTGGCAAACGCCGGGGGTCTATCTGACCGCTGCCGGATACCAGGGCGGCATCACGCCGAACCCGACGTATCAGGAAACCGTCACCGGCCTCACCGGCCATACGGAGGTGGTGAAGGTGGTCTACGACCCTCAGAAGATCACGCTCGAAGGGCTGCTGAAGGTGTTCTTCGAGGCGCATGATCCGACCCAGGGCATGCGCCAGGGCAATGATATCGGCACCACCTATCGCTCGGCGATCTATTTCGAGGACGAAGGCGACATGGCGCTCGCGGTTGCGGTGCGCGATCGATTCCAGGAGGCGCTGGTGACGGCCGGGCGCAACAGCCGGATCACCACGGAAATCGCGCACGCAGATACGTTCTACTATGCCGAGGACTATCACCAGCAATATCTGGCGAAGAATCCGAACGGCTATTGCGGACTGCGCGGGACTGGTGTTGCCTGCCCGATCACGCCCGCAGCCTGAGGGCGAATGCCCAAAGCCGCAGCAGAAATCCCATTGATCTGACTGATTTTTCAGCGCCCGGCGCTGAAAAATCAGCAGGCTTGTGAATCTTTACCAGATGAAAAAAATCTGGTGAATTTTCAGACGAGCCATGCAAGGATGCAGCCCAGCCAGGACCTCCGGGAAAAGGGGGCGGCGGTTCCGCAGACACGTCTTTCTCATCGGGGAAGGCTTGCGGGAGGACCCAACAAGATCAATAGCAACAACAGGGCTGCACCATGAAGAAAACCCTCCTCAGTCTCTTTGCCTTGGCCGCGATGTCGGCGACCGCGCTTGCGGCCGACGTCAAGCCGGCGCTGGTCTACGGCACGGGCGGCAAGTTCGACAAATCCTTCAACGAAGCCGCTTACGGTGGCGCCGAGAAGTTCAAGGCCGAGACCGGCATCGACTACCGCGACTTTGAGCCGACCAGCGACACGCAGGGTGAACAGGCTATCCGCAACTTCGCCTCGCGCGGCTTCAACCCGGTTGTTGCCGTCTCGTTCGCCTGGACCTCGGCCATCGAAAAGGTCGCTGCCGAATTCCCGGATACGCAGTTCGTGATCGTCGATTCCGTCGTCGAGAAGCCGAATGTCCGTTCGGTCGTCTACAAGGAAGAGGAAGGCTCTTATCTGGTCGGCCTGCTCGCCGGCATGGCTTCGAAGTCGGGCAAGGTCGGCTTCGTCGGCGGCATGGACATTCCGCTCATCCGCAAGTTCGCCTGCGGCTACGAGCAGGGCGCGCGCGCTGCCAAGGCTGACATCGAAGTCTTCCAGAACATGACCGGAACAACCGGCGCTGCCTGGAACGACCCGGTTCGCGGCGGCGAACTCACCAAGAACCAGATTGATCAGGGCGCAGACGTGATCTACGCGGCAGCCGGTGCAACCGGTCTCGGCGTTCTCCAGACCGCGGCCGACAACGGCAAGCTGTCGATCGGCGTCGATTCCAACCAGAACCACCTGCATCCGGGCTCGGTTCTGACCTCGATGGTCAAGCGCGTCGACCTCGCCGTCTACAACGCTTACTCCGATGCCAAGAACGACAAGTTCACGCCCGGCCTCCAGGTTCTCGGCGTGGCCGAGGATGGCGTTGCCTACGCGCTCGACGAGAACAACGCCAAGCTGATCACCGAAGACATGAAGGCTGCCGTCGAGAAGGCCAAGGCCGACATCGTCGCGGGCACGGTCAAGGTTCACGACTACATGTCGGACAATTCCTGCCCGAAGTGATTTGAAATCCAGGCGCAGGACGGCTCATGGGTCGTCCTGCGCTTTTTTTATGTCTGGGAGACCGGAATGAACGCAGCGAGCCAGGCACACGCGATCGAGCTGATCGGCATCGACAAGAAGTTCGGTGCTGTGCATGCCAATAAAAACATCAACCTGACGGTCGCCAAGGGCTCGATCCACGGCATCATCGGTGAAAACGGCGCCGGAAAGTCGACGCTGATGTCGATCCTCTACGGCTTCTATCAGGCCGACCAGGGATCCATCCAGATCGACGGCAAGCCGGTGACGATCAAGGACAGCCAGGCAGCCATCAATTCCGGGATCGGAATGGTGCACCAGCATTTCATGCTGGTTGAAAATTTCTCCGTGCTGGAGAACCTGATGCTCGGCGCCGAAGGTGGCGCCCTGCTCGGCAAGGGCACGGATGCGGCGCGTGCGGCGCTGAAGAAGCTGGAAGAAGACTACGAGCTGGAAGTGGACCCCGATGCGATCGTCGAGGAACTGCCTGTCGGTCTGCAGCAGCGCGTCGAAATCCTGAAAGCCCTCTATCGTGGCGCCGAGATCCTGATCCTCGACGAACCCACGGGCGTTTTGACTCCTGCGGAAGCCGACCACCTGTTCAAGATCCTCGGTGTGCTGCGCGACCAGGGCAAGACGGTCATCCTGATCACCCACAAGCTGCGCGAGATCATGGCGATCACCGACACGGTCTCGGTCATGCGCCGCGGCGAAATGGTTGCGACCCGCAAGACGGCGGAGACCACCGTGGAAGAACTGGCCGAGCTTATGGTCGGCCGTCGCGTGCTGCTGCATGTGGAGAAGAAACCCGCCAATCCGGGCGAGATCTTCCTCTCGGTGCGCAATCTGACGGTCAAGGACAACCGCGGCGTTGTCATGGTCGACAACGTCTCCTTCGACGTGCGTTCCGGCGAGATCGTCGGCATTGCCGGTGTGGCAGGCAACGGCCAGAGCGAGCTTCTGGAAGCCATCACTGGCATTCGCAAGCCGACTTCCGGGGAGATCTGGATCAACGGGCAGAACGTGGCCGGTCTCGACCCGGCGGAGCTGCGCGGCATCGGCGTTGCGCATATTCCGGAAGACCGCCATCACATGGGTCTCGTACTTCCCTTCGAGGAAAGCCAGAACGCCATTCTCGGCTATCACCGGGACGAACGCTACGGCAAGGGCCCGTTCCTCAACCCCGACCTGATGCGCAAGGCAGCAGTCGAGGAAATCGAGAAATACGACATCCGCCCGCCGAACCCGCGACTGAAGACCGCCAACTTCTCCGGCGGCAACCAGCAGAAGATCGTCGTCGCGCGAGAAATCGAGCGTGACCCGAAGCTCTTGATCGTCGGCCAGCCGACACGCGGCGTCGATATCGGCGCGATCGAATTCATTCACAAGCGGATCGTCGAGACGCGCGACGCCGGCAAGGCCGTGCTGCTCGTCTCCGTCGAACTCGACGAAATCCGCTCGCTCTCCGACCGTATCCTGGTGATGTTCGCCGGCAAGGTGGTCGGCGAGAAGACGCCTGATACAGGCGAACAGACACTCGGCCTGATGATGGCCGGCATTGCCGCTTGAGGTTTTGATGAGCACTGCATCCGTACCCCTTCCGAACTGGATCAATTATGCGCTGCTGCCGCTGATCAACCTCCTTCTCGCCTTCCTGGTCTCGGGCCTGGTCGTCTGGATCATCGGGGAGAACCCGTGGGAGGCGCTGAAACTGATGCTGGAAGGCGCGCTTGGCAGCGGAGAAGGCATTGGCTTCACGCTGTTCTACGCCACCAACTTCATCTTCACCGGACTTTCGGTGGCGGTGGCCTATCATGCGGGCCTGTTCAACATCGGCTCCGAGGGCCAAGCCTATCTCGGCGGCCTGGGTGCCGCACTTGCGGCACTCGCGCTCGATCACTACGTGCCGTGGTACGTCACCATGCCGTTTGCGATCATGGCGGCGGCGCTCTTCGGTGCGGCCTGGGCGCTGATCCCCGCCTGGCTCCAGGCCAAGCGCGGCAGCCATATCGTCATCACCACGATCATGTTCAACTTCATCGGCGCGGCGCTGATGGTCTATCTGCTGGTCAACGTGCTGATCGTGCCGGGCAAGATGGCGCCGGAGACCCGCACCTTCCTCGAAGGCGGCCAGCTGCCGAAGCTCGACTGGCTGATTTCGATGTTCGGCGGCACGCTCGGCCCTGCCCCGTTCAACGTGTCCTTCCTGATCGCGCTCGTCATGTGCGTGCTGGTGTGGATCCTGATCTGGCGTACCAAGCTCGGCTACGAGATGCGCACGCTCGGCATCAGCCGCTCGGCGGCGGCTTATGCCGGCATACCCTATGTTAAGATCGTCATGATCACCATGCTGATTTCAGGCGGACTTGCCGGCATGATGGCGCTCAACCCGGTGCTCGGGGCCTCTGCCCGCCTGCAGGTGGAATTCGTGGCAGGCGCTGGGTTTGTCGGCATCGCGGTTTCTCTGATGGGGCGCAACCATCCGCTTGGCATCGTGCTCGCCGCAATCCTGTTCGGCATTCTCTATCAGGGTGGCGCGTGGCTCTCCTTCGACATGCCCAACATCACCCGCGAGATGATCGTCGTCATTCAGGGTCTCGTGATCCTGTTTGCCGGCGCGCTCGAATTCATGTGCCGGCCGATGGTCGTGCGCATTTACCAGACACTGACGAAGGCCTGAGGACGAGATCATGGATTCTTTTGACATGCTGATCAGCATCCTGGGCTCGACGATCCGTCTGTCGATCCCGTTGATCCTTGCAGCGCTTGCCGGGCTCTATTCCGAACGCGCCGGCGTCTTCGACATCGGCCTTGAGGGCAAGATGCTGGCGGCAGCCTTTGCCGCGGCCTGTATCGCGTATCTTACGGGCTCCGCCTGGCTCGGTCTTCTTTCCGGTATCGGCGTATCGCTGGTGTTTTCGCTGATCCACGGCTTTGCCTCGATCACCAATCGCGGCAACCAGATCATCTCTGGCGTTGCGCTCAACTTCGTCGCCGCCGGTTTGACCGTGGTACTGGGCCAGGCCTGGTTCGGACAGGGCGGCCGCACGCCGCAGGTTTCCGGGGAAGGCCGGTTCTCGCCGATCATCCTGCCGGGCGCGGAGGCCATGCGGGACGTGCCGTTCATCGGGCCGCTCTATTCGAACGTCATCTCCGGCAATAACTTCCTGACCTATCTCGCCTTCCTCGCCGTGCCGATCTCGTGGTGGGTGCTTTATCGAACCCGCTTCGGTCTTCGCCTGCGCGCAGTCGGTGAAAACCCCGGGGCAGTGGATACGGCCGGCATATCGGTGACCTTCCTGCGCTACCGGGCGGTGCTGGTGGCGGGCCTGCTCTGCGGCATCGCCGGTACCTATCTCGCGATCGCGCAATCGGCGGCCTTCATCAAGGACATGTCGGCGGGCAAGGGCTTCATTGCGCTTGCTGCTCTCATCTTCGCCAAATGGAAGCCCGTGCCGGTCATGTTCGCCTGCCTGTTGTTCGGCTTCCTTGATGCGCTTGCGAACTTCATGCAGGGCAAAGCGATCCCGGGAATCGGCGAAGTTCCGGTACAGCTCTTCCAGGCACTGCCCTATATCCTGACCTGTATCCTGCTCGCAGGCTTTATCGGTGCCGCCAACCCGCCAAAGGCCGGTGGCGTGGCCTATACCAAGGAGCGCTGATTGATGGCTCACGATCTGTTCGAAGCAGCGCGCGACGCGATGAAGTTCGCGCACGCGCCCTATTCCAAGTTCCCGGTGGGGGCCGCGATCCGCGCCGATGACGGCAGGATCTATACGGGCGCCAATATCGAGAACCTCTCCTTCCCGCAGGGATGGTGTGCCGAACCCACAGCGATCGGCTGCATGGTCATGGGCGGCGGAAAGAAGATCGTCGAGATGGCCGTGATCGCCGAAAAACTGGCGCTCTGCCCGCCCTGCGGCGGTTGCCGGCAGAAGATCTCGGAATTCGCATCCGCCGACACAAAGATCTTTTTGTGCGACGAAGTGGGCGTGCAGAAGACCATGACCATGAACGAACTGCTGCCGCTGAGCTTCAAGACGGACATCCTCGGATGAAGGCCGCGGTCGATCTCCTTGTCGAACGGCTGAGCGGGCTTGTTCCGCGCCATGCGATCGTGTTGGGGTCGGGCCTTGGCTCGCTGGTGAACGAGGTACGCGATGCGGTTCGCGTTCCCTACTCCGAGCTTCCCGGCTTTCCGTTGAGCGGGGTGTCAGGCCATGCGGGCGAGATCGTTGCCGGTTATCTGGGACGCACGCCAGTCATCATGCTCGCCGGACGCATGCATTACTACGAGCACGGCGATGCGAATGCGATGCGCAAGCCGATCGAAGTGCTGATGGGGCTTGGCGTGAAGTCGCTGATCCTGACCAATGCGGCCGGATCTCTGCGCGAGGACCTGCCGCCTGGTTCGGTCATGCAGATCACCGATCACATCAACTTCTCCGGCAAGAACCCGCTGATCGGCGAGCCGAGCGATGGCCGCTTCGTCGGCATGACCTCGGCCTATGACGCCGAGTTGCAGGCAGCCATGCGGGCAGCCGCTGAAGCAGAAGATGTGCCGCTGTCGCAGGGCGTCTACATGTGGTTTTCGGGCCCGAGCTTCGAGACGCCGGCGGAGATCCGCATGGCTCGCATTCTCGGTGCAGATGCCGTCGGCATGTCGACCGTGCCGGAGGTCATTCTTGCCCGATTCTACGGCCTGAGGGTTGCGGCTGCCTCGGTGATCACCAATTATGGGGCAGGCATGACCGGTGGCGAACTCAGCCACGAAGAAACCAAGGACATGGCGCCGATCGGCGGCAAACGTCTGGCCACCATCCTGAAACGGATGATCGGCGGAGGAAATGACATTGGATAATCAAGAACTGCGCGCTGTCGCCTCGCGGGCGCTTTCGCTGCTCGACCTCACCAACTTGAAGGAGGACTGCACGCCCGAACAGATCGTGACGCTTTGCGGCAAGGCCCAGAGCGCCTTTGGTCCGACGGCTGCGATCTGCATCTGGCCGCGCTTCGTCATGCAGGCGCGCACGCTGCTCGGGCCCGACAGCCCGATCCGGATCGCGACCGTGGTCAACTTTCCCTCGGGCGAGATGAAGACAGAGGATGTGCTGGCCGAAACGCGTGATGCCATCGCCGACGGTGCCGACGACATCGACCTCGTGATCCCTTACCGGGCGCTCGCCAAGGGTGACGAGAAGGCCGTGACCGACATGGTATCGGCAGTGAAGGGCGCTTGTGGCCAAGCGATCCTGAAGACGATCCTGGAGACAGGCGAACTCAAGGACATCTCGCTGATCCGCCGCGCCTCGGACCTTTCCATCGCGGCCGGCGCCGACTTCATCAAGACCTCGACCGGCAAGGTCGGCGTCAATGCGACGCTCGAAGCCGCCGACATCATGCTGCAGGCGATCCGCGACAGCCGCAAGAAGGTCGGCTTCAAGCCGGCCGGCGGGATTTCGACGGTCGCCGATGCCGGCCACTATCTGAAGCTCGCCGACACCATCATGGGCGAGGACTGGGTGATGCCGTCGACCTTCCGGTTCGGCGCGTCGGGGCTTCTCGACAACATTCTTGCAGTTCTTTCGGGCCAGCAGGCTGCGGCCCCAGTATCGGGATACTGATCCATGCTTCCCCAGGAGATCATCCGTCGCAAGCGTGATGGCGGCACCCTCAGCGGGCAGGAAATCGCAAGCTTTATCGTAGGGTTGTCGAAGGAAACGATCTCAGAGGGGCAGGTCGCTGCCTTTGCGATGGCCGTCTTCTTCAAGGGCATGACGCCCGACGAAATCGTCGCACTGACACTTGCGATGCGTGATTCCGGCGATGTGCTCTCCTGGGCCGGCGTCGGAAAGCCGGTTGCGGACAAGCATTCGACCGGCGGTGTGGGCGACAACGTCTCGCTGATGCTGGCACCGATCGTGGCAGCCTGTGGGCTTGCCGTGCCGATGATATCAGGCCGCGGGCTAGGCCATACCGGCGGCACCTTGGACAAGCTGCAGTCGATTCCCGGCTATGACGTGATGCCCGACAACTCGACCTTCCGCCACACGGTCGACCGTGCGGGCTGCGCGATCATCGGGCAGACGGGGGATCTGGCACCGGCCGATAAGCGGCTCTATGCAATCCGGGACGTGACTGCGACGGTCGAATCCATTCCGCTGATCACGGCCTCCATCCTGTCCAAGAAGCTCGCAGCAGGGCTCGAAAGCCTGGTTCTCGACGTGAAGGTCGGCAACGGCGCCTTCATGGCGAAGAGCGACGATGCAGAGGCCTTGGCACGTTCGCTGGTTCGGGTCGCCAATGGGGCCGGCGTGAAGACCACGGCGCTTTTGACCGACATGAACGAGCCGCTCGCCGACTGTGCCGGAAACGCGATCGAGGTGCAGAACGCCGTCGACTTCCTGAAGGGCCATAAGAGCGGTACGCGGCTCGAAGAGGTGACGCTGGCGCTCGGTGCCGAGATGCTGGTGAATGCCGGTGTGGAAACGGACCAGGCGGCGGCACTTGCCCGCTGCGGTCAGGTGCTCGCCTCCGGCCAGGCGGCCGAGATCTTCGGGAAAATGGTCAGCGAACTTGGCGGGCCTGTCGATTTCATGGAAAAGGCGGAAGGCTATCTGCCGCGCGCCAAGGTCGAAGTGGCCGTTCTTGCCGAGCAAGACGGTCATCTGAGTGCCTGCGACACGCGCGGACTTGGGCTTGCCGTTGTCGCGCTTGGTGGTGGTCGCCAGCGTCCGAGCGACACGATCGATCACGGCGTCGGCCTATCCGGCTTCAAGCCGCTGGGAACGAGGGTCGCGAAGGGTGAGCCGATCGCCTTCGTTCAGGCCAATGACGAGGCTGCCGCGGCTCAAGCTGCCAGGACTGTGGCGGAGTGCTACAGCATTTCCGATGCAAAGCCGGCTGCAACGCCGGTGATCGGGCTGCGCATCGGCGCAGATTGACTGCCAGACGCTTTACTGGATCATCCGCAGGACGCGCTTCTCGGCGGTATAGGACTTGAGCTTGCTCATGAAGCTCATGCCAACGAGTGTCGACGTCAGCGCCTCGTCGCTCAGCACGAAGGCATCGACTTCTTTCACCCGGATGCTGCCGATCTCGACACGGTCGAGCACGACATGGGCGGCCTTGATGGAGCCATTGGCCGTATTGACGTTGTAACGGAAATCAAGCGCTGCTGGGCTGAAGCCAAGCCGACGGGCGGTGGACACATTGATTGCCACCGTCGAGGCGCCGGTGTCGACCATGGCGTCAACCGGCTTGCCATTCATCTTGAACGTGCCCGTGTAGTGGCCGCCCGGCCCCATGGGGAGAACCATCTGACCGGCATGGGAGGCGGAAGGTTTGGCGGCGACCTCTTCGGGAGCGTTCGCTTCACGTTCATCCAGCATGGCCTGCACCTTCTCCACGATGGTCGGCCACTGGCTGGCGGACAAAGCGAGCATCAGGACTGTGAACAGCGTGCGAGCGAACATCTGGAATCCCCGTGGATCGATGCCGGATGGTAGCAGTCGCTGATCAGAAATTGGATAAGGCACCATGCAAAACGGCCCAAAACCGGGGTTTCGGGCCGTCAAACCTTGCGATCTGGTTAAGAAATCACTTCGTTCCGTACATGCGGTCGCCGGCATCGCCGAGGCCGGGCATGATGTAGCCCTTCTCGTTCAAGTGGCTGTCGATCGATGCGGTGAAGATCGGCACGTCCGGATGGGCGGCGTGGAAGTTCCTGATGCCTTCGGGTGCTGCCAGCAGGCAGAGGAAGCGAATGTTCTTCGCGCCGCGCTCTTTCAGCTTTTCGATCGCGGCGATCGAGGAATTGCCAGTGGCGAGCATGGGGTCGACGACGATGATCAGGCGTTCCGACAGAGCTTCCGGCGCCTTGAAGTAGTATTCGACGGCCTGCAGGGTCTCGTGATCGCGGTAGACGCCGACATGGGCGACGCGGGCGGCAGGCACCAGTTCCAGCATGCCTTCAAGAAGGCCATTGCCGGCGCGCAGGATCGAGGCGAAGACCAGCTTCTTGCCTTCGAGGATCGGCGACTGCATCTCCGTCAGCGGCGTCTCGATCGTCTCCATGGTGAGTTCGAGATCGCGGGTGACTTCGTAGCAGAGGAGCGTCGAGATTTCCCGCAGCAGCCGACGGAAGCTTGAGGTCGACGTTTCCTTGCGGCGCATGATCGTCAGCTTGTGCTGCACGAGGGGGTGATCGATGACTGTTACGCCGTCCATGGTCGAGCCTTCTTTTCTTGTTTTCTGAGGTGGGTCTATTTTCACGTTCTCTTGGATGCCCGCAAGAGCGATGCCGGTTTTTGCCCGGTCTTCAACAGTTGTGGCGTCACAGTGAGGCGAGAAGCCTTGCCCTCGTTTCCTCATCGACAAATGCAGCCTCAATCGCGGTGCGCGTCATGCCGTCGATTTCTGCATCGGTGAAGCCGAACTCGCTTGATGCCCAGTCATATTCCTGGGCAAGCGACGTGCCGAAGAAGGGCGGATCGTCGGAATTGATGCAGACCTTGACGCCGGCTTCATGAAGCTTCCGAAGAGGATGGCTGGCGAAGTCGGGGAAGACCTTCAGCGCGATGTTGGAACCCGGGCAAACTTCGAGCACGGTGCCGAGATCCACCAGACGTTGGACGAGTTCGGGATCTTCGATGGCGCGGACACCGTGGCCGATGCGCGCAGGCTTCACGAGGTCCAAGGCATCCGTTACGCTGAAGGAGCCGCAGACTTCCCCGGCATGGATGGTCAGACCCAGACCTGCCTCACGGGCGATATCGAAGGCGCGGGCGTAATCCGCCACCCGACCCATGCGCTCTTCGCCAGCCATGTTGAAGCCTGTTACCAATGGATTGTTGCTGCGTGCGGCATATTCAGCCGCGGCGATCACGCTTTCCGGCCCGAAATGGCGCTCGCCGGTGACGATGATACGCGCCTCGATACCCGTCGCGGCCCTCGCTGCCTCGATGCCGGCAGTGATACCGGAAAGATAGCTGTCCGCTCCAAGCCCTATGCGATCGCCGTGATCCGGCGAGACGATGATTTCGCTGTAGATGGTGTCTACGGCTGCCAGTTCCCGCAGATAAGTCTCCGTCAGCAGCGCATAGTCCTCCTCCGTGCGGAAGAGGGCAGCGACCCGATCATAGGCCTTGATGAATTCGGCGAAATCGGTCCAGGCATAGGTTCCGTCGCGCATGAAGGTCGCGGAATCAACGCCGTATTTTTCAGCTTGGGCGAGCGCCAGTGCGGGTGGTGCTGCACCCTCGATGTGACAGTGCAGTTCGGCTTTCTTCAGTCGTTTGGTCACAGGAAGCTCCGTCCGTGGCGGCCGGGTTCTATCCCCAAATGCGCCGCGATGGTTTCGCCGATATCGGCATAGGTGTTGCGGACCCCGATGTTGCGCGAGCGCACGCCGGGGCCGAAACACATGATCGGCACGCGCTCGCGGGTGTGGTCCGTACCGCGCCAGGTGGGATCGCAGCCATGGTCGGCCGTCATCAGGACGATGTCGCCGGACTTCAGCTTTCGGTGAACCTCGGGCAGGCGGCGGTCGAAGGCTTCCAGCGCTGCTGCGTAGCCGGGTACGTCGCGACGATGACCGTAGAGCATGTCGAAATCGACAAAATTGGTGAAGACGAGATCGCCCTCTTCCGCCTCGTCCATGACCTTCAGCGTCGCGTCCATCAGCGCCATGTTGCCGTTCGCCTTGATGACGCGGGTGACACCCTGATGGGCGAAGATGTCGCCGATCTTGCCGACGGCGTGGACCTTGCGACCGGCCTCAACGAGGCGGTCGAGCAAGGTCGGCTCGGGCGGCAAGACGGAATAGTCGCGGCGATTGCCGGTGCGCTCGAAGGTCTGGACGGTCTCGCCAATGAAGGGACGGGCGATGACTCGCCCGATGTTCAAGGGATCGAGCAGTCTGCGGACGATCTGACAGAGTTCGAGCAGGCGCTCGAGGCCAAAATGCGTTTCGTGAGCGGCAATCTGGAAGACGGAATCGCTGGACGTGTAGCAGATGGGCTTTCCGGTTCGGATATGCTCCTCGCCGAAACGGGCGATGACCTCAGTGCCCGAGGCATGGCAATTGCCGAGGATGCCCGGCAGGTTGCCCTCGCGGCAGATCGCCGCGACGAGATCGGCGGGAAAGGCCTCCTCGCCTTCGGGGAAGTAACCCCAGTCGAAATCGACGGGCGTGCCGGCGATCTCCCAGTGACCCGAGGGAGTATCCTTGCCTTTGGAGACCTCGCTCGCCGCCCCGTGCAGGCCGAAGACCCGTTCGGGAATGGGCATGCCATGCGGCGTGCTGCCGGTGGCTAGCTTTGCGGCAGCCATTAGGCCCAGCGCGGACATATTGGGGAGAACGAGAGGCCCCTGACGGAGACCCTTCCGATCTCCCGCGCCGGCGGCACAGAATTCCGCGATGTGCCCCAGTGTGTTGGAGCCGTCATCGCCATAGGCAGGCGCATCCGGGGCGCCGCCAATGCCAAATGAATCGAGAACGAAGAGGAAAGCGCGTGCCATGTGCAACCCACGGCCGGGTCTGGTTGTTGTTGTGCCGGCCTTTGCCAGCATCCTTAGCGTCTGTCCGATGCCTTGGCAAACCTGGTCAGCAGTCGGTGCAAGTCACCTCCGTGCCAAGACGCTGGCGGAAGTAAAATTCTCTGCCGATGGTCAGGCTCTTGGCCTGCGTACCGGACAGGCCGGGCAGATACATCATCAACTCATGGGAAACGCTGAGTTCGCTGCGGATGAGAAAGGTATCGGCCACCAGCATATCGGCGGGAACTGGAGCCGTCGTTCCGACAGCGTATGGCGCCACTCCGGTTGTTGACCATGACCAAGCCACCTTCGCTGACTTTGAGGAATCGATCTTGATCCCACTGACCTTAATAACGAGGTCGTTCGAAGGATAGGGAACGAAGATCGCGCCCGAAACATCCGACATAGTTGCCAGAAAGGCCTTGTTGACATTTTCCTGCCGCGCCACGAGATCCGCAACCGTGCTGCTTGCCATCGACGTCTTCTTAGCGACGCTAAGGCCCATCGTGAGTTCGAAGGCCATCAAATAGAGGACGATCAGCATCGGCGCGACAATGGCAAATTCAACGCCGCCGACACCCTGCCTGTCGTCAACCAAGCGCCGCATCGCCGTAGCGAGGTGTCCTGCACGCTGCCGCAGTCCGGCGAGGCTTCGTGTCAGCAAGGACATGTCTCTGCCTCTCGCGCTCATGGGTAGTTCTCGTTCTGGAAGGCCGTAGTCGCAACAATCAGGAAGTCAGACGGCATGGAGCCGTCGGATGGACGGATCGTCGTGATGTAGGGGCGGACGAGATCCGTGATCACCTGCCAGCGGTAATAGGCGCGCAGCATGTTAATGGTGGAGGGGCCGCCGGGGGTGAACTTGAAACTCGTCGGGTCGATATCGGCAAACGAAGCTGTCGAGACGCGCGGAATGGTCTTCGGAATGGCACTGAAGCTGGAGAATGTGCGGGCGTCGATATAGAGCTTGCTGGGCGTGGCGATTTCGCTCTCCGAGCATTGGATCATGATATCCACTTCTTCACAGAAAGCCCGGCGGAACTTGGTTTCGTCCATGTCCGTGGCCACCCGGTTGAGCTGATAGGTAATTTGCCCGGTCCGCAACTGGCGACCCAGCGTATTAACAGCGTTAGTCACCAACTGCTCCGCCGCAAAGGCCACGAAGGTCTCGATGATCGCGAAGATTATGAGGAAGTAGGGAACCGCTAGGATCGCAAACTCGATCGCTGCGGCGCCATCGCTGGATCGCACCAGTTTCCGCCAGAGACGGAATCGTGGCCTGCGGATGCGCTCGTTCCGATAGTGTCGATCGTTAACCTGGCTCGTCATAGCCTTGTTCATCCTCAAAGGTGAGGAGAAACTACGAGCCAAATGTTGATTTTCCGTTGCCCGAATATTTACACTTTGCCGAGCCAGCTCTACCCAAAAGTCGCAATCGTTACGGTGTGGCGCCTGTCTGTGCGTGCTCTTCACAGTTTGGGGTGCACGAAAGGACGGTTCGCGCGGTGGACTTGAAGACGCGGACGGTACTCGATTCGTCGATCGAGACGAGGATTCGTTCATCCACAATCGCATTGCCATCAGCATCGAGAAGGACGAGGTTCGTGGTTCCGTAGGAGCGACCCGTGAGAACGATGGTCTTTGAATCGGCAACCGTGGCATCCGCGACGTCCGCATTCCCTACGATCACCTTGCTGACGGGCCGATCTAGCTTCAAGACCCGAGCACTATTCATATAGACACGCAGGATGCCTTCATCCTCCGCATACGCTGCGGGCGCGGGCGAGACCATGGCAAGGGCCAGCATCATGGCTGCAGCGGCGAAACGACGGTCGGACATGGATGTGCCTTTGAAATACGCGCAAGACGAGGTGCCTAAAGGATGCCGGCTTTAGGTGAATGAAGCGTTAAACCGCAAAGAGGAGGCTTTTGGGGCCGGAGCATCCAGCCGACCCATCCTTACAACCAGGGGCGGCTGGCGGCATGGAAAGCCGAAGCTGCGCCATGACGAAACAGATTGAGGCTAGAAAACGTTAACCCGCCCGATTTTCAGACCAGCCGATCTTGCTCCAGCCCCATCAACCCCGTCGCTGACATAGCTTAAACCGCGGAACTCCAGGCCCTTTCGCGGCATCTTAGCGGCCTGCTGCAGCATTCATTTACCACACTGAAGGCAAGCGGCGTTTCACGATCCGCTAACCGTTTTTCTTAAGTCGATGGCAACACGCGGCGATTTAGGTTGGCGACATCCGAGCAACGGCAAACAGTTGCCGGCAGTGCTGATCAACCTCGCGGAGTAGGAGAAATAACATGACCAAGCTTTTCGCACGTTTCGTCAAGGACGAGTCCGGCGCAACTGCAATCGAATACGGCCTGATCGCCGCCCTCATCTCGGTCGCCCTGATCACTGGCGCGACGACCCTGGGCACCGCGCTCAATGACACCTTCCAGAACGTCTCTGACGAAATGGGCAAGGCCAAGACCGCTTCTGGCGGCTGATACCATCCCATACTGGGCGCCGAGTGCGCCTTGCGAAAGGCCGCCCCTCAAGGCGGCCTTTTTTGCTTGCAGGTTTGACCGTTGGGCAAGCAGCGTTTGCTGATTCTAAAGACTCGTGCGCTAGGGTAGCTGTCGAAGGAGTGCGCCATGTATCCGGCTATAGTCTTTATTGTGCTGCCAGCCTGCCTTGTCCTGGCGGCTCTGACCGATTTCCTCGAAATGACGATCCCGAACTGGATTTCGCTGGCCCTCATAGCAACCTTTCTGGTGATCGTACCCTTCTCCGGATTGTCCGTGATTGAACTGGGTTGGCATTTCGCCGCGGCGGCTCTCGTTTTCGCAGTGTGTTTCGCCTTGTTCGCTCTCAACGTCATGGGTGGTGGCGATGCGAAGCTTCTGACGGCAGCGGCACTCTGGTTCGGCTTCAACCCTTCGCTTTTCGAGTTCCTCGTGTTTACCGGCTACCTTGGGGGCCTGCTGACTATCATCGTCATGCTATTGCGCGCAAATTGGGACAAGCTCGCCACTGTCGGCCTCCGACTTCCTCAGACGCTGATGGTCGCAAAAAAGATCCCGTACGCCATTGCTATCGGCGCTGCCGGGCTAATTGCCTATCCCGGATCTCCTCTGGTGGTCGCAGCCATACAGTCCACGCGATAAAGCCACTAGAAACCTTCTATTAACTACGATTGTAAGCGGCTTATTAACCATAAGTACACCAATTCCTGATCAATCTTGCCGGCAGAACCTATTGCGTCGCCCGAGGATCGATCATGAAACCCGCCCGCCTCATCATACTCGCTGTCGCCGTCGTGGCTGCCGGTATGGCCGGTCTTCTCGCCATGCGACTGAGCGGCAATCAGACTGTCATCGTGCAGGATCAGGTGGTGACGAAGGAACCGACAGTCGATGTGTTGGTCTCCGCCAAGAATCTCCCTGTCGGTGCGCGGCTGGATGAAACCTCGATGCGCTGGATGCCCTGGCCGGAAGGCAGCCTCGTTGACGGCTTCATCACCTCTTCCACACGTCCGGACGCGCTGACTGAATTGACGGGTGTCGTCGTGCGCCTGCCGGTCTTCGAAGGCGAACCACTGCGTCGGGAAAAGATCGCCGATTCTTCTTCCCGCATCCTGTCCGCGCTGCTGCCCTCCGGCAAGCGCGCCGTGTCGACCGAGATCTCCGTGGCAACCGGCGCCGGCGGCTTCATTCTGCCGAACGACCGCGTCGACGTGATCATGGTGCGCAAGGGCGAGGAGGACAATTTCGTCACCGAGACCGTTCTGTCCAACGTCCGCGTTCTCGCGATCGACCAGCAGATCGAAGAAGCGCCCGATGGGTCGAAGTCCGTCATCGGCACGACCGCAACGCTGGAGCTGACTCCGGAGCAGACCAAGGTGATCACCGTTGCCCAGCAGATGGCCGATCGCTTGTCGCTAGCACTTCGTTCCGTCGCAGATGCCCAGGAGGAAGACACCTCAGCCGCCGACCATCTGTTGAGCGGCGGAGACGGTCAGCCGACCATCCAGGTCATCAAGTCCGGCGAGGTTGTCAAATCGACATCCTCGACCGCCAATTCCATGCAGTGAGTGGGGACGCATCGTGGCCAGCCTGACGCACAAACTTCGAGTTTCCCTGACCAGCGGGATCGCTTTTGCGCTCGCGATCAGCGGTGGCCCAATCACGTTTTCTAAGCACGGCTCGCCGTTTCCGGCCGCCGAGGCAGCACAGGAAACGGTCCTGCAGATCACCAAATCTGGACCTGGCACGCGTCGAACAGTGAAGCTTGGCCTCAACAAGGCTCTTGTCGTCGATCTGCCCGCTGACGCACACGATATCCTCGTCGCCGATCCGTCCATGGCGGATGCGGTCACCCGCTCTTCCCGTCGGATCTATCTCTTCGGCAAAACCGTCGGACAGACCAATATATTCATCTTCGGCTCAAACGGCCAGGAGATCGTCAGTCTCGACATCGAGATTGAACGGGACATTGCAGGACTCGAAGCGAACCTGCGTCGCTTCATTCCGCAATCGGATATCAAGATCGAGATCGTCTCGGATAACATCGTGCTAACGGGCACCGTCCGGACGCCACAAGATGCGGCGCGCGCTGAAAATCTCGCCGAGGCGTTCCTCAAGGGTGGTGAAGCGACGACGCGCAACACAACCGCTTCAGGCGGCGATAACGGCGGCGATGTCGCCATCTATGCTGAAGAGCGGCAGACGTCGCAGATCGTCAATCTCCTGACTATCGAAGGCGAAGATCAGGTTACGCTCAAGGTCACCGTTGCGGAAGTCAGCCGGCAAGTGCTGAAGCAGCTTGGCTTCTCGGGCAGCATTTCGGACGGTTCGACCGGGATCAGCTATGCCAACCCGTCCAACCTTGGCAATGCGATCGATCCGACCGGCACGGCGACGATTTCGGCAGGCATCGGTGGCCTTGGCATCAACACCTATATCAATGCCATGGAGCAGGCTGGCGTCATGCGAACCCTGGCCGAGCCGAGCCTGACCGCTATTTCCGGCGAACCCGCAAAATTCTATGTCGGTGGCGAGTTCAGGCTCGCTGCGCAGCAGGAAGTAACCAGCGACGAAGAAGGAACCTCAATTGATCGGACAACACAGTCTGTCGATTATGGTATCGAGCTGAACTTTCGTCCTGTTGTACTCGCCCCCGGACGCATTAGCCTGCAGATTGAAACGAATGTTTCTGAACCCACATGGGAATCTTCGCAGGTAACAGGCAACACGTTCATTGGCGCGCGAAGATCGCTTTATAGCATTCCCGGCAACACCTATCTCTCGATCCGCAAGCGCGAAGCGTCAACTACGGTGGAGCTACCGTCCGGTGGCTCGATCGTGATTGCTGGCCTCGTGCAGGACAATATCCGCCAGGCGATGTCCGGTGTGCCGGGCCTCTCCAAGGTGCCGGTGCTGGGCACCCTGTTCCGCAGCAAGGACTTCCAGCGCAACGAGACAGAACTGGTTATCATCGCGACGCCCTATCTGGTTCGTCCGGTGGCACGCGGGGCGCTGTCGCGGCCGGATGACAATTTCAACCCCGAGAACGACGGCGCGACCTTCTTCCTGAACAAGGTGAACAAGGTCTATGGCCGTCGCGAAAACAACGAACCAGCCGGCCAGTACCATGGCGCGGTAGGCTTCATCTACAAGTGAACGGCGCGAGGATCGTGATGAAACACTCGGCACGTCAAGTCAGGGAAAGTCGGCCAGCCATGGCATCCGCACGTCAGTCATTCCAGCGCCTCGTCCTTTCCAGCCTGATCCTGGGTTCTGCCGCAATGCTTACCGGTTGCGGCAGCATGAAGGACCAGATGTCCACCTCGGCCATCCCGGACGACTACCGCACGCGCCATCCGATCATGCTGAGCGAGGTCGAACATACACTCGACGTTCCGATCGCTTCGGGCGACCGGAGGCTGACGGTGAGCGTGCAGGATTCGATTGCGGGCTTCGCAGCCGATTACCTCTCGGCATCGACGGGCACGATCCAGGTCATGATTCCGCACGGCTCACCGAATTCTGGCGCGGCGGCATCCATGCGCAAGCAGATCCGCCAGGTGCTGACCACGCGCGGCGTACCCTCGAACCGGATCATCGAAACCTCGTATCAGGCGGAAGCGAACAGCAATGCCGCACCGGTGCGGATCAGCTACGTGGCAATCACCGCGATGACCAATCCTTGCGGCGAGTGGCCGGAAGACCTGCAGGACAACACGTTCAGCAACAAGAACTACCACAATTTCGGCTGCGCGACGCAGAGCAACCTTGCCGCACAGATCGCCAATCCGATGGATCTCGTGACCCCCCGCGACATGGCACCGATCGATGCGACCCGGCGGTCGACCGTCATCGGGCTCTATCGCAAGGGAAGCGACACCTCCACGAACTGATGCGGCAGCGGTCGAAGAGGACAGGATGAGAGCATGAACGCGATCGACTATGAAATCGGCGAATCGAACAACGGGTATCGGGGCGCGTCCGAAGCCGTGATCGCGGGCGACGTCGAGAACCTGCGCCCGCTGCCGCGCATCTCCATCCATGCCTTCTGCGTCAGCGAGACCGTGCATCGGACGATGGAGCAGTGCGCCGGCGACCGGCGCATGGCGCGGGTGAGCATGCGCATTACGCATGGCAATATCGCCGCGGCCGCGAACATGTTCTCCTCGACGCCGACGCCGAACCTGATCATTCTGGAGACGGATGCCGGTCCTCGCGACCTGATGGCGGAGCTCGCACCGCTGGCGGAAGTCTGCGATCCGAGTTCGCGCGTCATCATCGTCGGTCGACACAACGATATCTCGCTCTATCGCGAGCTGATCCGCAGCGGGATTTCGGAATACATCGTCGCACCCTTCAGCATGGCGGACATGATGGGGGCGATCGCCTCCATCTTCGTCGACCCGGAAGCCGAGCCACTCGGCCGCAGCATCGCCTTTATCGGCGCCAAGGGCGGCGTAGGCTCTTCCACGATCGCGCATAACTGTGCCTTCGGAATTTCCTCGCTGTTTTCGACCGAGACCGTGCTTGCCGATCTGGACCTCCCGTTCGGCACGGCCAATATCGATTTCGATCAAGATCCGGCCCAGGGCATGGCAGAGGCCGTGTTCTCGCCAGAGCGCCTCGATGAGGTCTTCCTCGATCGCCTCCTGACGAAATGTGGCCAGAACCTCTCGCTTCTCGCCGCACCTTCGATGCTCGACCGCGGTTACGACTACGAGCGCGGTGCCTTCCAGCCGATCCTCGATGTGCTGCAGCGGACAGCCCCGGTCACCGTGCTTGACCTGCCGCATACCTGGGCAGACTGGACGCGGGCCGTGCTCTCGGATGTCGACGAAATCGTCATCACCTGCGCCCCCGACCTCGCCAACCTGCGCAACATGAAGAACATGATCGATGCGCTGAAGAAGCTGAGGCCGCAGGACAAGCCGCCGCATCTGATCCTCAATCAGGTGGGCATGCCAAAGCGGCCGGAGATTGCGCCCTCGGATTTCTTCGAACCGCTCGAGCTGGAGCCGGTGGCGATCATACAGTTCGATGCCCAGCTTTTCGGCACGGCGGCCAATAGCGGCCGGATGATCAGCGAAATGGATGCGAAGTCGCCGACGGCGGAAACCTTCTCGCAGCTCGCCCATCTCGTGACAGGGCGCGCCACGATCAAGAAAGCGAAGAAGGCGGGCCTCGGCTCGCTGATCGAGAAACTGCGCAAGAAGTAGACCGGTAACAGGAACAGGTAGAGCTCATGTTTGGCAAACGCGGAAACGACGGTTTCGGCAAAGGCGGGGCGGGCGTCGGCACGATCCCCGCACAGCCGGTTGCTGCCGCGCCTGCGGCACGCTCCAGTACGCTCATCGAACCCGGCAGCCCCGAAGTCAGCAGCCGGCAGCAGGTCACGCCGCCTTCGATGCAGACACCGAGCCGCAAGAAGCCGCCGCGCACCGAGGACTATTACGACACCAAGAGCCAGGTCTTCTCGGCGCTCATCGACACGATCGACCTGTCGCAGTTGGCCAAGCTCGACGGCGAAAGTGCGCGCGAAGAAATCCGCGATATCGTCAACGATATCATCACGATCAAGAACTTCGCGATGTCGATCTCCGAGCAGGAAGAACTGCTTGAGGACATCTGCAACGACGTTCTGGGCTATGGTCCGCTTGAGCCGCTGCTGGCCCGCGACGACATCGCCGACATCATGGTCAATGGCGCCGGTCAGACCTTCATCGAAGTCGGCGGCAAGACGATCGAGTCGGAGATCCGCTTCCGCGACAATTCGCAGCTCCTGTCGATCTGCCAGCGCATCGTCAGCCAGGTCGGCCGTCGTGTCGACGAATCGAGCCCGATCTGCGACGCGCGTCTGCCCGACGGTTCCCGTGTCAACGTCATCGCGCCGCCGCTTGCGATCGACGGGCCGGCACTCACCATTCGTAAGTTCAAGAAGGACAAGCTGAACCTTGCGCAGCTCGTCAAGTTCGGGGCGATCACGCCGGAAGGCGCCGAGGTCCTGCAGATCATTGGACGCGTGCGCTGCAACGTCGTCATCTCCGGCGGTACCGGCTCGGGTAAGACGACGCTTCTGAACTGCCTGACGGGTTTCATCGACCAGGACGAGCGCATCATCACCTGCGAAGATACGGCTGAACTTCAGCTACAGCAGCCGCATGTCGTGCGGCTTGAAACACGCCCGCCGAACATCGAAGGCGAAGGCGAGATCACAATGCGTGACCTCGTGAAGAACTGCCTGCGTATGCGCCCCGAACGCATCATCGTCGGTGAAGTGCGCGGACCTGAAGTTTTCGACCTTCTCCAGGCGATGAACACCGGTCACGACGGATCGATGGGTACCATCCACGCCAACACGCCGCGCGAATGCCTGAGCCGTATGGAATCGATGATCGCCATGGGCGGCTTCTCGCTGCCGGCCAAGACCGTGCGCGAGATCATCTCCGGTTCGATCGACGTCATCATCCAGGCGGCACGCCTGCGCGACGGTTCGCGCCGCATCACCCACATCACCGAAGTGATCGGTATGGAAGGCGACGTGATCATCACCCAGGATCTGATGCGCTACGAGATCGAAGGCGAGGACGCCAACGGCAAGATCATCGGCCGGCACATGTCGACCGGGATCGGCAAGCCGCATTTCTGGGACCGCGCGCGCTACTACAACGAGGACCGCCGCCTGGCTGCCGCCCTCGATGCCATGGAACAGAAGTCGAAGGGGATCTGATCATCATGTTCGGCATTGATCCCACCATCCTCGCCATCGTGCTGCTGGTCGCCGTTTCGACCGGTGCGGTGGCCTATGGTGTGCTCTACTCGAGGATCGAGACCGAAAAGAAGACGACGAGCCGCATCAATCGCGTGCGGGCCGCCGAGACCGATACCACGCAGATGAAGGCTGCACGCGACCGCGTGCAGGAGATTTCCAAGCGCCGCAAATCGGTTCAGGACTCCCTGAAGGAACTGGAAAAAAAGCAGCAGCAGGAGAAAACGAAGAAGGCCAATGCCGCCAGCCTCAAGGCCAAGCTGGTGCAGTCCGGCCTGCCGATTTCAATTACTCAGTTCTACCTGATGAGCGCCGTGCTGGGTCTCGTCGTGCTCGCCATGACCTTTTTGGCCGGCATGCCGCCGCTGGTGATGGCCGGTGCCTCCTTCGTTGCAGGCCTGGGGCTTCCGCGCTGGGTGGTGGGCTTCCTCGTCAGCCGGCGGCAGAAGAAGTTTCTCGAGGAATTCCCGAACTCGCTCGACGTCATGGTGCGCTCGATCCGTTCCGGCCTGCCTCTTAACGACGCGATCCGGATGATCGCTTCAGACGGACAGGAGCCGGTGAAATCCGAGTTTCGCCGTATCGTCGAATCGCAGCAACTCGGCCTCAGCGTATCGGACTCCGTGGCCCGCATGCACCAGACCATGCCGCTCAACGAAGTCAGCTTCTTTGCCATCGTCATCGCGATCCAGGGCCAGGCCGGCGGTAACCTGTCGGAAGCGCTCGCCAACCTTTCACGCGTGCTGCGCGACCGCAAGAAGATGAAGGCCAAGGTCAACGCCCTTTCAATGGAAGCGAAGGCCTCTGCCGCGATCATCGGTGCCCTGCCCTTCATCGTTGCCCTGCTCGTCTACCTGACCTCGCCCGGCTACATCATGATCCTGTTTACCGATTCCCGCGGCCACCTGATCCTCGGGTTCTCCGCAGTCTGGATGAGCATCGGGCTGCTTGTCATGCGCAACATGATCAACTTCGAGATCTGAGGAGCGGATGCGATGACGGAAACCTGGGCCGCCCAACTTACCGATCCGGCGCTGGTCATTGCCGTGCTGGTGGCGCTTGCGGTGTTTGGCACCTTCTACACGATTGCAATGCCCTATCTGGAGCGGGGCGACCTGAACAAGCGCATGCGCGCCGTCTCCACCGAGCGCGACCTGATCCGGGCGCGGGAACGGGCGAAGCTGAATGCAGAAGCGGCACAGAGCCGCGCCTCGCTTCGCACGACCAACAACAAGTCGGTCCGCCATATCGTCGAGCGCTTCAACCTTCGCAAGGCGCTGGTGGATGACACGACGGTCGACAAGCTGAAGGCCGCGGGCCTCAGATCGCAGAACGCGCTCAACGTCTTCCTCGTCGCGCGTTTCCTGCTGCCCTTCGCGACGCTTGCACTCACCGCGTTCTGGATCTTCGTGATGGGCAATCTCGGAGAAAAGCCATTGCCGGTCCGGCTTTTCGCCACGGTTGTCGGCGGCTATATCGGCTTCTACCTGCCAAACATCTACATCTCGAACCGCATTACCAAGCGCCAGAAGTCAATAAGGCGGGCATGGCCGGATGCGCTGGACCTGATGCTGATCTGCGTGGAATCGGGTATTTCGCTGGAAGCCTCCATGCGCCGGGTGTCGGAGGAGATCGGCGAGCAATCGCCCGAACTGGCCGAGGAAATGGTGCTGACGACGGCCGAGCTCTCGTTTCTGCCGGACCGCCGGCAGGCCTTGGAAAACCTCGGCACACGCACACAGCTCGACGGCGTCAAGAACGTCGTTCAGGCCCTCATTCAGGCCGACAGGTATGGTACGCCCGTGGCGCAGGCCTTGCGCGTGCTGGCTCAGGAAGGGCGCGATGAGCGCATGAATGAGGCCGAGAAGAAGGCCGCAGCGCTGCCGCCGAAGTTGACTGTCCCGATGATCCTGTTCTTCCTGCCCGTGCTGATCGCCGTCATTCTTGGCCCCGCCGGCATTCAGGTTTCCGACCGGTTCTGATCCACCGGTCGAGAAAGATCAGTGCACGGTCGCGAGCTCTTCTTCGAGGAGCTTCAGCGCATCCTGCAGCGCTTCAACCAGAATGTCCGTCAGTTCGTCGGACTTGTTCTCGATAAGCATCAGCTTGACCGCCATGTCCTGCTGCTCGAAATACTGATCAGGTCCTTCGTTCATCATCGTCATGTCCCCTTAAGGCCGAATCATCTCGGCTGGTTCCACGATGATGCCGCTTCCTTGCGCCGGGCTTTCAGCCACAGGACCGATGCGGTCAAGCATCGGCTTTCACGTCGCCCGCCGTCACGGCGGCGCCGAAATTGGAGAAGAATTCGCCTGCCAGTTTCTTCGAGGTCGATTCGATCAGGCGGCTGCCAAGCTGCGCGATCTTGCCGCCGACCTCGGCCCTTACCGTGTAGGTGAGTAGCGTCGCCCCGTCCTCCTCGGAGGTGAGCGTGACATCGGCGCCCCCCTTGGCGAAACCCGCAAGGCCACCCTTACCCTCGCCTGAAATTGTGTAGGAATGGGGCGGGTTGAGGTTCTGCAGCTCAACGGCGCCCTCGAACTTCGCCTTGATCGGCCCGATCTTCAGGACAACCTTCGCGGTCATGTGGGTGTCCGAGGTCTTTTCCAGGCTTTCGCAGCCCGGAATAGACTGCCGCAGGATTTCCGGATCGTTCAGCGCCCGCCATACGGTCTCGACCGGCGCCTCGATGCGTTCGCTGCCTTGCATATCCATCCGGCATTCCTCCCTTGCAGTTGGCGGGCTCCCTCCCGCAAGAAACAAGACTGCATGGCCGAGGCCGCGGATGCAAGACTGCTAAAGCATCAGAGCAAAACCTTAGACCAGCACGGCCTGTTCAATACGGTCCTGCGAGCCGAAGAAGCGGAGATAGCGCTCGACCTCAGCGGGATCTCCGGTTGCCTTGCGCGGATTGTCCGAGAGTTTCACAGCCGGACGGCCATTGGCCTCAGAGACCTTGCAGACAATGGAAATCGGCTTCAGACCAGCAATTTCGCGGGGGGCGCAACCGGCGAAGTCATTGGTGAGGTTGGTGCCCCAGCCGAAGGACATGCGCACCCGGCCGGCAAAATGGCGATAGGTGTCGATGATCGCATCGACATCGAGACCGTCGGAGAAGATCAGCAGCTTCTTGCGCGGATCGCGGCCCATCTTCTTCCACCAGTCGATGATCTTCTCGCCGCCTTCGATCGGAGGAGCACTGTCCGGGCGGAAACCGGTCCAGTCGGCCACCCATTCCGGCGCATGTTCGAGGAAGGATGTGGTCCCGAAGGCGTCAGGCAGGACGATCAGGAGGTTGCCGCCATAGAGGCGGTTCCAGTCTTTCAGGACCTGATAGGGTGCAGCGGCAAGCTGCTCGTCGCTGTCGGCAAGCGCTGCAACGACCATGGGCAGTTCATGGGCATTGGTCCCCACGGCTTCCAGATCCGAATCCATGGCGAGCAGGACGTTGCTGGTGCCGGTGAAGGCCGGGCCTATGCCTTCCTTCAGCGCCTCGACGCACCAGCGCTGCCAGAGAAAGCTATGGCGCCGGCGGGTGCCGAAATCGGAGATGCGCAGGCCCGGAAGCTCGCGCAGGCGCTCGACCTTAGCCCACATCTTGGCCTTGGCCCGGGCATAGAGGACGTCAAGCGTGAAATAGCCAAGGGAGCGCATGGCCGCACGCGAGCGGAGCTCGTTGATGATGGCAAGCGCCGGGATCTCCCAGAGAGTCGTCTCCATCCAGCTGCCGTGGAAGGTCAGCTCGTATTGGCCGTCGCGCTTGGCAAGTTCATATTCCGGCAGCTGGAGATTGCCGAGCCAGGCGAGGAATTCCGGTTCGAATATCTGGGCGCGACCATAGAAGGTGTTACCCGCAAGCCAGATCATTTCCTTCTTGGTGAGACGCAGCGAACGGACATGATCGAGCTGATCGCGCAATTCCTGCTCGTCGATCTCGTCGGCAAGGCGAACGGATGTCGTGCGGTTGATCAGCGTGAAGGTGGCATTGACCTGCGGATAGAGCTTCCAGATCATCTGGAGCATCAGGAGCTTGTAGAAGTCCGTGTCGATCAGGCTGCGGATGATGGGATCGAGCTTCCAGGTGTGGTTGTAGACCCTGGTTGCGATATCTGTCTTGGTCATGATCGACTGCCTTGTCATCCGCGGTGGGGACCACGGGGGACGGCCGGGACGCTTCGGCCGCTTCCGCTGCAGTTATCGGCAATCGATGTCGGATTGTCCAGTGAGCGACGTGCGCTCACTGGCAACTCATGATCATTGACCCGGCGTCGGGTTGGACTGCGGCTGGTTCTGGCTGGAGCTATCAGGCGCGCTCGGAGACGGCGCCGGCGCAGTCTGCTGCTGCGGTTCGTTGGCAGGGTTTTCCGGCGCGATCGAGTTGCCCCACCATTCGGCCGGGATCCAGACAAGCATAGCCAGGATCAGACCGCCAAGCAGGACGATCAACACGGGCTTGCCACGAAAGCCCTGGCGCGCTTCGGTCGGCGTGACCGGCTCCGGCTTCAGCCCGCGGGTCCGGCGGTCGGTCGTATCGGGCAGATCGGTACGGGTGCTCATGTCGGTACTCCCATTGTTCTGAGGCGCTCGAGGCGTCTTTCCCCAGGACAACGGGAGCTCATGCGGGTTTGTTCCGCGAATTTGTCGTCAGCTCAATAGCCAGCGGTGCGGTCGACGACGAATTCCAGGGGCTTGCCGGATTCGACCCGCGCGATCTGCGCTTCGACATGGCGGAATAGCGCGCGGACGTCGGATGCCGCGGCCGCATGGGGTGTTACGATCACATTCGGCATGGTCCAAAAAGGGCTTTCAGCGGCAAGCGGCTCCTTTTCAAAAACATCGAGGGAGGCCGCCTTCAGGGTGCCGTCCGTCAGGCATTCGATCAACTCCGCTTCCTTCTGGCTGCCACCGCGACCGGCATTGAGAAAGACGGGACCACCGAGCGGGCCGTCAGGACGCAGCATGGAAAACAGCGCCCGATCGTAGATGCCGCGTGTGTCCTCGGTCAGTGGCAGCAGGCCGACAAGGATGTCGGTTCGGCTCAGAAAGGCCTTGAGACCTGACGCGTCGAAGGTTTCGATACCCTCGATCACCTTCGCCCGGCGGGACCAGCCGATGACATCGAAGCCCATGACCTTCAGTTTCCGGACGGCATCAGCCCCGAGTACGCCGAGACCCATGACACCGACGGTGACATCACAAGCTTCAGGCTGATCGGCAATCTCGTGCCAGACACAATCCTTTTGCTGGTCGGCATATGTGATCCCGTTACGCAGGTGATGCAGGCACTGCCAGACGACCCACTCGCTCATGCGATCCGTGAGGCTCCGGTCGACGAAGCGGACGATGGGGAGGTCGGGAAGCTCATAGGCGGAGAGTATGTGGTCGACGCCAGCACCGCCCGAGAAGATGGCCCGCAGCCCGGTGGCGCGGCGGAAAAGAGCGGGATCCGGCTTCCAGACGACGGCAAATTCGGCATCGGCCAAGTCGCGATCCGCATTGGCCGGATCGCCCATGTCGATGATCGGACGATCCGGGAATGCGGAACGGAGGGCCGAGACCACGCTTTCGCGCGCGAAACGGAGGTCGATGACGACGGGGCGTTTTTCGGACATGGGGGAACTCACATTATTGACGGATGCCGCCGGCCTCGACGGCTTCGAGATCGAAAGCGGCGGCCATGAGCGCACGGGTGTAGTCAGCCTTGGGCGCGGCGAAGACTTGCGCCGCCGGGCCCTTCTCCACCACCTTACCTGCCCGCATGACGATCAGTTCGTTGGCCAGCGCCTTCACCACCTTCAGGTCATGGCTGATGAAGAGGTAGGCAAGATCATGCTTGGCCTGCAGATCGCGCAGGAGATCCACGACCTGGGCCTGGACGGTCATGTCGAGCGCCGAGGTAGGTTCATCCAGCATGACGAAACGCGGCTTCAGCACCATGGCACGGGCAATTGCGATGCGCTGCCGTTGGCCGCCGGAGAATTCATGCGGGTAGCGCCAGCGGGTTGCGGGGTCGAGCCCGACCTCCTCGAGCGCCCAGGCGACGCGGGCATCGCGTTCTTCTGCCGATAGCTGTCTTTCGTGGACCTTCAGGCCCTCAGCGATAATTTCGCCGACCGACATGCGGGGGCTGAGTGAGCCGAAGGGGTCCTGGAAAACGATCTGCAGGCGATCGCGCAGTGGCCGCATCTCGCGATAGGAGAAGGCGTCGATGTCCTTGCCGATAAAACTGATGCGGCCCTTCGACGAGATGAGACGCGAGAGGGCAAGACCAAGCGTGGTCTTGCCGGAGCCGGATTCGCCGACGACGCCCAGGGTCTGGCCGGCCCGGAGCATCAGATCCACGCCATCAACGGCCTTCACGTGATCAACAGTGCGGCGCAGGAAGCCCGCCTTGATCGGGAACCAGACCCGGATGTCCTCACCCTGCATGACGATCGGCTTGGTCTCGTCCAGCGGCGGGGGTTCGCCCCTCGGTTCGGAGGCCAGCAGCTTCTTCGTGTAGGGGTGCTGGGCACGCTCGAAAATATCTTCGACCGGACCTGCCTCGACTATCTTTCCCCGGGTCATGACGCAGACGCGATCGGCGAATTTCCTGACGATTCCTAGGTCATGGGTGATGAAAAGCATGGACATGCCATGCTCCGTCTTGAGGCGTCCCAGAAGCTCCAGGATCTGCGCCTGAACGGTGACATCGAGCGCAGTCGTCGGTTCGTCGGCGATCAGAAGCTTCGGCCTGTTGGCGAGCGCCATGGCAATCATCACGCGCTGGCGCTGGCCGCCGGAAAGTTCATGCGGGAAGGCCGTCAGCCGCTTTTCAGGCTCACGGATGCCGACCTGGTGCAGGAGTTCAAGCACCCGGGCGCGGGCCGTAGGGCCTTCCAGGCCCTGATGGAGCGCCAGGATCTCGCCGATCTGCCGCTCAATCGTGTGCAGCGGATTGAGAGAGGTCATCGGCTCTTGGAAGATCATGGTGATCTCGTTGCCGCGTACAGCGCGAAGGTCCGGCTCGCTGGCGGTCATCAGGTCCCGACCGTCGAAGAGGATCTGCCCCGAGGGATGGCTGGCAGCCGGATAGGGCAGAAGCTTCAGGATCGAAGCGGCGGAGACGGACTTGCCCGAGCCGGACTCGCCGACCAAAGCGACGATCTCGCCGCGGCCGATGTCGAAAGAAACGCGGTCGACCGCCAGGCTTTCGCGACCGCCCTGGTGGAAGGCGACGGAGAGATCGCGCACGGAAAGCAGGGGCTTCATGTGTTCGCTCATCGGAACGTCTTCCTCGGATCAAAGGCATCGCGGACGGCTTCGCCGATGAAGATCAGGAGCGAGAGCATGATCGACATGGTGAAGAAGGCGGTGAGGCCGAGCCAGGGGGCCTGGAGGTTGCGTTTGCCCTGCGCGATCAGTTCGCCAAGTGAGGGCGAGCCCGGGGGCATGCCGAAGCCGAGGAAGTCGAGCGAGGTGAGCGTGGTGATCGAACCTGACAGGATGAATGGCAGGAAGGTCAGCGTCGCGACCATGGCGTTCGGCAACAGGTGGCGGAACATGATCGTGCCATTGCCGACGCCGAGCGCGCGGGCTGCGTTGACGTATTCGAAGTTTCGGGCGCGCAGGAATTCTGCGCGAACAATGCCGACAAAGCCGACCCAGGAAAATAGCAGCATGATGCCGAGCAGGACGAAGAAGCCGGGCGGCAGAATGGCTGCGATGATGAGCAGGATGTAGAGCACCGGCATCGAGGACCAGATCTCGATGAAACGCTGCATCAGAAGATCGGTCCAACCGCCGAAATAGCCCTGCACGGCACCGGCCGTCACGCCGATCGCGGCGGAGGCCAGCGTCAGCGCAAGGCCGAAGAGGATCGAGATGCGGAAGCCGTAGATCATGCGGGCCATGACATCGCGGGCCTGATCATCCGTGCCGAGCCAGTTCATGTTGCCGAGCACGCAGTTCGGGTCCTCGGCTTTCAGCGGATAGGCGGCGCAGCGGGTTTCCTTATCCATCAGCCAGAAGGGGGCCGTCGGCGCCGAATGCGGCACCTCGGAGTTTACCGTGCGGTAGGAATAGCGGATCGGCGGCCAGATCATCCAGCCATTGGCGTTGATCTCGTCTGATATGAAGGGCGAGCGGTAATCAGTGACGGCAAGGAAACCGCCGAACTTCTCTTCCGGATAATCCACGACCACGGGGAAGAGGATCTCGCCCTTGTAGGAGGCGATGATCGGTTTGTCGTTGGCGATGAACTCGGCAAACATGCTGAGCACGAACAGGATCATGAAGATCCAGAAGGACCAGAATCCGCGCCGGTTCGCCTTGAAGTTCTCCAGGCGGCGGCGATTTGTCGGATTGAGCCAGCCCTTTTTCGGCGGCGTGAGGGTGTTGGTATCGACGGCGGACATCAGACATCCCTCCGGTCGAAGTCGATGCGCGGATCGATCCATGTGTAGATCAGGTCGGAGATCAGACCGACCACGAGGCCCATCAGCGAAAAAATGTAGAGCGTGGCGAAGACGATCGGATAATCGCGGTTGACGATTGCGAGGTAGCCAAGGCGGCCGAGACCATCGAGCGAGAAGATGTTTTCGATCAGCAGCGAGCCGGTGAAGAAGGCAGAGATGAAGGCGCCCGGGAGGCCGGCAATGACGATCAGCATGGCGTTGCGGAAGACATGGCCATAGAGGACCTGACGCTCGGCAAGACCCTTGGCACGGGCCGTCACCACATACTGTTTCTTGATCTCGTCGATGAAGGAGTTCTTCGTCAGCAGCGTCGTCGTGGCGAAAGCTGAGAGCAGAAGTGCGGTGAGCGGCAGCGCGAGATGCCAGAAGTAGTCGAGGATCTTCTGCCACCAGGAGAGCTGGTCGAAATTGTCGGAGGTCAGGCCCCGTAGCGGAAACCAGTCGAAAAAGGAGCCGCCGGCGAAGAGGACGATCAGTAGGATGCCGAAGAGGAAGCCCGGGACGGCGTAGCCGATGACGATGATGCCGGACGTCCAGACATCGAAACGCGAGCCGTCGGAGACCGCCTTGCGGATCCCAAGGGGGATCGAAATGGCATAGGAAATCAGGAGCACCCACAAACCGAGCGAGATCGAAACCGGCATCTTTTCGATGATCAGGTCGATCACCGACGTGTTGCGGAAGAAGCTCTCGCCGAAGTCGAATCGGATGTAGTTCCACATCATCTCGAGGAAGCGCTCGAGCGGCGGCTTGTCGAAGCCGAACTGCTTTTCGAGCTTGGCGATCAACTCCGGATCGAGGCCCTGGGCGCCGCGATAGCGGGACCCGCCCTCCTCCGTGCCGACCTGCTGATTGAGCATGTCACCCCCGCCGGACAGACGCGCATCGGCGCTGTCGCCCTGACCGCTGAGCTGCGCGATGACCTGTTCGACCGGGCCGCCGGGGGCGAACTGGATGACGATGAAGGAGATGCCCATGATGCCGATCATGGTCGGGATCATCAGCAGCAGACGCCGAAGGATATAGGCCGTCATGCGCGGCACTCCCGTTCGGGGTCAGACCTTACCATGATGTCCAAGCTCGTTTCGTCCGCCAATATCAACTGCTCCGTCTCACCGCGATTCGCCCCCTCCATTCCTAGAGTCTCACACAGGGGGCGCAAGTGCCGCAGCAAAATCACAGGTTTCTCGCCCACCACATGAGCGGGAAACCGGTGCTGTAGGTCGGCAGTTCGGCCGGATGCTCGAATTTGTCCCAGTAGGCGTAGCGAGCCGTCCGGCCGTAATAAAGCGGGATGACGTAATCATGGGCGAGCAGGACGCGGTCCATTGCCTTCGTGGCGGCCACCTGTTCGTCGCGATCGGCCGGGAAGATGATCTTCTCGATCAGGGCATCGATGGCCGGATCGGAAATGCCGGCATAGTTCTGCGAGCCTTCGCGGTTGGCTGAAGTCGAACCCCAATAATCCCGCTGTTCGTTGCCGGGGTTGAGCGTCTGGGCCCAGACAACCCAGGTCATGTCGTAGTCGAAGGTCCGGGTGCGGTTGGTGTATTGGGAATCATCGACGGTACGGACCGACATCTCGACGCCGATCTTGCGCAGCTGCTGCTGGTAGGGCACCGCAAGCACTTCGAGCTGCGGATTGGACAGCAGGAGTTCGAAGCGGAAGGGCTCGCCGGTCTTGGCGTTGACCATGGCATTGCCGCGCAATTGGTATCCCGCCTGCTTGAAGAGCTCCACCGCCTTGCGGAGATTGTCGCGGGCGGCCTGGGGGGTACCAGCCACCGGGTTCTTGTAGGGGGTTTCGAAGACGGAGGCTGGGACCTTCTCCTTCAAGGCGGTCAGCAGTTCCAGCTCCTTGCCTTCCGGTAGGCCGGACGAGGCGAGCTCGGTGCCGAAGAAGAAACTGTCGACACGCTGATAGGCGTTGTAGAAGACCGTCCGGTTCAGCTCCTCGAAGTCGAGGGCGTAGTTCAAAGCCTCCCGCACGCGCTGGTCCTTGAAGAGCTCGCGCCGCATGTTGGGCACGAGAGCCTGCATAACACCTGTCGCACGGAAGGGGTTGTCGAACTCCTCCTTCTTCACCCGGCCATCCTTGGCGGCAGGGAAGTCGAAGCCGGTCGCCCAGCGTGCGGCGCGGGTTTCCTGCCAGAAATCGGTATTGCCGGAACGGAAGGCTTCGAATTCGACGTCGCGATCACCAAACATGGTGTAGGTGATGTTCGCAAAGTTGTTGTAGCCGACATTGACGTTGAGGTCCTTGCCCCAATAGTCGTCGCGTAGCTCGTAGCGGACAGATGCGCCGGCCTTGAACTCGGCGATGCGGTAGGGACCCGATCCCATCACCGGTTCGAGCGTGGTGCGCGCGATATCGCGTGGATTGCCATCGGCACCGTTGGTCTCCCACCAGTGCTTGGCAACGACAGGGAACTGGCCGAGGATCATAGGCAGTTCGCGGTTGTTCTTCTGGTCAAAGCGGAAGGTGACATCCCGCTCGCCGGTCTTCTCGGCCGAGATCACGTGGCCATAATAGCTCATGTAGAGCGGGTTCAATTCCTTCAGCTTTTCGAAGCTGAAGATCACGTCCTCGGGTTTCACCGGTTCGCCATCGGCAAAGCGTGCCTCGGCGCGCAGCCGGAACGTGGCGCTCGATATATCCGCCGGGAAGGAAACGCCTTCAGCAAGTAAACCGTAGCCGGTGGAGATCTCGTCGCTCGTGTCCTTCAAGAGCGTGTCGAAGACGATGCCCAGGCCCGGCGCAGCTTCGCCCTTGTCGAGTATCGGGTTGAAACTGTCGAAGGTGCCGGTCGAGGACATGCGCAAAGTGCCGCCCTTGGGCGCATTCGGGTTCACGTAGTCGAAATGGGGAAAGCCGGGTGGATATTTTACATCTCCCAGGATGGAAACGCCGTGGCGGAAGGGCTCCGCTGGCTGCTGCGCCGCGGACAAAGTGGGGATCAGCCCCAGAATGGCGATCATTCCCCAGAATGCGATGTTCGTCTTATTCAGACCCATATGGCCAAGATCCCCTTAATTTCGGTGGTTGCGAAGCAGAATAGGGCAAATGGAGGCAAAATACAGACGACTGACAGAGAAGTGAGCGATCGCCTGTCCGCAGATTCACCCCATTTCCGTTTCACGCTAGACTGAGAGGTGATTCATCCCGGGTGCCGACCGAGGGGGATCTAGACAGACCGGGGACATGCACACGATGAAGAAGACCTGGGGCAGCCGCCCGATCGCCACGGCTCTCATGCTCGCGGCGGCTTTTGCGAGTGTCATCAGCGATTCGGCCATGGCCGAAGGACGGCCCGCAAAGGAGCTTTTTGGCGGGATGGCGCTGCCGGCCAAGGCCGCGCCCTCGCCTTATGGCTCCTACGCCAAGGGATGTATCGCGGGCGCCGTTGCCATTCCAACCGACGGGCCGACCTGGCAGGCGATGCGGCTTTCGCGGAACCGTCGCTGGGGTCATCCCGAGATGATCGCGCTGCTTGAACGCTTCTCGAAGGACGCCGTGCAGCTTGGCTGGGGCTCGGGCATTCTGATCGGAGACATTTCGCAGCCACGTGGCGGGCCGATGTTATCCGGCCATGCTTCGCACCAGATTGGCCTCGATGCCGACATCTGGTTCACACCGAAGCCGGCAACGCCGCTTTCGCCGCAGCAGCGCGAGGACATGCCCTTCACGTCGATGCTGGATCAGAGCAAGTTCCTGACGGTCGACAGGCGCCTGTGGACCAATGCGCATGCACGGGTCGTCGTGCAGGCAGCGAGCTATCCGCAGGTGGAACGCATCTTCGTCAATCCCGCGATCAAGAAGAAGCTCTGCGACACCTGGACGGGGGATCGCTCCGTGCTCGGCAAGATTCGTCCCATCTATGGCCACGACGCGCATTTCCACATCCGCATGCGCTGCCCCGAAGGAGCAAGCGGTTGCAAGCCCCAGGCAGCCGTCCCGCCCGGCGATGGCTGTGACAAGTCGCTCGCCTGGTGGTTCACCAAGGAGCCATGGGCTGCCCCCAAGAAGGACCCGAATGCGAAGCCAGCGCCGAAGCCACGGGCGATGCAGGTGACCGACCTGCCGAAAGCATGCAGCTCGGTGCTGCAGGCCAAAGGTCCTTCGAGCGAGCTCGAGGTAACCTATCAGGCAAGCGGTGGCGCCATGCCCAGCAGTGCCGCATCGGCCTTCGTGGCACCGGCGGCCGCGGCAGAAGCGGGTTTCGAACTTCCTGCGGTCGTCCCTGTCCCGCCGGCTCGCCCTGCGGGTTGGTGAGCGCGCGGTAACGCCAGGTGCCTTTTCAAGTGATGCCGGCTGCGGTAGAGGGTCTTCAAATCGATTTAATTCAGCTGGGGACCCGTCGTGAGCCGCACCCGTTGCATCGCCCTGATCGCGCATGACCAGAAGAAGGACGACATGGCGGAATTTGCCCGGCGTCACCAGGCCAAGCTCATGGACTGGCGGATCGTGGCAACGGGCACGACGGGTGGGCGGATCAAGGATGCGGTTCCCGAACTCGATGTAACGCGGCTCAAAAGCGGACCGCTCGGCGGGGACCAGCAGATCGGCGCATTGATCTCCACGGGTGAAGTCGACATGCTCGTCTTCTTCGTCGACCCCTTGACTCCCATGCCCCATGATGTGGATGTCAAGGCGCTGATGCGGCTTGCGACCGTCTACGACATTCCGATGGCGCTCAACCTCGCAACCGCCGACATCCTGATGCAGACCCTGACTGCCTGAGGCAGGGGTCCCAAGACCGGACAGACCATGGCCCAGACACATCGCAACGATACCCTCCCCTTCCCGATCCTGATCGGCGATATCGGCGGCACCAATGCGCGCTTCTCGATCCTGCTCGACGAGAGCGGCGAGAGGATCAGCTTCCCGAACGTGGTGAACAGGGATTTTGCCACGATCGACGAGGCGATCCGCGCAAGCGTTCTGGCGACGACGAGCCACAAGCCGCGTTCGCTGATCCTGGCGCTGGCGGGTCCGATCGAGGGGGACGAGGTGCCGCTGACGAATTGTCCCTGGGTCGTTCGGCCGAAGGTCCTGATGGCCGAGCTCGGCTTTTCGGATGTACTGCTGCTGAATGACTTCGAGGCGCAGGCCCTGGCAGCCGCCACGCTGGGCGTCGAGGACAGACAGCATCTCGGCTCGCTCAGCGAAGCGCCGCTCGGCTCGCGCGTGGTGCTGGGTCCCGGCACGGGTCTCGGCGTTGCCGGTCTGGTACGCGCCCGCGACATGTGGTTCCCGGTTCCTGGCGAAGGCGGGCATGTGGATGTCGGCCCGCGCACCGAACGGGACCACCAGATCTGGCCGCATCTGACTCCGGTGCGTGACCCCAATGCCACGCTCGGCCGCATCTCGGCGGAGGAACTGCTCTCCGGGCGCGGGCTGATGAACATCTACCGGGCACTCTGCAAGGCCGACGGCAATCTGACGCCACGCTACGACGATCCGGCCCAGGTCTCGGCTGCCGGCATTTCCGGGGCCGACGCGCTCGCGGGCGAGGCCCTCAGCTTGTTTGCCACCTATCTCGGGCGTGTCGCGGGCGATCTGGCGTTGATCTTCATGGCCAAGGGCGGCGTGTTTCTCGCCGGAGGCATTTCGCCAAAGATCCTGCCGGCTCTGCAGAGTGGCGAATTCCGCGCCGCCTTCGAGGACAAGGCACCGCATCAGGGTGTCATGCACGGGATCCCGACCTTCGTCGTGACCCATCCGCAGGCGGCCCTGCACGGGCTCGCCGCCTTCGCAACGGCGCCTTCCAGCTTCGGGCTTGCGACCGAAGGGCGCCACTGGCGCTAGGCGCCGGACCGCCACCTATGGCCAAAGGCGCCGCGACTGGCTATAGAGCGGCGGCGCCTGAGCGGGCGCGAGGCAGCAATCGCACGGGACTTTTTTCTTGGACGCCAAGGACACCGAAAGCCGCAAGGCCGATATCGAGAGCGTCACCGCCATCCTGAAGCGCGTGGTCGCGGAGAACGGGCGCGAGCACGTCAGGGGTTATGTGTTCGCCATTGCCTGCCTGCTGATCGTTGCGGCAACCACGGCCTTTACCGCCTGGATCATGGAAGCGGTGATCAACGAGGCGTTTGCCAACCGGCGGGCGGACCTCGTCTGGATCATCTGCGGCTCGATCTTTGCCTCCTTCGTGTTGCGCGGCTTTGCAGGCTACGGCCAGGCGGTTACGCTTTCCAAGATCGGCAACAACATCGTGGCGCGCTATCAGCGCCGGCTGTTTGCCCATCTCATGACGCTGTCCGTCGGCTATTTCAGCGAAGCGCGTTCGGCGCGGCTTGCCGCCCAGATCAACGAAAACATCAACGGCGTCCGGGACGTGCTCAACCTGACCGTCACCTCGCTGGCGCGCGATCTCGTCACGCTGGTTGCGTTGATCGGCGTCATGTTGCACCAGGATCTGGTGCTGACGCTGATCGTCTTCACCGTCGCGCCGCCGCTGTTGATCGGACTGCGCTATCTCTCCAAACGTCTACGCAGCGCTACCAAGGAAAGCATCATCCTCAATTCGCATGTGCTGGGTGCCGTCCAGGAAACCGTGCAGGGGATCGCCATCGTCAAGGCCTTCACGATGGAGGCCGAACTGCAGCGCAAGATCCAGTCGACCATCGATCAGGCGGAACGGCGCGCCAACAAGATCGCGCAACTGAGCGAACGCAACGGCCCGATGACGGAAACCGTGGCCGGCTTCTCGATCGCCGGCGTCATGGCCTATGCCGCCTATCAGGCGATCTATGGCGGCGTGTTGCCGGGCGCCTTCTTCTCCTTCGTAACCGCACTTCTGCTCGCCTATGAGCCGGCCAAGCGGCTCGCGCGTCTGCAGGTGCAGATGGAACGCGCGGCCGTCAATGCGAGGATGATCTACGAAATTCTCGACACCCAGCCGCATCAGCGTGACAAGCCGGGTGCCGGCGCGCTGGCGATCACGCAGGCGACGATCGAATTCCGGAACATCACCTTCGCCTATGGCACGAACGAGCCGGTTCTCCGCAAGCTGAGTTTCACGGCCGAAGGCGGCAAGACGACGGCGCTGGTTGGCCCTTCCGGTGCTGGCAAGTCGACCGTGATCACCCTGGTCCCGCGCTTCTATGATCCGGCGGAAGGTGAAATCCTGATCGACGGGCAGAACATCGCCGATGTCACGAAGTCGTCGCTGCGCCAGCACCTCGCCTATGTGTCGCAGCAGCCCTACCTGTTCGAGGGCACGATCCGCGACAATATCCGCTACGGGCGCCCCGAGGCGACCGATGCGGAGATCGAGGATGCCGCCCGGCTTGCCAATGCGCATGACTTCATCCTCGGACAGCCCCAGGGTTACGACACCCCGGTCGGCGAAAACGGCGTGACGCTGTCCGGCGGTCAGCGCCAGCGGCTGTCGATCGCCCGCGCGCTGGTGCGCAATGCACCGATCCTGCTGCTCGACGAAGCCACGTCAGCGCTCGACACGGAATCGGAAGCTGCCGTGCAGCAGGCGCTCGATGCCGCCATGGCCGGGCGCACCGTGATCGTCATTGCGCACCGCCTGTCGACGGTGGTGAACGCCGACAAGATCATCGTGATGCAGGGCGGCCAGGCGGTGGAAGAAGGCACGCATGAGAGCCTTGCGCAGCAGCCGGGTGGTCTTTACGCTCGCCTCAACAACCTGCAGGCTGCTCCCAACGGCCTGCTCAGCAGCCAGGAATAATCGCGCATGGATACGCCCATGAAGCTCGTCGTCGTCGGTGCCGCCGGTCGCATGGGCAAGACGCTGATCAAACTGATCAGCGAAACCCCGGGCGTGGTGCTGCATGCTGCAGTCGAACGAGCTGGCTCTGCCGTTCTCGGACAGGATGCAGGCGAGCTGGCGGGTGTGTCGAGGCTCAGCGTCAAGGTGACCGACGATCCGCTGGCGGCCTTTGTCCACGCCGATGGTGTCATCGATTTCACCACTCCCGCTTCGACAGTCGAATTTGCAGCTCTCGCGGCGCAGGCGCGGATCGTGCACGTGATCGGCACGACGGGCTGCCTGCCGGAGCACGAGGAGAAGATAGATGCGGCCGCGCGACATGCGCGGGTCGTGAAGTCCGGCAATATGAGCCTCGGGGTCAATCTGCTCTCGGTTCTGATCAAGCAGGCGGCGCAGGCGCTGGAGGCCTCGGGCTGGGATATCGAGGTGCTTGAAATGCACCACAAGCACAAGGTCGATGCACCCTCGGGCACCGCGCTACTTCTCGGAGAAGCGGCGGCGCAGGGCCGGGGTGTTTCGCTTGCCGATCATTCCGTTCGGGTGCGCGACGGCCATACCGGACCGCGCGAGGAAGGCTCGATCGGCTTTGCCACGCTGCGCGGCGGCTCCGTCATCGGCGAGCACTCGGTGCTGTTTGCGAGCGAGGGCGAGATGGTCACCCTGTCTCACAGCGCGACCGACCGTTCGCTCTTTGCCCGTGGTGCGCTGAAGGCCGCCACCTGGGCCCGGGACAAGAAGCCCGGCCGATACACCATGCTCGACGTGCTCGGGCTCAACCCCACCCCCTGATCGTCAAGAGAGGAATTGTCGATGACCGGTACCCTCGTGCTCGTGCGCCATGGCCAGAGCGACTGGAACCTGAAGAACCTGTTTACCGGCTGGCGTGATCCGGATCTCACCGAACTCGGCGTGCAGGAAGCCAATGCCGGCGGCAAGGCGCTTGCCGACTACGGCATCAAGTTCGACATCGCGTTCACGTCCGTCCTCACCCGTGCGCAAAAAACCTGCAACATCATCCTCGAAAACGTCGGCCAGACGGGTCTTGAAACGATCAAGGACCAGGCGCTGAACGAGCGCGACTACGGCGATCTCTCCGGCCTCAACAAGGACGATGCTCGCGCCAAGTGGGGCGAGGAACAGGTGCATATCTGGCGCCGCTCCTATGACGTGCCGCCGCCGGGTGGCGAAAGCCTGCGCGACACCGGTGCGCGCGTCTGGCCCTATTACCTGACCGAGATCCTGCCGCGCGTGCTGCGTGGCGAGAAGGTGCTGGTTGCGGCACATGGCAACTCGCTCCGCTCGCTGGTCATGGTTCTCGACAAGCTGACCAAGGAGCAGATCCTGGGCGTCAATCTCGCTACCGGCGTTCCCATGGTCTACAAGCTGAACGCGGATTCGACCGTCGCTTCCAAGGAAGTGCTGGGCGACATGTCCGGTGCGCATTGAGCACATCTAAACGTGCGCGAAATGAAAGAAGCCGCCCATGAGGCGGCTTCTGCATTTTTAAGTACCTGGTGAGCCGCTCACTGCTTGCGCATGAAGCCCTGGATCAGGTCGGCGAGCGCTTCCGGCTGTTCGACCGAAGGGATATGGGCGCAGTCGTCAATCACCTCGAACCGGGCACCCGGCACCAGCTGGGAGCCGGCCTCGACGGTGGCGGGCGGCGTGGAGCCGTCCTGGTCTCCGACGACGAAGAGCGTAGGTACCGTCACCGTTGGCAGGACGTCGGAGAAATCCGTGTCGCGCAGGGCGGCACAGGTCGAGAGATATCCGGACAGGGACTGGCGCGTCATCATCAGACGGTAGCCGGCGAGTTCATCGGCGCGGTCCTCGTGGAAGGCCGGCGTGAACCACCGCGCCATGGCACTGTCAGCAGCGCTTTCCAGGCCCCCCTTCTCGATGCCGGCGATGCGCTCGGCCCAGATTTCGGCAGACCCGATGCGGGGGGCGGTGTCGCAGAGGATGAGCTTGCGGAAGAGATCTGGCCGCTCCTGCCAGAGGCCCTGGCAGACGAGACCGCCAACGGAGAGGCCGCAGAAGGTAGCTTTGCGGATGCCGAGCTCGTCGCAGAGGCTGGCTAGATCCGAGACGAGATCGGCCATGCCGAAGGGCTTGTCGGCACCGCCGGAGAGGCCGTGGCCACGGCTGTCATAGAGCAGCACCGAGACATCGTCGCCGAGTTCGTCGAAGAGCGGCAGCCAGATGCGGAAATCCGTTCCTAGGCCATTTGAGAAGACGATCAGGTTCTTGGCTTTCGCCTCGCCGATCAGCTCGTAGTGGACGACATTGCCGTTGATGGTCTTGAAGGCCAAGGTTCATACTCCTGTGGGGCTGGCAGGAGCCCCCGTGTTTCGGGTCCCGGGGAGGCCGGGTATTCTCAGTGTGCCTCGTCCCAATTGTGGGCAGCCCGGGCGTCGACCTTGAGCGGCACGCGCATGGAGACGGCAGGCATGGCAGCGTTTTCCATGATGTCGACGATGACGGGCATAGCGGTATCGACGGCTTCGTCCTCGACCTCGAAAATCAGTTCGTCATGCACCTGCAGCAGCATTCGGCAGCGCTCGGAGAGACCGGCAGCCACAAGGGCCGGCTCGATCTGGATCATGGCGCGGCGGATGATGTCGGCAGCCGAGCCCTGGATCGGTGCGTTGATGGCGGCGCGCTCATTGAAGGCGCGCATCGACGGGTTGGACGATCTAATTTCGGGATAATAGGCGCGGCGGCCGAAGATGGTTTCCACATAACCCTTGTCGCGGGCGAAGGCCTTGGTGGATTCCATGTAGTCCTTGATGCCCGGGAAACGTTCGAAATATTTCTTGATGTAGTCGCCTGCTTCCGAACGCTCGATGCTCAGCTGATTGGCTAGGCCAAAGGCGGAGATGCCGTAGATGATGCCGAAATTGATCGCCTTGGCGCGACGGCGGACTTCCGACGGCATGCCTTCGACGGGGACGCCGAACATTTCGGACGCGGTCATGGCATGGATGTCGACACCATCGGCGAAGGCCTGGCGGAGCTGCGGGATGTCCGCAACATGGGCCAGCACACGCAGTTCGATCTGGCTGTAGTCGGCCGAGAGCAGCTTATGACCCGGTGTCGAGACGAAGGCCGTGCGGATCTTGCGGCCCTCGACGGTGCGGACCGGAATGTTCTGCAGGTTCGGCTCAGACGACGAGAGGCGCCCCGTGGTGGTGGAGGCCAGGGAATAGCAGGTGTGCACGCGCTTGGTCTGCGGATGCACATAACCCGGAAGCGCATCGGTATAGGTCGACTTCAGCTTGGTGAGCTGGCGCCAGTCAACGATCTTGCGCGGCAGGGGCGCACCCTCCGCAGCCAGATCTTCCAGAACCTGGGCAGAGGTGGACCACTGGCCGGTCTTGGTCTTGGAACCGCCGGGCAGGCCCAGCCTGCCGAAGAGGATATCGCCGAGCTGCTTGGGCGAACCGATATTGAAGCGCTCGCCGGCGAGTTGATAAACCTCGTCCTCGGCGGCGGCGGCTTTCTGGGCAAGCTCGCCAGAGAGGCGGGACAGGATCTGGCGGTCGACGGTGATGCCGCGCTCTTCCATATGGGCGAGCACGGGGACAAGCGGGCGCTCCAGGCGCTCGTAGATACGAGTCAGGCCTTCGGCGGCCAGGCGTGGCTTGAGCACCAGCCAGAGGCGGAGCGTTACATCCGCGTCCTCGGCGGCGTAAGCCGTGGCGCGATCGATATCGACGAGATCAAAGGTGACGGAGGATTTTCCGAACCCTGCGACATCCTTGTAGGGGATCGGGGTGTGGCCGAGCCATTTCTCCGACAGCGCGTCCATACCGTGATTGCCCTTGCCGGCATCGAGCACGTAGGACATCAGCATGGTGTCGTCGAAGGACTGCATGACGATGCCGTGGCGCTTCATCACCAGGTAGTCGTATTTCAGATTCTGCGCGACCTTCAGCACCGAGGGATCTTCGAGCAGGTCCTTCAGGGCTGCCAGCGCCTCCTTCATAGGGATCTGACCCTCGGCATGACCACCACCCAGGAGGTCGCCGACACCCGTCTTGTGGGCCAGCGGGATGTAGGCGGCGCGGGTCTCGGTGGATCCAGGAGATAGCACGTTCTCCTGGATGGCGAGCGAGACGCCGACGAGCTCGGCCTGCATCGGGTCAAGCGAGGTGGTCTCGGTATCGAAGGCAACGAGGCCGGTTTCGCGGGCAGCGGCGATCCAGAGCTCAAGGGTCTCGATGTCACGGATCGTGACATAGGCACTGGTGTCGAGCGGCTTGCCGGCGAAAGCATTCGCGCGGCTGGCCGCCAGATCGGCAGGGGTCCTGCCGTCGGGGCTGTCGGTCGCTGCCGCCGTTGACGCGGCAGTCGGTGCAGTGGCGGGAGCAGACGACGAGGCGGGTGCGTCGCCGGCATCGAGATCGGGGCCGCGGGCGGCATCGCCCCATTCGACCGGCACGACAGCCGGCTCGATGGCGGCGGCATCGCAGTCGCAGACCTCCGCGACGCGGCGGGTCAGGGTGGTGAACTCCATGGCCTTGAGGAAGGCGATGAGCTTTGGACCATTCTGCGGCTCGAGCACCAGGTCCTCAAGCTTCATGTCGAGGGGCACGTCGGTGCGCAGCTCGACGAGCTGGCGGGAAACGCGGGCGAGCTCGGCATTTGCGACGATGTTTTCGCGGCGCTTGACCTGCTTGATCTCATCAGCACGGGCGAGCAGCGTTTCGAGATCGCCGAATTCTTCCAGCAACTGCGCGGCCGTCTTCGGGCCAATACCAGGGATGCCGGGCACGTTGTCGGTCGAGTCGCCGGTCATCGCCTGAAGATCGATCATCTTTTCCGGCGGCACGCCCCACTTCTCGATGACGTCGGGAACGCCGATCTGCTTGTCCTTCATCGCGTCGTACATATGCACGTTCGGCGTGACGAGCTGCATCAGGTCCTTGTCGGAGGAGACGATGGTGACATCAGCGCCGATGGCTTCGGCCTGGCGGGCATAGGTGGCGATGATGTCGTCGGCCTCAAAGCCCTCGGTCTCTATGCAAGGGAGATTGAAGGCGCGGGTCGCATGGCGGATGAGGCCGAATTGCGGAATCAGGTCTTCCGGCGGGGCGGAGCGGTTCGCCTTGTAGAGCGGATAGATCTCCTTGCGGAAGGTCGTCGACGAATAGTCGAAGATTACCGCAAGATGCGTCGGGGTGACGCCGACATCGGTGTTGCGGGCATCGCGCAGCAGCTTCCACAGCATGTTGCAGAACCCGGAGACCGCGTTGACGGGCAGGCCGTCGGACTTGCGGTTCAGGGCCGGGATGGCGTGGAAGGCACGGAAGATGAAACCCGAGCCGTCGACGAGGAAGAGATGATCGCCTTTTTTCATGTCGGCATGGATAGCGCGGGGCGGCTGAAACGTCCATGACGGTTTGGCCCCAATGCCGCAAAAACGCCCGGCAGGTAGTGCAGAAGACGAAGCCGGACCAGTCGCGAATCATCACGAAAAGCTTACCGATTTGTAATCCGCGCTTCCCTTGAAAAACCACATTCCAAGCCACAAATCCTAGTCATCGGCGACTGATCACGCCGTAGTCTGAAAGAGGCTCGTCCCCCGCCGCTTCAGACTCGGGCAAAGGCCTTATCCCCCTCTCCGGGCCTTTGTCCCCATATTCCGGAGCCGTCGTGGCAGTCCCCGCCTCAAGCCACGACGGCCTCCACCTTCCCTCACCAGAACCCAAAATTAGTCAGCCTCGGAAATGGATCGCATGCGATCATTCCTGAACGACGAAACCGCGACGACGTGTCGAGCGCCATGGCCCATGACCGTACGACCCCTGACCGCTCCGAATCCGCCACCTGGCTGGCGAGCCAGCTGGCGCGCGGGTTCACGCGGGCCCTGCAGGCCCGGGCGGCAAAGCTCGGCTTTTCGCCCGGACAATTCCCGATCTTGCTGGAGCTCTGGGAGGAAGAGGGGCTGACCCAGAGGCAACTGCTCGACCGGGTCGATGTCGAGCAGGCAACGATCGCAAACACGCTCGCCCGCATGGAACGCGATGGACTGATCGAGCGCCGCCAGCATCCGAAGGACAAGCGAGCACAGCAGATCTTCCTGACCGACAGGGCCCGCGACATGCGCGAGGAAGCGCTAGCGGCGGCCGAGGAAGCGGAGCAGACGATGTTTCAAGGTTTCCGGCGCTTCGAGAAGGAATTGCTGAAAGAATACATCCGCTGGGCGATCGCGAACGCCCGCAAGCTGTGAACGGAAGTTGATGCGGGCTTGAGAAAAATTCGCGGTCCCAATGCCTCGAAACGTCAGAAGGTTTGGTCTATCGTCCGCCGCACTTTCAAAATTGCAGGACATGACCATGACCGATCTCTCTCCCATCCTCGCCAAGGCCGACGAGGCCCTGCCGCAGAGCCTCGAGCGCCTGTTCGATCTCGTGCGCATTCCCTCGATCTCGACGGATCCGGCCTACAAGGCCGATTGCCGCAAGGCCGGTGAGTGGCTGGTTTCGGCGCTGACCGAACTCGGTTTCGAGGCGTCGCTGCGCGATACACCCGGCCATCCGATGGTAGTGGCGCATCATGCGGCCGATCGGACCGACGCGCCGCACGTGCTCTTCTACGGCCATTACGACGTGCAGCCGGTCGATCCGCTGGATCTCTGGGAAGACGATCCCTTTGCGCCTGCGATCAAGGAGAAGGATGGCCGGAAGGTGATCACCGGTCGCGGCACGTCCGACGACAAGGGCCAACTGCTCACCTTCGTTGAAGCCTGCCGCGCCTATAAGGCGGTGAAGGGCTCGCTGCCCGTGAAGATCACCATCCTGTTCGAAGGCGAGGAAGAATCCGGTTCGCCGTCGCTGAAGCCTTTCCTTGCTGCGAATGCCGACGAGTTGAAGGCCGACTTTGCGCTGGTCTGCGATACCAGCATGTGGGATCGCGAGACGCCGGCTATCGCGGCAGCACTGCGTGGCCTCGTCGGCGAAGAAGTCACCATCATAGCGGCTGACCGCGACCTGCATTCGGGCCTCTTCGGGGGCGCGGCTGCCAATCCGGTTCATATCCTGACGAAGATCCTGGCCGACCTGCACGACGAGACGGGCAAGGTAACGCTTCCCGGCTTCTACGACGGCGTCGAGGAGACACCCGCTAACATCAAGGCCTCCTGGGAGAGCCTCGGGCGGACGGCAGAGAGCTTCCTCGGCGAGGTGGGCCTGTCGGTCCCGGCTGGTGAAAAGGGCCGCTCCGTAATGGAACTGACCTGGGCGCGCCCGACGGCGGAAGTGAACGGCATCATCGGCGGCTATACCGGCGAAGGCTTCAAGACCGTTATCGCGGCCAAGGCTTCTGCGAAGATCTCCTTCCGCCTCGTCGGCACACAGGACCCGGCCAAGGTGCGCGAAAGCTTCCGCGCCTTCGTTCAGGCGCGTATTCCGGCCGACTGCAAGGTGGAATTCCATGAGCATGGCGGCTCACCGGCCATCCAGCTCTCCTATGATTCGCCGGAGCTGACCAAGGCGAAGAACGCGCTGTCGGACGAATGGCCGAAGCCGGCCGTCATCATCGGCATGGGCGGCTCGATCCCGATCGTCGGGGATTTCCAGAAGATGCTCGGTATGGATTCGCTGCTGGTCGGCTTCGGACTGACCGACGACCGCATCCATTCGCCGAACGAGAAGTATGACCTCAACTCGTTCCACAAGGGCATCCGCTCGTGGATCCGCATCATGGACGCGCTGGCGAATAGCTGAGACGAGAAAAGCAAAAAGGCCGGTGAAAACCGGCCTTTCCTTTACGTTTCAACGACTTCCTGCCAGTACATCCGTGGTCAGTGACGGAAACGTGCCATGCGATGTTTCGGATGTTGGTTCGCCTTCGCGAACCGCATCCCGGACCGTGATGATCGCGCTGGATGCTTAACAGCCGGTTAAGAGTACACAAGTTCCTGAAACAGGACCGTTGCAGACACTTCATCGCTTGCTTTACGGAAGATGGGGGATTGCAGACCGGGTTTCAAGACTGCGTGCGCTTGAAATGCAGCGAGGGCTGCGGATAGACTTCTGTCATGAGCCTCGAATCCGTCCGCCAGTTCTTCAGGGACAATGCGCCCGATATCTCCGTCATCGTCACTGAAGCAAGTTCCGCCACCGTGGCGCTTGCAGCCGAGACGCATGGCGTGCAGCCGGACCAGATTGCCAAGACGATCTGTGTGAGAATAGGCGACGGCGTGGCGCTGGTTGTCGCGGCAGGGACGAAGCGGCTGGACAATCGCAAGTTCAAGGATCGCTTCGGTATGAAGCCCCGCATGCTGGATGCGGAGGCGGTGGTGGAAGCGACGAGCCATCCGGTCGGCGGCGTCTGCCCCTTCGGGCTGCCCTCGCCGCTCAAGATTTATTGCGATCTTTCGCTGCAGGCCTTCGACGAGGTGGTTCCGGCTGCAGGCGCGACGAATGCCGCGGTCAAGATAGCGCCGCAGCGGATGATCGACCTGGTCGACGGCGAGTGGGCGGACCTCTGCCAGTAAGCTCACGGCTCGTTCAAGGCTTGTTTACGGGGCTTTAACCACCCCTTAAATCGCCGCATTTACTGTGCAATTGCGCGATCACCCATCCGGGCGCCGGTTGATCGACCGAATTTCTTGAAGCCATTTCCGCGCGTGCCTTTCGCAGGCAGTGCAAAACGAACATCTGGAGCAAGATCACCGCAATGGTGAGCCGAGGAAAATCCCGCGACCGCATAGAACCGAGCTTCGACGACGAGCACGAAGACGAGGATTTTCGGCTGGATGCGGAGGATCGTGTCATCGGCAGCGGTCGGGCGCGATCCAGCGGCAAGAAGGCTGCATCTTCGGCAAAACGTGGCAAGTCCGGCAGCCAGAAAAACCGCAAGGCCAAGAGCAATGGCGGTGGTTTCGGCCTGGGGCGTCTGATCTACTGGGGTTTCGTCCTGTCGATCTGGTGCGGCATCGGCCTCGTCGGGCTGGTCGCCTATTACGGCTCGCAGATGCCGAGCGCCAGCAGCTGGTCAATCCCCGAACGTCCGCCGAACATGAAGATCGTGTCCGTCGAGGGAACGGTCATCGCCAATCGGGGCGCGACGGGCGGCGAGGCTCTGCCGCTCGAGGAAATGTCGCCTTTCATTCCGCAGGCGGTGATGGCGATCGAGGACCGGCGCTTCTACTCGCATTTCGGCGTCGATCCCCTGGGTCTGGCGCGCGCGATCATCACCAATGTGACCAGCGGACGCGCCGTCCAAGGCGGTTCGACACTGACGCAGCAGCTGGCCAAGAACCTCTTCCTGTCGCCGGAACGCACCGTGGAGCGCAAGGTGCAGGAAGTGCTGCTCGCCTTCTGGCTGGAGCAGAAATACACCAAGGACCAGATCATGGCGATGTATCTGAACCGGGTGTTCTTCGGTTCGAATGCGTATGGCGTTGAGGCCGCAGCACGGCGCTACTTCAACAAGTCGGCACGCGACGTGAACCTCGGCGAAGCTGCCCTGCTCGCTGGGCTTCTGAAGGCGCCTTCGCGGCTTTCGCCGGCGCGCGATCCGGAGGCGGCGGAAGCCCGCGCGCAGGTCGTGCTGCAGGCCATGCTCGAAGAGGGTTATATCACCGCCGATGAAATCAAGACGGCCATGTCGCAGCCGCCGACCAAGGCGAAACGCTACTGGAGCGGGGCGGGCCAATATGTCGCCGACCTCGTCCGCGACGAGGTAACCATGCTGATCGGCAAGGTTACCGAAGACATTGTGGTCGAGACGACGATCGACATGACGCTCGAAAAGAAGGCGGAAGCCGCGCTGACGGAATCGCTTTCGGCCGAGGGCGAAAAGGTCAACGCCTCGCAGGCGGCACTCGTCTCCATCGACGGAACGGGCGCGATCCGGGCGCTGGTTGGCGGACGCGACTATGCCGAAAGCCAGTTCAACCGGGCGGTCAAGGCGAAGCGCCAGCCGGGCTCGGCCTTCAAGCCCTTCGTTTACGCTGCTGCCATCGAGAACGGGTTGCGCCCGACGTCGGTGCGCAATGATGCACCGATCCGTATCGGTTCCTGGACGCCCGAGAATTACGACCAGAAGTATCGGGGACAGGTGACAGCGACACAGGCTCTGGCGGAATCACTCAACACGATTGCGGCCCAGCTGGTGATGGAGGTCGGCCCCGAACAGGTGATCAAGGTGGCGCACCGGATGGGCATCGAATCGGAGTTGCAGAACAATGCCTCGATCGCGCTCGGCACATCGGAAGTGTCGCTGCTGGAGCTGACGGCGGCCTATGCACCCTTCATGAATGGTGGATACAAGGCGACACCGCATATCGTTCGCCGGATCTCCAAGGCGGATGGCACGCTGCTCTACGAGAACAACTATCTCGAACCGCCCAAGGTCTTGAACGAGGGTGTCGTGGCGGCGATGAACACGATGATGCGCAGTGTCATCGACCACGGCACCGGCAAAAAGGCGCAGCTTTCTGGCTGGGAGGCCGCCGGCAAGACGGGGACGACGCAGTCGTTTCGCGATGCGCTCTTCGTCGGTTACACCAGCAACCTGACAACCGGCATCTGGTTTGGCAATGACGACGGGCAATCGATGAAGAAGGTCACAGGCGGCGGGCTCCCTGCCAAGGCCTGGCATGACTTCATGACGGCGGCACATCAAGGCCTGGCGCCCGCCCCGCTTCCGGGTGGCGATTTCATCGAACCGGCGCCGGCCGAAGATCCGACGACGATCGGCACGATCATCTCCGACGTGTTCCAGGGCGGCAGTGAGGAGCGCTATACGGGCGATCCCGTCTATGCGGAGGAATATCCGGCAGAGCCCGTGCCATCGCAGGATGTGACAGGGTCGGCGGGCCCCGTTCCGCCGGCCGAGGTCGGCCAGGTGCAGGGCACGCGACGAACGACGCTTCTCGACTTGATCCTCGGACAATGACACCCACATGGAGGCAGCGGCAGGCCTTCGGCCTGGCGCAAGGCCGCATCATTAGCATGCCCGGTTGATCAGGGACCGAAGGAGGCGGCGAAGCACATGAATTCGCTGCGCCAATCTGTTCTTTTTTACCGGTTTTCGGCGGATTTCCAGCCTTGCAGTCAGAAATTCCGCTTCTTATATACGCGACATAGCCGCAGCGGCGCTGCAGTGTATCCCAGACCATCCACGTCGAGGGGCTGTCAGGAATGCCTGATTGGGGTTCCGACGGCCTGCTTCAAGGAGAATATGACATGGCAAAAGTAATCGGTATCGACCTTGGAACGACCAATTCCTGCGTCGCCGTCATGGACGGCAAGGATGCAAAGGTCATCGAGAATTCGGAAGGCGCGCGTACCACGCCCTCCATGGTGGCATTTTCGGACGATGGCGAACGCCTCGTCGGCCAGCCGGCCAAGCGCCAGGCGGTCACCAACCCGACCAACACGCTCTTCGCCGTCAAGCGCCTGATCGGCCGCCGCTACGAAGATCCGACCGTCGAGAAGGACAAGGGCCTCGTTCCCTTCCCGATCATCAAGGGCGACAATGGTGACGCCTGGGTCGAAGCCCAGAACAAGGGCTATTCGCCTTCGCAGATCTCGGCCATGATCCTTCAGAAGATGAAGGAAACGGCTGAAGCCTATCTCGGCGAGAAGGTCGAAAAGGCCGTCATCACCGTTCCTGCCTACTTCAACGACGCGCAGCGCCAGGCAACCAAGGATGCCGGCCGCATCGCCGGTCTTGAAGTGCTCCGCATCATCAACGAGCCGACGGCTGCAGCACTTGCCTATGGCCTCGACAAGAAGGACGGCAAGACGATCGCCGTTTACGACCTTGGCGGTGGTACCTTCGATATCTCGGTTCTGGAAATCGGCGACGGCGTCTTCGAAGTGAAGTCGACCAACGGCGACACCTTCCTCGGTGGTGAAGATTTCGACATGCGTCTCGTCGAATATCTTGCAGCCGAGTTCAAGAAGGACCAGGGCATTGACCTGAAGGGCGACAAGCTTGCTCTGCAGCGCCTGAAGGAAGCCGCAGAAAAAGCCAAGATCGAGCTCTCGTCCTCCCAGCAGACCGAAATCAACCTGCCGTTCATCACGGCTGACGCTTCCGGTCCGAAGCATCTGACGATGAAGCTGACCCGCGCCAAGTTCGAAAGCCTGGTCGACGATCTCGTCCAGCGCACGATCGCACCGTGCAAGGCAGCCCTCAAGGATGCCGGCGTCAGCGCTGCCGATATCGACGAAGTCGTTCTGGTCGGCGGTATGAGCCGCATGCCGAAGGTCCAGGAAGTCGTGAAACAGCTGTTCGGCAAGGAGCCGCACAAGGGCGTGAACCCGGATGAAGTCGTGGCACTCGGTGCAGCGATCCAGGCCGGCGTTCTGCAGGGCGACGTCAAGGACGTTCTGTTGCTCGACGTGACCCCGCTGTCGCTCGGCATCGAAACGCTCGGTGGCGTCTTCACCCGCCTGATCGACCGCAACACGACGATCCCGACGAAGAAGAGCCAGGTGTTCTCGACCGCTGAGGACAACCAGCAGGCCGTCACCATTCGTGTTTCGCAGGGCGAGCGCGAAATGGCTGCCGACAACAAGCTGCTCGGCCAGTTCGACCTCGTTGGCCTGCCGCCGGCACCGCGTGGCGTTCCGCAGATCGAAGTGACCTTCGACATCGACGCCAACGGCATCGTTCAGGTTTCAGCCAAGGACAAGGGCACCGGCAAGGAACAGCAGATCCGCATCCAGGCCTCCGGTGGTCTCTCCGACGCCGACATCGAGAAGATGGTGAAGGACGCCGAAGCCAATGCCGAGGCCGACAAGAAGCGTCGCGCCGTGGTCGAAGCCAAGAACCAGGCCGAAAGCCTCGTTCACTCCACCGAGAAGTCGGTCAAGGAGTATGGCGACAAGGTTTCGGAAACCGATCGCAAGGCGATCGAGGACGCGATTGCAGCCCTGAAGGGCTCGATCGAAGCCTCCGAGCCTGATGCCGACGACATCCAGGCCAAGACCCAGACCCTCATGGAAGTCTCCATGAAGCTGGGCCAGGCCATCTATGAAGCCCAGCAGGCCGAAGGCGGTGCAGGCGACACGGATGGCGGCAAGGACGACAACGTCGTCGACGCCGACTATGAAGAAGTGAAGGACGAAGACGCGAAGAAGTCGGCCTGATGCAGGGCCACTTCGGACGCCGTTCCACGTGCTGGCTGGCCTTCGGGCCAGCCGCCATTTCGTTGATCCTGACGACCGGTGCCATGGCACAGGACAAGGGGCAGGTCAGCGCCGTTCACCGTCAGGTGAGCGCCGCCGAGGCCAAGGTGGCCAAGGCGATTTCCGCGAAGGACAGCAATTCCCTTTCCCGCATCGGCAACGACCTCGGCAGAATCATCGAAGCCGCGCTTCAACGGCGCGAGAACGGTGGTGAAGTCTCTTCCTGCGACATGGCTGCGCATTCTCTGGCCTTTGCGGCGGTGACGTCCGCGGATGGACTGATCAGCAAGGGTGAAGCGCGCAAGCTGCTGATGCAGGATGCGATCTCAGCCGCGTCCGACTTCCAGAAAGACATGCAGGCTTGCGACAAGCAGGCCGGCAAGGCGACGGGCAGCCACACGAGCGTTGGGAAAGCTTTGAGAGCTTTGTGAGACCATGGCAAAAGCAGATTTCTACGAAACCCTCGGGGTTGGCCGGACGGCGGATGAGAAGGAGCTGAAGAGCGCCTTCCGCAAGTTGGCCATGAAGTATCACCCGGACAAGAATCCGGACGACAGCGAAGCCGAGAAGAAATTCAAGGAGATCAACGAGGCCTACGAGACCTTGAAAGATCCCCAGAAGCGGGCGGCTTATGACCGCTTCGGCCACGCAGCCTTCGAGCAGGGCGGCATGGGCGGCGGCGGCTTTGGCGGCGGCGGTGGTGGATTCGCCGGCGGCGGCTTCTCCGACATCTTCGAGGACATTTTCGGCGAGATGATGGGCGGCGGCCGCGGTGGCCGTGCCCGCTCGACCGGAGGCCGCGAACGCGGTGCAGACCTGCGCTACAACATGGAAATCAGCCTCGAAGAGGCGTTTACAGGCAAGACGGCGCAGATCCGGGTTCCGACCTCGATCACCTGCGATGTCTGCACGGGGTCGGGTGCCAAGCCCGGCACGCAGCCGAAGACCTGTACGACCTGTCAGGGCTCGGGCCGCGTTCGTGCAGCCCAGGGCTTCTTCTCGATCGAGCGCACCTGCCCGACCTGCCATGGTCGCGGCCAGACGATCTCGGACCCCTGCACCAAGTGCCACGGCCAGGGCCGGGTCACCGAAGAGCGCTCGCTCTCCGTCAGCATTCCCTCCGGGATCGAGGACGGGACGCGCATCCGCCTGCAGGGCGAAGGCGAGGCCGGGCTACGAGGTGGTCCTTCGGGCGATCTCTATATTTTCCTGTCGGTCAAGCCGCACGAGTTCTTCCAGCGCGATGGAGCGGATCTCTATTGCTCCGTGCCGATCTCGATGACGACGGCGGCCCTCGGCGGCACGTTCGACGTGGTAACGCTGGATGGGACGAAGTCGCGTGTGACGGTGCCGGAGGGTACCCAGCCCGGCAAGCAGTTCCGCCTCAAAGGAAAGGGCATGCCGGTTCTGCGCTCGACGCAGGTCGGTGATCTCTACATTCAGATTCAGATCGAAACGCCGCAGAAGCTGACGAAACGGCAGCGCGAGCTGCTGCAGGAATTCGAACAGCTGTCGTCGAAGGAGAACAATCCGGAGTCGACGGGCTTCTTTGCCCGGATGAAGGATTTCTTCGATACGCTCAGCGACTGAGGCCGGCGAAGAGACACAATGTTTGCAAGGGGCGGTCCCGTGGGGCCGCCCCTTTTGCATTCATTCAGGCGAGCAGCCGCGGCTGGCGCAGGATGAACCAGGCGAAGTGTCTGTGGATCGCGGGTGCAATGCCATAGACGATCGAGAGAACCATGATCGGTGCCAGAAGTGCCGTGCGGGCCCAAATCGGCCAGCCCTCGGTCAACGGCATCAAGACATAGAGAATGCCAGTGACGAAGGGGTAGATGACGAGGAGCATGAGCAGGGCGAGACGATGCTTGGAGGGTGTAGGGCGGGATGCAGACAGATCGGGCATGGGAGGCTCCATAAGAACGATACGTTTCGTTTATATTGAAACGAGCCGTTTCGTTCAATAGATTTTTCTGCTAGAGGTCTGGCAGAGGAGCACAGACTGTGACCACCACTGCGAACGATATCACAAAACGCACGTCCATCGGGGCTCAGCGCAACCCGGCCAGCGAAGAGGCGATCCTCACCGCTGCCGCCGAAATTCTCAGGGAAGGCGGGCTCTCGGCCTTTTCGATCGAGGCTGTGGCCCGGCGGGCCAAGGCCGGGAAACCGACGATCTATCGATGGTGGCCCTCCAAGGCCGCGCTGCTGCTGGATGTGTATCATCGGCAGAAGGGCGAGACATTCTATCCCGACACCGGGAGCGCGCGTGGAGACCTCATCGCTTTTCTCGAGACGCTGCTCGGCTTCTGGAAGACCAGCGGGGGCGAAGTCTTTCGGTCGATCATCGCGGAGGCGCAGAGCGACCCGGATGCCTTAGAGGCCTTGCGCGACTATGCTGTGACGCGCTGTCGAGCGAGCGGCGTCATTCTGGAGCGAGGCGTGGTGCGCGGGGAAATTCGCGAAGCGCTCGATATCCCGCTCGTCATGGAGCTGTTTTCGAGTTTCTGCTGGCAGCGGCTGCTGACGGGGCGGCTCGATCCATCACGCGACCAGATTGCGCATCTCGTCGATGCGGTTCTCACAGGCTTTGCGACAAAGCACCGCGACGCTCAATAGTGCGGGGGGCGGGTGACGGCCGGGGCCTCCAGGGCCTGCTCTTCCAGCGACAGGAAGCGCTCGGTCAAACGATCGAGCTTGGCGCGGGTCTGCTCGACCACCTTCCACTGCTCGGCCAGCTGATCCGACAGTTCCTCGATGACACGCGTCTGGTGGGCAACGGTCTCTTCAAGACGCGTGATGCGCTCGTCTGTCACGTCCATGGTATTCTCCATCGTCTCGACCGCGCCTAGATGCCGCAAGAGAGGCTCCCGGTCAAACGCCGGATGGAAGATCAACGTTGCTTCTTCTTGCGGTAGGGCATTGTCATGACGGCAGAGGCGGTCACGGCAGCCGCGAAGGTGAGCGCAAGGGGAACAGCCATCATGACCGCCGGCAAGACCGGGTGGCTTGAACGGGAGAGCGAGGTGCCGACACCGCCCAAATCAAACCAGACTATGGCAAAGGCGACCGCAAATCCGAGGGCGGCCCCGAGCATTGCGTTCAATGCCAGGAAACCCAGCATCTCCCAATGGTCGCGGCGGGCTTCCTCGGGGGTGAGATCATCGGAATGCAGAGGCATGGCCCGAGCTCCAGAACGGCGGCAATGCAATGAAACTAACGCGTCTTGAAAAGAGTTCCATGTCGCCAAGCGCCGCACACCTTCGCAAGCTCCGGAAAGCACGCTTGCGCCTTGCCTTCACGCGCCAATCGGCCTAGCTCAAGGCGACAACGATTCCGACCGATGACCCAGAAGACACAGATCCGCCGCCTCAAACTCAGCGACTTCCGCAACTATGCGCAGGCCGGCCTCGCGCTGGATGGGCGGCATGTCGTGCTGGTCGGCGACAATGGGGCCGGCAAGACGAATTTCATGGAGGCCATCTCCTTCCTGTCGCCCGGACGCGGACTGCGCCGCGCGGTACTCTCTGACATTCCGCGTCTCGGCGCCTCCGGAAGCTTTACCGTCTTTGCCGCCATCGAGGGTATGGCGGGGGAAGCCGATATCGGTACCGGGACGGAGACCACGGAAGAAGACAATCTCGTTCGGCGACTCAGGATCAACGGCGCTCCGGCGAAGTCGGTCGACGAACTCACCGACCATCTGCGCATTCTCTGGCTGACGCCGGCCATGGACGGGCTGTTCACCGGCCCCTCGGCAGACAGGCGCCGCTTTCTTGACAGGCTAGTGCTCTCGCTTGATCCGGCCCATGGGCGGCGGGCGAGTGACTTCGAGCGGGCCATGCGCAGCCGCAACAAGCTGCTCGCAGAAGGACGTCTCGATCCGGCCTGGCTTTCCGGCATCGAGCAGCAGATGGCAGCGCTGGGCGTTGCCATGGCGGCGGCGCGGCGGGAAATGCTAGGTCTGCTCTCTGGCCTGATCGAAGCGGATCGGGACACCTCGGCTTTTCCGTCTGCCTCGCTCGCCCTGACCGGCTTTCTCGACGAGCTCGCCGATCTGCCAGCCTTCGAGCTGGAGGAACGGTATATCGAGATCCTCGCCCAGTCGCGTCACCGGGATGCAGCGGCCGGACGGACACTGGACGGACCGCACCGGGCCGATCTCATCGTCCGACACATCGAGAAGGACATGGATGCGGAACGCTGCTCGACGGGGGAGCAGAAGGCGCTGCTGATCGGTCTCGTGCTCGCCCATGCGCGGCTGGTGGCAACGATGACCGGATTTGCGCCGATCCTGTTGCTCGACGAAATCGCAGCACATCTCGACGAAGGGCGACGTGCGGCACTCTTTGCCCGCATCGATGCACTCGGCGGACAGGCCTTCATGACAGGGACCGACAAAGCGATGTTCTCGGCGCTCGGAGACCGGGCGCAGTTCGTCACGGTGCGCGACGGGCAGATCGATGGTTGAGGCGGCTTTTCATCCCCGCGCGCGGATGGCAAGGTAGGCTCATGGATCCGCTCTCGCCCGAAGAACTTTCCCGGTATCACCGTCACATCCTGTTGCCCGAAGTGGGCGGCCATGGGCAGCAATTGCTGAAAGCCGCGCGCGTCATGGTGATCGGGGCCGGCGGACTGGGCTCACCGGTGCTGCAATATCTCGCCGCGGCGGGCGTCGGCACGCTCGGGATTGTCGACGATGACGGCGTCTCGCTCTCCAACCTGCAGCGGCAGGTGATTCACGACACCGGCACGCTTTCCCAGAAGAAGACGGAGAGTGCCGCCCGCGCCATTTCCCGGCTCAACCCGCATTGCCGCACAGTCCGCTACGAAGAGCGCTTCACTGCCCAATTCGCCCGCGATTACCTGCCGCGTTACACGCTGCTCATCGACGGTTCCGACAATTTTTCCACCCGCTACGCGGCGGCCGACGCGGCGGAACAGGCGAAGATACCATTGGTGACGGGGGCCGTTGGCCGCTTCGATGGGACCGTCACGGTCTTGAAGCCCTATGAAAGTGGCTCTGATGGCGTGCTTTACCCGCGCTATACCGATCTCTTCCCGGAGCCGCCACCGGAGGGCCTGGTGCCGGCCTGCGCGGAAGCCGGTGTGATCGGCGCGCTGACGGGCGTCGTCGGCACGCTGATGGCGATGGAGGCAATCAAGGTGATCACCGGCATCGGGGAGCCGCTGGTCGGGCGATTGTTGATGTATGATGGACTGGCAGCGCGCTTCGACACGGTGCGCTACAAGCGACGGGCTGGAACATGAGCGTGACCATCAGTCGGATCGGTGCCAGCTTTTCCCGCCATGAGGAACTGCTGGCGCTGATCTTGGGTTCTTTCGCCTATATGGACGGTGTCATCGACCCACCCTCCTCCGCCCACCGGCTGACCGTCGCATCGCTTGAGGAGAAGGCGCGGGACGAGATCGGATTGGTTGCCGAAGCAGACGGGCGGCTCCTCGGCTGCGCTTTCCTGCGGCCCGAGCCGGACTTTCTCTATGTCGGCAAGCTGGCGGTCTCACCCGAGGTGCAAGGGGCCGGCATCGGCAGCCGTTTTCTGGCGGAGGCCGAAGCCATTGCCCGCGAGTTGGGCAAGCCCGCTCTCCGTCTGGAGACCCGGATCGAACTCACCGGCAATCACAGGCGATTCGGCGCCTGGGGCTTCGTCAGGACGGCCGAGAAGAGCCATATCGGCTACGATCGGATCACTTTCATCGAAATGCAGAAGCGTCTGGCCTGATCGAGCCTCAGCCGCGATTGGGCAGGACACGGTTCGGCGGACGATGGCCGTCGAAATAGGTGCGGATGTTGATGATCACCTTATCGCCCATGTCGATGCGGCCCTCGATGGTGGCCGAGCCGGTATGCGGCAGGAGAACCACCTTGCCTTCGTTGGCGAGCTTCACCAGCTTCGGATTGACCGCAGGTTCGTTCTCGAAGACGTCGAGACCGGCACCGGCGATCTTGCCGGCGCGCAGCGCCTGGACAAGGGCATCCTCGTCGATGATATCACCACGGGCCGTGTTCACGACATAGCTCGTCGGCTGCAGCAGGGCGAGGCGGCGGGCCGAGAGCAGGTGGAAGGTGGCCGGCGTCGAGGGGCAATTGACCGAGACGATGTCGACGCGGGCGAGCATCTGGTCAAGGCTGTCCCAATAGGTCGCTTCCAGCTCGTCTTCGGTCGCCGGATTGACGCGCTTGCGATTGTGGTAGTGGATCGACAGGCCGAAAGCCTTGGCACGGCGGGCAACGGCCGTACCGATGCGGCCCATGCCGATGATGCCGATGCGCTTGCCCCAGATGCGGCGACCGAGCATCCATGTCGGCGACCAGCCTTCCCATTCGCCCGGCTTGTCCATCAGCACGCGGGCGCCCTGCACCAGACGGCGCGGGACCGCGAGAATGAGCGCCATGGTCATGTCGGCGGTGTCTTCGGTCAGGACGTTCGGCGTGTTGGTGACCGTAATGCCCTTTTTCGCCGCCGCATCGATGTCGATATGATCGGTGCCGTTCGAGAAGCTGGCGATGAGCTTCATCTGGGGACCTGCCTCGGCAATCAATGCCGCATCGATTCGATCGGTCACCGTGGGAACCAGCACATCCGCCGTCTTCACCGCAGCGATCAATTCTTCGCGCGTCCGCGGCTTGTCGTCGACGTTCAGCTCGGCATCAAAGAGCTCGCGCATGCGCGTTTCCACGGCATCGGGCAGTTTCCGCGTGATATAGACCGCTGGTCTTTTCCTGTTCGTCATGGGCCGGATCGATGCCTTCTTCAGAACTCGTTAACCAAGTCGCGGGATACTTCGCTCCTTAGGAAGGCAATTTCTACCAAACCCGTCGGCGAAGACAAACAAAACTCGTCGGGTGTCGGCGGATTTGTCCCGGACACGCGTGGCGCGTTTCGGGGCGGTAAGAAAGCACTTCATTTCCACAGCTTAGCCCGGAATGACCATGTTTCATAACCTGTGCCGCGTCAGCCTAGCCTTCAGCGTTCTCACGCTGTCTCTCGTGGCCGGCCCGATGGCCGGTCATGCACAATCCACGACCAAGGGATCAAGCGGCCTGCCGCTGCCCCGCTTTGTCAGTCTCAAGGCCGAAAAGGTCAATCTTCGCATCGGGCCCAGCACCGACTATGCGGTGTCCTGGCGTTACATGAAGTCAGGCCTGCCGGTCGAGATTATTCGCGAATACGAAAACTGGCGTCAGATCCGTGATGCCGACGGCACCGAGGGCTGGGTGAACCAGACCCTGCTCACCGGGGAGCGAACCGCCGTGGCCGCCCCCTGGATGCGCGGCAATGGCGAGAATGTCTATGTGATGATGCGGCGCGATTCGAACTCTTCGGCTGCCGTCATCGCCAAGCTCGAGCCCGGTGTGGTGCTCAAGCTCAGCGAGTGCAACGGCAACTGGTGCCAGGCCGAGACGGGTGGTGTCAGCGGCTGGGTGTCGCAGAACGAGATCTGGGGCGCCTATCCGGGTGAAGCCTTCAAATAAGGCCGACCGAGGTGGCGCCTTTCTTGAGCGACATCATCGGCCGCGGACCGATCTGCCGGATCACCACGCCGGCGGCATAGCAGCCGAGATGGGCGCAATCCTCGAGGCTTCGGCCATTGGTGTAGCCGAAGAGGAAACCGGAGGCGAAGAGGTCGCCAGCACCCGTGGTGTCAACCACCGTCTCCACCTTAGTCGCCGGGACGCGGATGCGCTGGCCGTCCTTGACCACTACGGCACCCTGGTCGCCCATGGTGACGGCCGCCAATTTGCAATCCTTCGACATGAGATCGAGCGCGTGGGCGAAGTCGTCGGTTTCGTAGAGCGAGAGGGCTTCCTGCTCGTTGGCGAAGACGATGTCGACAGTGCCCGAACGCATCAGTTCCAGGAACTCCGACCGGTAGCGGCCGACGCAGAAGCTATCAGACAGAGTCATCGACATTTCGCGACCCGCTTCGTGAGAAATGCGGGCGCAGTCCAGGATCGCCTGCTTGGCACGCGGAGGATCCCAGAGGTAGCCCTCGAAATAGGTGACCTTCGACTTGGCCACCACTTCGGGCTCGACATCTTCCGGGCCGAATTCGACGCAGGCGCCGAGATAGGTGTTCATCGAACGCTCGCCGTCTTCGGTGACGAAGATCATGCTGCGGGCAGTCGGCGGCTGGCTGCCCAGCGGTCGGGTTTCGAAATGCACGCCCTGGGCGCGGATGTCATGGGTGAAGATCTCGCCCAGCTGGTCCTCCGCCACCTTGCCGAAATAGGCCGCCTTGCCACCGAAACTCGCAATGCCGGCTGCCGTGTTGCCGGCGCTGCCGCCCGAAGCCTCCACCGCCGGTCCCATCATGCCGTAGAGCCGTTCGGCACGCTCCGCGTCGATCAGGTTCATTGCGCTTTTGGTGATGGCGTTGTCGATCAGAAACTGGTCGTCGCAGCGAGAAATAATGTCGACGATGGCATTGCCGATCGTCAGGACATCGAACTGACTCATGAGGTCCGGGGCTCCGTTTGCTTGCCAAACGGTCATAGCCGTTTTTGCAGCGATGGGAAGAGGGTAGCGGGTGAACGTCATCTTGCCGTTACATCAGCCCGCTAATGAGATCCTCATGGACGGCCATCTCCCCTGGACGTCCAGGGGACCATGACCGGTCTCATACGGGAGAGCCGACCACGGATGTACTGGCGGCGGATCCCATCCCGGCGCGACCGGGCGTCGAAGCAGGCCACCGCCTGCTTTTGTCGATTCTGGAGGATTGGCCGCGCATGGCAAGAGGCCTAAGAAGGGCTCATCTTGCCATTACGAGTCGATTTTCATGACCACCGTTGCTCAGGACGTCCTCCCTATCTTCATCCTCATTCTGTTCGGTTGGGCGCTCATCCGGCTGAAAATCCTCACGGCAGAGATCGGCGACGGTCTCGGCGACTTCGTCTTCAAGGTGGCGGTTCCACTGCTCCTGCTGCGTACGATCGCGAACGCGGATTTTCATGGCGCCTCGCCCTTCCGATTGTGGATCGCCTATTTCTCGGGAGTACTCGTGGCCTGGACAGTGGGCCATTTCGTGGCGACGCGGCTGTTCAAGCGGGACCAGAAGCTCGGGGTTCTGGCCGGCGTCTCCTCGGCCTTCGCCAACAATGTCTTCATTGGCCTGCCGCTTGTAGAGCGCACCGTCGGCCCCGAAGGCATCGTCGCCATGTCGATCCTGCTCGCCATCCATCTGCCGCTGATGATGATCGCGGGCGTGCTGGCGATGGAGCGTGCCGAACAGAAGAGTGGTGGACGCAAGGCGGAAGGGATCCTTGCCGTTTCGAAGCAGGTGGGTGGCAATCTGGTTCGCAACCCTCTGATCATCGGCCTTGCCGGCGGGATCCTGCTTCAGATCGTGGGATCGCCCGTGCCTGCGATGATCGACGGCGTTGTGGCGCAGGTGGCGGGCATGGCAGCACCGGCGGCGCTGATCTCGCTCGGCATGACGCTCAACAAATACGGCATGGCCGGGAACGTGAAGATCGCCGGCAGTATCTCGCTGCTGAAGCTCTGCCTGATGCCGGCCGTGGTGTGGGCGGCGTCCACTTTGCTTGGGCTCTCCCCGCAATGGACGGCAGCTCTGGTGCTGACTTCGTCGGTACCGACCGGCATCAATGCCTGGCTGATCGCAAGCCGCTTCGGGGTCGGCCAGGGCTTAGCCGCGTCGGTGATCACCCTTTCCACCGCCGCTGGCGTGGTGACGGTTTCGCTGTGGGCAATCCTGCTTCTCTAAGCCGAAAGACAGACGCCCGACCACAAGGGCCGGGCGTCTGACAAAGAATGATCAGAACAATCAGGCTGTGAAGATCACGGCGTTGCGGGCTGTGCCGGAGCAGGCTCGGCCGGAGCAGCAGGGGCTGGCTCCACAGGCGCTGCTTCTGCCGGAGCGGCAGGAGCAGCTTCGGCCGGGGCCTCGGCAGGTGCCGCGGGGGCATCGGCCGGGGCTGCTTCTGCGGGTGCAGCGGCTGCATCGGCAGGCGCGGCAGCGTCAGCCGCCGGGAGCGGAACCGGGCTGTCAGCCATGGTGTGCAGATACATGATCAGGTTGGCGCGCTCATCGTCCTTCTTGATGCCTGCGAAGCCCATGGCGGTGCCCGGGATGTGCTTCTTCGGAGCAAGCAGGAATTCGTTCAGGTGGTCCCAGGTCCACTTTTCGGTGCCGCCCTTGGAGAATTCCGTCATGGCAGCCGAATAGCTGAAGCCTTCATGCGTGGCGATCGGACGGTCGACAAGGCCATAGAGGTTCGGGCCAACCTTGTTGGCACCACCCTTGTCGACGGTGTGACAGCTCGCACATTTCTTGAAGACGGCTTCGCCTGCGGCCGCATCGGCGCTGGCGAGAAGCACGGCGATCGGCGTCGCTGCGACTTCGGGTGCTGCCTCTGCCGGTGCGGCTTCTTCTGCCACGATGGCGAAGCCTTCCTTCTCAGGCGTTTCCGAATGGAAAATACCTTCCGAAGCGATCGACACAGACATCAGGACGAAGACGGTGCCGAGAAAGGCACCCACGCCCATGTTGGTATAAGAGTTCATCTGCAAAGCTCCCCGTGCAGCCGGCCGATGAGCAACCGGACGATCTTGAAATCGCGCGGAACCTATGTCTTTTGCATAACACTTGCAACACGATTATGGTCCCGCAACTGGGACTATTTGACACTTCTGTGCGGTGATTTGAAGGGGTTACGGACATGAATGAAGGCGGAACTGCCAAAACCCTGGTCCTGATCCCGGCCCGCATGGCATCCACCCGACTTCCGGGCAAGCCGCTGGCCGATATCGCCGGCCTTCCGATGATCGTGCAGGTCGCAAAACGGGCTCAAGAGGCAGGTGTGGGCCGAATCATCGTGGCCGTCGATGACATTAAGGTCTTCGAGGCGGTCGAGGCGGCAGGCTTCGAGGTGGTGATGACGCGGGCCGACCACCAGTCCGGATCCGACCGCATCTTCGAGGCACTGACAAAGGTCGATCCGGATGGACAGGCGGAGATCGTCATCAATGTGCAGGGCGACCTGCCGACGATCGATCCGCAGACCATCCGCGCCGCCCTGCGGCCGCTCGAGGACCCCGCCGTTGATATCGCAACGCTGACTGCCGAGATCGAGGACGAGCAGGAAAAGACCAACCCGAACGTGGTGAAGGTCGTCGGTTCGCCGCTCAGCACCGATCGGCTGCGGGCGCTTTACTTTACGCGTGCGACAGCCCCTCATGGGGCCGGGCCGCTCTATCACCATATCGGGCTCTATGCCTATCGCCGCCACGCCCTCCAGCGCTTCGTTTCGCTTGCGCCCTCCACCCTCGAAAAGCGCGAATCGCTCGAACAGCTTCGCGCGCTTGAGGCCGGCATGCGCATCGATGTCGAGGTGGTGAAGACCGTGCCGCTCGGCGTCGACACGCCCGCCGATCTCGAAAAGGCGCGCCGCATTCTTTCCGCATCCTCAAACGCAGGACACTGATCCCTTGGCACCGACGAACAAGATTTCCTTCCAAGGCGACTATGGCGCCAATTCCGACATGGCCTGCCGGGATATGTTTCCCAACATGGAGCCCCTGCCCTGCCCGACCTTCGAGGACGCCTTCGTGGCCCTGGAGACCGGCGAGGTTGATCTCGCGATGATCCCGATCGAGAACACGCTCGCGGGTCGTGTCGCCGACATCCACTATCTGCTGCCGCTCTCGCGCCTGCATATCGTCGGCGAGTATTTCATGCCGATCCGCTTCCAGCTGATGGTGCTGCCGGGCGTGAAGCTCGACGAGATCCGCACCGTGCACAGCCATATCCATGCACTCGGCCAGTGCCGCAAGATCATCCGCAGCCATGGCTGGAAGGCCGTGGTTGCTGGCGATACGGCAGGGGCGGCAAAGCTGGTTTCCGAGAAGGGCGACCGGAGCATGGCTGCCCTTGCTCCGCGGCTTGCGGCGTCGCTCTACGGGCTCGAGATCCTAGCCGAAAATGTCGAGGATTCGGAGAACAATGTGACCCGCTTCGTGGTGCTCTCGCGTGACGAGGACGAGCCAAAGCGAGTCAGCGAGGACGAGCGTTTCATCACCACTTTCGTGTTCAACGTCCGCAATATTCCGGCAGCGCTTTACAAGGCCATGGGCGGGTTTGCGACGAACGGGGTCAACATGACAAAGCTCGAAAGCTACCAGATCGGCGGCAAGTTCATCGCAACCCAGTTCTATGCCGACATCGAGGGGCATCCGGAGGACGCGCCGGTCAAGCGGGCGCTGGAAGAGCTGCGCTTCTTTTCAGAGAAAGTGCGCATCCTCGGCGTCTACAAGGCGCACGAAATGCGCGGCAAGCTCTGATCAGCAGGTGGCGGCTCAGTGCCGCCACTCGTACCAGTCTTCGATCAGGCGACGGGCGATCGTGCCCTTTATCGGCAGAGTTCTCCCATCGCATGAGCCCTCCGACAGCATCCGGCCTATCTCCTCGCGGGTAAACCAGCGGCAGTCTTCGAGTTCCGTCGCATCGAAGGCAATGTCGAAGTCGGTGGCCTCGCCGTAACAGCCGATCATCAGCTGGTGCGGCATCGGCCAGGGCTGCGAGGCGTGGTAGCGGACGCGGCCGACGGTGATGCCCGATTCCTCGCGTGTCTCCCGGCGGACGGCGTTTTCGATCGTTTCGCCCGGCTCGACGAAACCGGCGAGCGAGGAATACATGCCCGCCGGAAAACGCGGGCTGCGCCCCATCAGGCAGCGATCCTTCTTTTCATCGACCACAAGCATGATGGCGACAGGGTCCGTGCGCGGGAAGATCTCGTGGCTGCAGGCGGTGCAGATGCGCTTGTAGCCGCCGATGCGAGTCTCCATAGAGCCGCCGCAACGGCCGCAGAAGCGGTTGTCGGCGTTCCAGCGCAGGAGGCTCAGGGCCTGGGCGACTTCGCCAAGGAGTTCATCACCGACAAGGGCATCGCGGAAGAGAGCGCGGGGATCGGCCGGTTTGTAATGGGCGGCGAGCGCATCGGATGCCACATTGACGGGCACGGCGAGGCGCGGCTCGCCGGAGGCCTGGTGGCCGAGCAGGATCGCGTCGTCAAAGTTCGGTTCGAGCTCTGCCAGTTCGTATGGGGCAAATAGCGGATCCAGCACCTGGCCATCATGCTTGAGCACCAGCTGGGTTCCGGAAAAGGCAAGTATATGGGTGCCTTCGACCTTCAGCGCCGTTTCGAGCGTAGTCTCGTCACGATGTTCGCTGTCGCGGTCAAGCTTGTTGCCGGAGAAGGCGGTGAGCTCGCTGGGTTCGAGATGCGGGGCACGGTTGAGGAAAATCGAATTCTTCATTGGAATGCTTCAAGGATCCTGTGCTTTATGGCCTCGAAGGCCACTTCCTCATACGGTACCGACTGGCCGAAACCCCAGATCGGGCCGGGCCAGTTGGGGTCATTCTCGCTGCGCGCAACGACATGCACGTGAAGCTGGCGCACGATGTTGCCAATCGCGGCGATATTGATCTTTTCGGCCCCGGTCGCCTTCTTCAGGGCTGCCCCCACCGTCACCTGCTCGAAGGTCAACATGGCCTGATCAAGCGGGGTCAGGTCGAAGATTTCGCTGACGTTCGTCCGCTGCGGCACCAGAATCAGCCATGGCCAGCGGCTGTCCCTGGCCAGTCTAAGGTCGCAAAGGCCGAGCTTCAGGATCGACTCGCTGTCTCTTGCGAGGCGATTGTCCAGGACGAATGGCAGCACGGTGTTTCTCTCCGCTTGGTTTTTCCGCAGGCTAGCAGTTTTTTCGGCGCTTGGCTTGCATTTGGCGACGTTATTGCCGATATGTCTCCTCGGGAGGTTGGTGGTGGACGAGCCACTCGCCAACCGGGTCAGGTCCGGAAGGAAGCAGCCCTAACGAGCGCGGCACGGGTCATCGTGCCAGCCTCCCACCTCATCTTCATTTCCGGCCTTTGTTTCCAACACGGGCCGTGCCATGCCCGGCAGCGGGCGACGGGGAAGCTGGCAACGCGATGAGCGATTTCGAGCCGACTGCAGAGGCCAAGCCCGCCCCCGGCGGCTACCGCGTTCTCGCCCGCAAATATCGCCCCAAGGATTTCACGGACCTGATGGTCGGCCAGGAGCCGATGGTGCGGACGCTGACCAATGCGTTCGAGACCGGCCGCATCGCGCAGGCCTATATGCTGACCGGCGTACGCGGGGTGGGCAAGACCACCACGGCCCGCATTCTGGCGCGCGCGCTGAACTACAAGACCCCTGAGATCGACAAGCCGACGATCGACCTTCGCATCCCCGGCGAACATTGCCAGGCGATCATGGAAGGCCGGCATGTCGACGTGATCGAAATGGACGCCGCCTCGCATACCGGCATCGACGATATCCGCGAGATCATCGAGCAGGTGCGCTACCGCCCGGTTTCGGCGCGGTACAAGGTCTACATCATCGACGAAGTACACATGCTCTCGACGGCGGCCTTCAACGGCTTGTTGAAGACGCTCGAAGAGCCGCCGGAGCATGTGAAGTTCATCTTCGCGACCACCGAAATCCGCAAGGTGCCGATTACGGTTCTTTCCCGTTGCCAGCGCTTCGACCTGCGCCGGATCAATGCGGGCGATCTCGTCGGGCTGTTTTCGACCATCGCGTCGAAGGAGGGCATCGAGGCGGAGGAAGAGGCGCTGGCGATGATCGCGCGTGCAGCCGAAGGCTCGGCACGTGACGGCCTGTCTCTGCTCGACCAGGCCATCGCCCATGGTGGCGGCGTGGTGCATGCCGATGCCGTGCGCGCCATGCTGGGGCTCGCGGACAGAGCGCGCATCGTCGACCTCTTCGACCACATTGTGCGTGGTGACGTGACGGCAGCGCTTTCCGAATTCGGAAGCCAGTACGAGGCGGGCGCAAACCCGACCGTGGTGCTGACCGATCTCGCCGACTTCACCCACCTGGTGACCCGGCTCAAATACATTCCCTCTGCCGCCCAGGATCCCTCGCTCTCCGAAGTCGAGCGTGTGCGGGGCGCGGAACTGGCCGACAGCGTGGCTGTGACGACGCTGTCGCGCATGTGGCAGATGCTGCTCAAGGGCATTCCGGAAGCGGAGGCCTCGTCGCGGCCGGCCGGCGCCGCCGAGATGGTACTGATCCGGCTGGCGCATGCCGCGCATCTCCCCTCACCCGAAGATGCCGCGCGGCGCCTGCTCGAACTCTCCAACGGCGAGGGTGGCGGCGATCGCGCACCGTCTGCGCCGCGCCCCAATGGCGGCGGCGGTGGGGCTTCGATGGCCATGCGGGTCCAGGCCGTGGGTCAGCCATCGCAGGACAGTGCTCCGCGGCCAGCGATGAGCCAACCGGTTGCGCATCTGCAGAGCGTGCCGGCTGGTGATGCTCTGCCGCAGATGATGGAACGCCGCGAACCCAAGGTCGAGGAAGCACCAGCCCCGGGTGTTCGCGTCGAGACGCTTGATGATATCGCCGATCTCTGCACCAAGAACCGCGCGCCGGTGCTGCGAGCCCAGCTGCGCCAGTTCGTGCATCTCGTGAAGATCGAGCCAGGCCGGCTGGAAATCCGGCTGGAATCGCAATGCCCGCCGACAATCGTCAATGAGCTGAAGATGAAGCTCAGCGAATGGACGGGTGTCAACTGGTGGGTGACGCTGTCCAACGAGGCGGGAGCACCGACGCTGGTCGAGGTCGAGAAGACGACTCGCGAGGCGCGGCTGGTCGATGCGCGCCAGGACCCCGACGTGGCCGCAATACTCGCCCGCTTTCCGGGTGCCAAGGTTACCGACGTGCGGATCAAGGCAGCTGCGATCGAGGACGACGACATCGTCGCGGCACCGCCGGCTGCGGCGGAATCGGCCGAGGGCGACATCCTGCCGGGCGACGACATCGAATTCTAGGGCTTTTGCCCTCCCGCAGACAAAGACAACAATGCAAGGAGACGACGATGCGCGACATCATGGGCATGATGGGCAAGGTCAAGGAAATGCAGTCCAAGATGGAGAAGATGCAGGCGGAAATCGCCTCGCTCGAAATCGAGGGCAAATCCGGTGGCGGCCTAGTCACCGTGGTGCTGACCGGCAAGGGCGAGATGCGCAGCATAAAGATCGACCCCTCGCTCTTCAAGGAAGACGAGGTCGAGATCCTCGAAGATCTGATCGTCGCGGCCCATAAGGATGCCAAGGACAAGGGCGAAGCCCAGGCGCAGGAAAAGATGGCTGCACTGACCGCCGGCATTCCGCTGCCGCCGGGCATGAAGTTCCCGTTCTGATGAAGACTGCCGATCGGGTCTGTCAGCGATAGACCCGATCGCTCCAGGGGTTTTTCCCCTCGCGCAGGAAAACCAGGCTCTGGCGCCAGAAGCCGTCTTGGTGGCGGGCGTGGAAAAGATCGAAGTGTCCGACCCGGTCGAAGCCGAGGTCTTCCGGCGTTAGCAGCACCTTCGTCACCGATGCGCGACGGTAGTATCGAACGGCGCGGTCTATCGCCTTCGGCGGTGCAATTTCATCGTCTGACATGGTGACGGCGAGGATGGGGCCGGTTGCGGTGGCGAAACGATCGCGCATCACTTCGGCGGCCTCACGCGTCAGGCCCTGCTCCGCCCTGCCCTGCTGCAGCCCCCACCCATAGGCGACACCTTTCGGCAGGTCTTCCAGCCAGCCCAGGCGCTTGCCGGGAAAATGCCCAAGCGCGAAGGTAATTGCGGGCATCGCGACATGCCATTTGAGGAACAGCGGCAGGCGCCGGGCTGCCAGGTAGTCGCCCCAATAGCCGTACTGGCCGCCGACGGAGAGCATGGCGGAGAGGCGCCCGACTGCCGGCGAATATCCCGGCAGGAAGCCGCCGATGCTATGGCCGACGACGAGCAGACGGCCCGTCTTGTCCACCTGCAGCGCATGGCGAAGTGCTGCGTCGAAATCCTGCTCGCCCCATTGGCGCCAAGTGAAGGTGGAACCCTTGAGGCTTTCGGGACGAGATAGCCCGATTCCGCGATAATCATAGGTGAGGACGGAAAAGCCGGTTGCCGCGAGATAGGCGGCGTAGCGGTGGTAGTAACGGGCATGCACCCCCGTTGCCGGGTTGACGATGACCGTTCCGGATGGCGACGTCTCCGCTGCCGGCCACCAATGACCAGTCAGCCGCACGCCATCGGCTGCGGTCAGCTCTACCTTTCTCGGTTCCATCACTCCTCCAAGCGGACGGCATGATGGCGAGAAGCATGGGGCGGGTAAAGCGCGCCGCATTACGACCTTGGGCGAAGACCTAGATTTCGCCGGCGCGGATCGCGTCCTTGACCTTGTAATGCACGGGAGCGGCCATATAGCGAGCCCGGTCGATCTCGCTGAGCCTGCGGCCGAAGGTCGCCATCATCTCGCGCATGGTCACGCGGTCGCCGCTCCAGGGCGTGAACGCGACGGATTGGCCGGCCTCGACCATGCCACCCTGCAAAACCCGGGCATAGGCGCCGGGGCGGGCGGCGCGGGTATAACGCTTGACGAAGGTCGGCTCGCCCATCTTGGCCGCGAAGGTCGCGCAGGGAATGCGGGCGGAGGTGATTTCCAGCAGTACCTCGCCGATGGCCAGCCTGTCACCGGCCGCCAGCATGGCGCTTTCAAGGCCCTCGATCACAAGGTTTTCGCCGAAGCTACCATAGGGCAGATCACGACCGAGCTCGCTCTTCCACCAGGCAAGATCGATGGAGCCCTCGATATAGACGGCCTGGTCGACGCCGCCATGATGCTTGCGGTTGAGGATCGCGTCACCGACGAGGCCCTCGGCATCGACCATGATCGGGCCCTGAATGGCAAGCTTGTTGATGCCCGTCTTGTATTTCTTTCCCGGAAGGGTCTCGGGGCGACCGAGGCAGACGGCGAGGATTTTCATGTCGGGCATCCCTTCGGCGATTCCGTTCGTCGTCTATATGGGCTAGAAACGCCGCCATGGCAAAACGAGTCACCGGCCCCGAAATCGAGAAACTCATCCAGCTTCTGGCGAAGGTGCCGGGGCTTGGACCCCGCTCGGCCCGCCGTGCGGCGCTGCATCTGATCAAGAAGAAGGACCAGCTTCTCGGACCGCTGGGTCACGCGATGGGCGAGGCCTATGACAAGGTGAAGATCTGCTCCTGCTGCGGCAATGTCGATACGATCGACCCCTGCACGGTCTGTACCGACGTACAGCGCGACCAGTCGGTCATCATCGTCGTCGAGGATGTTTCCGACCTCTGGGCGCTGGAGCGGGCCGGCGCCATGAATGCCGCCTATCATGTGCTTGGCGGTACACTCTCACCGCTCGATGGGATCGGGCCAGATGATCTCAACATCAAGGGCCTGATCGACCGGGTGGCCAAAGGCGGGATCCGCGAGATCATCATCGCGGTCAATGCCACCGTCGAGGGACAGACCACAGCACACTATATAACCGACCACCTGACGGGGCTCGACGTAAAGATCACGCGGCTCGCTCATGGCGTGCCTGTCGGTGGCGAGCTCGACTATCTAGACGAGGGCACATTGTCTGCGGCGCTGAGAGCCCGGACGGCAATCTGACGACATCCCGGGAGAAAGATCGATGGTAAGACAACGCAAGCCGCTGCGGTGGCTGCTGACCACCGTTTCACTTGTCTTGGCTGGAAGTTTCGCAACGCCGGCCGCCTCCGTGTCGCGCAGCGCCGTCGAGGCGCAGTTCCGGCAATGGATCGAAACCGATCTCTGGCGTGCTGCGCAGGAAGGCGGGATCAGCAGGCAAATTTTCGACCGGACGCTTCAGAACGTTCAGCTCGACTGGGATCTTCCTGATCTCGTGCCGCCGGGTGCAGAGCCTCCGAAGGAACGGACGCAGAGCCAGGCAGAATTCAGCTCACCGGCCTCCTATTTCAACGAAAAACGACTGCAGGGACTGGCAGCGACCGGGCGAAATCTGGCGAGCCAGCATGCGTCGACGCTACGCAAGGTCGAGGCGACCTATGGCGTTCCAGGCTCGATCATCGTTGCCATATGGGGGCGCGAGTCCGGCTATGGGCGGGCGAAACTGCCGCATCCGGCGATCGACGTGCTGGCGACCAAGGCCTTCATGTCGACCCGCAAGCCGATGTTCCAGCAGGAGCTGATCTCGGCGCTACATATCGTCGAAAGCGGGGATGTGACTGCCGACCGGCTGATGGGTTCCTGGGCAGGCGCGCTCGGTCAGCCGCAGTTCATGCCGGGAAGTTACCTCAAATATGCCGTCGACTTCGATGGCGACGGCAAACGCGACATCTGGAACTCGGTGCCGGACACGCTAGCATCCATAGCCAACTATCTGGTGAAAAGCGGCTGGCAGAGAGGCCGCGCCTGGGGCTACGAGATTACGATCCCCGAGGGTGTCTCCTGTGCGCAGGAGGGGCCTGACAGAGCCAAGGCGGTCTCGGCTTGGGCGAGCGGCGGGCTGACCCGGATTTCAGGCCGGGCCTTCCCCCCGTCGGAAGCCTCTCAGCCGGCGATGATGCTGGTGCCGGCCGGGACCTATGGGCCGGAATTCCTGGTGACGCCGAATTTCTACGTACTCAAGGAATACAACAATTCCGACCTCTATGCGCTGTTCATCGGCAATCTCGCCGATCGGATCGCGAGTGGTGGCGGGCCGTTCAAGGCGCCTTGGGGCGATGTCGGCAAGATGCTGCGCTCGGATGTGCTCGCCATGCAGAAGGCGCTGGTGGCGCAGGGCTACGATGTCGGCAAGGTAGATGGCCTGCCCGGCTTCAAGACGCGACGGTCGCTCGGCGAATGGCAGGCAAAGAACGGCATGAAGCCTACCTGTTATCCGAGTGCGGATCTGAAGGCCAAGCTTCGGTAATGCCCGACCTCAATGGTGGTCGATATGCGGCTGATGGAAGACATCGTCGGCCGGTGGGATCGCCTGGCGCTCGATCATCCTGTGCACCTTGGGCGGCCGGTCGCCGCGATGCAGCTCGAGCAGACGGTCGGTGATTTCGGCATCGGCCTTGGTGCGACGCTGGTTGTGGCGCACGTAATCCACCCAGGTTGGCACGTGATAGGTTTCCGTCCAGATATCCGGATCTTCCAGATCGCGCATCAATGTCCAGTTGCGTGCGCCGTCTCGCAGGCGGATGCGGCGGCGCTCCACCATGATCTTCAGGAATTCCGGCACGTCTTCGTCGTCGATTTCGAAATCGACGTGAATGACGATCGGACCGCTGCGTGGGCGAATGTCGAGCTTGAGGGAAGGCTCGTTGAAGCGATTGAGCGGATCGAGGTCGAGGGTGGCAAAGGCCGGCATGGGCAGGAAGAAGCCGATAAAGACGCCGACCATCATTAGGAGGCTCGAGGCCACCAGCGCGTGGTCGGAGCCGTAGCTTTCGGCCACGCTGCCCCAGAGCCAGCTGCCGGTTGCCATGCCGCCGAAGGTGGCGGTCTGGTAGAGGGAAAGCGCACGACCGACCACCCAGCGCGGGGTGGAGAGCTGGACGACGGTGTTGAACAGCGAAAGCGCCAGGACCCAGCAGGCGCCGGCGACCATCAAGGCGAGCGCCGTGATCCAGACCGAGGTGCTGATGCCCGTGACGCCCGCCGCGACTGCAAAGCCCGCGAACGCAGCGCGGACAATGTCTTCGCTGGACAGGAGCTCGCGCGCACGCTGGTTGGAGAAGGCGCCCAGGATGGCACCGAGTCCAAAGGCTCCAAGCAGGCCGCCGAAGGTGAGCGGGCCGCCTGCGAGCTGGTCGCGGGCGACGATCGGCAGCAGCGAGAGGATCGCAGTTGCGGTGAGGCCGAAGACAAATCCGCGGAACAGCACCTTGCCCAGATTGGGCGACATAGCGACGTAACGCAGCCCGGCTGCGATTGCGGAGCCGAGCTGCTCGCGTGGCAGCGGGTTCTTCGGAATATCCGGCCGCCAGCGAAAGAGTGCATATATGATCGCGAAGTAGGAGAGCGTGTTGACCGCGAAGGCGGCCGCAGCACCTGCTGCGGCAACGATCATGCCGCCGATAGCCGGGCCGACACTGCGGGTGATGTTGAAGCCCATGCTGTTGAGCGAGACAGCGGCCGGCAAATCGGCGCGCGGGACTATGTCGCCGACGGAAGCCTGCCAGGAGGGGTTGTTGAGTGCGGTGCCGCAGCCGATCAGAAAGGTGAAGGCGAGCAGCGCCCAGGGGGTAATGAGATTGAGAAAGGCGAACAGCGTCAAAAGGGCCGATACGACGATCATGAAAAGCTGGGCGGCGATCATGACGCGGCGACGGTCGAAGCTGTCTGCAATCGCACCGGCGATCAGGGAGAGCAGCATGATCGGGCCGGTGTTGGAGGCCTGGACCAGTGCCACCATATTCTCGGAGGTGGAGATCGACGCCATCATCCAGGCGGCGCCGACGCCCTGTATCAGGCCACCGAGATTGGACGAGATGCTGGCGAGCCAGATCCGGCGATAGGCTTCGTTGCGCAGCGGCAGGAGGGGAGAGCGGCGTTCGTGTGTGGACATGCCTTAAACTTTTCTGGCCGTTGCCGCCTTCGGGAACAGCTGCAGCCGGCACGACCTTGCCTTGGGCAACGCATGAAAGGCAAGTTTGTTTTGCCTCCTGCGCGAAAAGCTTGCAAAAGCCGGGGCAATCGCATATATCAGCTTCAAATTCTTGATCGACAGATGAAGGGTGGGCCCGGAAGGACCCGCTCTTTTTTATTGGCGATCTCAGCCAATCGGGAGTAAAACGATTGTCCGAAGACATGCCGAAGCCGGAACCCGGCGAAGCACGGATCATCACAGAGACGGGCCTTGACCGTCGTATCGCAGAGATTATCGAGCCCGTGCTCGTCGCGATGGATTTCAAGCTGGTTCGTGTCCGTATGATGAACCAGAACGGAATGACGCTGCAGATCATGGCGGAACGCACCGACGGCACGATGACCGTCGAAGATTGCGAAGCCGTATCGATGGCCGTTTCGCCGGTGCTCGATGTCGAGGACCCGGTCGACAAGGCCTATCACCTGGAAGTGTCGTCGCCGGGCATCGACCGCCCGATGGTGCGCAAGTCGGATTTCAGCCGCTGGCAGGGCCATATCGTGAAGTGCGAGACTTCGATCCTAGTCGATAACCGCAAGCGCTTCCGCGGCAAGATCACGGATGTGAACCAGGATGGCTTTACCCTGGAACGCGACCAGGTGGCCTATGGCGAGGAGCCGAAGGTGACGATCCCCTTCAATACGCTCGCCGAGGCAAAGCTCATTCTGACGGACGATCTGATCCGTGACGCGCTGCGCGCCGACAAGCTGGCCAAGGCGCAGGCCGCGAACCAGAACGACGAAGACGACAGCGAAGAATAACGTTTGACCTATAGCCCGAGGCCGATGCCTGGGCGTGAAGACGGAGACCTAAGACAATGGCAGTCAGTGCTAACAGGCTTGAGCTCTTGCAGATCGCAGATGCCGTTGCCCGTGAAAAGGTGATCGACCGCGAAATCGTGCTCGCCGCCATGGCCGACGCGATCCAGAAGGCTGCCCGTTCGCGTTACGGCACGGAAACCAATATCCGCGCCGACATCAACTCGAAGACCGGCGAAATCCGCCTGCAGCGCCTCCTGGAAGTGGTCGAGAAGGTCGAGGACTATTCGACCCAGATCGCACTCGAACTGGCTCGCGACCGCAATGTGGACGCCAAGCTCGGCGACTTCATCGCCGACCCGCTGCCGCCGATGGATTTCGGCCGTATCGCCGCCCAGTCTGCCAAGCAGGTGATCGTGCAGAAGGTGCGCGAAGCCGAGCGTGACCGTCAGTTCGACGAGTTCAAGGACCGCGTCGGCGAAATCGTCAACGGCACCGTCAAGCGCGTCGAATACGGCAACGTCATCGTCGACCTCGGCCGCGGCGAAGGCATCATCCGTCGTGACGAAATGATTCCGCGCGAAGCCTTCCGCTATGGCGATCGCGTCCGTGCATACGTATATGATGTACGTCGCGAACAGCGTGGCCCGCAGATTTTCCTCTCGCGTACCCATCCGCAGTTCATGGTGAAGCTCTTCACCATGGAAGTGCCCGAGATCTACGACGGCATCATCCAGATCAAGTCGGTCGCCCGTGACCCGGGATCGCGCGCCAAGATCGCGGTCATCTCGAACGACAGTTCGATCGATCCGGTCGGCGCCTGCGTCGGTATGCGCGGTAGCCGTGTTCAGGCCGTCGTCGGCGAACTGCAGGGTGAAAAGATCGACATCATTCCGTGGAGCCAGGATCCGGCTTCGTTCATCGTCAACGCCCTGCAGCCGGCTGAAGTCGCCAAGGTCGTTCTCGACGAAGATGCAGAGCGTATCGAAGTCGTGGTTCCGGACGAGCAGCTGTCGCTCGCCATCGGCCGCCGCGGTCAGAACGTCCGTCTGGCTTCGCAGCTGACCGGCTGGGACATCGACATCATGACGGAAGCCGAGGAATCGGAACGCCGCCAGAAGGAATTCAACGAGCGCACCAACCTGTTCATGGACGCGCTCGACGTCGACGAAATGGTCGGCCAGGTGCTGGCATCGGAAGGCTTCGCCCAGGTCGAGGAAGTTGCTTACGTCGATCTCAACGAAATTGCCTCGATCGACGGCTTTGACGAAGATACGGCCCAGGAGATCCAGACCCGCGCCCGCGAGTACCTCGAAAAGATCGAGGCCGAGATGGACGCGAAGCGACGCGAACTCGGCGTGTCGGACGAACTGCGCCAGATCGACGGCATGACCTCGGCCATGATGGTGGCTCTGGGCGAAGACGGCATCAAGACGGTCGAAGACTTCGCCGGCTGCGCCGCCGACGACCTCGTCGGCTGGAGCGAGCGCAAGGACGGCGAGACGAAGAAGTTCGAGGGCCTGTTCTCGAAGTTCGACATCTCGCGTGCCGAAGCTGAAGCCATGATCGTGCAGGCGCGTCTGGCCGCCGGCTGGATCACCGAGGAAGACCTCGCAGTCGAAGCCGAAGCTGAAGGTGAACTCGAAGGCGAAGAAACCGAGCAGGAAGCGTGATGAGCGCCGAGAGGCCAGACACACCGGAGATCGAAGATGACTTCGACCTTTCGGAGGTGAATGGACGGATGTGCATCGTGACCCGCGAAAGCGGATCACCAGACACGCTTCTGCGTTTTGTGGCGGCGCCCGACGGGACAATCGTCCCGGATCTGAAGCGGACGCTTCCGGGCCGGGGCTGCTGGGTCAGCCCCAGCCGCGAGGCTGTCGACAAGGCCGTGGCGAAGAAACTCTTCGCCCGGGCCCTGAAACGGGATGTGAAGGCGGATCCGGAGCTCGGATCCGTGGTTGAGCGGCTCCTCGTCGCACAGCTGATCGGGATGATGAACATGGCGCGCAAGGCCGGCCAGTTCATTACCGGAGCGGCGAAGGTCGAGGCGGCGGTTCGCAGCGGCGAGGCCATCGCGGTGTTCCATTCACTGGATGCCGCAGCCGATGGCGTGAGAAAGATCGACCAGGCCCGAAAGGCCTGGCACCTCGGAACAGGGGCGGAGGCGGAGGTTCCCGCTTTCCATCTTCTGACCGGGGCGGAATTGGACGAACAGATGGGCCAGAATGCGTTTATCCATGCTTGTGTGCTTGCAGGGCAGGCAGGTGAGGGTGTAGTGAAGCGCGCAACTCTGCTCGAAACCTATCGCGGCCGCGCGCCGCAGGGCTCGGGCGCTGGCCCGAAATCACAATGACGCGGTCACCGGCACAGGTCGGCCTCCGTGGTTTAGGACAGTATGTGAACGGCGAGGCCTGATGCTCGGCATCCGGCCCCGCTCGAAGGAACGGGAACGGAATGACCGACAACAAAGACGACAAGACAATCGGCGTGAAGAAGACTCTCACCCTGAAGCCCTCGGGGATGAGCCAGGGTACCGTGCGCCAGGACATGGGGCGCGGCCGTACGAAGTCGGTCGTCGTCGAGACGGTTAAGCGCCGCCCGACCCGCCCGCTCGACGAAAAGCCAATCACCCCCATCGCCGCACCGGCGGCCCGCGCTCCGGAAGCCCCTGCCCCGCAGGCCCAGCGTCCGGCTCCGGCCCAGCCGTCGACGCCGGCTCCGCGCGTCCATCAGCCAGCCTCGCAGCAGCAGCGCCCGCAATCACAGCCGCAGCGCCAGCCGGAACGTCCGCGCGGCGCTGTGCTGCACGACCTGTCGGCCGGTGAAATGGAAGCGCGTCGTCGCGCTCTCATCGAAGCCCAGGCCCGCGAAGTCGAGGAAGCCAAGCAGCGCGCAATTGACGAGGAACGCCGCAAGGCGGAAGCGGCCGAAGCTGCCCGTCTCGCAGCCGAAGAGGCTGCGCGCCGTGCGCTCGAACCCAAGGTCGAAACCCCGGTGGAACCCGAACCGGCTCCGGCTCCGGTTGTAGCTACTCCGGCTGCACTGGCTCGTCCGGCGGCACCTGCGGCTCCGGCTGCCCCCGCCGCACCCGGCTTCGTTCGTGGCCGCAAGGCCGACGACGAGGACGACGATCGCGGTCCGCCGCGTGGTCTCCCGGGCCGTGGAAAGGTCGCAGTCCCGGCTCCGGCCAAGGTTCCGGCCCGTCCGAAGGCCGAGGAAGATCGCCGCCGCGGCAAGCTGACGGTCACCAGCGCGAACGTGGACGACGACGGCAATGCCCGCGGTCGTTCGCTGGCCTCCATGCGCCGCCGCCAGGAGAAGTTCCGCCGCAGCCAGATGCAGGAAACCCGCGAAAAGGTCATGCGCGAGGTCATCCTGCCGGAAACCATCACCATCCAGGAACTGTCTCAGCGTATGTCCGAGCGTGCCGTGGATGTGATCAAGTACCTGATGAAGGAAGGCCAGATGATGAAGCCGGGCGACGTCATCGACGCCGACCTCGCTGAAATCATCGCGACCGAATTCGGCCATACCGTGAAGCGCGTTTCGGAATCCGACGTCGAAGAAGGCATCTTCAACGTCAAGGACGACGAAGGAGAGCTGGTCACACGTCCGCCGGTCGTGACCATCATGGGTCACGTCGACCACGGCAAGACCTCGCTGCTCGACGCCATCCGCAAGACTTCGGTCGTGTCCGGCGAAGCAGGTGGCATCACCCAGCACATCGGTGCCTATCAGGTCGAGCAGAACGGTCAGAAAATCACCTTCATCGACACCCCCGGCCACGCCGCGTTTACCGCGATGCGTGCCCGCGGTGCCCAGGCGACCGACATCGCGATTCTCGTGGTGGCGGCCGACGACAGCGTGATGCCGCAGACGATTGAATCGATCAACCACGCCAAGGCGGCCAACGTGCCGATCATCGTGGCGATCAACAAGATCGACAAGCACGAGGCAAACCCGGACAAGGTTCGTCAGCAGCTTCTGCAGCACGAAGTCTTCGTCGAATCCATGGGCGGTGAAGTGCTCGACGTCGAAGTTTCGGCGAAGAACAAGATCAACCTCGACAAGCTGCTCGAAGCCGTGCTGCTTCAGGCCGAAATCCTCGACCTGAAGGCCGACCCGACGCGCACCGCCGAAGGTACGGTCATCGAAGCCCAGCTCGACCGTGGCCGCGGTGCGGTTGCGACCGTCCTCGTGCAGAAGGGCACGCTGAAGCCCGGCCAGATCATCGTGGCCGGCGACCAGTGGGGCCGTGTTCGTGCGCTCGTCAACGACAAGGGTGAACACGTCAAGGAAGCGGGCCCAGCCATGCCGGTCGAGATCCTCGGCCTGTCGGGTACGCCGGCTGCCGGCGACAAGTTCGCCGTGGTCGAGAACGAAGCCCGTGCTCGCGAGATTTCCGAATATCGCCAGCGTCTCGCCCGCGACAAGGCGGCTGCCCGCCAGTCGGGTCAGCGCGGTTCGCTCGAGCAGATGATGAGCAAGCTGCAGGATACGGGCTTCAAGGAATTCCCGCTGGTCATCAAGGCCGACGTGCAGGGTTCTGTCGAAGCCATCGTTGCAGCGCTCGAAAAGCTCGGGACAGACGAAGTTCGGGCCCGCATCGTTCATTCGGGTGCTGGCGCGATCACGGAATCGGATATCTCGCTCGCCGAGGCATCCAACGCCGCGATCATCGGCTTCAACGTCCGTGCCAATGCCCAGGCGCGCACCGCGTCCGAGCGTGCCGGCATCGAGATCCGCTACTACAACATCATCTACGATCTGGTGGATGACGTGAAGTCGGCGATGTCGGGCCTCTTGTCTCCGGAGCGTCGCGAAACCTTCCTCGGCAATGCCGAAATCCTCGAGGTGTTCAACATCACGAAGGTCGGCAAGGTTGCAGGTTGCCGCGTCGTCGAAGGCAAGGTCGAACGTGGTGCAGGCGTGCGTCTCGTGCGCGACAACGTCGTCATCCACGAAGGGAAGCTCAAGACGCTCAAGCGCTTCAAGGACGAAGTCTCGGAAGTGCCGATGGGTCAGGAATGCGGTATGGCCTTCGAAAACTACGAAGACATCCGCGCCGGCGACACGATCGAGTGCTTCCGCGTGGAGCACATCACGCGTACGCTATAACGGTCTTGGCTGCCCTTGGCGGTCATACGAACAAACAGACGGTGGCCATCGCCATCGTCTGTTTTCTTTATGCAAAGAGTGCGTTTGCGGAAATCTGCGACAAGGCCGGATGGGATCCATCGGACGGCGTTGCCACAGTCGCAAACGAATTCATCAACGGCGCACGGTGGTCATTCATCCTCGTGCTTGTGGTGACGATCGGCATCCTGAAGGGTTGGCGCTGGTTGGTTTGGCCTATCATGCTGCTCTCACTGGGATTGGTGATACTGGGCCTTTCGGACGATCCCGAAGACGCGATCATGCTTTCCATGGTTGCCGAAGGTTGCCGAACAAGTTGGTCTGGGACCATCATGTCGATCTCCTTTGCAATGCCGCTGGCGATGGGCGCGCTCGTCGCAGTGCTGAAGTCTAAATTGAAGTCAGGAAAACAATGACCAAAGCAACCTCATCGGCACCTTCGCAGCGCATGCTGCGCGTCGGCGAGCAGGTGCGCGCCGCCATCACTCAGATCCTGCAGCGCGGCGAAGTCCGCGACGACCTGATCGAGAAGACGGTGATTTCGATCTCCGAAGTCCGCATGTCGCCGGACCTGAAGATCGCAACCGCCTATGTGACACCGCTCGGCGTCAAGGACCATGACAGCGTGATCGCCGCGCTGAACAAGAACGCCAAGTTCATCCGCGGGCGGCTGGGCAATCAGCTGCGCCAGATGAAATACATGCCGGAAGTGCGTTTCCGCGACGATACGAGCTTCGACAACTACCAGAAGATCGACGCGCTGCTGCGCTCGCCTGAGGTCCAGCGCGACCTCGGCGCCGACGAAGATCAAGACTGAAGAAAAGACCCTCGATGTCCAAACCTAGAAAGCCCAAGGGCCGCCCGATTTCGGGCTGGCTCATCCTCGACAAGCCGGTTGATTTCGGCTCGACCGAGGCTGTCGGCAAGATCAAGTGGCTGTTCAATGCCCAGAAGGCCGGCCATGCCGGCACGCTCGATCCGCTCGCTTCCGGCATGCTGCCGATCGCGCTCGGCGACGCGACGAAGACCGTTCCCTACGTCATGGACGGGCGCAAGATCTATGAATTCACGGTGACCTGGGGCGAAGAGCGCTCAACGGATGACCTTGAAGGTGAAGTAACCCAGAGGTCGGACAAGCGTCCCACGGAGGACGAGATCCGCGCGATTCTGCCGAACTACACTGGCACGATCAACCAGATCCCGCCCCAGTTCTCGGCGATCAAGATCGCCGGCGAGCGTGCCTATGATCTGGCCCGCGACGGCGAAACTGTCGAGATCCCCTCGCGCGAGGTGGAGGTTCATCGCCTGACGCTTGTGAAGTGCGAGGCTGACAAGGCGCATTTCGAGGTGGAATGCGGCAAGGGTACTTATGTGCGTTCACTGGCCCGCGATTTCGGCCGGGACCTCGACTGCTACGGCCATATCTCCTCGCTGCGGCGGACTTTTGTAGCCCCGTTTGCCGAAGAGATGATGGTGCCTCTCGCGGAGCTCGTCGCGCTGGAGAAGATCGAAGACCGTGAAGAACGGCTGGAGGCTCTCGATGCCTTCCTGGTCGACACCGCCGAGGCTTTGTCTGCCCTGCCGCAGCTGAGGATCACCGATGACCAGGCGCATCGCCTGCGCATGGGCAATCCGATCATCGTGCGTGGTCGCGATGCCCCGGTTGCCGAACCTGAAGCGGTGGCGCTTGCCGGCGGCAAGCTGATCGCGATCGGCGAGATCGCCGGCGGCGAGTTCCATCCGCGGCGAGTCTTCGCCTGAACCCATACCGCCGCCTGCTCTTTCCTTTCTTGAGGGAATGGAGTATAGGCGGCGGCAGCTGGCCCTTCGGGTGCTTGCATTCACGGCCAATGCTGGACGACATCCCGGCCTTTGGCGTCTTTTGTTTCCCGTTATCCAGAAAGGATTTCCGATGTCGATTACTGCAGAGCGCAAGGCTGCCCTCATCAAGGAATATGCGACCACCGAAGGCGATACCGGTTCCCCGGAAGTCCAGGTTGCCATCCTGACCGAGCGGATCAACAACCTGACCGAACACTTCAAGGGTCACAAGAAGGACAACCACTCGCGTCGTGGCCTTCTGACCATGGTATCGAGCCGCCGTTCGCTTCTTGACTATCTCAAGAAGAAGGACGAGGGCCGCTACACGAACCTGATCGCGCGCCTCGGCATCCGCCGCTAACGACTTCCCGGCGGACCTTCCTCGCGAAGGTCCGCCGGTTGCCTTTCCGGGTCAGGCTTGAAGACCCGCGACCGGTTCCGCGCGACGATCGCCCGGAACGAACGACAGGCCGGATGGGCCGGATCTGTCGACGACAACCGATGACCTGTCATGGGGCAGGATTGTTGGATGCTTCCGCACCCGGAACGGGGTGCATTTCCCGGCCAAGGCCGATCCCGAAGCCTCCCACTGTCTTGCCCGTGATTGCGTCAGCACATTGCAGACCGACTGCCCCTGCCGTTTGCGGCAGGAAGCCGTTCCGCATATGAAGGACAAGATATGTTTGACATTCACAGCGTCGAAATCGAGTGGGCGGGTCGCCCGCTGAAGCTCGAAACCGGCAAGATCGCCCGCCAGGCTGATGGTGCCGTTCTCGCGACCTACGGCGAGACCGTTGTTCTCGCCACCGTCGTTTCGGCCAAGGCACCGAAGCCGGGCCAGGACTTTTTCCCGCTCACCGTCAACTACCAGGAAAAAACCTATGCCGCCGGCAAGATCCCGGGTGGCTATTTCAAGCGCGAAGGCCGTCCGTCGGAAAACGAGACGCTGGTTTCGCGACTGATCGACCGTCCGATCCGCCCGCTGTTCCCGGAAGGCTACAAGAACGACACGCAGGTCGTCGTTACCGTCATCCAGCATGACCTCGAGAACAACCCGGACATCCTGTCGATGGTTGCCACTTCGGCGGCGCTCACGCTTTCCGGCGTGCCCTTCATGGGTCCAGTCGGCGGCGCGCGCGTCGGCTACATCAACGGCGAATATGTTCTGAACCCGCATCTCGACGAGATGGACGAGTCGAGCCTCGACCTCGTCGTCGCCGGCACTCAGGACGCCGTGCTGATGGTTGAGTCCGAAGCCAAGGAACTCAACGAAGATATCATGCTCGGCGCCGTCATGTTCGGCCACAAGGGTTTCCAGCCGGTCATCGACGCGATCATCAAGCTCGCTGAAGTGGCTGCCAAGGAGCCGCGTGAATTCGAACCGGAAGATCATTCCGCTCTCGAAGCCGAGATGCTCTCGATCGCCGAAACTGAACTGCGCGCAGCCTACAAGATCACCCAGAAGGCTGATCGCTACGCTGCCGTCGACGCCGTCAAGGCCAAGGTGAAGGCACACTTCTTCCCGGAAGGCGAAGAGCCGAAGTATTCCAACGAAGTCGTCGGTGCGGTCTTCAAGCACCTGCAGGCGAAGATCGTTCGCTGGAACATCCTCGACACCAAGAGCCGCATCGACGGTCGTGATTTGGAAACGGTTCGCCCGATCGTGTCGGAAGTCGGCATCCTGCCGCGCACACACGGTTCGGCTCTCTTCACTCGCGGCGAGACCCAGGCGATCGTCGTTGCCACGCTCGGCACGGGCGAAGACGAACAGTATGTCGACAGCCTGACCGGCATGTACAAGGAACGCTTCCTGCTGCACTACAACTTCCCGCCCTACTCGGTCGGTGAAACGGGTCGCATGGGCTCTCCGGGCCGTCGCGAAATCGGTCACGGCAAGCTCGCCTGGCGCGCCATCCGTCCGATGTTGCCGTCGGCGGAACAGTTCCCCTACACGCTGCGCGTCGTCTCCGAGATCACCGAATCGAACGGCTCCTCCTCGATGGCGACCGTTTGCGGCACTTCGCTTGCCCTGATGGACGCCGGCGTTCCGCTGGCCAAGCCGGTTGCCGGTATCGCCATGGGTTTGATCCTGGAAGGCGAGCGCTTTGCGGTTCTCTCCGACATCCTGGGTGACGAAGACCACCTCGGCGACATGGACTTCAAGGTTGCGGGTACTGCCGACGGCATCACCTCGCTGCAGATGGACATCAAGATCGCCGGCATCACCGAAGAGATCATGAAGGTCGCGCTCGGCCAGGCTCAGGGTGGTCGCAAGCACATCCTGAATGAAATGGCGAATGCCCTTTCGGAAAGCCGTGGCCAGCTCGGCGAATTCGCCCCGCGCATCGAAGTGATGAACATCCCGGTCGACAAGATCCGCGAAGTCATCGGTTCGGGCGGCAAGGTCATCCGCGAAATCGTCGAAAAGACTGGCGCGAAGATCAACATCGAAGACGACGGTACCGTGAAGATCGCCTCGTCCTCCGGCAAGGAAATCGAAGCGGCCCGCAAGTGGATCCACTCGATCGTGGCCGAGCCGGAAGTCGGCGTGATCTATGAAGGTACCGTTGTGAAGACCGCCGACTTCGGCGCCTTCGTCAACTTCTTCGGCTCGCGTGATGGCCTCGTGCACATCTCGCAGCTCGCTTCTGAGCGCGTTGCCAAGACCTCTGACGTCGTCAAGGAAGGCGACAAGGTCTGGGTCAAGCTGATGGGCTTCGATGAGCGCGGCAAGGTTCGCCTCTCGATGAAGGCCGTCGACCAGACGACCGGCAAGGAAATCGTTGCTGAGAAGAAGAAGGAAGACGGCGAAGCCGCTGAGTAAGCGGACGTCGTACCCGATCCGAGGCGCGGGAGAAATTCCGCGCCTTTTTTGTTCGCCGAGAGAGAAAACCGAGCCATGAGCCGCGAGACCCTGAAGACCCTGTTCCACCCGTTCGTAACGGAGGCTGTTGCCCTTCCGGAGGCCGGAAGCCGCTATCTGTTTCTTGGTGCGGAGGCCGGCTTTGCGAAGCCAGAGGGCTTTGCAGCCGAACTCACTGTTGTTCAGGATTTCCGCCCGGAGTTCCGCCGCCTCGAGGCGAGCCATCTGCAGCCCGTGCCGACGATCGAAGGCGAGGATTATGACGGTGCGCTGGTGCTGTGCAGCAAGCACAAGGGCGTCAACGAGGATCGCCTGGCGCAAGCGCTGAAGCGGGTGAAGGCGGGCGGTACGGTTGTCGTTGCCGGCGCCAAGGAAGACGGCATCCTGCCGCTGCGCAAACAACTGGACCGGCTCGGCCTTCAGCCCGACTCAACGCCGAAATATCATGGTGTTGCCGTGTGGTTCACCGTTCCCGAGGACACCAGTTCCCAGGTCTCCACACTTGCGGCCAAACCGGTGATGGTGGACGGTCGCTTCGAGACGCGGTCCGGTCTGTTTTCTCATGCTCACGCCGATCAGGGCTCGGAACTTCTCGCAAGCCGCCTGCCGACAAATTTCGACGGAAATGCTGCCGATTTCGGTGCAGGCTGGGGCTATCTGTCCGTCATGCTCGCAGAGGCTGCGCCGCGCACCAACCGCATCGATCTGTTCGAAGCAAGCCATGAGGCGCTGGAGCATGCCAAGCGCAATCTCGCTCGGAACTGCCCGGATCTGACGGCGCGCTTCTTCTGGCAGGATCTTGCCAGCGAGCCGCCGAAGGAAAAATACGATCTCGTCATCATGAATCCACCCTTCCACGAAGGTCATGCCGCCGAGCCTTCGATCGGTGGCGCCATGATCAAGGCGGCTGCCGAGGCCTTGCGCGGTGGCGGAGACCTGCTGATGGTGGCCAATCGCGGGCTTCCCTATGAACCCGTGCTGGGCGCCCATTTCAAGCAGCATGGCGAAGTCTGCCGCAACGCCCGCTTCAAGGTCCTGTGGGCGAAGCGCTGATCGCCGCTCGCGAAATCGGCATCGTTCGAAGACCACATGTCCCTCGACTCGGCTAAGCACCTGGCTTAGCATCTGGCGCCAACAGCTTCTCATTTGGCGCCAGCGGTCTCATGCCTCCTCGGAACCTCACCGATGAATTGACCACCGTGGCCGGCCTCGCCTCGGCGGTGGTCGAGCATGCCAACTCCTATGGCATCGACATAAAGCCCGTTTGCAAGGCGCTGGAGATCGATCCGGAGGTTTTTCAGAGCCTGACAGCGAAGATCAGCCTCGACCGCCTGTGCCGGCTCCTTGAGGCCTGTGCGTTGCTTGCCGATGACGAGGCCTTCGGGCTGACCAGCGTGTCACGCTACGAGGCAGGATCTACCGGTCCGTTCGGCTATGGTCTCATGGCGGCCCCGACGGGAGCCGACTTCGTGCGGTTCCTCGACGATCACATCCAGTATGTCACACATACGAGCTACTCCCGCCTCTCGTTGGACGAGCGCGGTGCGCATCTCGCCTGGACGTTCGCACCTGTGATCGTGAAACGGGACCAGTATGTCGACATGTCGGTCGGGCTGGTCATGCAGCGGGCGAAGGAGCTGGGTGGCAGCGACATCATCGAGATCGAGCTGGAACGCCCTCCGCCGCGCAATCCGCAGCCATTCCGGCAATTGTTGTCGCGGCGCCTGAGCTTCGGGGCTCGCATGAACTGTGTGCACTTTCCACGCGGCTTTCTGGAAAGCCAGAACCCGACCGGCGATCGGCGGCTGTTTGAACTGATGGACCTGCAGTGCCGCAGTCTGCGGCCTCCCATGCCTGATAAGGGGGCAGACTTCATGGAACAGGTGCGGCGGCATCTGCTGCTGCACGTCTCCGACGACGATCTTCCCTTGTCCCAGATCGCGCCGCATTTTGGTCTGTCGGAGAGGACGTTCCAGAGGCGCCTCGCCTCGCACGGGACCAGTCTCAACGAGTTGCGGGACACGATCCGGAAAGAGGTGAGCTTCAATCTTCTGACGGAAAGCGAACTTCACATTTCGGAAATCTGCTATCGCCTCGGCTATTCCGCACCCAGTGCCTTCACGCGGTCGGTCACCCGCTGGTTCGGGTCATCACCGACGGAGGTTCGCGAGCGGAAATCCGCGTGAGACCGCGGCGATCTTGACAAGAAGGTCGCGCTCAATCCTAATGGACTACGTTGCAGGTCAGCGCGCGACTGCCGCCGCTTTTTTAGCGTGTGCGGATAAATCTTTGTCGTCCGCGGTCAACGACTAACCAACCATTCGAGTGGTATTTGCGCGCCCTGGCGACGGGGTCTGGCCATGTCGCCCTTTTTTCCATTCCGGCAACGATGATCATGAAAACCGATACCAAACGGGCAATCGGGCGAGAGCCAGCTTTTCCCCCCCTTACGGACAGAGAGATTCGCTGTCTGCAACTCGTCGCCGAAGGCAAGCGGTCGGACGAGGCAGCGAACGTGCTGGTTTTATCCCGTGAACAGGTGCGCGAAGCGCTGATCAGTGCGCAGGAGAAGCTTGAAGCGAGCAATCTCATGCATGCGGTCAGTCTCGCCATGCTGATCGGCGTCATAGAGCATGGCGATCCCCATCAGCCGAAGTAAGCCGTACTCCCACGGCTGGCGGACCACTTCGGATGAATGCCTGGCGCGGCAACGCGCCAGGCTTTTTTGTATCTCGGCGGAGGTGATCAGCCGTTGTGGCGCTGGAAGACCAGCGTCGCATTGGTGCCACCGAAGCCGAAGGAGTTCGACAGGACCGTGTCGATCTTCGCATTGTCGATGCGCTTGCGCACGACCGGAACGCCTTCGAATTCCGGGTCGAGCTCGGTGATATGGGCGCTCTCGCCGATGAACTTTTCCTGCATCATCAGGAGTCCGTAGATCGATTCCTGAACGCCGGCCGCACCCAGCGAGTGACCAGTCAGCGATTTGGTCGACTGGATGTGCGGGATCTTGTCGCCGAATACTTCACGAATCGCGCCGATTTCCTTCGAGTCGCCGACAGGCGTCGAGGTGCCATGGGTATTGATGTAGTCGACTTCACCGGTGACGGTAGAGAGTGCCTGACGCATGCAGCGCATCGCGCCCTCACCCGATGGTGCGACCATGTCGTAGCCGTCGGACGTCGCGCCGTAGCCGACGATCTCGGCGTAGATCTTGGCGCCGCGGGCCTTGGCGTGCTCGAGCTCTTCCAGAACCAGGACGCCGGCGCCGCCGGCGATGACGAAGCCGTCACGCGAGACGTCATAGGCGCGAGACGCGGTCGCAGGCGTGTCGTTGTATTTCGACGACATGGCGCCCATGGCGTCGAACAGGCTGGACATGGACCAGTCAAGATCCTCGTGGCCACCGGCAAAGACCATATCCTGCTTGCCCCACTGAATCATCTCATAGGCATTGCCGATACAATGGGCCGAGGTCGAGCAGGCCGAGGAAATCGAATAATTGACCCCGTGCAGCTTGAACCAGGTCGCAAGTGTCGCAGAGGCCGTAGAGGACATGGCCTTCGGCACCGCGAACGGGCCGATGCGCTTCGGGCTCTTGTTCTGCCGGACGATATCGGCTGCTTCGACGATCTGCCGGGTGGATGGGCCACCGGAGCCCATGATGATACCGACGCGCTCGTTCTGCTGATAGTCGCCCTCTTCGAGACCGGCGTCGGCGATCGCCTGCTTCATCGCCACATGGTTCCAGGCGCCGCCCTGCGACAGGAAGCGCATGGCGCGGCGATCGACAAGTTCCGTCGGGTCCAGGTTGGGTTTGCCCCAGACCTGGCACTTGAAGCCGTACTCGGCGAAATCGGGAGAAAAGGTGATGCCCGACTTGGCATCGCGCAGCGAGGCGGTGACCTCGGCGGCATCGGCACCGATGGAAGACACGATGCCAAGACCTGTTACTACAACCCGTCTCATCTCTCAGACCTTCTTTATGAACTTCAGGTATGGACCGGGCCGGATCAGGCCTCTTTGTCCTTCGACAGACCGACGCGAAGGTCGGTTGCCTGATAGATAGTTTCGCCATCCGCCTTCAACCAGCCGTCTGCCGTGCCGAGCACGAGGCGACCGCGCATGACGCGCTTGAAGTCGATGCCATATTCGAGAAGCTTGGTCTCGGGACGCACCATGCCCTTGAACTTCACTTCGCCGGTGGACAGCGCCATGCCGCGACCGGGTTCACCCAGCCAGCCGAGGAAGAAGCCGGTAAGCTGCCACATCCCGTCGAGGCCGAGGCAACCGGGCATGATCGGATTGCCCTGGAAGTGGCAGGGGAAATACCAGTCATCCGGGCGCACGTCGTATTCAGCGCGGATGTAACCCTTGTCGAAGGCGCCGCCCGTTTCCGAGATCTCGGTGATCCGGTGGACCATCAGCATGGGCGGCAGGGGGAGCTGCGCATTGCCTGGACCGAACAGTTCGCCACGACCGCATGCGAGGATTTCATCGTAATTGTAGCTGGATTGTCTCGTAACCATTGTTCTTCTTCTTCCCCCCTCTGCTTCACATGTCCGGGACCCAATAGAGCAAGACGGTGGCAAATTGAAGCCCCGCAGCCCTTCTGCCGGTTTCCCAGGGGCATTCGTGCCCCCATCCTCATATCATCGTCGCATACAGGAAGGAAAAGGGCATCACCAGACCCGAGGCGCCAAAAACCACCGAACAGCCGGCATCCGCTCGCTTCTCCCCACCGCAACTATTGAAACAGCCTGATTTTGCAGCTATATCGGCACTTGTGGATGTCAATGAATGCCACAGAACGACCGGAGTGCGTCTTTGACGATGGCAACCTGCCAAACGGGTATCGAACTGAAACTGCGCCGCTCGGGCCTGCGCCCGACGAAGCAGCGCATTGCGCTGGCCGGACTTCTGTTCGCGAAGGGTGATCGTCACCTGACCGTGGAAGAGCTCCATGAAGAGGCCATGGCCGCAGATTTTCCGGTTTCTTTGGCCACAGTCTACAACACACTGCATCAGTTCACCGAGGCCGGCCTCATCCGCGTTCTCGCGGTTGAAAGCTCGAAGACCTATTTCGACACGAATGTCTCCGACCACCATCACTTCTTCGTTGAAGGTGAGAACAAGGTGCTCGACATTCCGGTCAACAATATCAGCATCGACAACCTGCCGCCCGCGCCGGAAGGCATGGAGATCGCGCATGTCGATGTGGTGATCCGTCTGCGCCCCAAGCAGCGGTAAGCTCCCCCTCGCCTCACCGTCACATTACTTCGTCCGGATGCCGGCCAGGCTTGTGTTTGTAGGTCGGGAATGTCCATCCGAAATGCAGCGCACCTCCGCGGATGACAAATGCCGCTACTGCGCCAATGGCGGAGGCTGCATAAAGGGGCGCACCGAGCTCGTTCGCCGCCGTAAACACTGCGGCTCCGACAAGGGCAGCCGTGATGTAGATCTCGGGTCGCAGCAGCACGGAAGGTTCGTTGGCCAGAAGATCGCGCAGAACCCCGCCGAGGCTCGCCGTCAAGGTTCCGGTGACGATCGCAATGGTGGGCGAACCGGTGGCTGCGAGGCCCTTCGCCGCCCCCATGACGCAATAGGCCGAGAGACCGATCGCATCGAGCCAGATCAGCAGGCGGTACCGCGATTCGACAAGATGGGCGGTGAAGAATACAACGACGCCGATCGCACAGCAGACCAGGATGTAATCCGGATTGAGCACCCAGAAGACGGGGACGCGACCGAGGACGATGTCGCGCACCGTGCCGCCGCCCAGCCCCGTCACGACGGCGAAGAAGAGAAAACCGATCATGTCGAGCTGCTTGCGGGAGGCGGCAAGCGCACCCGTGGCGGCAAACAGGGCGATCCCTGCGTAATCGAGATAAGACAGGAGCGACATGGCCTCTTCCTCGCTGGAGCCTTCAAGTCCGGACGAGATTTGCAGCACGCCGTTAAGGGTGAGGCAAGACGCAGCCGTTAGACTTCACCCTCGTTCAGCACAGATTGCGATCCGGAGTCCAGACCGTGTCTTTCCTCTCCCGCCTCCTTCTCGTCGCCGCAGCCGGCCTTTTCGCCCTGCCCGCCGCCGCCCAGCAGGAGCTGCTGCAGGATCCGGAAGTCTACGAGAAGACCCACTACGCGAAACGCTGCGACGTGGTGCAATATGGCGGCCGCTTCATCGATCGCATCGACATCAACAATGACGGCATCAAGGACGCCGTGACCAACAGCAGCGAAATCGTCTGCGACGGCATGCGCGGACCCGATTGCACGGCCGAGGGCTGCCCCTTCAACTTCTATCTCCAGGTGAAGGAAGGCGGTTACTTTATGATCGCCACGGCCCAGATGTACTCGTACGACTTCATCAAACGCTTCGGCAACATGGTCTTCGTGCTCAAGATGCACCCGCGCTACTGCGAGCGTGAAGAAGGCCAGGAGCCCTGCGCCATGACCGTGCGCGTGCGCGGCACCAAGTTCCTGACGATCTCCAAAAAATGATCGCCTCAGGGCGCTGGGTAGATCTCATCGATCCGCCCCAGTGCCCGATAGGCGGCCAGTCCCACCCATTCCCGGACGGCCGTCGACATCTGCTGGGCGTTCAACGTCGGCTGGGTGAAGTCGAGCGCGAAAGACAGGTTGCCGGCGGTGCGGTAGTCCACAGGCCAGGGAGCCACGTCGACGCCTGCCTTGCGGAAGAGGCCGACGGAGCGGGGCATATGGAAGGCGGAGGTGATCAGCAGGCATTGACCCAGACCGCTGGAGGCCAACAGGTCGCGGCTGTTCTGGGCGTTTTCATCGGTATTCCTCGAGGTCGTTTCGACAATCAGCCTGTCGCGGGGGATGCCGAAGGCTTCGAAAAAGCGGATTGATGCCGCCGCATCTCCCTCGTAGGCGCCACTCAGAGAGCCATCGCCGCCGGACACGAGGATTTTCGCCTGCGGGTAGCGGATGGCCAGCCGCAGCGCCTCGACGAATCGGTCGGCTGCCTGATTGAGATCCATGCCGCGGCGGGTCGTGGTGACCTCCGTCTCGAAGGCACCCCCCAACACGATCATGCAGGAGAGCTGAGCAGGATCCGAAGCCGGTCGCGGGAAACGGGCCTCCAGCGTCTGCAGCAGGACCGAACCCAGCGTGGTGTAGAGGGTCAGGAAGAGGATCAGCAGGGCCAGGGAGAGTGCTGCGGCAGCCATACGGAGAACGCGAAAACCGATCAGCACGAGCGAGAGGCCACCCAGAAGGAAGACCAGCGAGAGCGGCTGAACCATATTCCAGAAGAGTTTGGAGACTACGAACACCAGCCCGCTCCTTGCATGTCAATCCGGCATCATGAAGCGGCTTCCCTTGACGGGAAGCCAGCTTCGCTCAAGCAGGCGTTACTAAACCCACGGACCACTGTCATCACTGCGATTCTGAATTTTTCGGGAGGAAGCTCTTGCGATTTGCCATCGACACCGTGGACGATTCCGGCAATGACCGTCTCTATATCGGCACTCCCCTGCAGGTCAGTGACGACAAGCTGCACCTGAGAATTCGCGACGGGGAAGTGAAGCTCGACATCCGCAAGATCATCGACTGGTTTCAGATCGATCCGTCGGAGAGCGGAGAACGCATGGAGCTGTTTCGAAGGTGAGGCATTTGCCTTGCCTGCCCGCCGCGTGCCGGAAATCGTTCTTGACCCGCGCCATAGCAGAGTTCTTGACCAACAATCTTGGTACAATTCAAGGAAGG